>Ga0315268_10000248_pt1 | contig 63092 bp, 67 predicted proteins | sample C1_top_MG_FD_204535 | JGI IMG/M metagenome (GOLD analysis project Ga0315268, IMG submission 204535) | Sediment microbial communities from Yellowstone Lake, YNP, Wyoming, USA - C1_top | ecosystem: Environmental > Aquatic > Freshwater > Lake > Sediment | place: USA: Wyoming | collected 2017-08-01 | reverse complement strand
GACCCAAGATTTCTACTGTAGCGCAGCTGTCAGTAGTAAGCAGGAGGAATTTTTGTCGTTTCAGCTTCAATTGTGCCACTGGTTTAGTGGCGCAAGGATGACGGCTGAGTGTCTAAAGTTGAGTCTTTAAATACACATTGGTCTTATTTGTCCATATTTCAATAGGAGATTAAAATATAAATGAAATCAATATGATAAATGAAAGTCCTGCGCCTTTTCGGCTTATATCGAAATTACGGCAAGTTATCGATAAACCGCTTCAGGGAAGTTTTTAGCGCAGCAAAATTGGGGTTGTACATAAGCCGGCGCAGGATACCCGCCTCAAGATTCCCTGGCGTAATCTCCCCTTGCCAGCACTCGTGGGGATGCATGCTGCATGCATCGTATTTTCCCATCTCGTCAGGATAATAGTGGACACAATTTGCATAATCGCCATTAACACCGTAGTGCTCGTCATCCGGTGAAATGATGATAGCTGTATGAGCCGAGCTTAATATTTTCTGCCCGGGCACCACACTATCCACCCACTCGATTTTCCCCGTTGCGGAGTTCTGCGCAAGATTTTTTTTATCTGTGGTGTACAGTATAAATTTATTGGAGGGATGGGTCTGCCGCTCCATAAACTCGACGGTTGCGCTTGTCTTCACCGTTTTATCGTCCACGCTGGCCGTGGCAAAAATCGGAATATGCAGGTCCTGCAGTTGCAGCCGGGCGCTTAAAGACCGCGTCAACGCGTACATCTGCGCGGCTGTATTCTTTGCAAAGGATTCATATTTGTAGAGATCCTTGTCGGGTTTGATATCCACCCATTTCATTCTCGTAAAAAGCCAACTCAGCAATTTATGCAGAAACGCATAAGCTGCCTGCTGTGTTATTTCAAGTGCGGGAGCAAACAAGAACAGGCCTCGCACCCGTTCATCATGCAGGCTCTGATAGATGCTCAATGCGCCACCCGCCGAATACCCGCACAGGTAAACCTCATCGACCTCGGCAGCAAGCTTGTCTGTGCCATATGCGACTGTCCTGGCCCAATCTTGCCAGTTTACCCCCAGCATATCGCCCGGCCGGGTACCATGTCCCGGCAGCAGCACAGCCATGACACGAAATCCGCTTTCCTGAAATAATGCCGCCAGATGCCGCATGAAATAGGGTGAATCGCTCAACCCGTGTGTGAGCAGCACACCGCGACGCCATGGCTTCTGTTTTCCGGCGCTATCGGCACCGGCCGGCTTAAGTTCAAACGGCGCATTACCCTGTATGCCTTGCCGCGGATTGGTTGCGCCTGCAGCATTGCGAATTTTGCCGATCATGTCGCGGCATGCCGAAATATATTCCGCAAAGGAGAGTCCGGCTCCATGGAAACGCGAGTTTAAGCCGGACGCATAATGCCGTGCCTCAAGTGGCGGCGTTACCGCACTGAAAACACCTCTCCGATATCGCATCATCGCCCCCTGCATGTGCTTGAATTGGTAAATGGCAACACAGATCAAAATCGGACAATGATCCGCCTGAAGGCTACAGCCATTCCTTCAACACTGCCCTGATAGCCTCGTCTGTTGCAGGCATCGGCAGTGCCGCATCGATACGCATGCGCTGGCGCACTCTCTCAAGTACCAGTTCATTCTGTGGCTCGTAAAAAACCAGTACGCGCGTTTCCTTCAGCAGCTGGGTCGCCGCCAGCAGAGATTCCAGATTGCTTAAGCGGTCACGGAAATGCGACTGGAAATAGAAATCAGCCACAATCACATCGGGTTTCATTTTTCGAACCAGCGAGACAGCCTTGCGCACCTGATATTCGGTAGTGACATCGTAACCAAGCGCTTTGTATATAGCCGGATATTGCGAGTGCTCGATGAACTCGATTACGGAGAGAAGTTTTTTGGGGGCAGAAGTCATGGGAAAGCAGGCAGATAAATTTCAGGTAGATTATTGCCGAATACCGCCATCATGCTTCGGCTATCCGCTTTGCAATATACGCCAGTGCCTCATCAACCTGGTCGATCAGAACCAGGCATAAATCCCCGGCCCGGAGACGAGACAACGCGAGGTCTATAGCCGGAAATTCGCCGCGAATTTCCTCGATCACGCTTGCGCGTGTAGCCTTTGCCAGACCCTGCCTCAGCAAACCCAGCACCTCGCCGTCGGCACGGCCGCGCTGGCACTGGTCCTGGTAAAGAATCAACTCGTCGAAGGCGTTACCCAATATTTCGGTCTGCTGCCTGATATCCTCGTCGCGCCTGTCCCCCGCACCACTGATTACGGCAATCCGGCGCCTGGCCGGCATGTTCTCAATCGCGCTTACCAGCGCAATAATCGCATCGGGGTTATGGCCATAATCTGCAATCAATGTTCCGCCGCGATAATCGTAGACATTAAACCGGCCCGGCGCAGTCGCCGCATCATTGATAAACGTAGCCATGCCGGCGCATATCGTTTTCCAGTCCATGCCCAACGCCCAGCCAGCGGCAATTGCCGCCATCGCGTTCTCGATCTGGAAACCAATGGTGCCATTGCGCGTAAGCGGAATATCCTGCAGCGCCACCCTGTGTTCAATACTGCCTCCGGCAGCCACGATTTCCTTGCGATCGAGATAGACCACGCGCTGTCCTTTGGCGCGATGGGTAGCCATCACCGGATGGTGGCAGTCCTTGGCAAAAAATGTTACCGCGCCCTGGCAAGCGCTGGCCATTTTGGCTACGACAGGATCGGCTGCATTCAGTACTGCGGTTCCTGACGGTGCGACATTCTGCACCACCACTCTCTTAACCACGGCCAGATCATCCACCGTATTTATAAAGCTCAGGCCAAGGTGATCACCTATACCGATATTGGTAACTACCGCCACATCGCAGCGATCGAATGCAAGTCCCTCGCGCAGCACCCCGCCGCGCGCGGTTTCAAACACCGCAGCGTCAACATCCGGGTGAATCAGCACGTTACGCGCGCTCTTCGGGCCGCTGCAATCTCCGGTATCAATACGTTGTTTATCGACATAAACGCCGTCAGAATTGGTCATGCCAACCCGCAGGCCGATTTGACCCAGCAGGTGTGCAATCAAACGCACCGTAGTGGTCTTGCCGTTCGTTCCTGACACGGCCACCACCGGGATGCGCGCATTATCGCCATTGCCGAACATCGCGGAAACTATCGCCTCGCCCACGGCGCGTCCCTTGCCGAACGAGGGTTGCAAATGCATGCGCAAACCCGGAGCCGCATTGACTTCAATAACCCCGCCGCCCTGTTCCTCAAGCGGTTTGAGTACGGAGTCGCATACGATATCAACGCCGCAGATATCCAGCCCTATCATTTGCGCAGCCGCGACTGCGCGTGCGGCCACCTCCAGATGTACATCATCGGTAACGTCCGTCGCCGAGCCGCCAGTGCTCAAATTTGCATTGTTGCGTAAAATGACGCGGCTGCCTTTCGGCGGTACCGAGTCTGCCGAGTAGCCCTGAATCGACAGGCGGGCATGCGCAATCTCATCGAGACGAATCTTGGTCAAAGCCGTCGCGTGTCCCTCACTGCGCCGCGGATCGCGATTTACGATTTCCACCAGTTCGCGAACAGTATGCACGCCGTCACCAATCACTTGCGGCGGGTCGCGGCGTGCAGCGGCAACGACCTTGCCTGATACCACCAGCAGACGATAATCGTGGCCCGGCATGTAACGCTCCACCATGATGGACGAACTGATTGCCGAAGCAGCCGCAAAAGCAATCTTCAAGTGATCACGGCTGGCAACATTGACTGTTACGCCCTTGCCCTGATTCCCATCCTGCGGCTTAACCACCACCGGCAGGCCGATTTCTTCCGCCGCAACCCACGCATCATTTTCATCCAGCACCGGACGTCCAAAAGGAATCGGAACACCCGCCGCATCCAGCAATTTTTTGGTCAGTTCCTTATCCTGCGCAATGGACTGGGCTATCGCGCTGGTACGATCGGTTTCTGCAGCCTGGATGCGGCGCTGCTTGCTGCCCCAGCCAAACTGCACCATGCTGCCGGAGGTCAAGCGCCGATAAGGTATTCCGCGCGCAAGTGCCGCCTCAACAATGGAACCCGTACTGGGACCCAGCCTCTCGTCTTCATCCAGTTCGCGCAAGCGTGCAAGCGCATGGTCCAGATCAAAAGGCATCTCTTCCGCCGCAGAGCGGCACAGCGATTGCGCTATCTCAAACGCCAGCCGGCCGACCGCTTCTTCAGCATACTCGACTACAACTTGATACACACCGGACTCTACCGTCTGCACGGTACAACCGAAAGTCACCAGACAGCCCGCCTGTTTCTGCAAATTGAGCGCAGCAGCCTCCACAACATGGGCCATCGAAATCCCGCCTTGATGACCGGCCGGTTGCAAAAAACCGATTTCAGGAAACCTCGCGCGCAAATGCGCTTCAAAGCCGGGCATATCGCCTATCGAGCGCTCGGCGCCGGCGCATGACACGATGGCTTCTATTGCAGTATGCCTGCTCCAAAGATTGGGCCCGCGCAGCGCTCGAATACGTGATACTTCCATCAACAATTTTCCTGTGTTGCACGGCTGTGACTGTCACCGTGGGTTAACTGATTAGCCGGGATTATAAAGAAACCGGCCTAATCCTCTTTAAAGGTTTCGATGCCGGTTCGTATCAATTCCTGTGGCAGTCCGAGTGCCCAAGCCGCACCGACTGCGGCCAGCACGTTCTCGATCTGGAAGGAAGGTGCCCCGGTATCAAGAATCGGTATGGATGATATTTCAAGCAGTGCAACCTCATCCTTGCCCGTGGCCATGACCACGCGCCCAAAGCGCACAAAAACAGCACGCTCGCCCTGTTTTCTGTGTTCGGTAATCGCGTGGATTTCAGGATCCGGAGCGAACAGGATCACACTGCCGTCACATAATTCTGCCATCTTCAATACCAGCGGATCCTGTGCATTGAGCACGGCCACGCCGTCGGGAAGCACAATATCGACCTGCGTGCGCAGCACGTTATAAACCTGTTCCTGATCATTGATATAAAATGCGTCGAGCCCCTCGGCACCCATGATATTGGTCACGACGCCGACCTGGCAACGATCATAGGCAATCCCTTCAGAGAGAATGGATCGTGCGCTGTTGACCAATACTGCAGCATCGACAGAACGGTTAAGCAATACTTTGTGTGCGGATGCCCACGACGCGCGATCACCCTTTTCGACCTGCCGCTGATCGAGATAAAGACCATCCCTGCAAGTCAGCCCGACATATTTGCCGCGAAGGTGAAGCAAGCGCGCAACCAGCCTTGCAACCGTTGATTTTCCATGGGTTCCGGTAATACCGACAATCGGGATGCGACCACTGTCGCCGGCAGGGAACAGGCTGTCTATGATCGCCTGTCCGACAGGGCGCGCTTTACCATCTGCCGGCTTGAGATGCATCAGCAAACCGGGGCCCGCATTTACTTCAACAATAGCGCCGCGCTGCTCTTTTAGAGGCCGCGAAATATCCTCCACCACCAGATCCACCCCTGCAACATCCAGTCCGGCAATACGGGTTGCCAGAGCAGCAGCCGCTGCAATCCCGGGATGGACAAGGTCGGTCACGTCGAATGCGACGTTGCCATTGCGCTGAATCAGAACTTGCTTGCCCTTGGGCGGTATGGAATCCGGTTTAAAACCCTGACGCAGGAGTTCGAATCTGACCGCAGAATCGTCATCCGGAATGATCAGATTAAGCGGGTCGGCATCCGTCATGCCGCGTCTCGGATCAGAATTGATCTGATCGTCTATGAGCTCGGTAACGGTCGAAACACCATCGCCCACCACGCTTGCCGATTCGCCACGCGCCGCCGCCACCACGAGGCCGCCAACCACCAGCAGCCGGTGCTCATTGCCGCGCACAAAACGCTCAACAATCACGCCGCTCCCCTCGTCAAGGGCCAGCTTATAAGCTGATTCAACTTCCGCGCGCGTCATCAGTTCGGTAGTCACACCACGGCCATGATTGGCATCGCGCGGCTTGACGACGACCGGAACACCGATCTCCTCAGCCGCCTCCCAGGCATCCTCCGGACTGTCGACCAGCCTTCCCTCCGGCACCGGCACGCCGCATGCTTGCAGCAGGCTTTTTGTCAGGTCCTTGTCGCTGCATATACTTTCGCCTATCGCGCTGGTCTGGTCAGTCTCTGCTGTCCATATGCGGTGCTGGCGTGCGCCATAACCCAGTTGCACCAGATTGCCTTCATTCAGGCGCACAGACGGAATTTTGCGTTCCGTTGCAGCATCGACAATGCATGCAGTGCTGGGCCCCAGACAATAGGAGTCCGCAATTTCACGCAAGCGTGCAATCGTCGCGGGCACGTCAAAGGGCCGGTCTTCAATCGCCGCCATAACCAGTTCACGCGCAGCGTCCATGCACACGTGGCTCACTTTTGCGTGACGCGAGCGCACCACAACCTTGTACACCCCGCGTGTGGATGTTTCACGTGCCTTGCCAAATCCAGTCTGCATTCCGGCCAGATTCTGCAGTTCAATCGTAACGTGCTCCAGGATGTGCCCCGGCCAGGTGCCCTCCCGCAGGCGCAGCAGAAAACCGCCCCGCTCGCCTACGCCACAACGGTGCTCTATCAGAGCGGGCAACCAGGACGTCAGGCGTTCATAAAAACCGGGGATGGTGTTGGACGGCGAATCTTCGAGCGCACCAATATCAACCCAGGCCTCAAGGACCGGGCGATATGTCCAGATATTCGGACCGTGCAGAGGCATGACTTTAAGAAATTTCATGCCGTTGTTTTCCATACATTAAAAGGTTGGTAAATCTTCAGATATCACAAAAAATTAAAGAAATAAACAGTTTACTAAACGCTTTAAGCTACTTTTGGTTTACCACGAGTGTAAGATATTGTTTGAAAAGGTGGCTCACTTATCAGTGTCTGTACGCTGGACGCCAACGCAAGTAAACTGCGAACCCAATTGTATACCCCGAAACTTTTAGACATAAACCCGACAATAATGCCAAATAGACCTGTAAACGCAGTCTGAATGTTCTGTAGTCGCGCACCAGCGTATTTTAAACTATCCCGCATTTTTTTGGCTTTAAACCATTCAATCCACAAACCGGTATTTCTTTGCAATGAAATCTCTCCCCCCTTCAATCTCTTCGGGAACAACTGCAGCAGAAACCCTTCGTGCCGAAGTCGGAGAAATGCTGACAGATAATGAGCAGATTGTGGCATGGATGGAGGGCGATCTGGATTCAAGCCTGAACTTTACCCAATATCTGCTAGTGCTGAGCAATGCCCGAATATTAACAAAAACTCAAACTGAAACATCCTGGCGCGAATGGGGCTACCGTAAAGGCCTCAAGCTGCAGCGCCACGATCATGCCGGTGTAGGCAGTCTGGAATTGTTTGACGGCGAATCACGCCTCGCCTGCTGGCGCTACACGCTTGCGCATAACATTACCGCGCAACGAATGGTGACCTATTTCGAGCAGCAACTTGCCGACTTCCTCGCTGGACGCTCGGCAAGCCGCCCTGCTGGAGCGATTTGCCCGAATTGTCAGGCGCCGCTTGCCCAGGGAGAAGGGAAATGCCCGGTTTGTACTGTTGAAACGCATACCCCGCCTTCAACCTGGGTATTATTCCGCCTGTGGCTTTTCGCCGTACCTTACAAGGGCCAGTTGCTCCTCGGCTTTTCACTCACGCTGGCAGCCACCGCGGCTTCCATGGTGCCGCCTTACCTGACCATGCCGCTGATGGACAAGGTATTGATCCCATACCAAAATGGCGCACCCATCGATACTTCCGTGGTCGCACTGCTACTGGCGGGATTGCTGGGTTCCGCATTGGTGGCATGGGGACTGGGCTGGTGGCGCACCTATATCCTTGCGCTGGTCAGCGAGCGCATCGGAGCAGACTTGCGCACAACCACCTATGAACACCTGATGCGCTTATCGCTGGAATATTTTGGCGGTAAACGTACCGGCGACCTGATGACGCGCATCGGCTCGGAAACCGATCGAATCTGCCTTTTCCTGTCCATACATGTGCTGGACTTCATCACCGATGTGCTGATGATCATCATGACCGCGGTAATCCTGTTCTCCATTGATCCGTGGCTGGCCTTGGCAACACTGACCCCCTTGCCTTTTATTGCGTGGATGATCCATACCGTACGCGACAAACTGCGCACCGGTTTTGAGAAGATAGACCGCGTCTGGTCAGAGGTCACCAACGTGCTGGCGGACACCATCCCGGGCATACGCGTGGTGAAAGCTTTTGCGCAGGAAAAGCGCGAAACCGCACGCTTCCGCGAAGCCAACCAACATAATCTTGCCGTCAATGACCGGATCAATAAAATCTGGTCATTGTTTTCCCCGACCATCACGCTGTTGACGGAGTTCGGTTTGCTGGTGGTGTGGGCCTTCGGCATCTGGCGGGTAGCACAGAATGACATCACGGTGGGTGTGCTGGTCGCCTTCCTTGCCTATATCAGCCGCTTCTATGCGCGACTGGACTCGATGAGCCGCATTGTTTCGGTGACGCAGAAAGCCGCCGCTGGCGCAAAACGCATCTTCGATATTCTCGATCACGTCTCCAGCGTCCCCGAAACTTCCCATCCGATCCGCCTGGCAGAAGTCAAAGGTGAAATCGGGTTGCGCAATGTCGGCTTCCGTTACGGCAACCGCACGGTTACGCAGGGCATCAACCTGACTATCGCTCCCGGTGAAATGATAGGCCTCGTGGGCCACAGCGGTTCGGGCAAGAGCACTCTGGTCAACCTGATTTGCCGCTTCTACGATGTCACTGAAGGGTCGATACGTTTGGACGGCATCGATATCCGCTCTCTTCCCGTATCCGAATACCGGCGCAACATCGGCCTCGTGTTGCAGGAACCGTTTTTATTTTTTGGAACGATCGCAGAAAATATTGCCTATGGCAAACCGAATGCCAGCCGCCAGGAAATCATCGCCGCTGCGCGATCCGCGCATGCGCATGAATTCATACTGCGTTTGCCGCAGGGATACGATTCTCTGGTGGGAGAACGCGGCCAGTCACTGTCAGGCGGTGAACGCCAGCGCATCTCGATAGCCCGCGCACTGCTGATCGATCCGCGTATTCTGATAATGGACGAGGCCACTTCCTCGGTCGATTCCACCACCGAGAAAGAAATCCAGAAGGCACTGGATAATCTGGTGCAGGGACGCACCACAATCGCCATCGCGCACCGGCTCTCCACGCTGCGACGTGCAGACCGGCTGGTGGTACTCGATCACGGCCAGGTAGTGGAGGTAGGCAACCATAACGAGCTAATGGCGCATGAAGGTGCCTACTTCCGCCTCTACCAGGCCCAGGCGCGCAACGTGGACACCGACATGGACGACATCGACGTCGCAAAAAATGAAGACAAGGAACCACATGACTACGCCTGATTTTCAACTGCACAGAAATTCTTTCGGTCGCCTGATCTTTACGGACACGAACGGCGATATGCATGAAGGCGTAGTTCCCGTGCATGCTTTCCCCATCAGCGCGCCGGCAGAAGGCGTTGCGCTGCTCAGCCAAGACGGACACGAACTGAAATGGATAGCGCACGTAACCGAACTGCCCGGCAATTTACGCAATCTGATTGAAGAAGAACTGGCGAGCCGTGAATTCATTCCGGAAATTCAAAATATCCTGCAGGTATCCACTTTTGCCACACCCAGCGTGTGGGAGGTGCAAACCGACCGTGGCCGCACCAGCTTTGTACTCAAAGGTGAAGATGATATTCGGCGCCTGGACCACACCACCCTGCTAATCGCAGGCAGTCACGGCATCCATTTCCTGATCCGCAATATTCAGCAACTGGACAAGGGAAGCCGCAAGCTGCTGGATCGGTTCTTATAGAGGTTCATTCATCTGGAATGTGCCGAGCCATTTTCCGTGTTTAAAATCGATAAACAATTTTTTGGGCACAAAGGCTTCCGGTTTTGTAATGTTAAAATCTTCCAGCGGCGGCTCATCCTCAACTTCACTGACTTTACAGATTTTGGTCATGACCGGCCTGAAGCTAACCGTGAGATGAGGCGTAACGGACGCACTATACCGCATGGAAGCGCTCTGGCCGAACCTCACCGCCTTGCGAATCAGGCAACTGAAATAAAGTTCCATCTCCGCCAGCAATGGCGAAGAAAGCGACCCCATCGCTTTATCCGCCGAAGCGCTCCATTCCACCAACACTTTTTTCCCCAGAATTTCTGTCGTTGCTTGCATCATGAACCCCTCAATAGTGATCTGCCGATAATAAGTATATCAGCTAAGAAGGCAACCCTGACGACGTCCTGCAACACAGAATTTCAGCATACGGCAAAGACAACTTTTATTGAAAGGCTGATATATTCCAACCTCTTCCTGCGTTGCTAAACCTTGAATCTGGATACCATTGTCTGCAATTTAGCCGCCAGCAACTCAAGGTTATTTGCTGCATTAGATGTTTCCGCGACCGCACCTTTGTTTTCTTCTGTCATACGCGCAATACGTTCAATGTTTTGCGCAATTTCGGTACTCGCAATTTTCTGCTCATCTATCGAACCGGAAATCTCGTCCACACTCTGGTTCGCGTGAGTGACGCTGCTATTGGCCTCGCCCAAACCCGCCGCAACGTGTTCCAGGTAATCCTGGCTCTTTTTCAAAGCCTGGCGGCTGCGTTCTATCGACTTCTCAACCACAATAGACTGATTTCCCAAGGTTTGGGTCACGGCATCTATATCGCCGGCAGATTTGGCGGATTTTTCGGCGAGTTTGCGCACTTCATCGGCAACCACAGCAAAGCCGCGCCCCTGTTCCCCCGCACGGGCTGCTTCGATGGCGGCATTCAGGGCAAGCAGATTGGTTTGCTCGGCAATTTCTTTCACTTGCAGCGTCATATTGGTAATCAAATTGGTGCTTTGAATAAATGAATTTGTAGACTGTGATATTTCACTAACCGAAGACTCCACCGTATCGATTTCGCCAATGAGCAAAGACAGACGCTCATTTCCTTCACGCGTGTGTTGAAGGCTGGCATTTGAAAGTTGGCGCATCGATGTTGCGGAATCGGCAATGGAGGAGATGCTGACGGTCATTTCTTCGACCGCCGCAGCCGTCGATGCGGCTGCATCGCTCTGCTTATTTGAAGCATCGGCAACTTGTGCAGCGGTGGCAGAGAGTTCCGTAGCCGAACTCGACAGTTCATCGCCGTTCGCGCGTATCTGCCTTATGATACCCTGCAACTGCTCCATAAAGCGATTGAATGCTTCGGCCATGCGTCCCACTTCGTCATGAGTGTTTACGGCCATACGTTGCGTCAAATCACCCTCGCCAGTGGCCAGTTTCGCCATGGATAATGCTACTAGATCGAGCGAGCGTTTGACGCTTTCCGAAACAAACATGACCACTAATATGCCAATCAGAATCGCGACTATGCCAATTGCAAGGCTGATCATCAATGCGGAAGATGCCTTAGTAGTGATACGAATTTTGGTTGCCTTGGTTGCTCTGTCAATATCCGCGATAGCCTTCAGAAGCAATTCTCGCGTGAGGCGCCACGCAGGTGTTTCTTCGTCATTTAGCAGCTTGATGGCTTCTGTTTGATTGGATTTAACTATCTCCAACACTCGTTGTCGCGCTGCAAGCGTATTTCTCCACTTTTCGCCAATCTCGTTAAGGGTCGCATTCAAGGCCGGATCAGTTTGCGTCAGCCTGGATGCGATTTGAAAAGCATTATCAAAATCCTTCTGCGATTTCTCAAGATTACTCAACACCTTCTTATCCAAAGACGGATTAAGTACAAAATTACGCAGTGCCTGGCCGCCCTGCAATCCTTGGGCATACATCTCTAAAAAAGCTTGATAGTTGGCCTGATCCCGCTCAACAAATATATCAAAACTGTTGCTTATGCTCGATAAACTTGTCAAAGCAACACCGAGCGCAATAACTACCAACAGACTGGCGCTCGCAACAGCCAGCAGAAATTTGTTACGAATACTGCCGCCTATAATCGTGAACATGCATTTTTCTCCAAAAATATTACTGGTACTATTCCGTTCATGAAATCCGCGCTCCAAAAGAATTTCAGATGCTTTTCATATAGCGTCAACAAATGATATTTCTTTAGGGCTGCACAGAACTTTAATAACAGCTTCATATTACTTAATTTTTTCCTTTGCCGGAGCGGCAAACACTGGCAGAATATCCCCCCTATTCACCGCAATGGAGATTGTTATGAAAGCTCCCATCCGTATCGCAGTGACCGGCGCAGCCGGTCAAATCGGCTATAGTCTGTTATTCCGCATCGCCAATGGCGACATGCTCGGATCCGAACAGCCCATCGTTCTGCAATTGCTCGAGATACCCCAGGCACAGCAAACCCTGCGCGGCGTGGCGATGGAACTGGAAGACTGCGTCTTCCCCATGCTGCAACAGATTATTACCACCGACGATCCCCGAGTAGCTTTCCGCGATGCTGAGATTGCACTGCTGGTCGGCGCACGTCCCCGCGGCAAGGGCATGGAACGCAAGGATCTGATCCAGTCCAACGGGCCGATCTTTGCGGAACAGGGGCGCATCCTGAATGAAGTGGCAGCACGCCACGTCAAGGTACTGGTGGTGGGCAATCCCGCCAACACCAATGCGCTGATCGCGATGAAAAACGCGCCCGATCTTGATCCGAAGAACTTCAGCGCCATGATGCGCCTCGATCACAACCGCGCTATCGAACAAATTGCTCTCAAACTATTCCAGCCGGTGCGCGATATCAAAAGAATGATTGTATGGGGCAACCATTCCGGCACGCAATATCCGGATCTCTCGCATGTGGAAATTCGCGGCCTCCATGTGCTCGATCTTTTGCCTGACCCTGCCTGGATAGAAAAAGAATTCATACCGGTTGTGCAAAAACGCGGCGCGGCGGTAATCGAAACGCGCGGCCTGTCAAGCGCGGCCAGTGCTGCAAATGCAGCGATTGGACACGTACACGACTGGTTGCTGCGCTCGCACCATAACGACTGGGTTTCCATGAGCGTGCCGTCAGATGGCAGCTACGGCATTCCGGAAGGAGTTCTATTCGGATTCCCGGTGACCTGTCGCAACGGCAACTACAGCATCGTACAGGGACTGCAAATCAGCGAACTGGGACGGAAACACATGCAGGATAGCCTGAAAGAGTTATTGGAAGAACGCGAACATGTGAAGCATCTTTTGGTTTAAGCCATGACGTAGTGCAGGCTTGAACCGGGAATACAAATTTATGTCTGCTGCATTGCTTCGTGGCCTGTATTTTACAATCCTGGTTGTAGCACCGTGCTTATGCACCGGCACCGCTCTTGCGCTTGACAGCGTAACGCTGCAATTAAAGTCGACGCATGCCTTCGAGTTTGCCGGTTATTACGCCGCGAAAGAGTTGGGTTACTATCGTGACGCGGGATTAACAGTCAACATCAGGGAGGCTCAAGCCGGTGTCGATCCGGTCAAGGAAGTGACTGAGGTAAAGGCAGAATTTGGCACAGGCACCAGCAGCCTGCTGCTTGACCGAAAAGCCGGCAAGCCGGTTGTGGTGCTGGCGGTTATTTTTCAGCACTCACCCTATGTGCTCATCGCGCGCGACACGCATAGTGTTCACGATCTTGTCGACAAGCAAATCATGCTGGAGCCGCAGGCCGGCGAACTGCTGGCCTATCTGAAAAATGAAGGCATCCCGCTTGAGCGCGTCACGCTGCATCAGCCCAGCTATGACCTGCAGGATTTAATCAGCGGCAAAGTTGATGCAATTTCTGCCTATAGCATCAACCAGCCCTACTATCTCGACCGCGCCAATTTTACCTATCAAATCTATACCCCGCGTTCAGCCGGAATCGATTTTTACGGTGACAATCTGTTCACATCGGAACAGGAGCTGAAAGCCCATCCTGACCGCGTCAAGGCTTTCCGTAGCGCCAGCCTGCGCGGCTGGAAATATGCGATGGAACACCCGGACGAAATCACAAATCTGATCCTCGCCAAATATTCGCAACGGCATCCTCGGCAATATTTTCTAAATCAGGCGAGGCAAATGACGACACTGATCCGTCCGGATCTGATTGAAATAGGCTATATGAATCCCGGTCGCTGGCGGCATATCGCAGAAACCTATGCAGACATCGGCATGCTGCCAAAAGATTTTTCGCTGGAAGGCTTTCTCTACAATCACCACACCAAACTCGATATGAGTCTGCTTTATCGCGGCCTGGCATTTTCCTTGTTGCTGGTTGCCGCGATCAGCAGCGTTGCCTATTACATCCACCGCATCAATCGCAAATTGGCACGCAGCATTAGCACCGGAAAACTGGCAGAACAACGGGAACTGTTGCGCAGCAATGTGCTTGAACTGCTGGCTAACGGCGCTCCGCTTGGCACCATACTGGAAAACATCGTGCGAGGCGTGGAACAGTCCAACCCTGCCATGCTATGCAGCATCATGCTGCTCGATAACCAGGGCAAGCACCTGCTTACGGGCGCCGCTCCCAGCCTGCCGGAATTTTTCAACGCGGCCCTGAACGACCTGGAAATCGGCATTGGTGTCGGCTCATGCGGCACCTCCGCGTTTACCGGCCAGCGCGTGATTGTCGATGACATCCAAAGCCATCCTTACTGGGCATCCTACAAACAACTCGCGCATAAAGCTGTACTGGGTGCGTGCTGGTCCGAGCCCATTCACTCCACGCGCGGAAAAGTGCTGGGCACCTTTGCGATCTATCACCATGAAACGCGCAAACCCTGTGATACCGATATTCAACTTCTGGAAAAAACTGCCAACGTGGCAGCAATAGCGCTGGAACGCTATCGCGCAGACCAGGCGCTAAAGGAAAGCGAAAAAATGCTCTCCGACATCCTGGAAAACGTCCGCGCCTATATTTACCTGAAAGATATTCAGGGTCGATACCTTTTTGCCAACCGTTTACTGAGAGAACTATTCACGGCACCAATGGAAGAAATCGTGGGCTACGACGACAGCAAATTCTACGATGCCAACACCGCCGCCAATATGCACCAAAGCGACCTCCTCGTATTGCATGATGGAAAACTCGTGCGCCGCGAAGAAAGCAATCCCAACCCGCTTACCGGCGAAACATCAGTCTATCTGACGATCAAGCTGCCATTGCGGCACGAAGATGGCAGCATCTATGCGCTGTGCGGCATTGCCACCGATATCACCAAAGAAAAAGAAATCGAGGAGCATATACGCCATATGGCGCAATATGACGCGCTCACCAACTTGCCAAACCGCGCGCTATTCAGCGACCGCCTTCAACAAACTTTCTCAACGGCGAAACGCACACACGAACATTTCGGCCTGATGTTCATCGATCTCGACAAATTCAAGCCGGTCAACGATACCTTCGGCCACGCCGTGGGTGATTTATTGCTGAATGAAGCGGCCCAGCGCATGCAAAGCTGCGTGCGGCAATCCGACACCGTGGCGCGTATCGGCGGTGATGAATTCGTCGTGTTGCTCCCCTCGCTGAAACAAGATCAGGATGCACAGGAAGTAGCCGAAAAAATCCGCCACGCCCTCAACCTCCCTTTTGAACTCTCCGGCCACACCCTGAACATTTCATCCAGCATCGGCGTGGCGATTTATCCCGCGCACGGCGACAATGAAAATGAACTGGTCAAACATGCCGACATCGCCATGTACTACGCCAAAGAAAACGGACGCAACAATGTGACCGTGTATCACCAGGGTTTAAAAGACGTGAAGTAATTTTATTTCAGCAATCAGAATGCGGTCTCCGGCTATTACTTGCGGTATTGGCTCACTGTCTCAAATGTGCCTTAAGCGGACGTATTCATAAATAGTGTCCAGGGTAAGCGTATATGGACTGGCAGTAGCGAAAACTCCACCGTCCATATAAGCGGCAAGCGCTTCATAAAGATTGTTCAGAATTTCGTTTCGCCTTCCTTCCAGCGCTTGAGGTATTCGAATTCCACGAACTTTCTTGTGAGACCAGCACGCACCACCCCGCTTACCTCCCGCATCTACGATGTCTAAATCAACTCTTAATAGCTCACCATGCCAGAAAAATGTCCAAGTTGACTGGTGACGAAATTCTTCGCGACCATTGGCTACATTCCGTAAGTACATGTCCCGATCTCTATCAACAGTCCAGTGACGTCCAGTACATAGGAATCGCTTATTAATTTCTTTAATTTTATATTTCTCAATATCCGCATCAGGGATATATTCATTCACAAATGTTATAACGAAATCCATTTGGCGCATGCTAACGTCGAACGTCCGGTTCTGGCCGACTGCTGCCGCTCGTACAGCCAGTTCGAAGTGCGAACGACTCAAATAGCCGGAGTCGGCTTCTTTTTAGGCTTTTTTACTTCTTTGTTTTTGCGTTGCTGTCCTTTGGCCATGATCCTTCTCCTTGAGTTGGTGGGTTGCATAGTAATACTAATTTGCCGAATTCACTCGTCTTCGTGATAGACGTTGAGCTTCCAATATTGGGAGCTGCAATTCACCGATTCGCACGAACATCAGTTGTAGGCTTAGGCTGATGCCAGAGAACTTGCCTGCTTTTCATGGCGCAAGCTTCAGTCATGTGGAATCGGGTAGCGGGGCCCCTTCTTCAGCGGGGTGTCATGGCCGGGCTGTGGATAAGACAAGTGTGAAGCAGAGCGCGGACAGTTTTCCAGGTCTTTGTCGCTGGGCGTCAAGCTCAGCCATTGGTGTATGAGTTCCTGGTCGAAGCCAATTTCCTTGCGCCCGTCCGCTTCAATCAGCGGACGGCGGATCAGCAAGGGGTCTTGCAGCATGAGTTGCAGCGCGGTGTTTGCGTCGAGCTGCTCCGGAATGATCTCGCCGGATTTCACGCGCGGGGATGCGCGGTTGAACCAGCTCACGACAGGGTGCTTACTGAAGAAGGCGAGCAGTTGCTCTGGTGTCCATGCTTCAGCGAGCAGGTTACGCGCAATAACCTCGTGCCCCGCAGCGGTCAGCAAGGCCTTTTGTTTGGTGTTGTTGCCGCAACCCGGTTTTTCGTAGAAAACGATACGCGCCATTACGTGAGCCTTTTGCAAGCCGTTGGAATTTGACCAGGTTCGCGTTGCGCGCTGCTAAAAAGCCACCATTATTTTCTCGTCTGCAAGAACATATTCACAGGGCAGCCGCCATAACGGCGGATGGTCCGGTAATGTTTTGGCGTCATATTGCAGCCATGAAAGCTTGCCTGCATTCAATAATTGATTGCGCTCATTAGTGCTCAGCTCGATCATACTGGTCTCACTTTCCACAGGCGCAACCTTGACTGCACAAGGTCCGCAATTGCCTTTTAAACAATCGCAGGGCAGCGGAATATGGTTCTTTAGCGCCAGCTCAAGCAGACTGCTGCCCGCTTTGTGGTCGACGTCCACCCGCACCCGGTCGGGCAACTGCATTCCCAAAAAGGTTACGTTTCCCATGCTGTACTCCCCGCTGTATCCCGCTATTACTTGATGCCTACACCGGGCTCGCCGCTAAAGCTAACCAGTATGTCTTCATCTCGCGGTATAAATTGGCATGCCAGACGATAAGCTGGCGGCATGTCATTGACTTCGGCATCCTTCAGTTCCTTCTTTGTAATCAACCCTTCCGCCACCAGCGTGTGACGCTCCTTGTCGGTCAGCGCCTGTCCCATGCGCGGCTTGTCTTCCAGCGACGTCACCTTGATGACACAGGAACCGCATTCACCGTCTTCACATTCAAACGGCAGGGGGATCTTGTTCTTCTTGGCGAGCTTGAGCACGCTGTGGGAAGTCTCTCCGGCAACGGCATATACCGTGACGTCCTTTTCCAGCAGCGGCGAACTAAACATAATTGTGGCCATTTTGCATTTCCCTTTTGGATAGTTGGCGAGCGACGGCTACGTCCCGCCGCTCGCAGCCGATTAACGGATGATGTCGTAGCTGTAGTCGGTTTTCGCGGTGTCGATGGTGTTGGCATCAAGCGCTTCGAAAATCTCATCCAGTATCGAAACCAGTACCCGCATCGAACCTTCATAACCCCAGATCGGAAAACGATGATGATGATGGCGGTCGAAAATCGGGAAGCCCATACGGATCAGCGGTACATTACAGTCACGCTCCAGATATTTGCCATAGGTGTTACCGATCAGGAAATCAACCGGCTCGGTGAACAGCAGCGAGCGCATATGCCACAAATCTTTCTTCGAATAGACATGGCAACCCTTGCCGAAAGGCGAAGCATCAAACAGGGCCTGAACCTTTTCCGCCCAGTCTTTATCACCATTGGTAGAGAGTACATGCACCGGCTCGGCACCCAGCTCCAGCAGGAAGGCAGTCATGCCCAGCATCAGGTCAGGATCGCCGTACAGCGCGAATTTCTTGCCGTGTATATGCGCACTCGAGTCGGCGATGGCATCCATCAGGCGGCCGCGTTCCTTTTCCAGCGACGCGGGGATAGGCTTGCCGGTCAGGCGCGCAATTTCCATCAGCAGGTTATCAGTCCCGGCCACACCCATGGGATGGTAGAGGGAGACGACTTCCTGGCCTTTTTCTGCAATGTACTTGGTGGTCTTCTCGGTGGAGAAAGCCTGGAATGACAAGGTGGCTTTCGCATTCAGCGCATTCTTCACTTCATCCTTGGTAGTGCCGCCGTCATACATGCGGAACTCGCCGTCGGTCGGTGTATTCCATACTTCGGAAGGATCGCATACCACGGTGTAGTTGGCACCGAACTGGTCGAGGATGCGGCGTATCTCGGGCATATTGCCGACCACATTGCCGTCGAAACCGCCTATGAAGTTGATCGAATCATTCGGCGTACGAGTCTTTCCTTCCCAGAAATGTGTGAGCACACCTTTGAGCGCGTTGTCGTAACCGGTGATGTGGCTGCCGACGAAAGCGGGGGTATGCGCAAACGGCACATCGTATTCTTCGGGGATGCTGCCTTTCTGCTTCGAAGTTGTGATGAAAGAACCGAGGTCATCACCGATCACCTCAGCCATGCAAGTGGTGCTGACCGCGATCATATCCGGCTTGTAAAGATTGTAGGCATTGGCCAGGCCGTCCACCATATTGTTCAGGCCGCCGAATACAGCCGCATCTTCGGTCATCGACGAGGATACGCAGGAAGTCGGCTCCTTGAAGTGGCGCGAAAAGTGCGAGCGGTAATAGGCCACGCAACCTTGCGAACCATGCACGAACGGCAGGGTCTTGGCGAAACCGACCGCGGCAAACACCGCGCCCAAAGGCTGGCACGCCTTGGCCGGGTTAACCGTCAAACCCTCGCGGGCAAAATTCAAATCCTGGTATTCCTTGGTTTTGGTCCAGTCGCGAACTTCTTCCATTTTGCTCAACGGGAAGGCGAACTCGAAATTTTTCTTCTTGTTCTCGAACATTTCCACATATTCCGGCTCGCGGAACAGCATTTCGTGATCGATAACTTTTTCAGCGTTTTGGCTCATTTCAATCTCCTTAAACTGTAGGGTGGGTCAGGTGCATTTCGCGCCGCAAACCGCCACTGTGTCGACGGTTTACGTTGCGCAAACCCACCTTATTTCTTTGCGTCCTTGCTTTTCCACGGGGCCTTGGTCAGCGCCCATACCGGGCTGTTGATCGCCATATCCATGTCGCGGGCAAAGATCGCAAAGCCGTCATAACCGTGATACGGGCCGGAATAATCCCACGAGTGCATCTGGCGGAAGGGCACGCCCATCTTCTGGAACACGTACTTTTCCTTGATGCCGGAGCCAACCAGGTCGGGCTGGATTTTCTCCACGAACTTCTCGAACTCGTGACCGGTAACGTCGTCGTAAATCAGCGTGCCGTCCTTTACATAGTGCGTGGTGCGCTGATAGTCGTCGTTATGGCCAAACTCGTAGCCGGTGCCGACAACCTTCATGCCCAGATCTTCATACGCACCGATCACGTGACGCGGACGCAGACCGCCGACAAACAACATCACGGTTTTACCTTCCAGGCGCGGCTTGAATTTGGCCACTACTGCATCGGTCAATGCCCTGTACTTGGCGATAACTTTCTCGGCACCTTCCTTGATCTTGTCATCGAAGTGGCTGGCGATTTCACGCAAGCTGGCTTCAATCTTTGAAGGACCAAAGAAGTTGTACTCAACCCATGGAATCCCGTATTTCTCTTCCATGTAACGCGAGATGTAGTTCATCGAGCGGTAGCAGTGCAGCACATTAAGCTTGGCTTTTGGTGTGTTCTCCAGCTCTGCAATGGTGCCGTCACCGGACCACTGCGCAATCACGCGCAAGCCCATCTCTTCCAGCAGGATGCGCGAGCTCCACGCGTCACCGCCGATGTTGTAGTCGCCGATAATCGCAACGTCGTAAGGCGTAGCCTCAAACTTGTTTTTGTCCGGATCGACCTTTTCAAATACCCAGTCGCGAATCGCATCGTTGGCGATGTGGTGGCCGAGGGATTGCGATACACCGCGGAAGCCTTCGCAACGCACCGGCACGATGGTATGGCCGTTGTATTCCTTGGATTTCTTCTTGGATACCGCCTCGATATCGTCGCCGATCAGACCGATAGGGCATTCGGACTGCACGGTGATCCCCTTGTTCAACGGGAACAGCACCTGGATTTCATCCATGATCTTTTCCAGCTTCTTGTCGCCGCCAAACACGATGTCCTTTTCCTGGAAGTCGGAAGTGAATTGCATGGTGCCGAAAGAATCGATACCGGTGGTGCCGATATAGTAGTTACGGCGTGAAGCCCAGGAATACTGGCCGCAACCGACCGGGCCGTGGCTGATGTGGACCATATCCTTGATCGGCCCCCACACCACGCCCTTGGAACCGGCGTAAGCACAACCGCGTATGGTCATCACGCCCGGCAGCGATTTGATATTCGATTTGACGTCGCAATCGGACTTGCCTTCCTCGTGCACATTGAGGTGTTTGGCGCGTCGTTTGGCGCTTTTCTCGGGATATGCCTTGAGAACTTCGTCAATCAGCTCTTTGTTGCGTGCTTTGGTTTCTTCCACTGTGAGGCTCATTTTTCGCCCTCCTACATTAAAAAAAATTAAAAAAAGTTACGTGAAATCCTTGCTCCCGAAAGAGCTCTGCAAATGACGCTTCAGATCTTCCCTGATCAAGCAGTCAGCTTTCGTCTTCTGCACCTACCGCCATTTGCAGAGACCTCGCGGCATCCTGTCGTCCGTTTCGTGCCACCCGAAACAATCCGGGCGGTACGAAGCTCGCGGCTTTAAATTACGCTGCAGCAGCCAGTTCAGCAGCTTTCTTGCCGACTTGCGACTCATCGATAACCGGCATCAGGCCATGCGTCATCAGCAGGTCTTCCAGTTGATCCATGGTGATCGGAGTTGGAATCGTGCCATTGCCTGCATTTGCATGAATCTTCGAAGCAAGCTGACGGTACTCTTCAGCCTGTTTGGATTCTGGCGCATATTCGATAACCGTCATGCGGCGCAATTCAGCGTGCTGAACGATGTTGTCACGCGGCACGAAATGGATCAGCTTGGTACCGAGCATGCCAGCCAGTGCTTCGGCCAGTTCCAGTTCCTTGTCAGTCTGGCGCTCGTTGCAAACCAGCCCGCCCAGACGTACACCACCGGAATTCGCATACTTCAGAATGCCCTTGGAAATATTGTTGGCCGCATACATGGCCATCATTTCACCGGACATAACGATGTAAATTTCCTGCGCCTTGTTCTCGCGAATCGGCATCGCGAAACCACCGCACACCACGTCGCCCAGCACGTCGTAGGAAACATAATCGATACCCTCGTAAGCACCCTCTTCTTCCAGGAAGTTGATGGAAGTAATCACGCCGCGGCCTGCGCAACCAACACCAGGCTCTGGTCCACCGGACTCAACGCAACGAATGTCCTTGAAACCGACTTTCATTACGTCTTCCAGTTCGAGGTCTTCCACGGAACCGGCTTCAGCTGCGAGCGACAGGATTGTGTCCTGGCACTTTGCGTGCAGTATCAGACGGGTCGAATCGGCCTTGGGATCACAGCCAACGATAAGGATCTTTTGACCCATATCAGAGAGTGCGGCCAGCGTATTCTGCGAAGTCGTAGACTTGCCGATGCCGCCTTTGCCGTAAAATGCAATTTGCCTTAATTTAGACATGCTTGTAGCTCCTTTTACATAAACAAGTTCAGTTGAGGTTGGCAATCTGACTTTCCAGATTACCCTGCGACCGGTATAACGCCCCCCGAAAACAATTCAAACAATGTATCAAGTCCGTCTTCGGCAAAACACTTTGGGTGCGATTGACTATTAGCAACTGCCGTGCCAGTGACTTAAATAATATACAACACATTGTTTTTATTCATAAAAAATAATATGTTGTGGTTCTTGCTGGCTTCCGCGATGCTGTTGCAAACCGCACAATTTCCCTTCTTTCTGTAGGGAACAATACAAGTCCGCAGCGACTCGCAAACTTGCACCTGTTTCTGCAAATATCCGGCTAACATCCCCGCCCCGCCTTGTTCTGCTTGCCTGACCAAGCCAGCCACCGCACGCTGGAACGGAACTTGCATTGGCATCTGGGCGGCACGCCAGATGTGCGAAAGAGTTGCAAGAGTTACTGGCCCAGATTGTTCATTAGGCATAAAACAACGTCATTCCCGCGAAGGCGGGAATGACGAGCAAATGGACTGTTTTGAATTAAAGGAGGAGCTGCCATGCAGATAGGTGTAGATACCCAGCGCTCAATAGAAAACAAGCGTGTCTTTGTCATTGAAGATGACGAAATAAACAGCATGGCGCTGCAGTTCATGCTGGCCGATGAAAACGAAACTCACACGCTGCCGCGCATAGCAGCCGCTATAGACAAGGCGCGTGAATGGCCGCCTCATCTTGTATTACTCGGGCTGGGTCTGGTGCGCGCGGAAGGCAATGCGCTGATCAGCAAACTCAAGGCGTCGATGAACAGCGTCAAAATTTTGCTGATATGCGACAACGCCAACGATGCGCTGGTGAAGGACGCTTTGGCACATGGTGCCGATGGCACGCTGCTGACGCCGCTGACAATCGAAGGCGTGCGCCGCAAGGTCAACTCGGCACTGGGCCGCGCCGTACCCATCGGCATACCGGTCGTAGTCAAATAATGACCCAGTCAATAATAATCCGGCGCGGTGACCGTGATGATTAAACCCGACAACAAAATGCCGCCAGTGCAGGGTGCCAGGCCCGCGCAAGCCGGCACGCTTCCGCCGCTCAGCACCAACCCGCATTATCAGCTGGCAGGCGGAGCAGAGGGAATACAGACACTGGTCGAGCGCTTTTATGCCTTGATGGATGAGTTGCCCCAGGCACGCGCGATACGCGCGCTGCATCCGGCCGATTTGTCGCATGCAAAAGAGCGTCTGTTCATGTTTCTTTCCGGCTGGCTGGGCGGCCCGCCGCTGTATGAAGAGCGCTTTGGCCACCCGCGACTGCGCCAGAAGCATATTTCATTTCCCATCGGCGAAGCCGAACGTGATGCGTGGATGCTGTGCATGACGCTCGCGCTCGACGAGGTCGTTGCGGACCCCGCGTTACGAACACAATTAACGCAATCTTTTTTCAAAACTGCAGATTTTCTGCGCAACCTTTAAGGAGTATTTCATGACCGTCATCACCGATACACCATTTGCCAAGCTCGAAGCCGAAGGCCGTCTGTTAAGTCCTGTATTCAAGGGCGCAACCACCAAACCGGGGCGCTTCGGCTTTCGCGGTGAAATCGCGCTCGAATTCCAGAAGGCGATGGCCGACGAAAAACGTCCGCCCGAAATCAAGCTCGATCAGGTGATGACAGTCGCCTCTGCTGGCGACGCCACCATTCCTTTTGTTGCCGGTTTCGCGCCTTCGCTCGCGCACCTGAAGCTGCTGTGCGAACACCTCGGCGACAAACTTTCGCCTAACGGAAAATATTTTTTCTTCGCCGGCAATCTCGATATTTCGAAAAAATATCAGATCGCCTACGGCGGCGCGACTTTCTGGGTGATGCCACTGGATGAGGCCACGGTATACAACGAATTGCTGGACATGTTCCGCATGGAAAAAAGCTCACTGAAGAAGCTGGACACCGCCGCCAAGCTTGACGCCATCGCCGACAAAGCCGCTTCCTTCAATGAAAAGTGGACGGCAATCAGCTTTGAGGAAGGCCTCAAGATCATGGGCCCGATCAAAATCCGTGAAAACCGTCCGGTCTGATCGCTTGCAATCTGGTGGTTAATCAGTCTGGCAATTATTGAGTTCTCAATAATTGAAGAAAACGTTTTAAACGAGTGCAAATTTGGGCAAAATGGACCACTTCGTCATTCCCGCGCAGGCGGGAATCCAGCGTGTAATACCAGGTCCCGCGTAGCGGGCAACGCCATGTCTTGGGTGTTGTCACCACTTCGTAGTGGTTTTGTATCTGTCTGGATTCCCGCCTGCGCGGGAATGACGACTGGTTTAAAGATATCTGTCATGAATTATGAAAAGACCAACAATATGATCAGACAAGAATGCAGGACGAACCGGAACAAGTGAACCTCTCCACACTGCGAACGGGTAAGGATGCTTCGCGCTCGACAACTCAGGCTTTCGCGCAAATCCTGAACTATCACGAGCGCACCAAACATCGCTTGAAGCGCTACGCTGCCGGGCCAGAAACGCTGGACTGGGACGCGCAACCCAATCCCTTCAGGGAGTTTGCAGGTGCACCGCGCATCCGGCTGCCACTGGTTGCGGACAGCTTGACTGCAAGCTTTGCCGCGCTGCATGCGCCCAACTCAGTCGCACCGCAGCCGCTCACGCTTCATTCCGTAGCCGCATTACTGGAACTCTCTTTCGCCCTTTCCGCGTGGAAAGAGTATGGCCCTGATCGCTGGGCCGTGCGTTGCAATCCATCCAGCGGCAACCTGCATCCAACCGAGGCCTACGTCATCTGCACGCAAATCCCGGAGATCGAGGATGGCGTTTATCACTACCTGAGTCGCGATCACTTGCTGGAACACCGCTGCCGCATCACGCCCTTAACACCCGCCACCCCTTCGAAATTGCTGCTCGGCCTGTCCTCCATCAGCTGGCGCGAGGCCTGGAAGTACGGCGAACGTGCATTCCGCTACTGCCAGCTGGATACCGGCCATGCCATCGGCGCATTGCGCTATGCAGCGGCAACGCTGGGCTGGCACGTGCACGTTGCCAACTGCAGCCAGCAGCAAATTTCACAATGGCTGGGGCTGGATCGCGATACCGATTTCACGGGAGCCGAACGCGAAGAAGCCGAATTGCTGATGGAAATTACGACTGGACAGAGCGAAGTTGCGGTAGCGCTATCCCCGCCTTTTGCGTCAGCACAAATTCACTGGCATGGCCAGGCCAATACACTTGATCCGCACCCTGTGTACCGCTGGCCTGTCATAGACGAAGTCACACTGGCCAGCCGTAAACCGGCCGCTTTTCAGGCACTCGCCCACGCCGCGGAATCCTGGCCGCTGCCCAGACATGGGGACGAAGCGCTGAACAGCTACATAAAAGCCGCCACGCTGATCCGCCAGCGCCGCAGCGCGCAACGCTTCGACGCAAAATTCACACAGGATGCCGCCGGTTTCTTTCACATGCTGGATGCGCTGCTACCGCGCCACGCTGCCCCGTGGGATGTCTGGCGCGAGCCGCAACACCTGCACCTTGTGCTGTTTGTACACCGGGTGGCAGGACTTGCGCCGGGGCTCTATGCCTTGCCGCGCAGCGTGGCGGCACAAGCGCAAATGCAGGCGGCGATGCGCGCAGATTTCAGCTGGAGCAAACCTGCAGGCTGTCCCGGGCAGCTGCCGCTGTTCCTGCTGGCCGAAGCCAGCCTCGGCAAAGCAGCCAAGAGCCTGTGTTGCCATCAGGCCATCGCCGCCGACAGCAGCTTCATGCTGGCGATGTTGGCGGAGTTTGACGCGCCGCTGAAAGACGCGCCGTGGACTTACCGCCAACTGTATTGGGAAGCCGGTCTGCTGGGACAAGTGCTGTATCTGCAAGCCGAAGCCGCCGGCCTGCGCGGCACCGGCATCGGCTGCTTTTTCGACGACGTTTGCCATGAGCTGCTGGGTTTGCGGGACACAGCATTCCAGTCGCTCTACCACTTTACCGTGGGCCACCCGCTTACAGATGAACGCATCGCCAACCTGCCCCCCTATTCTTGAACACGAAAGGACTTTGCCATGACACCCTCACTCAAAACCTGGCTGGATAAACACGGCTTTTCAGCAGACAACCTCAAAGCCACCACCGCCAACCGCACCACCCCGCTGATGCACGCCGCACGGCTGGGCGAGCATGACATCGCCGCCGAACTGATACAGTGCGGCGCCGAGTTCAATGCCACCAACAACGACGGCAACAACGCGCTGTGGCTTGCATGTTTCAGCGGAAATCTCAAGCTTATCAGCCTGCTGCTCGATAGCGGCGTCAACCCGGACAACCAGAACGACAACGGCACCACCTGCCTGATGTACGCCTCCTCCGCAGGTAAAGCCGAAGTCGTGGCGCTGCTGCTCAAGGCCGGCGCCAACACCCGACTGACATTGGTGGATGGCTATACCGCACTGGATGTGGCCGGCAATGTCGAATGTCTGACAATGCTGCGCAGAGCCTGATTTAACCTACATTTTTGACTATGCGAAAACCTTCACTCCTTGAACGCTTGAGAGCAAAAAAGCGTAACCGCGCTATGATGGTCGGTGTCACCTGGTACACTGCGGAAACCTGGGCTCAGGTGAAAGTCGCCGCAGCAGACCCCGAACGTCTCGAGAATTCTTTTCCGGAATGGGAAGCAATGGCAGTCTCCGCACTCAGGGACCTTCTGCGTTCGGGTGTGCAGGCAGTTAAATTCCAAATAAATCCGCAAGAACTTTTTGCGTGGTGCGCGCTCAATAACAAGGCAAACAACGCTGCATCAAGAGCCGAGTTCGTGTCGGAAATGATGCAAGCCGCCCGTGACAACAATGCCTGACCTGCTCAAGCGGATACGACGGCACAGCTCAGATTGAGTTGCACCTGCACTATTCCGCTGTCAATAAATCCGTCCCTTTTTGTTTTACGCAATTAGCATTTCTGGATGACTGTACCGCACCGGCTGTGGCTGGCGATGCTGCGCAGAGCCTGACGCCCGGATTTGAATTTCTCAAATTCAAACCAGCCAATGTATGCCTCACTTCGATACCAGTTCTGCCTCAATAAGCTCAAAACAAAGTCAGTCAGCGTTTAATCAACTTCACACTGCAGCGGAACATCTACTCGAACGGATAAACCAAAAACTTTGGTCCCATGCTCCAGATTGGACACAATACCCCTTTAAAATACTCGCAAGCAGTGCATTTGCATGCAAGATTTTCTGGTATCCATGCATCTTTTCTGACCGCAAAATCGCTTCCATATAAACATACACAGACTTAGTGTCAGCTTTACAGCCGCTTAGTAAATACATTTTTTAAAAACAGTTTGCTGGCATGTTACATGCAATATCCACATTGCTTTCCCACAACTATGGAGATATTCATGAAACCTATCAGTAAGCAATTGTTCAGGTGGCTGGCTGTTTTACCTCTGGCTTTCTTCCTCAATGGCGGCCTGCATGCCGAGACTGTCGCCCGCTACGGCATATCCATGGCGGACATTCCTCTCACCACCGGCCAGCCGGACCGGGGTGCCGGGGCCTATCAGTTCACCGGCCATACTCTCTATGATCCTTTAATTGCGTGGGAGGCCAATATCAGTGAGCGTCCGGGCAAACTGGTGCCGGGCCTGGCCACAAGCTGGAAAGTGGATGCGAAGGATAAAAAAAAATGGCTGTTCACGCTGCGCAAGGGCGTGAAATTCCATGATGGCTCCATATTCAAGGCTGACGCAGTGATCTGGAACCTGGACAAGGTATTGTCCGACAAGTCGCCCCAGTTCGATGCCAAGCAGAGCGCGCAGGTACGCCCGCGCATTCCTTCCATTGCCTCGTATCGCAAGGTGAATGACTATGCCGTGGAAATCACTACCAAGGAAGTAGATGCCTTGTTCCCTTACCAGTTGCCATGGTTCCTTATTTCCAGCCCCGCACAATGGGAAAAGATGGGCAAGGACTGGAGCCAGGTGGCAATTCATCCATCCGGCACCGGCCCCTTCAAGCTGGACAAGCTGGTGCCCAGAGAGCGCGCCGAACTGGTAAAAAATACCGGGTATTGGGACAAGAAACGCCTGGCCAAAACTGATCGCATCGTGCTGATACCCATTCCCGACGCGATGACACGGGTCAACGCCTTGCTGAACGGTCAGGTGGATATCATCGAGACACCGCCGCCCGATGTCGTGCCACAACTCAAGAGCGCAGGCTTCAAGCTGGTGCAGAACGTCACCCCGCACGTGTGGCCCTATCATTTCTCAACACTGCCAGGTTCGCCCTGGGCCGATATTCGCGTGCGCAAAGCTGCCAATCTGGCGATAGACCGCGACGCCGTCGTCAAGTTGCTGAACGGGCTGGCAACTCCCGCCATTGGACAGATGGACGTCACCAGCCCCTGGTTCGGCAAACCCGGCTTCAAGATTAAATATGATCTCGCTGCTGCGCGTGCGCTGATGGAACAAGCCGGCTATAGCAAGGAACACCCTCTGGTAGCCAAGGTAGTCATCGCTCAGGGAGGCACCGGCCAGATGCTTTCGCTGCCCATGAACGAGTTCATCCAGCAGAGCCTCGCGGAAATAAATATTCAGGTGAGCTTTGAAGTTGTAGAACTCGAAAATCTTTACCTGCACTGGCGCAGTGGAGCCAAGGCAGACATGAATGCAGGCAAAGGAATTACCGCCATCAATCTTGCCTACGTTACTGCCGATCCTTTCTATGGCATCACCCGCTTTGTGGACAGCCGTTACGTGGCGCCCAATGGCGTGAACTGGGGCTATTACAACAACCCGAAGGTCGACCAGATGGTGGACAAAATCCGCACCTCCTTCGATACCAGAACCCAGGACAAATTGCTGGCGCAAGTGCACGAAATCATGGTGGACGATGCGCTGATGCTGTGGGTAGTGCATGACGTTAATCCACACTCACTGTCACCGAAGGTCAAGGAATTTGTGCAGGCTCAGCACTGGTTCCAGGATCTGACCACGATACGTATGTAACCCACCGTGTAGAAGTTGGTGAAAGGCCAGGTCAGATACCCAGGCCTTTCACCAGCTTCGACCAGATTGAAGAAAGCACCTCATGCTTGGCTATATCGTTAAACGAGTGTTGTACGCCATACCGATCTCCCTCAGCGTGACAGTGGTGTCCTTCATACTCGTCTATCTGGCTCCCGGCGATCCTCTCAACGCCATCGCACCAGCCGATGCGCCTGCCGAGGTAATCGCAGGCCTGAAGAGTGCCTATGGTCTCGACCGCCCCGTGCCCGTGCAGTATGGAATGTGGTTGCTGCGCGCAGTGCAGGGCGACCTGGGCACCTCCATCGCCTCTGGCAGAGCCGTTAGCGGAGAAGTGATGAGCGCTGTCAGCAACACCCTGTTGCTGGCGGGAGTGGCTGCCTTGGCAGGTGTTTTGGTGGGCTGCATCCTCGGCGCGCTGGCCGGTTACCACCAGGGCAGCTGGATCGACCGGGCAGCCACCACCCTTTCTGTCATAGGCGTCAGCATTCCCCATTACTGGCTGGGACTGGTGCTGACCATTATCTTTTCCATCTGGCTGGGCTGGTTTCCGGCGATGGGTGCCGGTCCCGGCGGCTCCGGCGAATGGCTGTGGGATATCGCGCATCTGAAATATCTGGTGTTGCCGGCGCTGACCCTGTCGGTGATTCCGATGGGGATCATCACCCGCACGGTGCGTGCGCTGGTGGCAGACATGCTGCAACAGGAGTTTGTGACGGCCCTGCGCGCCCGAGGTCTCTCCGGCCGTGCCATCTTCCGCCACATTGCCAAGAATACGGCACCCACTGTTCTGGCTGTGGCAGGCCTGTAGCTCGGCTACCTCATGGGTGGCTCGATCCTGGTAGAGACTGTCTTCGCGTGGCCGGGTACCGGCTATCTGCTGAACACCGCCATCTTCCAGCGCGATATTCCGTTGCTGCAGGGAATCCTGCTGGTGCTGTGCATGTTTTTCGTAGTCCTCAACCTGCTGGTGGATATTCTGCAACCCCTGATCGATCCCCGCATGGGTCGCAACTGACAGGAAAATGACGATGACTACCTCTCTCCTTATGCCCTTGCCCGCTGTAGCAGCACCCGGCCGCAGCTACTGGGCCATGGTGTGGTACCAGTTGCGACAGGACAGGATGGCCATGCTGATTGCCTCCATCCTGTTGCTCATTATTTTTTCCGCAATCTTCGCTCCATGGCTGGCACCCGCAGACCCGTATAAAGCCAGCATGCTGCACCGGCTGCTACCTTTAGGCAGCGAAGGCCACCTGCTGGGTACCGATGAACTGGGACGCGACATGCTTACCCGCCTTATGTACGGCGGCCGCATCTCGCTGCTGATGGGCGTGATTCCGGTGCTGGCGGCTTTTGTTATCGGTACCGCCATCGGCCTGTTCGCGGGTTACATGGGTGGCAAGATGAATATGATCATCATGCGCGTGCTGGACGTGTTTTATGCGTTTCCGTCTGTACTCCTGGCGGTTGCCATCTCCGGCGCTTTAGGCCCCGGCATGAGCAACAGCCTGATCGCCCTGACCCTGATCTTCGTGCCTCAGGTGGTACGGGTGGCAGAGAGCGTTACCACCCAGGTGCGCAAGCTGGATTACATCGAGGCGGCCCGCATGAGCGGGGCGGGGGCGTTCTCCATCATCCGCGTACATGTACTGGGCAACGTGCTGGAGCCGGTGTTCGTCTACAGCACGGGGCTGCTGAGCATCAGCATGATACTGGCCTCGGGGCTGTCCTTCCTCGGTCTTGGGGTAAAGCCGCCTGAACCGGAGTGGGGACTCATGCTCAACACCTTGCGCTCGGCCATTTATATCAACCCCTGGCTGGCGGCCCTGCCCGGTGTCATGATTTTTATAACCTCAATCGCATTCAATCTGCTGGCAGATAGCGTGCGCTCGGCCATGGATATACGTCGATGAATACTAACCTTACTCCCCGGACTCCAGCCCCGGATCGCGGCGGTCCCGCCCAGCCCATGCTGATTGTGCGCGATCTGAAAAAGTATTTCCCGGTGCGCGGCAACCTGCTGCAACGCAAGCCAAAATTCGTTCATGCAGTCGATGGTGTGAGTTTTTCCGTACCCAAGGGAAAAACGCTGGGCATCGTCGGCGAATCCGGCTGCGGCAAATCCACCACGGCCCGACTCATCGCCCACTTGATGGCACCGGACAGCGGTACCATGATTTTCGACGGTGAAGGCGTGGCGGAATATGGCGGTCTTGAGCTCAAGGAATTTCGCCGCAATTTGCAAATGGTATTCCAGGATTCCTTCGCGTCGCTGAATCCCCGGCTCACCATTGCCGACACCATCGCCTATGGCCCGCGCATCCACGGCATTGCAGCGACCGAGGCCAACCGTCTCACGCATGACCTGCTCGCCAGGGTGGGTCTGGAGCCTGGCCAGTTTGGCTCGCGCTACCCGCACGAATTATCCGGCGGGCAGCGGCAGCGGGTGAATATCGCACGCGCGCTGGCCTACGATCCACGGCTGGTTATTCTGGACGAGGCGGTGGCAGCGCTGGACAAATCGGTGCAGGCACAGGTTTTAAATTTATTACAGGAGTTAAAAGCTGAACGTCAGCTCACCTATCTGTTTATCTCCCACGACCTGCATGTGGTGCATTACCTCAGCGATTATGTAATGGTCATGTACCTGGGCCAGATTGTGGAATCCGGCCCGGTTGAAAATATCTATGGCGAGGCGGCCCATCCCTACACACGAGCCCTGCTGTCTGCCGTGCCTTCCATGAACCCGGAGCACCGTACCCTGGTTTCGCCCCTTGCCGGCGACCCGCCCAATCCGATCAACGCGCCCAGCGGCTGCCGCTTCCGTGAGCGTTGCACACATGCACAAGCAATTTGCGAGGCCCTGACCCCAACCATTATGGAAGTGGGCAACAACATCCACCATCAGGTAGCATGTCACATGAACAATCCCATGTCGGGCCATACAGAAACCATACAGGAGATTTCAGCATGAGTACCCCTCTGGTCTCCGTGCAGGACCTTGGCGTGCAGTTCTCCGGCAATCGTACCGCCAGTGCCCTCAACCAGGTCAGCTTCGAGCTGGGCTCGGGTGAAGTGCTGGGGCTGCTGGGCGAATCTGGCTCGGGCAAAAGCGTCACATTGCGCACGCTGTTGCGCCTGTATCCCCACAACAAAACCCAAATCAGCGGCCACATCCGGGTGGATGGCCAGGACGTGCTGGCCCTCAAAGAACGCGAACTGAATCTGTATCGGGGCGGCACCGTTTCGATGATTTTCCAGGAACCCGGCCTGGCTTTCGATCCGGTCTATACCATCGGCCAGCAAATCACCGAAGCCATACGTGCACACGGCAACACCGATAAGGCAAGTGCGCGCCAGCAGGCCTTGCAGATGTTGGAGCGAGTGCAGATTCCACAGGCAAAGCAGCGCTACGATGCCTATCCCAATGAGCTGTCCGGTGGCATGAAGCAGCGTGCCATGATCGCCCTGGCACTTGCCTGCAAACCCAAACTATTGCTGGCAGACGAGCCGACGACCGCACTTGATGCCTCGGTGCAGATCCAGATCCTGCTGCTGTTGCGCGAACTGCAGCAGGAAACCGGCATGTCGGTGATTTTCGTGACGCACGATATCGGCGCTGCGGTGGAAGTGGCTGACCGCATTGCCGTCATGTATGCGGGCCGCATCGTCGAACAGGGGCCGGTAGCACAAATCGTGCACCAGCCGCGACATCCATACACGGCAGGTCTGCTGGCATCAAGTGTGGGCATGGAAAATCGCGGCCAGCCGCTGGTAGTCGTACCCGGTTCGCCGCCCGACCTGGCAATGCTGCCGCCGAGTTGCAGTTTCGCGCCACGCTGCACTTATGCCAGCGAGCGGTGTCACCGTGAACTGCCACCTGTACTCAATCATGGCAAGCTGTCGCTGGCCTGCTTTCACCCCATTTTGCCATTTATGGAGGCCGCATGAGCTCTGACGAAACGATAGCAATCACCCGCAACCGCGGCGGTCTGGCAGACGAGGTTTGCCGCAAAATTGCCGACGAAATCGTGCTGGGCAATTTCGCCCCGAGTTCACGACTGGATGAAGTGAGCCTTTCAGAACGTTACAATGTTTCGCGCACACCGATACGTGAAGCCTTGAAACAACTGGCCATCATGGGGCTGGTTGAATACCGTCCAAACCGCGGCTCGGTTGTCGCCGCGATGAGCACCGAGCAACTGGACCAGATGTTCGAGGCTATCGGCGAACTGGAAGCAACCTGCGCCCGCCACGCCGCCCTGCGCATGACCGAGGCCGAGCGTACCCGGCTGCGTGAACTGCACGCCCAGGGCCGGGCAGCCATGCAGGCCGGTGATATGGACCGTTATGACAAGCTAAATCTGGAACTCCACACTACCATTATTCAGGGTTGCCATAATCCGGTACTGATAGACATGGCGATAAACCTGCGGCACCGCATCGCTCCCTTTCGACGCACGCAGTTTCGCAACGTGGAGCGCATGGGTGAATCCTTCGAGGAACACTCGGTGATCGTGGAAGCTATACTGTCACACGATGTCATCACCACCTACCGTGAAATGCGCACCCACCTGCTGTCGGCACGCAGTGCGACCTCACGTGCGGCACCAGTCTGGGCCAGTCCTGCTCCTGCCAAAAATTTACAGAAATAATATGGAAATTCTCAACACCATGAAACCCATACTCGGCAGCCGCGGCGCCGTCGTTGCACCTCATACGCTGGCTGCGCAGGCCGGTCTGGATATTCTGCGCGAAGGCGGAAATGCAATCGAAGCCACAATTGCCGTAGCCGCGACACTGGCGGTGGTTTATCCGCATATGACCGGCATCGGCGGTGACGGCTTCTGGCTGCTGCACGCCCCCGTCCAGCCCACGAATGCCCCGAACTTGTCCATGACCTCCATAGACGCCTGCGGTGCGACAAGCGCAGGCGTCAGCCGTGAGTTGTACAGCGGCCTGGACAGCATTCCCTGGCGCGGGCCGCTGGCCGCCAATACGGTTGCCGGTACCGTGTCAGGCTGGGGTGCCGCCTATGAATACAGCCGCAGCCACTGGAACGGGCGCCTGCCGTTCGCACGCCTGCTGGAAAGCGCCATCAGCTATGCCAAAGATGGCTTCCCCGTTACCCGCAGCCAGGAACAAAACACCCGCGCCAAACTGGCCGATCTCATAGCCCAGCCCGGATTCGCACAGACCTTTTTGCATCAGGGTCAGGTTCCGCTGTATGGCCAGCGCCACCACTTCCCTGCTCTGGCGGCAACACTGGAACAATTGGCCAGAGCCGGTGCCGATGACTTCTATCGCGGTGAACTGGCCTGTCAGATAGGCGCCGACCTGGCCGCCATCGGCAGCCCCGTCACCACTGCCGATCTGGCCCTGCACCAGGCACAGTTCAAACAGCCCCTGCAACTGCGGCTGTCTGATGCCACGGTCTATAACATGCCGCCGCCAACCCAGGGCATGGCCTCGCTGCTGATCCTCGGCATCTACGACCGCATCCGCAAGGCCGGCTGGAGTCCGGACAATGCCGAGGGCATACACGCGCTGGTGGAAGCCACCAAGCAGGCCTTTCTGCTGCGTGATAAATATGTGACCGACCCCGCCTGCATGAACGTCAATGCGGCAGAACTGTTGAGCGGGAACACGCTGGATACTTTGGCAGCACTGGTACCGTTACAGCATGCCAGCCCCTGGCCAGCGCCCGTCTCCGATGGCGATACGACCTGGACAGGCGTGGTGGATAGCGCGGGTCGCGCGGTGAGCATGATCCAGAGTATCTACTTCGAGTTCGGCAGCGGTGTAGTGCTGCCGGGCAGCGGCATCTGGTGGCAGAACCGCGGCTGTTCCTTCGACCTCAAGCCGGGAAGATTGCGCAGCCTGGAGCCAAGCCGAAAACCTTTTCATACACTCAATCCGGCGATGGCGGCGCTGGATGACGGGCGGCTGCTGGTCTATGGCACCATGGGCGGCGAAGGCCAGCCGCAAACCCAGGCCGCGGTGTTCTCCCGTTACGTCTGGGGCGGCCACAACGTGCGTTCTGCCGTGGCAGCACCCCGCTGGCTGCTGGGCCGCACCTGGGCCGAGCAGAGTACGACGCTGAAACTGGAAGCGCGTTACTCGCCTGACATCATTCAGGCGCTGCGCAAGCTGGGGCATCCGGTAGAAGTGGTGGCAGATTTCGACGAGCGTATGGGGCATGCCGGTGCGCTGGTACTGCACCCGCAAGGCTGGATCGAAGGTGGTGAAGACCCGCGCAGCGACGGCAGCGTAGCAGCATGGTGACGCAAGCCAACATCAAATATAACGAAAGTCATCCGGGATGAAATTCAAATTCGACTGGTTCCTAAAGGGAATGTTAGTAGCCGTGGGTCTGGCTTTTCTGTGGCCTGGCCCCGGCGCACACGGCGGTTTTCTCCACCCTGAGTTACTCAACAAGACAGGCATCGCGCTGATCTTTTTCCTCAATGGCCTCGGGCTGAGCCTGTTGGCGCTGCGCGATGGAGCGCTGCGCTGGAAGGTGCATCTGTTGATCCAGAGCAGCACTTTCCTGATCTTCCCTCTGCTCGGATGGGTGCTAATCAAACTCAGCGGCGGCTGGATGCCGGTGGATTTGCAGACCGGATTCTTCTACCTATGCGCGCTGCCTTCCACAGTTTCCTCTTCCGTGGCACTCACCGTGGCCGCCCGTGGCAACGTGCCCGTGGCGCTATTTAACGCCACCCTCTCCAGCCTCATCGGGGTAGTACTGACCCCGCTATGGATGGCCTGGATACTTGGCCGCAGCGGTGCCAATTTCGCCGCAGGACCAGTGATTGCGGATCTGCTATTGTGGCTGGTGCTGCCCCTTGTGCTGGGCCAGCTCGCCCGTCCGCTGCTGAGCGCCTGGGCCAGCCGCAACCGAAGCAGCATCCAGATAGCCGACCGGCTGACCATCCTGACCCTGGTCTATACATCCTTCAGCGATTCAGTGCAGCAGGGTATTTGGTCCCACTATGGCCCCTTCGTGCTGGTAGAAACCATCGTCGGCACCGGGGTCCTGTTCTTCGTGGTATTGCTGCTGACCCGGCTGTTATCGAATCTGCTGGGTTTATCCACGGAAGATCGTATCGCGGCGATATTCTGCGGCTCCAAGAAAACCCTCGCCTCCGGGATACCCATGGCCCATCTGATATTCGGTGCCAACCCTGCCCTGGGCCTGATCCTCATGCCCATCATGCTCTATCACCCCTTGCAACTCGCAGTGGGCGGGGTACTGGCACAACACTGGACCAATCGTGAAGGTGCGGTTAAGTAGGGCCGAACAAGCCGTTCAACAAGCCTGAGGAAAACGACATAAGTATTTAACGGAAGAATTTATCGACGTTGCCCGGACTGGACGAGTGCTCCAGTATTTTTGTGCTTGTCTTTATTGCCCGCCAAACTCCCAACCAGCAGCTTCTGTGATTCTTCGATACGCCCCTGCCCCACAAGATAGATGTAATAACCAACCATATCCTGCCAGCAGGCGGGAGGCTGGGTCGCACCTGTTTCCGCCTCGCTGGGCAGGTCACTTTTTGTTTCCGCATCAGACAAGATGCTATGACGCACATTCATATTCATAATAGTTGCTCCCTTAGCAAAACTAGAAACGCATATATAACTTAACTCCTGATTTTATATACGCAAATACTGTGCCAAAGCATTGCAAGAATAATATCCTTTAAATTCAATCAACTGTTTAAATTCAACATGTAATTGTCAAGCATCAATGCACAGCAAACATGCACGGCACCGATCTGCTGAACGTTTCCGGTGCGAGTGGTAGTTTGCGTTCTGCTTTCAACTTGTCAACTGTAAGACACGAGGTGCACCTGTCAAATGATTAAGACCTTCCGACACAAAGGTATTCAGGCATTTTTGAGATTCGCAGGCCATTGTTAACTGCTGGTTAAACAAACACTAAAACCGCGCGCGATAACGCTTCAACCACCCCCCATGATCTGATTGAATATCTCACGCATTAAATTCAGCTCGATCATCGGCATTTTGCGCATTTCGCTGATCGGTTTAAATACACCGCCGAACGGTTCTATCGACTGATGAGGGGCATCCGGAATCGTGAAACGGACAAGATGTATGCGTATGGGGCCGCTGTCACTAGTACCGAGACTCATAAATATCGGGACAAAATGAAACAGACAGATTTTTTCGCAGGGCAAGGCGCGAGGATGGCGCATAGTTATTCATATGCAACGACGAGCAACGCCGCCATGCGGAAAAATCTGCCGTTTCATGTTTCGATATTTATGAGTCTCGGTACTAGTCATCCACGCCTGGAAACGCTCATCAAGGTTTAATTTTGCCGGGGCGATGCCAAAGTGTGTCACCAGCGCATCCAGCACCAGGCTGGTGGAGTGCTGTTCGGTGACATCGCCGGGGGCGGGCACCGCCGCCGCCGATTCAGGCAGGGGCAGAGGTGCAAGAATGCTGGAACCGTAACGGGCAAATACCAGGGCGGCGCTATAGCTGTCAAAGTGACACAGAATCACGCGATTGTGATTAAACATCGGGTTAGTCATATTGGGCCTCCGGGCCATTGGTTGATATAAGAAAAGAACATGTTAACCGATGGTGATGATCAGCGGCTCCAGTCCGGCAACCGTGGCTCCGATCACGTTGCCTATAACAACAAGACCGACAGCCGCAGGTGTACCGGTAAAGATTCGAGTTTTCACAGGCTTAAATCCTGCAGCGCGACTGCGCACAGAACCTAAGCCAGGCAAGTTACCTGATAACCATATCAGGCTGGTACAGCTTCACATTGTTGCGTCCCGCGCTTTTTGCGTAATACATGGCGGCATCTGCGTTTCGGGTCAGCAGCTTTTCATTGCCGCCATGTTCGGGATAAACGGCAACGCCAATGCTGGATGAAACTTGAATAACATGCCCGGCCAATTCAAACGGCAGGTTGAGGGCATACAGGATATTCTCCGCTTCACGCATCGCATTCTGTTCCGCGTCTATGCTTGGCAAAAGGATAACAAATTCGTCTCCGCCTATACGCGACACGGTGTCCGAATCACGCACACAATTCCGCATGCGTAGTGCCACTTCCTTCAGCAGCATGTCGCCAACGGCATGACCGAAATCATCATTAACCGGCTTGAAATTGTCGAGATCGATAAACAGCAGCGCTGCCCGGGTCTTGTCCCGTTTGGCCAGGACAAGAGCTTGCTTGAGACGGTCGGTAAACAGCTCCCGGTTGGGCAGGCCGGTAAGCGCATCGTAATGAGCCAGGTAGTGTATTCGTTCATCGGCCTGTTTCTCCTTGGTCACATCGTTATAGATTGCCACGATCTCGCCATTGGGCAGCTTATAAACGTAGTTATCGCGCCAACCGCCAATTCGGCCATTATGATAGAAGGAAACCGGGAAGTGCTCGGCGTTGCCACTTAGCCATACGCGCCGGAACACCTCAATCAGACCGAACTCGGCGAGGGCCGGGAAAACTTCCAGCGCATTTCTGCCGATCAAGTCGTCGCGACGCATATTATCGATGCGCTCCGCCGCCTGGTTAAAGGCGGTGAAGATGAAGTCCTTTCCGTCCGCTGAAGCATGATAAATAGCAACCCCGCTGCTCAGATGCTCGAACATGTCTTTCAAACGGGATTCATTTTCGCGCAGTATTTCCTCTGAAAGCTTACGTTCGGTTATGTCGCGGATCACGCACACCGCATTCCATTTATTCTTGAGTTTCAGGGCAGCCATGGATAGCTCAACCGGAAATTCAGCGCCTCCTTTGCGCAGGGCCGTGAGCTCGCGGGATTGGCCTATCATCGCGCCCTTCCCGGTCTCGCGGAAATGCCGGAATCCTTTTTGAAATGCTTCGTAGTATTTTTTCGGTACGAGGAAAGCATGCAGCTCTTTACCCATAACCTCCTGTGCAGGATAGCCGAATATTTTTTCCGCTGCGGCATTCCAGAAGGAAACGTTGCCATCGTTATCCATCATGATAAGCGCATCGTGGGTGTGAGTACTTATAGAACGAAATTTCTCCTCGCTTTCCAGCAAGGAACTCTCCAGGCGAATGCGTTCTGTAATGTCGCGTACCACGGTGAGTATCAGTCTGCGGTCACCCGCTTCATAAATACATGCATTAACTTCAACCGGCATGATGGTGCCGTCCTTGCAGCGGTGTGCCGACTCAAAGAAGCCAACCCCCTTTTCCAGCATCTCCTTTATTCTGGATGCAAGAAGTTTGTTATATTCTGGCTGGTTGAGGGTTCGCAAATTCATCGCCATCATTTCTTCACGCGTGTAGCCGCGCGAGTTCCATGCAACCTTGTTCAGGTAAACAAAGTTCCCGTCGTGATCGAACAAAAAGACAGTATCGGAAATACTGTTCAGAATTTGCCCGCTTAACTTCAACTCTGCCTCAACCTGTTTGCGCTCGGTAATGTCATGCAGGAAATAATAAATTTCACCCCCGTTTAAATCCCCATAGCTGGCGCTGATCGCAATATCCAGCAAGCGCCCATCCTTGCAACGATGGCGTGCCTCAAAACGGTCATTGCCCGTTTCAATCACCTTGTTGGTATGCCAGACAATGTCTTGCGCGTCTTCCGTTACATCTACATCAGATATCCCCATGTTCAGCAACTCTTCCTGGCTGTAACCCATCAACTGGCAATAAGCGTTGTTGACCTCAAGAAAGCGCCCGCGCACATCTGTTATCCAAAAACCGTCCAACGATGCGCGGATCATGATCCTGAACCGCTCTTCCTTGTTTTCCAGCAGCGTGTCTTTGGTTTGCTGGCATTCTTGAAAATGGGTGACCAGAGGCAGAAACAGCAGGTAATAAAGCGCCGGAGAGGCAAACACGACCATCAGCAGGGCATCCATGAGCGCTTCAAGCGGAAAAGATTGCCGCGGCAGCAACTGAAGCAGCAACATCACAAAAGCTTCCGAGAAAAATACTGATACTGCGACCGCAAGGAAAATTAAGGCAGGAGACTTCGGCGTAAACAACAGTTTTTGTGGGGTATACATCTATTGCTGCTGCCATAGTATATTATGGTTTGATTATAATGCTATTCAGACAGATTAAATTTGTATCGACGGTGAATTTCCGTTCAATACAATTTTTATTTATTGTGTCTATAATCAGCATCAAGTTCTTAATGTTGGAAGACCGAGTCCAGCACAGGGTCTTTCTAACGAGCTGGAAACGGGGCGGCGCTGAAGCTGACCCAGCAAGGGTTGCGGCATGCTTATTGCCCTGTACTCAAGCTTCGCTGTCGTGTTTTTATCTGGATTATTACCAAAAGGCAAAAGCCATGAAACGCAATTTCAGCGACCATTCCGCCAACGAACGGACTTTTCTGGCCTGGATACGCACCAGTATTGCGATCATGGCATTTGGCTTTCTGGTGGAAAAATTTACGATTTTTATCAACATTGCCAGTGTTTCACTGAAACGGGTTCCTGTGTACAACGAACGCAGTGCCGCACAACTGGGTATTGCGCTGGTTCTGTTGGGAACCGCGATGATCGTAGTGGCAGCGATACGCTTTCTTCTGCTGGAAAAGGAAATTGACAGCACCGAACAAGGCACCTCCCCATCCATCTGGCCCGACGTGCTGCTGGCGGCGTTGCTTGTCTCCATGGGATTGTTTCTGGCGTTCTATCTTGCGCACCGCCTGTTCACCTGAGCTTTCCGGCAAACGCCGCAAAGGGGCAGAACATCGGCCAGAACGCTGCCAGAATGTGCAAGCAAGCACTCCACAATAATTACCCTTTAATTTCAATATAACAGGAATGACTGCGCGAATTGATATTCGGCATACTGCGCTATTCTCTTTTTTTTTGCGCGTCATACAATATTTCCGTTTGTGATTCGTCTTCGCGAGTATGGATACCACATTTACCTCAAATGCGCTGATGTCGGAACAGGATAAACATATCACCGCAGCAATCGCGCGCGAGCGTGGACGCCTGCGGAATTTTATCCGGCGGCGGATTCACGATCCGGGCGATGCGGAAGATATTTTGCAGGAAGTGATGATCGAGTTTGTCGATGCATATCGTTTGCCAGAATCCATCGAGCAGGTTGGCGCATGGCTCTACCGCGTTGCACGCAACCGCATCATCGATCTCTTCCGCAAAAAAAGGAAGAACGGCTGGCGGAGGCATTTGATGGATCCGAAGATGAGCTTTGGCTGGAAGAATCATTGCCTTCAGCAACTGACGGGCCGGAAGCACTTTATGCGCGAGCGGTGCTGATGGAAGAATTGTACGCTGCACTCGATGAATTGCCGAGCGTGCAACGCGATGTATTTATCGCCCACGAGCTGGAAGGGCATAGTTTTAAACAACTGGCTGAAGAAAGCGGCTTGGCTGTGAGTACGCTGCTCGCCCGCAAGCGTTATGCGGTATTGCACCTTCGTGCACGATTGCAAACGATTTATGACGAATTTAATCTGTAAAGGAGAACTGAAATGGGAATGAACTGTAAAGCGTTGCGGAAAAATAATTTTCTTTGTTGTATTGGGTGTTGCTGCAGCCGGATGGGTAGTGATGGCATTGTGGAACTGGCTGCTGCCGTCACTGTTTGCCGGGGTTAGGCAGATTGATTATATACAGGCCCTGGGCCTGCTGGTGTTGAGCAGGATATTGTTTGGCGGCTTGCGCCGCCATAGCGGCCATAGTCTCTGGCAGCGCAATCGCTGGGAGCAGATGACGCCTGAAGAACGCGAGAAATTTCAAAGCGGAATGCATCGTTTCTTTGGCCGGCACAAACACGAAGACGCTGATACACGGTGATTTTTTATGTAGATTTCCTGTGATCCCGTTTGGAACGAAACCTCGTCATTCCCGCGCAGGCGGGAATCCAGCGAAAGCGTGAATCCTGCATTTCGTCCACCAGCGCTTTCCCGGTTAAATCATGCTCCTGTCATGCTACTGTCATGCTACTGTCATGCTCCTGTCATACTTCTGTCATTCTGCTGTCATTAAGCCGTTCAATAATACATTTGATCTTCCATGATCGCTTTTCAATTGCCAAACCCGGCAAAAAAGACCGAAACATTTCCGAAGACAAACCAACACAGGAGACAATCAGCATGAAAAAAACCATTGCAACTTTAGGTCTGCTGGGCATCGCACTTGCGAGTCCGGTATTCGCCAATGAAGGAAAAATCCCGACCGGCGTCCGTCATCTGGATCACGTTTTTGTAATCATGATGGAGAACCACGGCTACAGCCAGATCATGAACAATCCCAACGCGCCCTTCATCAACGAACTGGCACACTCCGCCAACCTGGCGACAAATTACTTTGCTGTCGGCCACCCCAGCCTGACCAACTACCTCGAAATGGTTGGCGGTTCAAACTTTGGCGTACAAAGCGACAACAATACAGACTGGCACAACGCCTCCTGCTCCACTAACCTCGCCACCGGAGTCGCCAATACCGACAATCCCCCGAGCCCCGCCATCTGCCCGATTTGGGGCGTCGGCACCGATGCTGCAACCCCGGTGCTCGATACCACCAACGAGACTCTGGGGCTGCCCGGCAATATCAACATCGACGGCATCCAGACGATTCCGGCCGCAGCCAACATCTCCGGCAAAACGATTGCCGATCAGATGGTCGAGGCACGGCGTGACTGGAAAAGCTACCAGGAAAATTTGCCGGTCGAAGGCGCTGACCTCGTGAACTACAGCGATGGCTTCTATGCCAACAACACGGATTTCAGCACCATCCTGCCTGCGCAGAATCCGCCGCTGACATCTGCAGGAATCGTCAGCCTTTATGCTGCCAAGCACAATCCTTTCGCCTATTTCCGGAATATTCAGGAAGGCCGTTACCCCGGACTCAGCCTGCAAAACACGGTTGGTTTCGACGGCAACAACGGCTTGTACGGCGACCTCGCCACCGGCAATGTACCGGCTTTCTCCTTCATTGCTCCAAACCAGTGCAACGATCAGCATGGGCGCGGCAATGCCGGACCATTCTGCAACTACGACCCTGTCTCCGATGGTTCTCAGGCCGGCCTGAATCCTGCATTGATTCAGCGTGGCGATATAACGGTGCACAAACTCGTGACTGCGATCAAGAACTCTCCAGCGTGGGCCAAAGGCAACAACGCGATCGTCGTGCTTTGGGACGAGAACGACTATAGCTTGTCGCCAAATACCAATCAGGTAGTGCTGATCGTTGACACCAACTATGGTGTAAATGGCAAGCGAAGCGCAAAACAGTACAACCACTTCTCACTGCTCAAGTCGCTCGAGTCTGCCTTCGAACTGCCATGCCTGAATCACGCCTGTGACGACAATGTGCAAGTCATGTCCGATCTTTTCGGCGCGCACGCACACGACAAAAAGTAAGCAAGACTGCCGTGGCTGGAGGGCTGCCCGGCTACCCGTCTTGCAGACAGCAGAGCCGGATGAAGTTCCGGGGCGGTTGCGGAAGCCATGCACGGTAACGAAATAACAAAGGGGGCTGCGCGTGCAGCCCCTTTGCTTTGACAAGCAGCCATAATCCGCACGGATGAAATTCAGAACTCGAATACCCTGCCGCGCTGCAGCATCTGCGGCTTGAATTCTCCGGCAGCTTGCAACACTTCAAGCATGGTGTCGTTCTCGCGCCCCGCTTCCATATGCGCGATAAACACTTGCACCGGGCTTTGCAGCAAACGCAATCCCTGCGCCAGCAACTCGGCAGTCAGGTGGCCGGAACGTTTTGCACCAGCGGCGTTACGGTTGAGGAAAGTGGTTTCGATCAGCAGGTATTGCAGATTGCTTATGTGATTGAGCGCCTGCCAGAAATCTTCGCAGAAAGTGGTGTCGCCGCTGTACACCAGGCTGGCCGCACCGCTGCCAAGGCGGTAGCCGACACAGGGTACCGCATGCCGTGCGGGTAATGCGGTAATGCTTCTTCCATCCATTTCAACCGTCTCGCCCGGCGCGATCGGGGTAAAGGTGATGTAGGGACGTTCTGGAGAGGGCCGGACAGTGTAATCAGGCCAGATTTCGCCGTTAAGAATGTTGCGCTTGAGCGCGGAAATGGTCTCGGGAAGCGCGTAAACATTAAGCGGAGTATCACGAAAGTTTCCTGCTGCATCGGCCAGTAACGGCAAGCATGCGCAGTGGTCGAGATGGGAGTGCGTGAGGAACAGAGTGTTGATGCCGATGACCCGCGCCAGGCTCAACTCCCCTGCGCCGGTACCGGCGTCAACCAGGATGTCTTGATCCACCAGGAGGCACATGGTGCGCAAATTGCCACCGATGCCAGCACTGCAACCGAGAACTTCCACGCGCATATCCGCTCCCCCAAATGTTGTGCTGGCATTTTACAATAATTATTTAGCCACTGTTGCCAGGACATCACGCGCACTCACACCGCTTGCGGGTATCGATTAGGCATACAATTCCCCATCATCAATTCCAAAGGGAGCTCACTCATGTTTGATGCCAGTGCGGAACAGAACGATATTATGGAAAAACTGCATCTCCTTATTCCTTCTCTCCATCAGCATATGGTGGAAACGCATCAATCGATGCTGGAGCGACGCAGCCGCGCTGCGCCGCCGGGAGAGTCGATCAGGCAAGTGATCGACACGGCAACGAGTTGGCAGGAATTGGCCAAAGAGGGGATGGAGCTTGCCGCTGAATTTGCGAATCATGGCATGAACCTTGGCGTCGCCTTCGCCAGCCATGGCATGGATCTGGGCTACGAGTTCGCGTCGAAAGGGGAAGCGGTTGGCCCGATGGCTAACAGGGTGTTGTTTATGGCGGTGCAGATCGGGGTGATGGCCGACCGTATAGGTGAAATGGCCGATCGCATTCTGTTCATGGCAAACAGAATTGGCGAGTTTGCCGATAAAATACTTTATGAATCACAACTTATTGTTTATACAGAACAATTAATTTTCAACGAAAGCGTTTTGATCGAAAATACAGTAAAAATGCTGTCTGATATGGTTCTCGATCTTGCCGCAGTCATAAGCAGGAATGACGCCTATTTTGAATACAAGAAGGCTGTTACTTCCCAGAATGGCGACGTCTATGATCACGTCTACGGGAATATGAATCTCATGCTGAAAAACATGCATGAATATTCGCTCGCAGTGCTGCAGAAAGAAGAGCGCGACCGCGACAGGGAAGAGAGAACCCGGGAGCTTGAGATCAAGCTGAGAGGGGCTACAATGAGCGCCAACGCTTGTTACTGCCCTTGTTTCTGTACGGGAACGAAAGAATCCACAGCACCGGGCGGCAAAGACAATATTCCTGCCCACGCTCCCGTTTCAGAATCGTGACTGTTGACTCGGTCCGTGTCCCACTCTGGATAATGAAGAATCGCTGCTGCTTCGCATGCATAGTCCGCCGCGCGGCGATCAGTTGTACTGCAGCAATATTTTTCTGCTAGCCGATTGTGATAATCAGTGGTTCCAGCCCGGCAACCGTAGCCTCGATCACATCGCCCTTTACCACCGGGCCGACCCCCGCAGGCGTTCCGGTAAAAATAAGATCGCCGGGGAATAGTTCTACTTGCTGCGACAGGAAGTTGATCGTTTCGGGTATCTTCCAGATCATATCGCCCAAATCACCGCTCTGCCGTATCTCGCCATTCACTTTCAGCCCGATCTTGCCCCTGGCGATCACTCCCGTATAAAACTCCGGTGTGATCGCAGAGCAAGGCGCGGAATAATCAAAGCCTTTGCTCATGTCCCATGGCCTTCCCTGCTCGCGCGCAGCGCGCTGCACGTCGCGCTTGGTCATGTCGAGACCGACGGCATAGCCGAAAATATAATCATTGGCCTTGTCCAGCGGGATATTTTTACCGCCGCGAGACAGCGCCACAACCAGTTCGACTTCATATTGCAGGTCGCTTGTTCCAGGCGGATAAGGCATCACGGAATTATTGGGCAGGATAGCCTGTGCCGGCTTGGTGAAGAAAAATGGCGCTGCACGTTCCGCATCAGCTCCCATTTCCAGCGCGTGTGCCGAGTAATTCTGTCCGACGCAATAAATGCGGCGAACCGGGAACGGGTTGCTCGACATGGCCGGGATGCTGACGACAGGTGCGGGGGCGAAGGCATAATTCATCTGGTCTAACCCTGTAAAAGAATACTGAATTATAGATCTATTGTCTGCGAGACATTAACAACCCGGGCGCAGCTACACCAGCCGACCGTTGACGCGCCAGCCCGCAGGTGACTGCACGCGCTTAATCGCCTTCCAGTACTTCAAGCGCCACCAGCTGATCGCGCAAGGCGTTTCGCGCCCCGGAGCCCGCCGCCGCGCTATTGAGGACAGGATCATTCTCCAGCGCGGCTGTCGCCTGCGTATCGGACCAGTAAATTCTGCAATCCTTGTTGCGTTGCGCAAGCGCTGCGACGCAGGCAGCCGTTTCGGTCACGGCTTCGGTTTGAAAAACACCGTCGCCCAGCAGATAGTCCGCCCGGTATAGCGGCGTGTCCCAGCCATGCTGTTCGCCGAGCCTGTATATCGCCGGAAACTCGCTGCGTGCATCGGCGCTGTCTGGCGTTTTACCCAGCAACTCGATCAGTTCGCGGGCTGTTACCACATCGAATATTGCCCACTTTGTTCGCGTATCCGTCGCATAGATTTTGCGTATCAGATCTTCCTGTTCAAACGCGAACCACGCATGTACTTTGCCCTGTGCGGGAAATTCGATTACGTAAATCATAAGTTTTTCCTGAGTTCGCTTAATAAGTCTAAATCCAGCAAGTATCATTCCACATTATTCCAATGGCCCAGCAATGCACCTATCCGCGGCTCACAGCCGGATACCGGAGATGCAAAATACCGGAATCGTCGTCATTCCTGCTGTCGTATTTGCAACAAAACATACAGTGTAAGTACGTCGATTGTTTGGTCACGCCTAGATCCGGTATTTGCGCTGCCTGTCGCAGCGGGAGCAACGCAAGGTTAAGGCCATGAGGGGAGTTTGTTTCTGATGGCATGAATTGTGCTGCACCAGTAGTCATGCATCCGCATATAAACAGCAGGAGACTGAAATGCACGCAACCATTGAAAAGCAAGCAACGATCCGTATTGAAGGCCAGGATGCCTGGATCGCACCGGAACACAGTATTGCCGAAGGCATGAATGCTGCCAGCGCCGTATTTGCCCGCCACAACGTAGATCCGCAAGATTGTGAGAAGGCAAACAAGAAACTGCTTCGTGGCAAGGAATTGCTCACTGAGCGGGAAGCACTGTTGAGCCTGATTTGGGAAGAGGCCGATTACGCTGCGTTCCATGCGATCACGGTAGGCTGGTTAAGCCGCGATATCGACATTCAGATTGCCATACGCTAAACCTTGCGCTGGCGTAAATACGCCAGCGCAGCATGACGGCTGGAGAGGCGCTTGCTTCAGCGATAGCCTTCTTCGCGCAACACGCGCTGCACGGCCGGGCGGGTGAGCATACGCCGGTAATGCGCGAGGCAATTGGCCGGCAGCTCTATTTTGATTTTATCGGCCCAGAACTCGACATAGAACAGCGCTGCGTCGGCGATTGAAAAACTGCCTGCCACATATTCCCTGCCAGACAGTGCTGCATTCATCACGACAAAGCACTGTGCGACGATCTCGCGTCCGCGCGCGATGACCGCGTCATGATCGGCCGTGTTCGGCGTAAAATTGGCGGCAGTAAAAATACGGGTGTAACCCTGGCCGTGGATAGTACCGACAACATAATCCATGGTCTCGATCACCCGCATTTCGCCTTCCAGATTGTCAGGCAGCAGCCCGGCTTTCGGATTGCTGCGCGCAAGCCAGTAGGCGATTGCCTGAAACTCGGTCAATGCCGAACCATCATCGCGCACCAGTGTCGGAATTGTAGCCTTGGGATTGATTGCAACATAATCGGCCTTGTTGTGATCGCCTGCCAGCAGATTGACGAGATAAGCCTCGAATGGCTTGTCGATTTCTTCCAGCAGAATGTGAATGCCGGTAGAACAGGAGCCGGGGGTCATATACAGTTTCATGATTGGTTTTCTCTTGTAATAATTTTGACGGAGTTGACGCGGTGCTGTTCCGCGATGGTTTGCAGGATTGCCAACAAAAAAGCCCCCACTCACTGTTGTGAGCAATAACTGCGCCCGCTCGAACTCGATGCGCCAAACAGGCTGGAATATCCGGCAAGCGGTAAAGGAGATACAGGATGCATGTCATTATTCTTGGAAGCGGTGTTACGGGCGTAAGCAGTGCCTATTATCTGGCACGTGCCGGATTCCAGGTGACGGTCATAGACCGCCAACCAGGCCCCGCTCTGGAAACCAGCTCTGCCAACGCGGGACAGGTTTCACCGGGTTACTCGGCACCCTGGGCGGCGCCCGGGATTCCGCTCAAGGCGCTCAAGTGGCTTTTTCAGCGGCACGCACCGCTGTCTATCCGCCCGGACGGCTCGCTCTGGCAACTGCAGTGGCTGGGCATGCTGCTGCAGAACTGCACCGCTGAGCGCTATGCCGTCAATAAGGAACGCATGGTCAGGCTGGCCGAATACAGCCGCGATTGCCTGCGCGATCTGCGCGAACAGACGAACATCGCCTACGAGGAACGCACCCTCGGTACGCTGCAAATTTTTCGCACCCAGCAGCAACTGGACGCGGCAAACAAGGATATCGCCGTGCTCGTTCAACGCGGTGTTCCCTACGAATTACTGAGCCGCAATGAGTGCGTAAAAGCAGAACCCGCGTTGGCGCCGGTCAAACACAAGCTGACTGGAGGACTGCGCCTGCCCAACGATGAAACCGGCGATTGCCAACTATTCACGGCTCGCCTGGCGTCACTCGCGCAGGAGCTGGGCGTCAGCTTCCGCTATAACTTGCCGGTTGATCGCCTGCTCAGCGAGAACGGCAGGATCATTGCGGTGCAAGCCGGTAGCGAGCGCATAGTTGGCGATCACTATGTGGTCGCTCTCGGCAGCTATTCCCGCGAGCTGTTGCGGCAAGCAGACCTGAATATCCCGGTCTATCCGGTAAAGGGCTACTCGCTCACGATACCCATCGCTAACGCGGATGCGTCGCCGGTTTCCACGATCATGGACGAAACCTACAAAGTCGCCATCACCCGTTTCGACCAGCGCATTCGTGTCGGCGGCATGGCGGAACTGGCGGGCTTTGACCTTGCACTCAATTCGCGGCGGCGCCAGACACTGGAGATGGTAATGAATGACCTGTTCCCGCTCGGCGGCAATATTGCAGACGCGAGTTTCTGGAGCGGCTTGCGTCCGATGACCCCCGACGGCACGCCGCTTATCGGCGCTACCCGGCACGCCAACCTGTGGCTTAATACAGGTCACGGCACCTTGGGCTGGACGATGGCGTGCGGTTCCGCGCGGATACTTGCCGACATGATTTCAGGGCGCAGCCCGGAAATCCGCGCCGATGATTTTGCTATCAAACGTTATACCGGGGCATGAGCCGCTTGCTGAAAATCCGGGCGTTAAAAAAGCGTCCGCTCACACAAAGCTGAGCAATTCCACCGTAACGTTTTCGCTGCCGATAAGCGCCTGGCAGGCGAGGCGCGAATTGGAACTCACGCCGACGATGCTATCCAGCTTTTCGTTTTCTGCGCGCTGGGTTTTTGACAGGGTTTTGCGGCCTTCTTTTACATATATATGGCAGGAGCCGCATTCGGCCTTGGCATCACATTTATGCATGATCGATTCCCCTGCCGAAATTATCGCGGCAAGCAGGCTTTTGCCTGACTCGACTTCTATGGATTTTCCGCTATTTTGTATGGTTAACAATGGCATGTGTAAAACTCCTGTATTGGTTTGGTCAAATTTTCTTGGTGATATCAGGCATGCACTTTCAGTTTTTCGCCGATCAATAACCCGGCAAATTGCTGCAGTGTCATGTCTATGCGCTGAATATTCTGCTCTTCGAGAAAGCGCAATTCATTTCTGGTGAGCTCGCCGGGCAATACCGCCCAATGCTGATCCGAGGAGCGCTTCATGATCTGGCGGGCGAAGGTGCGCTGCAACTGATCGTTGAAGCGGCAACCCAGAAACAGGAAGTGCCGGCCGGTGCGCAGTGCCTGAACCTTGGGCGGTATCGGTGTCTGAATATCGATCTCGGTGAGCACTTCAACATAATCAGTATCCGAAACCAGAAAATTACTCGCCGGGCGCGCTCCGCCAATAGGCTTGTAAAGCAAAGTATTCCAGCCTGCGGCAGCGGCTTCGGTCGCGGGTGTTCCGGCGGCATCGTAATAGCCGGTCCAGGTGCCAAAATGTTCCGATTGCGACAAGCCCTGCACCTGCCCCCAGTCACTGCGCCCAGCAAGAGCGTTTTGTGCGGCATCGTCATACCAGGCATCGACCCAAAGCGGCAGGCCGGTTAATGATGCGATATAAGCATGCAGTGGCGACGGTGTCACCTGCGGTGCAAATGCCGCAGTCATGAAGCCGGTCAGGGTTTTGCGGTGCTTGAAATTCTCGATGAACTGCGCCGCAGCGGTCAGCCGATTGCGAATTTTATGCGGTACCGAAACCTTGGCAGTCAGTATCGCCGCCAAAGCCTCCGGCGCAGCCGGTACCGGCGAACCGTCGGGGATCAGGTCGAGTACGCCAGGCCCGAAATAAGGAATAACGCGGCCGCCGCTCAGGCCACTTGGTAAATGCGGGGGTAGTGTGGTTTGCGTGGTCATGTCTGAATCCTCGATTTCTGATTAGTGTGCTAATAAATTGCCGCACCGGCACCAACGTTGATGGATGAATCCTTGGCAGTGGTAACGATGAACTGAATCGTGTCCTTGTCAAGATGCGCATGAAACGGCAGCGCCAGCGAGCGGTCGGCGACTTTCTCGGTGACGAACAGGTTGCCCTTTTTGTAGCCAAGCGTGCCGTAGAAATACTGCAAATGCAGCGGATTGCAGTAGGCGGCCACCTCGATTTCCGCCGTTGCCAGATCGTCCACGATCTGGTTGCGCGCGCTGCGCGTAAAGCGTGTGCCGAGGTGGATGACGTAGACCATCCAGTGCACCTCATTCACTTCCGGTGCTATATAGGGCGGTTTGATGCCTTCAAACGACTGGATGTAATCGCTGTAGTAGCTCTCTGTACGCTTGCGCCGCGCCAGAATTTCGTCCAGGCGATCGAGCTGCGCCAGGCCGAGCGCGGCTGCCATGTTACTGATCGGCGCCTGCAGCGGCACGCGGCTGCTGATGGAAACCGAAAAGCGTTCGTCGAGGCTGCGGCTGCGGTGATAAAACAGCTCGCTCGCAAGATCCGGGTCGTCGGTAACGATCATCGCGCCCTCGCCGCAAACCAGCGCGGACGGCTGGGAAAAATCGAAGATCGCCAGATCGCCGAAGGTGCCAACCAACTGCCCCTGATAACGCGAACCGATGGCCTCGGTGGAATCCTCAATCAGCTTGATGCCGCACGCCAGCGCAAGGGCGCGGAACGGCTCCCACGCGGCCGGATGGCCGTTGGTGTTGCCGGCGACAATGGCGCGGGTAGCGGGTGTGACTTTGGCCTCAGCCTTGTCCACTGCCAGCGTGCCCGACCAATAGTCAATATCGGCAAACACCGGCGTGGCGCCGACCAGCGTAATCGCATTGGCGATCTGGTGCCACGAGTAGGCGCTGGCGATCACTTCGTCGCCGGGTCCAATGCCAAGCGCACGCAGGCTCACCATCAGCGCAATGGTGCCGCTCGCAACCGATATGCCGTAGCGGCGTCCAAGGCTCTCGGCAAATGCGTCCTCGAAACGCTCCGCCAGCCGACCGGACGACAGCCGCGACGACTTCAGCACATTGGCCACAGCGTCGAGCTCCAGTGTGCTGATATCAGGGTCGGTAAGCGCTATCAAGTTTTGTTCCATGGTGGCCATACTTCTATTTTTGTCAGTTCGCCGCGGCAAGGATAAGACCTGTCGCTGCGGCCGGTTCATTGATAATGCGCCAGCAGATCTTGCTGGTGTCGACCAGAAACACGTCAAACTCACCGGCATGGCAAAATGGCGTCTCATCGCGCATCTCATCCGCAGCACAGCGCGATACAGCCAGTTGCGGAAAACTGGCACGCACCGCCGGTACCGGATTTTCTCCGCTTGGCAATGCCACCAGCACGCTGGCAATGTGCTTGAACTGTTCGAAGGAAATAGTCATGTCAATCATTCACTTTGCGTGCGTCAACGGTAATCGGCAACCTGGTATCCGCCGCCATTTCAGGCAGCTCCAGTTGCCAACCATTAGCGAGCGTAATCATGCCGCCCCACATTCCCGGTTTTTCCATGACGGAGATGGGCTCTTCCAGATCTTTTTTGGGTACATAAGCCGATAACACCCCGGTTGCATTCTTGCGGATCATTATTTTCATGTTATTGATTCCATTTGATATTTAGCTTCAGATTGCATCGCCGCAAGCGGCTGCAGAATGCCCGGTAACACGTTAAGAATTCTGTCCACCTCGGCCGCAGTGCTGTAGCGGCTCAGCGAAAAACGCACTGCAGCAAGCGCCGCGCTGCGGGACTGAGCCATTGCCAGCAATACATGCGATGGTTCGGTGCCGCCGGCAGTGCATGCCGAACCGCTGGACGCGCAGATGCCCGCCTTGTCGAGGCGGTCGAGTATGATTTCCGCGTCGATCTCGCCGAAGCGGATGTTGCTGGTGTTCGCCAGTCGCGGCACCGCACCGCTATTGACGCGGGCGAACGGAAACTGCCGCAAAATGCCCTGTTCCAGCCGGTCGCGCAGCGCAGCAAGCTGACCGTTTTGCTGCGCGAGATAGATCCGCGCAAGATCGGCTGCCACGCCCAGCCCCGCAATCGCAGCCACATTCTCGGTGCCGCCGCGCCTGCCGCGCTCCTGGTGTCCCCACAGCAGCGGCGACAGTTTGAAACCTTTGCGCACAAACAGCACGCCTATACCCTTGGGCGCGTGCAGCTTGTGCCCCGACAGCGACAGCAGATCAAGCGGTACGCTGCGCAGGTCGATAGCCACGCGCCCCACCGCCTGCACCGCATCGCTATGAAAGACAGCGCCATGGCGTGCGGCAATCGCCGCCGCCGTTGCGACGGGCATGATCGCGCCGGTTTCGTTGTTTGCCCACATCATGCTGACCAGCGCGGTTTGCGGCGTAAGCGCCGCTTCCAGTGCAGACAGATCGGGCAGGCCGTCTGTATCCACAGCGATTTCAGTGACGCTCACACCCTGGCGTGCGAGGTGCGCGAGCAGCATCCGCGTGGACGGATGCTCGACTGCGGTGGTGACGAGATGACGCCGTGCGGGATCGCGTTCGAGCGCGGAAAGTATCGCCAGATGATTGCTCTCGGTGGCGCTGCCGGTAAACACGATCTCCGCCGCTGATGCTGCGCCCAGCAGCTTTGCGATTTTGCCGCGCGCCTCCATCACGACCTGTTTCGCAGCCTCGCCGACGCGATGCTTGCTGGACGGGTTGCCATAACAATCCGACAGGCATGCCGTCATCGCCTGCAGCACTTCGGGTGCCAGCGCTGTGGTCGCATTGTTGTCGGCATAGATCGGCGCGGAGGCGTTCATTGCCAGAACACCCTTAACGGATCGTCATTGAGCGAGACCATCAGCTCGTGTAAGGTCGTTGCGCTCGAATACAGCTTCCAGGCAGCCTGCCGGTGATCCTTGTGAAACAGTTGCCATAAGCCCTGTGCCTGCACATATTCGATGCGTGCAATGTCGATGATGCCGCCGCTGCTATCAACGTTGCGGGAGCAGCATGGGCTCACCACCAGGTAGCCTTCCGCATCCGGCCTCACTTCCGGCGTAACATAGCGGTAGCGCACCCGCTGTTCCAGCAAGTGCCTGATGCGCCGCAAGTCAAACTCGTTCGGGTGCGGCGCTGCAAGCCGGGGCATCGCGCAGTTCAATGCTGTCTCCTCCTGTTGCCTCATCACCTGTAGCGTGTGCATGACTGCCTCTTGTCAGGCGAGACAGATTTCTTCTTCAAGACAGCCGACCACGCGGCTACCTTCGCCGGCGGCGAATTCAACAATGTAGACCGGCGTATCAGATTCGCTATGGCGTCCGATCTGCACCACCTCGCCGCGGGTTCCCTGCGCGACCAGCAGCGCGTTCTCTTCGCACTCCGGATAGGAGCCGTCATTGATCAGATCAATGCCGGCGACTACGCGCTGGCCCCACTGAAATTTTTCTGCTCTGGGTTCAATCATGATTTTTCCCTTTCATTCAGGATGGTTTATTATGCTTAAAACAGCGTCATTCCCGCGCAGGCGGGAATCCAGTCGTTTGAATAAACCGCGTAGCGCGGCAACATCTGGATTTTGTCCGCTCCGTGAGATGTTTTTGCGCGCTGGATTCCCGCCTGCGCGGGAATGACAAGGTAATGGATCATTTGGATTCATCATTTATCAGTTCCTGTCTTGCGTTCCTCACGCGGATGCGCATGGCCTCCACCTTCATCTTCGGCGTTCACCTTTTCCAGCGACTCCAGTTCCTTGCCGCGCATGCCGACCCGGTAACCGTGTTCGACAAATTCAACCGCATAGATATAAAACTGCTGCAGGAAGGTGCCGATGCTGGTGACATAACCGATGTCCCCCTTGTTGACCAGGATGTCGCCGATTTCCCTGCCTTGAAAGGTGCCGTCGTTGCGCACGGTTTTCAGGCTGCGGACCTTCTCGCCATAGTTGAAATCGGGAGGGCCGGTCAATTCAACAATACTGTCATCGCGGCTTATTTTCATATGCTGGCTCCAGGGTGGGCCAAGTGTGCTGCGGATATTGGCGCGTCAAGGCGTTGCCGGCTCTGCGCCATATCACGCACGGCTTCGTCATCGTCCGCGATCAATCCGGACAGGTATTTCACGTCGATGCGCTGCGCCACTTCGTAGCGCACCTGCCAGTCGGCATCGTCCACGAACAGGGTCAGTTGCGCGATGGGTAAACGCCGCACTGCAACCAGCCTTACCATCACGTCGGGGTCTGTCGCCATCGCGCACAACCAGTCGGCGCCGATGCGCTTCGCAACTTCCGCGCGCACTTCGCGGTCCGCGTCGTCGAGCATCTGCGGCAGCAAACCGGCAGGCAGGCGGCGTGCCACGATGGTGCGCACGTAATAGTCCGGATCATGCATCATGGCTTTCAACTCGCTCTCCGGCAGCCGGGTCGCGACCCGAATCCGCACTTCACGATCGGGGTCCTGGCGCAACTGCAGCAGCTGGCGCTGCGTCAAGCGCAACGCCGCACTCCAGCGTACGGTCTCGTCAACATCGGACACCAGCCTGGACAGGAAAAACACCTCGACATATTTCGCCGCAATCGCGCGCACCTCAAAATATGGATGATCCAGATACTCTTTTGCAAGCATTTGATTCCATTTAAAAAATCTATCTATCCTGAGCGCATAGCGGTCGAACACGCAGGCATGCTGCAGCTTGCACTGTCCTTCGGCCTGCAGCGCGCGATGCACGCAGCTCTCGCAGTGTATCGCCTGACCCTGCCAGTCAACTGCCTCAAAAGCATCACTCGTCATCATCTTGCCCCATGCGGTCGAGCACACCGCGCAGCACCGAGCCAGTCAGCCTGTCATCCGGATCAAGCGCCATCAGTTTGCTCAGCAAAGCTTCGCCCTGCTGCAGATCGCCGAGACGCATACTCAAATATGCGCAACCCTTCAGCGTAAACAGGTAAAAACGCGGTGCGGCGGCATAACTGTCGGCGTGACCGGCAAACACCGGATGATCCGGCGCTATTTCGCGCCAGTCCTGCGGCAAGCCGAGATCAGCCGCCGTCTTCGCAAGACAGCGCTGCGCCACCACAAGCGCCTCGCTCAAACGATTCTTGTAGAAGTAAAACCTGTATAGCGCGATATGCACCGCCGGATGATCCGGTGCGCGTGCAAAAGCCTGCGACAAATAGCCTTCCGCCACTTCATCCTGCTGGTATGCCGCCGCCGCATGCTGCAAGTCGGCTGCCACTGCGGGCGGCAACGCACCGCCGAGACAGGCGCTATCCAGCCACTCGTCAAAAGCCAGCAGCGCCGCGTCGCCGTTCGGGGACAAAGGCTGCGGAGAAGGACGCTGGCTATAGGCGGCGGGTACCATGATGGCAGTGTCAGGCGCGCTTGATCGACGAAATACTAACGGCGGCCATGGCTGGCTTGGCGGAAGACTCCGTCGAGCTGCAAGCGCAGGATGCCGCGTTGGGATTGATGAAACTCAAGCCGGATTCCACCGCGGTTTCAACAAAATCTATCGTCACCCCTTCGAGCAATAAGCGGCTTTCAGCCGGCAAAAATACCTTCAGACCATTCCAGTCCAGCGTCGCTTCCCCCGCCTTGGGTGCCGCTTCCGACGAAAACTCGGCAGCAAGGCCGGAACAGCCTCCAGGCGTAACCAACAGCCGGAAGCCTGAATCGGCCGGGCCGCCGCCGAAGCGCACGACGCGACGCATGAATTTTTCGGCCTTGGGTGTAATTGTAATATTCATTATTTTTTTCCTCCTCTATACTGCTCCGGGCTGACCGCCTTAGGCAGGTACTACATAACGTGGATAAGCCGTATCGATGACGCATGTCAGTTCAACCGGACACACTGCGAGGCACTGTGGATCATCGAAGTGGCCGAGGCATTCGGTGCATTTCTTCGGATCGATCAGAAACACGCCGTTTTTCTCGCGGATGGCGACGTTGGGGCATTCGGGCTCACAGGCGGAACAGCCGGTGCACTGGGATGCGATGATTTTGTAGGCCATGATTATTTCCTTTCTCAATATAAATACGTTTTCCCGCCACGTTCAAGCTGCGGCGATATAGGCACCCTGCCGGATATCCGCGTCGCCGCGATCCTGATGAACGATTTCACGCGCACACACCCTGGAGAAATACTCCTTGAAGTAGGTGATCGCAGACTCTTCAATAAATTCGTGCGCAAAGCGATCCACCGGGTCGATGCCTGCCGCCTTCAATTCGTCGCGCGGGCAACCGCCGATCTTGGCGACAAACACTGCATGGCAATCGTTGATGGCCTTCACCACAGAGGGCAAGGTTTCTTCCTCGCCGAAACCGCCCTGGCAGTAAAGATCCACGCGCCGGTGGCCGACGAACTTGGAACCGCCCGAACCCACTTCGTAAATCTGGAACTCGGTGGCATGGCCAAAATGTTCGTTGACACGCCCCTGGCCCTTGGTTGCGACCGCGATCATGATTTTGATATCGGTCACATCCAGATCGGCCATGGCCGCTTCCTTGGCCGCAACTTTTTCCGTGCGTTCGGCTTCGACCAGCTCCTGGTAGGCCTTGCGCGTTGCCGCGTCGTAAACCACCTCTGTCATCCCGTCGATTTTTTCCGTGGTAAATTCGGCGCTGCGATCCTCGCCCAGCAGGCCCACGGCATCGGCACGGCACTGGCGGCAATGGCGCATCATGTTCATGTCGCCTTCGCACGAATCCTGCAATGCTTTCAGTTCCTGCGCAGTGGGGCCGCGCTGACCGTTGAGGCCGAACACGGTGCCATGCTCCGGCGCCGAGATCAGCGGCATGATGTTGTGCAGGAACGCGCCGCGGGACTTGACCGCCCGGTTCACCTCGACAAGATGCTTGTCGTTGATGCCGGGAATCATTACCGAATTGATCTTGCACAGCACTCCGGCAGCGGTCAGCATCTCCAGTCCCTGCATCTGGCGTTCCGTGAGTATCCGCGCCGCCTCGATACCGGTGATACGCTTGTTCTTCCAGAAGATCCACGGATAGATGTGCTGGCCGATTTCCGGGTCGACCATATTCACCGTGATCGTCACGTGATCCACATTGAAAGACTTGATGGTTTCGACGTGATCCGGCAATGCCAGCCCGTTGGTGGAAAGACACAACTTGATATCCGGCGCGGTTTTTGCAATCAGTTCAAAAGTCTTGAAGGTCTTGGCAGGGTTTGCGAGGGGGTCGCCGGGGCCGGCAATGCCGAGCACTGTCATTTGCGGAATTGCCGAAGCCACCGCCAGCACTTTCTTCGCTGCCTGCTCCGGCATCAGTTTCTCGCTGACCACGCCGGGGCGCGATTCGTTGGCGCAGTCGTATTTGCGGTTGCAGTAATTGCACTGGATGTTACAGGCAGGCGCCACCGCGACGTGCATGCGCGCATAGTGGTGATGCGCCTCCTCGCTGTAACAAGGATGGTTCTTGACTTTTTCCCATACCTCGGGAGCCATGTCTGCCGGCCCTCCAGATGAGCCGCAACTGGCTTTGCCGCCCTCGCTTGAAGTACCGCACCCCTTGTGTTCGGCGATTTTCTCAAGCAACTGGTCAAGCGGCTTGACTTCCTGAATACCAACCTCTGCTGTTGTAGATTGCATGAATTTGCCCCCGGTTAAATTAGCGCAGAAAATCTTGTCTGTCGCCCAACCATAAGCCAGAAACATGCCAGTTTATATTTATCAATTAAATCATTACGATAACAACAAAAATAGAAATTGCGTCAGCGTTGCAAGCATGACAATCGGGGACTTCTCTGTAGAAAATTGTAGCGAACACGACAAACAATCCAGACAAAGATAAAAGGGAATCCGGAATCTGGAACGGATTCGGTACACACAAACGCCGTGAATAGATTTTTATCGGTGCCGAAATACGTGAAAGCAGCGGATGGGCAATAAAATTACTTGAACAGATAACTGAAAGACTTGTTCCTTTTTCCCAGCCATAGTCTTATCGCTTCTTTAAGTTCTGCGTTTCAGATTATTTTGTAATACAGGACAGATCCGCCCCAACACCGCGGATATCGGGCGATGGGGCGGCGCGTTCATGCCATGAGTTTTTGAATCGGCGGTATGCTCGCCATTCCCTTTGCCTGCTGGCAAGAAGCACTAAAAACGAGTGGGCTACGTGTTATACATATTCGTCATATCCGCCCTCATATCCAGTACAAGCCGCAAGGTCGTGCCTTCAAGCGGCGAGCTTTGAATGTTCAGCTCTGCCCCTATCAACTGCGCCTGCTCGCGCAGACCCACTAACCCGTAATGCCCGGCGTATGATGCGCCAGGATCGAACCCCACGCCATCATCCTTGATGCTCAGCTCCAGACGACCGTCAGCAGTATCAAGCAAACTTACACTTACCAGACTTGCCATGGAGTGGCGCTCCACATTGCGCAACGCCTCCTCCGCGATGCGGAACAGCGTTTCTGCGCGCTCGTCCGCGAAGCTGGCAGCGCGGGGGGTGCTGCTGTAATTGACTGCCAAACCGGTGCGCTCGGAAAAGAGTTTTATCGCATCGTTCAGCGCAGTGCCCAGCCCGACGTCGCGCACAGCGTTGAAACGTAACTGCGTGATGGCGGCGCGCGCCTCTTTAAGACCCTGATGAACGACCTGCTCCGCGTGTGCCAATTCGGCAGGCAACGCCGCAGGATCATGGACATGCAGTTTCTTGAGCAGCCGAACTTCGGTGAGCATGGCCATCATTGAATGCGCAAGCGTGTCGTGAAGGTCACGTGCAATCTTGAGGCGTTCGCGTACCACCACGGCATACCGCGTCTCTGCCGCGAGCCTCTCGACTTCACGGGTACGGCTGGCAACGCGTTGTTCGAGTTCGTCGCTGAGCGCGCGCAACTCGCCGCGCTCAAGCTGCAAGGTGCCCAGCACATCCGCAAAAGCGGCCCCGACTCTCGCGACCTCGTCAATGCCCGAGGGCACCTCGACATGCTGCACCCGTCCCGTGCCAACGCTCTGGACGGATCGTGTCAAAGCGGTTAACCGCCGGGTCAGATGGCGCGCGATCAGCACGCCGAGCAACGCGGCGGCGCCTCCCAGCCCCAAAGAAACCCACAGGATACGCAACCACAGGGCATTGGCGAACCGATCCGCCCGATCCGACGGCTCCATGAGTTGCACGCGCCAGCCCAATGTGTGCAGCGCGGTGCCTTCCATTGGTTCAGCTCGCGTAACCAGAACAACCTGCCCGCTATCGAGACGCTCAAACGCCGGCGCGTAGAATTGTGCACTGTCGCCTGAGACCGCTTGTGTCGCATCAACAAAAGCAGCCCCATTGACGGGGACGCTGTGCCAGCGCTTGTCTTGAAGCGCATACGGGCCGATCAGAACCACCCCTGTCCTGTCCAGCACCAATGCCTGGACGGAGTTGTGCAGATGAAGCCTCTCGACCAGCCTCTGTGTGTAGCTTCGTGCCCAGCGCCAACCCAGATGCGCGCCCACCACGCCTACGGCGCGACCCTGCGGATTTCGCACGGGGGCCGCCAGGTCGACAGATCGACGCGGTTCGCCGCCGGGCGTTGGTTTCTTGTCCGGCAATACGGCGTCATGCACGTCGCCAAGCCAAGGCCCCTTCAAGCCCTGCGCAAACCAGCGGCGTTCGGCAATACTGCCGCCCCTGAGCAGGCTGTCACTGGAGGCCATGACCGTACCTTTTGCATCGGCCAGACCAATCCATTCAAACTCCGGGTAAGTGGATTGCAAGTCGTCGAGCAACGCATGCAGCACTCGCGGCGTATCGGACCCCGGGTCCGTTCGCAGCATGGCCGCGACTGCCCGTACCGATTGCAGCCGCAAGGCAAGGGCCTGATCAATTTCGGCGGCCAGTTGGTCGGTGCTCAGTGCCAGCTGTCGTCCGTGTTGTTGCAACAGGCTTGTTTGGGCCATTTCCCCAAGCCATAACGCCGCGACCATCGCAAGAATCAGGGATAGTACCGCGACCAGCCACCCGACTGCGGTAGCCAGGCTGCGACGCGGGTCCAGATAGAGTAGAAGTCGCTGCATTCAGCGCCTTGATATTGTTGCAAGCATCATGGCATTATCACAAGTGACGAAAGTAACTGCAAGCGCGTGACTTGTGACCCTCGTTATCCGGCAAAGTATCCAGTAGACTTACATTCATGAAAAAGATGATTGCTAATTTTTGTACACCCTCTCAACGACACGTACCGTCATCGTGGACGAATTGATTCAACTGGTGGCGCAACGGGCGGGTATCTCGCCGGCGCACGCGGCTCTAGCCATCTCGACGATGCTGGACTATCTCACCGCGCGTTTGCCATCCCCGGTGGTCGGACGCATCCGCGAGCAGTTGGGAGAAGCGCCCTCCTCCCGCAATCCGGACATTGAACAAGGAGGTGTCCTGTGATTGCAGCACCTCCCGACGAATCGCCGCGCATCCGTGTACTCATTGCCGATGACCAGGCCCTGGTTCGCCGCGGGATGACATTGATGCTCTCGGTCGAGCCGGACATGGAAGTGGTGGGTCAGGCATGCGACGGCGTGGAGGCCGTCGCGATGGCGCAGCAGTTGCAGCCTGACGTGGTGCTGATGGATTTGCATATGCCGCGCAAGGGCGGCGTGGCAGCGACTCGCGAAATCACCCAGTTGCTGCCGCACACTCATGTTTTGGTACTGACCACGCTGGACGCTGAAGAAACGGTCTTCGAGGCCATTCGCGCCGGCGCCCAGGCCTATCTGTTGAAAGACGCAACCGAGGAAGAGCTGCTTGAAACTGTGCGCGCGGTGCATCGCGGCGAATCCAGACTTACCCCGCAGGTCGCGCGCAAGGTCATGGATCAATTTCGCCGGCTCGCGCCACTGCCCGGAGCTCACTCGCCCGATGCAGCATTGAGTCCTGCCGTTTCGCCTCAGCCGGCGCAAACCACCCCGCAAACCGGGCCGATCGAAGCGATGGCGGAACCGCTCAACGACAAGGAAGAAAAAATCCTGCAACTCATCGCCGAGGGCAAGAGCAATAAGCAGATCGCCAATGCTGTGTTCCTTGCCGAGGGCACGGTCAAAAACTACGTCAGCCGCATCATGGACAAGCTCCACGCCAACACCCGCACCCAGCTGGCCGTGATGTCGGTGCGCCAACGCCGCACCGACTAGAACCGTGCCACCCTTCACTGCGCCCCACAGGTTCACGTCCTGACTTCCCCGAATTAACTCTCGCTGTGCGAACTGTTCACCGGCGCCGCGTATTCATGCACGTGGCATGCCTCACGCGTTCTGCAGCGGTGGTGAGCGCCCGTCCGGCTGCGCCAGACATTGAAAGCCCGGCGCGGCGCAGTGACCTTGGTCACATGCAAGTTGTGACCCGGGGCACATCCAAGTCATGACTTTCGGGCGCTTACATCCGGCAGGCTGGAGCCTAAAGTTCGAATCATGGACGCACGGGCTAATGACAAACCGGCGCCACTAAAACCCGATAGATCAAATAAAAAGGATTAGACCATGCGCAAAACAAAGGAACAGACTTTGAACAAGACCGGTATCGGCGTCGCGGCATATAGCTGGTCTTTGTGCCGGGATCACCTTCTTTTTCAACTACAATCAAACTACTTCGATAGAAAAGGATACACAATGAAATTTACCAATGGAAATAACCGTAAGGCCATAACCCTCGCGGCAACGCTTCTTTTAAGTTATGGTCTTGGCGCATTGGGCATTCAGGAAGCTGTTGCCGCTGAGCCGCAGTTGGAAAAGGCCATCCATAACGGAAAAGCTCTCTATGTTCATGAAACTTTCGGCGGCAATGGCAAGAGCTGTCAATCTTGCCATGTTGATGGCGGTAAAGCGCCGGGCAAACTGCCCGATGGCACTGCAATCCCGAGCCTTGCCAACGCTGCTGCGATCTTTCCTCGTTTCAGTCCCAAGGTACACAAGGTGATCACGCTTGAAGAACAGGTGAAAGGCTGCATCGCAGGTGGCCTCCAGGGAAAGCCGCCCGCTTACGGCAGCGAACAACTGACCCAGCTTGTCAGTTACGTCTCGTCACTTTCGCAGGGTAAACCACTGGATATGGGTGGCAATCCAAGATAGCAGGTATCCCGAGGTCGACGCGGCTTGCGCCGCATTTTCATGCCTCCAAAATCGACACCGATCACTAAATATAAAAGTGCCTCGGGCGTCTCAACGGGTGCGATTCAAACTGATGTGGAGTAATCTCGCAACCTTACCACTGTTTTGACGAGAGGGGAGTGCCATGGGGATGAGTGACGAAGCCTTGCTGAACCGCCTGAACGAGCATCCTGAGTTGCGG
>Ga0315268_10000247_pt1 | contig 63238 bp, 58 predicted proteins | sample C1_top_MG_FD_204535 | JGI IMG/M metagenome (GOLD analysis project Ga0315268, IMG submission 204535) | Sediment microbial communities from Yellowstone Lake, YNP, Wyoming, USA - C1_top | ecosystem: Environmental > Aquatic > Freshwater > Lake > Sediment | place: USA: Wyoming | collected 2017-08-01 | reverse complement strand
GCGTAGAGGCAACGCATACTTGGCTATCATACAAGACTCTGGAACGCGGCTACAGCGATTCAGTCGTGATAGGCATATTGAACGAGGTCTTCTTCCTGACTCAGCTTCCCGTTAGGACGCGTGAGGGACGCTTCGCCGTGGACGGCACATGCTTCCCCACATCGATCAAGGCCAACTGGGAATCAGCCAAGACACGGTTCCTCAAGAACCGCCGCAAACCTGGACGGAGGGTCTTCGAGAAGACCGTGATCGCCTGCGGAACAACATTCAAGATAATCGCAGCCTTCGCTGTCGCCTCAACCCCTTACGCTAACGACTCACCCTACCTGAAGCCCATCCTAACCCAGATACGGCAACTGTACGAGGACGTAAGCCTCATCGTGGCTGACCCAGCCTTCCTCTCACGAATGAACTGCGCCTCCATAGCTGAGCTCGAAGCCAAAGCCAGAATCATGCCCAAGCAGAATGCGAGCTTGAAGGCGAAGGGGTTCAAGCCTTGGCGTGATATGCTCATAGAGTTCACCCGAGAGACGCAGAGTTGGCTGAGGGACTACCACACACGATCAATCGCCGAGACTGTAAGCAGCACGATGAAGCGGGTGAACCCGACGCCCCTACGGAAGAAGCTCATCATAAGGCGAGCAGTAGAGATCCTCGCACGAATCTGCGTCTACAACCTCAGACAACTAACCTACCTCAAGTATACACACAACATCCAGCTAGAATTTGACACCGCAACACCCAACTAAGAAAAGTGTCCCAAAGCCCCGTTTCGTTCGGAAGAGATCTCGTCGATACTCATCGTATCTTGGTGCCTGCAGGAACACCTTCCGGAAGAGTGAGCCAAATAGGTTTGCCATGGTTGTCGGCCGCAAGTAGCATACACTCTGACTTCACTCCAGCTACGGTTCTTGATTCTAGGTTCGTGACAACAGCGACTAGTTTGCCCTGAAGATCTTCAGGCTTGTAGTACTCGGCGCCTCCGACGATTGCCTGTGCGGTTCGATCCCCAAGGTCTACCTTGGCCTTCATGATCCTCTTCATTCCTGGTATGTTCTCCACAGCGACCAGTCTTGCCACACGGATGTCCAGTCGCTCGAATTCCTTGAATGTCACACTCATCGGCTTCATCCTCCGAACAGTCTGATGATCTCATTTGCCACCGTGATGCTCTCCAATCGTTGACATTCCTGAGTCTGAGCACCGACGTGCGGCGTGCAGACAGAACGACAATCCCTCATTGCCACAAGTTCTTTCTCCCAATCCTCTTTGGGCGGTTCATCATGGAAGACATCAAGTCCCACGCCAGCGATTCTTCCTTCCTTGAGTGCATCCAGCAAAGCTCTTCCGTCGACGATGTCTCCGCGAGATGTGTTGATTAGCACAGCCCCTTGTTTCATGCGGCGGATCCTCGAGCTGTCCATCAGGTGATGAGTGGAAGGAAGATATGGAACATGAATCGTTACGATGTCAGCTCTTTCAACCAGAGAGTCAAGCCCGTTGGAGATCTCGAACCCGAGCTCGTTCGCCTTGCTCGTCAAATCAACCACGTCATATCCAATGACTTTCATTCCGAATCCCTGAATCGCGATTCGAGCAACTTCAGCCCCTATGCGGCCCGCAGCTCCGACAACTCCAAGTGTCCTTCCGTGAAGCTCGTGTCCCATTAGCTGGCTCTTTGTCCATTGACCCTGTTTCATCGCTTGGTCCGCAGCGGGAATTTGCCGAAACAGTGAGATCATCAAGCCTATCGCGAGCTCAGCTACGCTCCTAACAGGGGCGCCAGGGGTGCAAAGAACAGTGATCCCACGCTTCTTCGCGGCTTCAAGGTCTATGTTATCAAGGCCAACTCCTGATCGCGCGATTGCTTTCAGTGAAGAGCCTGCCGCGATCACATCTGCCGTAATCTTCGTTCTTCCTCTGACCACGAGGACATCATAGTTCTTGGCATCCATCAGAAGCTCCTCTTTGGTGATCTTTGGTTTCTCAACAACGCCGTAACCCGTGTCCCGCAGGAGCTTCACGCAGTCTTGGTGAATAGGATCACAAATCAAGACTCTGATCTTCAAGGCTGTGACCTTGTCAAAGATAACCCACTTGCTGTAATAGCGTTTTCCACACATAGCGAAGTTCGGATAGCTACGTTTTCCTGAAGCGATCTTTGAGTTTCTTTCCTTCTTGAGAATATTCCGAGGCCAGGATACATTGGGGTTCTTAGTATAGACCCTGAGATCTACTGAAGGCTTAAGTCTGTGCACGGCCGTGCGTGTCCGCAAGGACAGTTCCAGTATGAGTCGTAGCAAGATTTCGCTTCCGCTTGTTCTGGTCAACTTCAAATGCTACGTTGAAGCGACCGGGAGCAGCGCGGTCAAGCTGGCAAAGCTCGCGGAACAAGCAAGCCAGAAATTCGGTGTCACGTTAGCGGTCGCTCCTCAGACGGCCGATCTCAGGCTCGTCTCGCAACAGGCAAAGATCCCTGTATTTGCCCAACACATCGACCCGATCAAGCCAGGGTCAGGTACCGGTCATGTGCTCGCTGAGTCGGTACTTGAAGCGGGCTCCTCTGGGGTCCTCATTAACCACTCCGAGCGAAGACTCGAAGCTAGCATCATCGAAGACACTATCACGAGAGCTAGAGATCTTGGATTGACAACCGTGGTTTGCGCGAACACGTCGCCAATAGCCGCCGCAGTTGCATCGCTCGGTCCCGACATGATAGCCGTGGAACCGCCGGAGCTCATCGGGAGCGGAATAGCCGTCTCCAAGGCCAAACCAGAAATCATCACGGACACCGTCTCAAGAATCAGGAGAATCAACAACAACGTCGCCATCCTCTGCGGCGCGGGGATCACCTCCGGAGAGGATGTCAAGGAAGCTCTCCGTCTCGGCACTCAGGGAGTTCTCGTGGCAAGCGGCATTGTTAAGGCAAAGAACCAGGCGGCTGCAATCGAAGACTTGGCTGGAGCCTGCCGACTAGGCAAATAGTCAATCTGACCGAACCTGGCGAACGAGTTGTGTACTTATCTAGAACTGGGATCAAGATGTACGATCGCCCGGACGTGACCTGAATGCAGTTTCAGCATCTCCTCGAAGAGAAACGGAAAATCGTGAACGAGCACATAGACGAGATTCTGTCCTCTGGGTTCGAGCAGAACGAGGCAAGCGAACTCGTGAGATACACGTTCAAGACCGGAGGCAAACGACTGAGGCCTATAATGGTCTTGCTTGCCGCACTGTCCGTCGGGGGAGAAGAGAAATCCGCGCTGAATGCAGCCGTTGCCGTGGAGTTTGTGCACGCCGCCTCTCTGATATTTGACGATCTCATCGACAAAGACAGGTTCCGAAGAAACGCGCCTACCCTGAACGTTGCGTTCAACGACGATAAGGCGATCAGTGCAGGGTTATTTCTGGCCTCAAAGGGAGTCCAAGTATTGTCCGACTACAAGGACCCTAGGGTCATGAAGATGATCGGTTGGGCTCTCGTCGAGCTGAGCAAGGGCGAGATACTTGACGTCATATCTGACATCGCAATAGATGTCGAGCATTACCTCAACATTGCGGACCTAAAGACAGGATCACTTTTCGGCGCATCCGCCGGAATAGGTGGACTCGTTGGCGGCGGATCTCGTGAAGAAATCGGCGCTTTGTACAACTATGGCAGAGCAGTCGGAGTCGCCTTCCAGATCCGAGATGACATAATGGACTTGACTGGCAAGGGCAACTCCTCCAAGCAAGAGCGGGCCAACCTTGTGCTTGCTCACTACCTAGGAGAGACGGCACGGCAGGATCCCGTGGCTGAGATGTTGGATCGCAACGATAGCAAGGACAAGGATGACGCAACTGAAGCTTTGCGTCAGAAAGCAGTCGCTTTCGCAAGGCGCGCGTCAAAGGAACATGTTCAGAAGGCAAAGTCCGAAATTGCGGTTCTGAGAGACGGTGAGGGGAAGGCAGGTCTAGAAGAGCTCGCGAGTTATGCGCTCGAGCGACAGGCCTAATGAGCGACTAGCCCTCAGAGAAGTTCTCGGTTCCGCAACTCTTGCATTTCCACTTGTAGACGACCTTTCCGTCCTTCAGGACCAGTTCAACGTCTGTGGCGTACTGCTGCTTGCATTTCGGGCACCACATGTGTGTCATTCCAGGTGATTTCCAGGTCATGCGGTTTCATCCTATCCAGGTCGTGGTCAGCCATTGGGTCAAGCCATCATACCGAAGTTTGCGTTTCGTGTTTGTGAATTGGGCAGTACGGTTTATATTGGTACCGGTGAGTGACCTCAATATCTGCCGACGACCTCGTAGAGGAAGAGTCAGATGGGGCTTGATACTTGGAGTCTCGTTACAGTATACGAAATCGTCGTCTTCCTCGTCACCGTTCCGCTCTTGATTTTTGGCTGGTTGATGGGTGCGAAAGGAAAGAACCCGATTAGAGACGCGCCTTTCGAATCCGGTCAGACTCACTTAGGTGAAGCGAGGCAGCGCTACATGATGCAGTACTACCCATACTTGATCATGTTCATAGTCTTCGATGTCGTCGCCATGTTTCTCTTCACTTGGGGGTTGGCTTTTTCGGGTGTACCGTTGACTCAGGATTACCTGTTTCTCGTCTTCATAGCTGTTCTAGTCGCACCGTTGGGGTACGCCTTGTACCTCTCAGGGAGACGGGAGTTCTGGTGACCTGCTTGCAGGGACTCCCAACTCTTCAAGAAATCGTTAATCTCGTGCTAAGGATCATCACTTCACGGACTTTCCTTGAGGTAGTCTTCTTTCCCGGTTTTCTGAACGTGATGCTGAGCGCTGCTTTTCTCACTTGGCTGGAAAGAAAAGTGATTGCTCGCGTCCAGCTGAGAATAGGGCCTTTGTACGCAGGCATCTCAGGCATCCTCCAGCCGATAGCGGACGGCGTCAAATTGATGTTCAAAGAGACGATCTTTCCCGAACTGGCTGACACGAAGCTACTCATGCTCTGCGCGCTCGGTTTGATGTTGCTCGCGTTTGCACCTGCAGTGGCGATTCCGTTTGGAGAGGGGTTCGTTATCGCAAACATGGACGTAGGCCTGGTCTACGTGTTTGCGGTCTTGTCGTTGTTTCCGAGCGTTATTCTCCTGATTGGTTGGGCGAGCAATAGCAAGTATCCGTTTCTAGGTGGGCTGCGATCGTTGTTCCAACAGGTCGCATATGAGATTCCAATGTGGCTTTCAGTTCTCGGTATAGTGATGCTTACAGGCACGCTCAACCTTACCAAGATCGTTGAGGCTCAGCAGAGACTGTGGTTCGTTGTGCCGCAAGTTCTGGGATTTGCAGTCTTCTTCACAGCTGCACTTGCCGAGCTTGAGAGAACCCCGTTCGATCTGCCAGAAGCTGAGACCGAGCTGGTCATGGGATGGATGACCGAGCTCAGCGGCGTCCCTTTCATGATAGGATTTCTCGCAATGTACACTAAGCTCTACGTGATGTCGGCATTGATTACGACGCTCTTTCTTGGAGGATGGTCTGGTCCCGGCTTTGTGCCTCAGCCCGTGTGGGTTCTTCTGAAGACATTTCTTGTAGCAAGCGTGATAGTGGTGATCCGTGGGAGTTTTCCAAGAGTCAGAGTCGACATCTTGCTCAAGACTGGTTGGACCAGGTTGCTTCTCTTGGCGCTCGTGAACATTTTAGTGACCGTGGCGCTGATCTCGTTTGGGCTGGATTGGGTCTGGAGGATATAGGATGCCCGACATCGTCTTCCTCACCCTCAGCGGGTTGGTGATCGTCTCGGCTATCTTCGCACTGGAAGCTAGGGAGTTGATCTACGGCGCGGTCGGGCTTGCTTTCTCGCTGATCGGCGTGGCAGGTCTATTCATACTCCTTGGCGCTGAGTATCTTGCGATGTTCCAAGTTTCCGTATACGTAGGTGCAGTAGTGGTCTTGATCTTGTTCACGATCATGCTGGTTCGTAGAGAGTCCGGCAGAATCGTAGAAGAGGAGGAACCGGGTCGCCTTGGCCGCGCAGGTATCCTTGTCGCTGGCCTAGTCGCGCTTGCAGTGGCAGGAGCCGTTATCTTGGTTGTGCCTATGTCGTTGGAAGCGCCAGAGTTCCATGGGATCCCATTGCGCGAACTAGGCCGCTACTTGGCATCGTCCTACGCCGTTGCTCTTGTAATCCTTGGAATTCTCATCGGCGCCACAGTTGTTGGCGGCCTGACTCTGGTCAAAGTAGAGCGGGAGGAGACAAATAGTGGAGCCGCTCAGTAGCTACATCATTCTCTCGGCGGCACTGCTTGGAATCGGCATCTATGGCCTAGTCTCCAAGAGGAACGCCATTCGTTTGCTTTTCTCGGTGGAGCTCATTGTCAACGCAGCAAACATCAACTTTGTTGCGTTCGCAAGATACTCGAACCCGCCGATGCTGACCGGTTGGAACATCGTGTTCTTCTCAATCGCCGCAGCCGCAATGGAGGCGACTGTGGGTTTGGCGTTGATACTCGTCGCGTTCAGACTCAACGGTACAATTGACGTGCGAAGACTTAACCGTCTAAGAGGATAGCCCATGTTCCCTTTGCTTCTCACAAGCGTTGTTCTCCCGCTGCTGATCGCGCCCGTGGCTTGGCTTCTCTCGCGACGGTTCGGTTCACGAGTCGGATGGATCGCTGCCGTCCCTTTGACCATATCGGCGTTGGTGGCGATGTATTCGGGCTGGCTCGGAACTGCGGTTGAAGCTTTTCGATGGGAACCGATCGGATACTTTGGATTCAGAGCTGATGGACTCAGTGTACCGATAGTCTTCACAGTCAGTCTATTGTGTTCAGTGATCTCAGTCTATTCAATGCCTTACATGACTCACAGGCTAGGAAAGGGATCGAGAGAGTACGGACTCTATTTCGCGCTGTACTTGCTATACTCGACTGGAATGATCGGGGCAGTACTTGCTACCAACCTGATCGAGTTCTACCTGTTCTTTGAGTTGATGCTGATTCCTTCCTACTTCCTAATCGCGCGATGGGGGTACGGTGACCGAGACAGGATTTCATTCATGTATTTCATGTGGACCCATGTCGGAGCACTTGCGCTTTTAGCTGGAATCCTGACACTCGGGGTCGTTTCTGGAACGTTCGATCTTTCAGCCTTGGCGTCTGCAGTCATTCCGACCCCCTACAGGTTCTGGATCACAATCATGATCCTCATGGGACTTCTCGTGAAGATGGCGGCCTTCGGAGTGCATATCTGGCTGCCTCACGCCCATGCGGAGGCTCCGACTCCAATCAGTGCTCTGCTATCGCCTGCAATGATCGGAATCGGGGGATATGCGATGGTAAGGATCCTCATGACTATCTCTCCCGAACTGATCGGCGCGATCTCATTTCAGCTGAGCATCTGGGCGTTGATCACGATGGTGTATGGTGCGCTTATGGCGCTCGTTCAGGACGACATCAAGCGCCTGATGGCATATTCCAGCATCAGCCAGATGGGATACATCCTATTGGGGATCGCTTCAGTTCAAGTCCAAGGTGTTTCAGGCTCGATGTTTCACTACCTGAGCCACGGAATGGGCAAAGGCATCCTATTCATGGTCGCCGGCATAATCATAGTCCAAGCTCACGGAACTAGGAGCATATCCAAACTCGGAGGGCTCGCAAAGAAGATGCCAGTGACCGCCACCGCAGCTCTGATCGGGTTCCTGACGATCTTGGGCGTTCCGCCCACCAGCGGATTCATCTCGGAATTCCTGATCTTTCTCGGACTCATCAACTCCGCAATGCATCCCCTCATATTCGAGAAACTCATTGTGGCGATCGGTGCTGTCGTCTCTACGGCACTAACTGCCGGATACACGCTGTGGACAATGAAGCGAGTCTTCTTTGGAAGCATGCCCGCGGAGATGGAGGACGTAGTTGAAGCGCCGCTAACAATGACTGTCCCACTCATCGCGTTAGCCGGCACTGCGGTGATATTGGGCATCTTTCCGGATCTGGTGATCAGTGGCATGCTGGGTCAGATTTCAAGCATGCTCAGATGAGAGTTGAATCATGAACGCCATGGTACCTTGGCTGGTCTGGATTCTCCCGATGGTCGGCTCACTCCTGGTCGTGCCGGCTTCTCGGATCAGTCGCAGAGTTGGAAACGCGGTCGCCGTCGCGTTTCCTCTACTTGCTGCAGTCTCGGCATCAATGATGATTCCGGATGTTCTGAAGGGCGAGACACATGACCTGCAAGTCCAGTGGATTCAATCTCTCGGAATCAAAGCCGGTGTGCTCGTCGATCCTTTGAGCGTCTTGATGTCGAACGTTGTTGCATGGGTCAGCTTCCTCATCGTTGTGTATAGCATCGGCTACATGCAGAGCGAAACCACGCTCACAAGATACTGGTTCTTCATCAACTACTTCATCGGAAACATGCTCCTGCTAGTTCTGTCGGACAACTTGTTACAACTCATGTTTGGATGGGAGGGAGTCGGCCTGTGCTCGTACGCGTTGATAGGATATTGGTACACGGACGAACCCGACAAGTGGGTAGGTTCTGAGGGACACAAGACCTGGGGCATACCGATGACCTACCCTCCAAGCCATGCAGGGTTGAAAGCCTTCATAATGACGAGAATCGGCGACATCGGCCTACTCGTTGCGATATTCATAATCTACGCGACCGCCGGCACACTGAACCTAGTGGAGCTTTCCCGGAACATCAGTTGGGCTGGAGACCTAGCGAGGGCTGGTTTCCTCCTGCCGACGGCTCTCCTGATGTTCTGGGGTCCAATCGGCAAATCAGCTCAGGTTCCATTGCACGAATGGCTGCCAGACGCGATGGCCGGCCCGACGCCAGTTTCTGCCTTGATTCACGCTGCCACAATGGTGAAAGCTGGTGTATACTTGGTCGCGCGGACGGGACCGATCTTTTTCAATGCTATCATCACGTACGGTCAACCTTTCACATTCTTCGAGATTGTCGGGTGGATTGGAGCGATCACGGCTCTCGCGGCAGCAGCTCAAGCCGTAGTCGCGAAGGAGCTGAAGAAGACACTCGCGTACTCCACAGCCTCTCAGATAGGATACATGATGCTAGCGATAGGCGTCGGTGGAATGGGCCTCCAATTCGCTGCCGGCTACACTGCAGGCCTGTTTCACCTCATGAACCACGCGATCTTCAAGGCTGCAGCCTTCATGGCTGCGGGTGCTGTCATACACTCTTGTGAAACACGATTCATGAACGAGATGGGCGGCATCGGGTCGAGTATGAAGTTCACTTTTGCCGCAATGCTCGTTTCCGTTCTGGCTCTGTCAGGTGTTCCCCCGTTCAGTGGCTTCTGGAGCAAAGACGCGATCCTGGCGGCCACTTGGGAGGCGGGCCAGTTCTGGCTCTACCTGATCGCGGCGGTCACTGCCGCGCTGACGTTCATCTACAGTCTGAAGATCATGGGATGGGTGTTTCTCGGACCGAAGAGTGCACACCTGAAGGAACTGGAACAGGAGGGTGCAGTGATCCATGAGGTCCGCCCTATCATGTACGTCCCGTACGTTCTGCTGGCTGTTTCAACCATCGTGATTGGCCTAACTGGACCTCTGATTGAGCAAGCGCTTGCCGGATTCCTGACCAGAGGGATTGCCCTCGTTGGCGTCGGGCCAGGGAGAACTTCGGCTGCCACCTTCCAATACCTTTCACCTGAAGTTGCAGTTGCTCTCACTACCGCATTGGTCCTAATTTCGGGTGGAACGATCGGATACTCTCTCTACATCTCGAGGAAGGAAGATGCGTCAAAGATCCTCCAGAATCCTCTGCTAAGGGCCGGTTACAGCTTCCTGTGGAACAGACTCTACGTGAATCCGGCATACTACATCGGTTTCGTGAACGGTGCATTGGCCCTGAGTCACTCTCTTGGTCGGAGCGTCGAGTCCGGATTCTTTGACCGCATCAGCGGCGGGGTCTCCAAGATATCGGTGGGCCTCTCAAAAGGCGGAGACAGATTCGATCTTCACGTAGTGGACGGAGCGGTGAACGGCGTAGCTGCAACGGGGAAGCGTTTCTCAAGCGTTGTCGCGAGGCTTCAGTCCGGAGTTGCTCAGCAGTACTTGCTGGTCTTTGCGTTCGGAGTCTTCTTGCTAGTGGTTGCATTAGTTTTCATGGCTAGGTGATTACTGATGCTAGGCATGCTTTCAGCGATGGTGTTGCTTCCGATCGTGGGAGCGCTCCTCGTCTTCCTAGTCTCACGCATTAGTGAGAAAGCAGCTAGGATCCTCGGTCTGCTGATATCTGCCGTTACCCTCGTTCTTGCCCTGTCAATATTCGCTGCCTACAAGCCCGAGCGCGCAGGGTTTCAGATGATCGAAACCTTTCCTTGGGCGGAATCATTTGGTCTGACATTCACGCTCGGAATCGACGGGATAAGCCTTCCATTGTTGATCATATCGACGCTGCTGACGACGCTTTCGACAGTCGGGTCTTGGCGAGAGATCAAGTTCTCCATCGGACCATACTATGCACTTCTCCTCTTGTTCGAGGGGTCAATCATTGGAGTCTTCACTTCGCTCAACTTGATACTCTTCTACGTTTTCTGGGAGCTGGTTCTCATTCCCATGTTCTTTTTCATCGGGGTATGGGGAGGACCGAAGAAGAAGTACGCGGCGATGAAGTTCCTCATCTTCACGCACGTAGGCAGCACGGTCATGCTTCTAGGGTTCATTGCACTATACGTGTTCTCTCAGCCACACACGTTCGACCTTGTCACCTTGTCGAATCTTAGGCTGCCTTTGATGCTGCAGATACCGATGGCCGTGGCGGTCTTTTTTGGTTTTGCAGTGAAGCTTCCCGTTGTTCCCTTTCACACGTGGCTTCCGGATGCTCACGTTGAGGCACCGGCACCGATCAGCGTCCTACTTGCTGGTCTGTTGTTGAAGATGGGTGGATACGGTTTCATCCGCATAATGCTAGGTCTGTTTCCTGAAGCATCACGCTTTCTCTCACCCGCTCTGATCGGCTTGGCAGTGCTGACGATGCTCTATGGAGCTATCGTGGCGATGATTCAGCAGGACCTCAAGCGCATGATTGCGTTAACGAGCATAAACCACATGGGATACGTTCTCTTAGGGGCCTTCTCGTTCACGGCGATGGGGCTTTCCGGGGCGGTCTTCCAGATGTTCAATCACGCCTGTGCTATTGGAATGCTCTTCCTAATGTCAGGTGTAATACATCAGCAGATTGGGACGAGGACGATTCGAGAACTTCCTGGTCTAGGAAAGGCCATGCCCATCACAGCCTTTCTGTTAATATTGGGTTCTCTAGGGGCAATGGGATTCCCAAGCTTCGCGAGTTTCATCAGTGAATACATGGTGATCCTCTCAGCGATCAAGGTGAATCTGTTGCTCGCGATCGTGGTACTTGTTCCTGCAATCACTGCTGGATACTTCGTATGGATGCTTCGAAGAGTTCTCATAGGGATACCCGAGCGTCCCTTGACTGGGACAGAAGCACCCAGATTTGAGCTGCTGGCACTCGCTAGCTTTCTCGTTCCGCTCTTGTTGCTCGGGATCTACCCAGCGCCGATTCTCTCAGTCATCAACTCGACAGTTCAGGGCCTCGCGCGCCTTGGGCTCGCATCGTAGGCCCACGCCTGCCTGTGCGCCCATCCCGGCTGTGCTGTCTTCCTCCTCCAAAACCGACCACGTTCAGACGCTAATCCTGAATGCCTCTGCTCCCATGACATGTGGTCATGGTAGTGGGCTGAACAGAAATGCTTGCCACAGTAATGGCACTTTTGCAGATCTTTGGAGTCGTGGCCGCACTTATCACAGTTGGGCACGAGGACATCGACCCTACCTTAAGATGGTAGTCGGTGGCAATAAAACTCGACCCTTGAGTCCAAGACCCGCGTTCAGATGAGACATGATCCTGTGGAGAGGCGACTAGGATTCGACTTTTGGTCGGCAGCGATTCTTGACTGATTCCAAAAGCTCAAGTCTTAAGAGGACCGACACGTCCCGTCAGGTAGTTTCGCCAAGGAGGTCCTCAGCATGCTGCTCCCCGCGAGGATGAAGCGCGTAGAGATCATCGTTCACAAAGATCACTACGACCCGGTCATGAGATATCTTCGCGAGGCCAGAGTGGTAGAGCTGCTTGACGTAAAGGACATGATCAGAGGCTACGATGGCGCGGTATCCCCCTGTCCCACATCCGAAAGGCTCTATCGTCTTGTGACGCTCAGCTCAAAGATCGGAAGTCTCACCAACATGGCGCGATCGAGTTCCAACACTGCCGCGCCGGTTCAAGTCACCGGGTCCCTTGCCGAAGACCAGATCCGAGAAATCGAAAGTCGTGTCTCATCGCTTGAGGCAGAGCTGACTACGCTCTCGTCGAAGATTCAAGCGGCAGAGAAGATTGTACAGTTCGCAGACACGGGCTTGGGCGTCAGTGTGAAGGAGATTATGAAGATCACTGACATAAATGCGCCAGAAGGAAGACACAGACTTGAAGAGATAATCTCCAGAATCCTTGACACTCTTTCCCCGCCGGAGATCGAACAGGCCGAAGCCCTCGGACAGAAAATCCAAAGAAAGGACGTGAGCGAGTCAATAAGACGAGCGATAACTGAACAGGTCGCTCGCACAGTTACGGCTCACCAAGGCGAAGCTGAAGTGGTCGAGACACTGAGTCAAGCACTGGACCTGAAGATCGTGCCCGGCTCGACCGCAAAGACGCTCAGGTTCGAACCGGAGAGCCGAGTTGAGAGATCACGTGAGCTGGCAATCCGGCTCAATCTGAAATTGAAGGAACTAGCATCACAGAATTCACAGCGACTGCAGGTTGACGGCGAGCTCGTCAACGCTGAAAGGGTCTTAGAAGAGGCCAAGGGGCTGTGCGGCAAGACAGAATCGACGTACGTGATCGAGGGATGGTTGCCCGCCAACAGAATCCCAGAGTTGCAGGAAAAGCTAAGCAAGGTCTCGGATGGCCACTGCGTTGTGCAAGATTGGCCTGGAAGAGGCAGCCCGACGCTCCTTCGAAACCCGAGAGGAACAGGGCTCTTTGAACGATTGACTCTCGGTTTTGGAACTCCAATCAGCACGGAAATAGACCCTACCGTGTTGTGGGTTGTGACGTACCCGCTGTTCTTCGGATTGATGTTCGGGGACGTTGGTCACGGCTTGCTGGTTTTCGTGATCTCCGCCATGCTACTGTATGTCAAGAGAAAGGGGACGCGCTTTCCGGAACAGAGCTTCGCGGGACTCGGCAGCCTGTTCAACATGATACTTGACGGATCTGGGCTCCTGATGCTAGGAGGCGCCGCCGCAATCATCTTCGGGCTGCTTTACGGGACTTTCATGGGCAGCGAAGAATGGTTCATGGAACTGACGAAGCTTCCCGGCCCGCTCTGGTTCAATCCGTTCAAACAGCCCACGAAGCTCCTCAAGGTTTCAATCATCATAGGAATCGCACACGTCTCGTCCGGGTTGATATTGGATATCGTGAACAAGATCAGAAATAGAGAATATGATGAATTGCTCGCCGGTCCCGGCATCTGGCTTTGGTTCTACTTGACGCTTGGGTATCTCATTCTCGCGCATGGCTTCGGTCTGATATCCTACGTTCTCTCGAACCTTCTCATAGTCCTTGCAATGCTTGGCACACCGGCTGTGCTGATGTTGGTGGCAAAGGTTCGAATCGAAGGGCCGTTCGAAGGGATCGGGCATTGGATGGAGTCGATGTTCGCCTCAATCTCGCACACGATCTCTTACATCCGAATCATGGCGATGAAGATGATACATGATGTGTTCAGCATCCTCTTCCTCGGCATTCTCTTCGGGACGCCGATCTACCTTGGCGCTCCAGTTTTCGTGCTGCTTACGATCATAATGATCCTTGTCTTGGAGGCGGCGTTCGTTTTCCTTCAAGATCTTAGGCTTCACTGGGTTGAATGGTTCCTGAAGTTCTACTCGGGATCAGGAATGGCGTTCAAGCCCTTTGGGATCCAACGTACCTACACTAGCGTGTCCGCAGCGTTGCAGCCGTCTGGGCTTGCACCACCTAGAGCAGGCTGAATATGATGAAGAACATCGCAAGCCCGTAGATCGCGATCGCTTCAATGAGCACGATGTACACGAGGGTTCTGCCGAACAACTCTGCCTTTTCAGCGATGGCTGCTATGGCTGCTGCGCTTGCTGTTCCCAAGCCTAGGCCTGCTCCCAAGGCGGCTAGGCCTGCTGCAATGCCCGCGCCGACCAAATAGAGGCCCTTCTCAGGAATGGCCGCTGCTTGCTGAAGCGGTGACGTCTGCCTGGAATACGAGACTGCCGCCATGAGTGATATGGCCGTGACTCCTACTAGCATCAGAACAGCTGCAAACAACACTAGTCGCGACTTTCTTGGCACGCGAATCACGACGTTGCGGGTTACCTCAAGAGTCCATTATAATGCTTTCTGGAGTATGAGGAACTGCTCGATCCTTTCCATCGGTAGGTCGTCACGTTTGCCGAACACTATTGACTGCAGGTCAGACATTTCGTAGCCCATGAGATATGTGAACGCAAGCGGCAAACCTGCGCGGAATGGAAAGCCGGAGAAGGCAGAGAGACAATTGGCTGCGTGTTGTCTTCGAAGCAACACGTCCAGGGGATGAAGCGAATCCCCATCCTTGAAGGTATCGAGGAATCTCTCGACGGAACTCGCATAGACTGTCTTTGTGAAAGCTCTCAAAGCGTTCATTGCAGATCCTGCATTTGTTGCTTCCAACAGAGCCTCTTTGAGGCGATAGTTCACGGGTACTAGCATGTGCTGAACCTCCTCAGCTGAGATTCCAAGCGCCTTCGATCGCACTACAACGAGGAGGTTAGTTGCATCGATTTGCTCGCCAACTAAGCCTTGCACCGACTCCTTGTCTATCCAATCACGCATGTCGCTGGCATCCCAGATACGCGTCAGGACGTGCTTGTCGATGATCGCCTCGATAATGGGCAAAGGCTTCTTCTCCGCCAAAGCAGAGGAAATCTCACCATACAGAGAAAGTGCACCGAGAGCTTCGAGGAGCCGTTCCACATTTCGAGTCTCCACCGCGCCGAGAAGAGATTCGTCCTCCAAATCACTGTGCAGGGTATCTGATTGCACCTCTTCATTCTGATGTGCAACCATCAGTCTTAGGCCAGACTTCAACGAGTCGAGGCGATATTGACTCTCGTACTCGGTCAAGAGCTGTGCACAATCGTCTGGTGACAATCTGGCGAGTTTCTTCACAAGCGCGGTCATCTTCGTGTCGAGCAGCCTTTGCAATGAAGTCGGATCAGGGAGGCCGCCCACTGTCGCTGAATCTCGGAAATAGCCTTCTTCCTGCAGAATGGACATGCACTCGGATGATGTTGAGCATCTGAGCAGGCGGTCGTAACCGCTCTTGTCTAGCATCTTCGACTTCATGGCGCGAACGGATGCTGAGACTTGAGCATATCTTGAAGCTCGCTTCGTTGACACCGTCACTTGCCCAGCTTCATGACCGTTCACTTGGAAGCGAATAGTATCTTGGAGATCTCAGCAAGCAGTTGTGTCTTCATCAGTCCGAGTTTGGCCTCCAAAGTGCAATCAACTCGGACTTTGTCGTCTTGCGATGTCACGACAGCTCCGCCAATTGTTCTTATGGGCTCATCGTTCAGCACAGCTGTCTTCGGTGTAGGCATCTTAGCGAGCGCATCTTCGACCAACTTGGGGCCTCCATATCGACGGAGGTCCGACTCGGACAGAGCGACCTTGACGCTGTCAGATGGAATCGCGTCCATCCCTCGCACAATCGACTTCAGGAGAAATGGACGATAGCGTGAGTCGTCACGACTGAACTCGACGAGCTTTCTTTGCACTTCGCTCATGACGTCATCAAGCACCATGTTTTTCGCAGCCAGGTAAGCGAGACGAGCCTTCTGCTTCTCTTGGCTTACTCGCCTATTGATCGCTGCGTCGCATTCGGTCTTCGTGTTTCGACCGATCAGATCTGCCTCTTTCATGGCTTCGGCTCTCGCCTTTGAGATGCTGTCTTCGATCTGAGTCAGACCCTCTTTCTTGGCTTCTTCGGCCTTCGCTCTGCTTTCCTTCAAGATATCTTCAACGAGTTTGTCCAGGTTGACACTCATGGGACATTTCCTCCGCGCATCATGAAAGGAGCAGCTCGATGGCTCTCTCAACTGCTTGTTTTCGTTTGTCCTTCGAGATCTTGGAAAGTGACTCTACGTGCCTCTTCGCTTCCGAGGCAATCTGCTCAGCCTCTTGGGCACCCTTTCTCTCAGCGTCCGCAAGCGTTTTCTCTCTTTGCTCAGTTGCTTGACGGAGAATCTGTTGTCTCATTGTACCGACCCTGTTCGGGACACCTTTCCGCAATTCGGAAATCTCCTGCTTCGTCGCTTCTAGCATCTGCTGACTCTCCTTCTCTGCCTCTACTATCTTCTTCATGATCTCCGGGGATGACAACGCGACTGTTCTCCGTTCTTGGGCTTCCTACGCTGAGCTCAAGCGAGAGCAGCAAATAGCTTTTTGTGAACCCTAGACGCGGTCTGCAGGACGTGCTGATTGAACTAAGTTCTTAATACGTCGTTGATTGAACAAGTACGAATCTACGGGGTTTAGATCATGGACCTGTCAACGGCATTGATTCTGGTGCCGCTACCTCTCTTCGGCTTGCTGACCCCGGCGATTGGCCAACTATTCCGTCGGTTCGACAAGGGCCTAGTGCCTTACTGGACTGTGGTGGCACTGGTAATCTCACTCGGTTCGGCTCTGGCTATGCTTTTCCAGAACCAGCCCCAGCCTGTGCTCGTATACGGCGTGCTCGAGCTTGATCCGTTTTCTCTGTTCTTCGCAGCTGTCTTCCTGTTCATTTCCATGCTTGTCAACGTCACGTCGATATCGTACATGAGACAAAACGAGAATCACATCGCCTACTACGGGCTGCTTCTCTTCTCGACGTTTGGAATGATGCTAGTCGCTCTATCCGTGGACTTGGTTGTCCTATTCGTCTCTTGGGAACTGATGAGCGTTCCCACGTATGTTCTCACGGGCATCTTGAAGAAAGATCCGGCCTCCAACGAGGCGGCGGTCAAATACTTTTTGACCAGTGCGTTGTCATCGGGCCTACTCATCTACGCCATATCTCTGATCTTCGGAGTGACAGGAAGCACGAACATCATTACGATTAGCGAAATGCTGAGTTCTCAGAACCTGTTGTTGAAACCGATGACGGTCCTCGCGATAGCGCTTTTTGTCGCCGGTTTCGGGATGAAAATCGCAGCCGTTCCCTTTCATATGTGGATACCGGACGCCTATGAGGGCGCACCGACAACAATTGCCGCATTGCTGGCCGCTGGGACCAAAGCCGGCGGGTTCGCGGCATTATTGAGGTTGTTCGTCGTCGGCCTGGTGTTCTTCAAGGGCGAATGGTCAATGGTCTTCGCAGTGATTGCCTTACTGACGATGACCTTAGGCAACTTGGGGGCGCTGATGCAGAAAAGCTTCACCCGCCTTCTTGCGTATTCCAGCATCGCTCAGTCAGGCTACATAATGATCGGACTCGCGGCGGCCACACCCCTCGGTATAGGGGGGGCTCTATTTCACATCCTCAATCATTCAGTCATGAAATCGGCAGCCTTCTTAGCGGCAGCAGCGGTATTGATGAAGTTGTCAACGACCGCGCTAGACGGATACTCAGGCTTAGGAAAGAGAATGCCGTACACAGCGTTTGCGTTGAGCATATCGTTGCTGGGACTCGCAGGGGTCCCTCCCCTTAACGGCTTCATGAGCAAATTGATCCTATTCACTGCGGCTGTAGACTCGCACCTGTACTGGTTGGCACTGGCAGGAGTGCTGAACAGCGCCTTCTCTCTCGCGTACTACGGGTGGGTCATAAAACGCATGTATCTAGACGAACCGGTTGATATGTCGCCGGTGGAGGAGCCGCGACTCTTTGTCGGCGTACTAGCCCTGTCAACTGCGATTATTGTTCTGGTTGGAGTTTATCCTGAACCGTTCCTCTCGCTGATGCTGCGGATCGCGGCTTGGCTTTAGGCTTTCTCGAGCCTGCAGATCTCGCTGGGCGCCTCGAGGGTGCGGTTTATGGCTATCTCGCCGATGATCTTTGCATATTTCGCTATCTCGGCAAGGTTCCAGACGATTGTCCTAAGGCTGACTGCTAGGCCGACTTCTTTCACTGAGGTGAGTATCTTCTCTGTAAGCTTCCTCTGCTCCCTCTGAGCCACCTCGGAGCCTGCAATGGCATCGTTGGCAAGTCTCACGTCCAGAGTCATCAATGATTTCATCATCCTGTCCGAGACAGACTGAACCATCGTGCTGAACTTGGAAATGCCTTCCATTATCTGTTCATTGGTCGCATCCAAGTCCTTCATGGACAGCACTTCCTTGGCGATGTTCTCGGCTGAGTCAGCCATCTCCTCCAAGGTCTTCACTATGATTCTGTTTCCTGCAACATGAGTTGGTGACTCTATTCCGATCTTCGCGCCTACGCTTCTGTCACGAATCGCAAGAAGGAGTTGCCTTACGACCAGCCAGTAGATTCGATTAGCTTCCGATTCCATGTGCGATACCTCGTTAGCTAGATCTGGTCGCTTTTCAACGAGCGCCTTGACAGCGGCTTCTTGCATTGACGAGACGACGATGTGAAGTCTGCGAATCAGTCCGTAGACAGGGAACTTGGTAGGATCTACGAAGCTTTGGACCGTCACTTGTCTCAGTGTCTGTTCGACTATCCCAAGGCCTGTCAGCCTTTGTGTTGCTCGCCTAGTCTCCTCAAGGTGCTCAGGTTTCAATTCCCGTTTGGAGACCACTTGAATCGTGTCGTGACCTAGTATGTAGTTGCCAGTGATGAGTCGTGTAAGTAGGTCGGGCTTGTCGCAGAGATCAGCGTCGATTATGCACTTCTTTGCTTCCTCGTGTTTCTGCTCCAATCCGCTGAAAACCCTGAGAGATCCGTCATCCTCTCTCTTGATCGAGACTACATCGCCTTGTCTGAGGTTGACTTCCTGTACCCAGCTGCGGGGAAGGGAGACTGTCAGGGTGGAGTATCCCACGCGCTGGACTTTCCTTGCCTCCAAACTCTCGGCCTCTTTATCGTATTTATTGCACATGCCCTTGGCCCGATTTATATATGATGTGCTTCTGAATTGACCAATTCTAATCCGGAAGAGTGCTTAAAGATGAAATCCTGCAAGTGGTCGAGGCGGGCTCTTGGGCGCCGCGGTCTGAATGACAATTGGGAGATACACAACGTTTCGAGGTCATCATTGTGGGAGCCGGCCCCGCCGGATTGCAGGCAGCCATCGCTGCGGCGGAGCGAGGGTCATCCGTCCTCGTCTTCGACAAGAAGACGATAATTGGCGCGCCCGTAAGATGCGGCGAGTTCTTTCCGTGCAAGGAGGAAATGCTGGATCTCCTGCCGGGATCTTGGGATTTCGCGCATCTCTTCGAGGTACCATCGGGTGCTATCGCCAACACTTGCGAAAGGCTTCGGATCTTTTCTCCGCGTGGCAAGTGTTGGGAGTTTCCTTTCAAAGCGCACGTGCTTGACCGTATTGTCCTTGAGCAACACATGGCAAAGGAGGCCAGCGAGCTCGGCGCGGAGATTAGGCTCGGGCGTCCTGTTCGCGTCTTTGAAAATGATGGTCATCTCAAAGTCGGGGCAACCCAACACGAATCCTATGATGCTCAAGTAGTCATCGCTGCAGATGGTTTCCCTTCCGTGGCAGCTACGTCAGGAGGACTTTCTTGTGATCGCTATCCTCTTCCAGAAAACGTGGCGATAAACTACCAATACGTTATGGATGGCTTAGATATAGAATCGGATGTCACCGAGATGTATATGGGCACTTCTATCGCCCCAGGCGGCTATGGGTGGATAATCCCGAAGAGTTCCACAACCGCAAACATCGGGATAGGCATGCGAACGACATTCAAATCCGGAAAATGGAGAACTCGGCTTGACAGCTTCGTGCATGGATATTCTCTCACGGCCGACAGATTGCATTCGGGCAGGATTCGGACAATGATCGCTGATGTTCTGCCGGTTGATGGGGCAGTATCCAAGACGTATTCCGACAGGATCCTTTTGGTCGGGGATGCCGCCGGTATGGTGATGCCGACAAACGGTGGAGGAATCCCAACCGCGATGGTTTCGGGGCGAATCGCAGGCGAAGTGGCAGCTCTTCACGTGATGAAGGACGAGCCCCTTTCCAGCTACGAAACTAGATGGAAGAAGGCATTTGGACGTGAACTATCCGCCTCGACGCGAATGAGAAGATTTGCTGACGCGTTTATGCCTCACGACTCACTCTTCGATTGCGCTATGAGAATCCTTGGAACCGCCGGGATCAAGAAAGTCGTTACATGCAAGATACCCGGCAGCATCGGTCCTCTAATGAGACTGTTCGGATACTAGGTTGTTCAAGCACGCTCAAACGAACGCTCTATCAATGACCATGCTGAGGAACAGCAGGAAGAGATACGGACTCGATACCTTGAATGCTCGATAAGCGTTTTCCCGCGTCGGCTGAACGAACAGATGCAAATTCACTAGCAGGACGACAGTCCCCAGAACAAGGGCAGAGACCGTGTAGATCCAACCAAATCCCCCTTCCCAGTACACCGCCAGTGAGAACGGAATCATCAAAACCACGGTCGCCACGATGCATCGCAATGCTGCCTTCTCTTCCATCACGACTGGGAGCATCGGCACACTCGCGCGAGCATAGTCCTCCTTGCTGAGAATTGCCAAGCTCCAGATGTGACTGGGGATCCAGAGCACCACCAACCCAGCAAGCAGGATCGACAGAAGGTTGACTGTGCCAGTAACCGCACTCCATCCAAACATGGCTGGCAACCCTCCGCTGAAGCCGCCCAAGACTATGTTGAGTGGGTTTCTCCTCTTGAGCAAGAGGCTGTAGACGAGCACGTTGTCCAGCACGCCGAGAGACAGAATCGCGAAGGAGACGACATTGATCCATAGGCCTATCAGAAGACCCATCGCGATCAAGAACAGGCCCCAGACCAGGGCGCGTCTTGGGGCGATGCGGCCTGTGGGAATCGGTCTGCGACTCGTCCGGTCCATTATCGCATCGATGTCTCTGTCGATATAGCATGTTACTGTGTTGCACCCGGCCGTCGCAGTCGTGATCGCGACAAGACCTGCCAGTATCAGAGGCGGTGCGAACCACTTCTCCGATAACGTTGCAATCGCCATTGCCGCAACGGACGTGAAGACAAGCAATGCAACCGTTTTCGGCTTTGTCACTTCGACGTAGTCTCTAGCGCTATGTAGAAAAATCATCACGACCACGAAAGCTCGCCTGAAACAACTAAGTGCACAAACCGGCGTTGAATGTGAAACACTCCACTTAAGTCTTCGGCTCTACATTGCTTTCCACCGGAGCGGCTCGTCGGATCGACACCCACAATTCCGGCACCCGGGCTGGGGTGTCTGCCGCGACGAAACCTACACTAGTCCATGGTAGAGTTTCTCACACAACGCAGAGAGCTTGGGACTAAGTCGTACAGGTGCCTCGGCCACGATCGCAGGATCCTTGAATTCCTGTGGAAGACTATCCGTCTGTTTCCTCCTATACTCGCGAATTTCAAGCAATGATGGCACGTTGTAAATTAGTTGCCCTTTGTCGATCACCTTTCTGAGAAGTGGTTGATGGGCATGACCTTCGAAGATCTCCTCGTCCATTGCTATGATGTCTTCCTTGATCAAGCCTGAGCTATCGTAGGCACGATGTATTTGCTTGAGTTCGGGGATAGTGACTTTTGCTGGGCTCAGTTTGACTCGAGGGATACTCTCTGAGCCTCGGCGGAGTTCGACCAGCTTGTATATGCCCGGCAGAGCCGGGTCCTCTCTTGATGTAGTCAGTTCCGTTCCGACCCCGAATGCATCGATTGGAGCGTTCTTTGTGACTAGATCACGGATCTTGTACTCGTTGAGGTCTCCGCTGGCGAAGATCTTCGTCGTCTTGCATTCTGCCGTGTCGAGAATCCGCCTCACCTCTACACTCAGATCAAAGAGGTCGCCGCTGTCAAGACGAACGAGTGTTGGCGGGACTCCTAGACTCGCGGCTGCCTTTGCTCCTTCAATCGTGCTGTAAGTGTCAATGAGAAGTGCCATATTGTCTGGGAACGCTTTCTTGTAGGCTAGGAAAGCCTCTCGTTCTGAGTCGAAAGTCATTATGAATGAATGCGCCATCGTTCCGTAGGTCGGTATACCCAGCTCGTATCCGGCAAGCAGATTGGATGAGCCGACGCATCCACCGATGTATGAAGCTCTTGCTGCGAGAAGTGCGGCTTGAGGGCCATGCGCTCGTCTTGAGCCGAACTCGACGACATCTCGTCCTTTCGCGGCCTCCACGACTCTGGATGCCTTGCTGGCGATCAGAGTCTGAAAGTTGATCATCGCCAGTAGATATGTCTCAACAATCTGTGCTTCGATGATGTTCCCCGCAACTTGGACGAGCGGCTCTCCCGGAAAGATTACGGTGCCCTCGGGAACCGCCCAAACGTTGCCTTTGAATCTGAAGTCCTTCAAGTATTCGAAGAACTCTTGGCTGATGTGACGAAACGATGGGTGCCGTCTAAGGAACTGTACCTGCTCTCGGGTGAAGCTTAGTTTCAGAATATAGTCGAGAGCTTGCTCAAGCCCCGCCGCGATGATGTAGGAGAAGTTTCTTGGGAGATGCCTGACAAATAGCTCGAAACCTGCTTCTCCGGGGACTTTGTTCTCGAAGTACGCTGCCGCCATGGTCAACTCGTATAGGTCGGCAAGCATTGACGCGTTCGACGCAGTAACAGAGACTCCCCTTGGTTCTTCTAGCTTCGCCATCTCGGGCACCATCAGCTAACAGAAATCATGCGGAAGAAGCTCATAAGAGTCGCAGATTGCGGAATCTGGAAGTCCACTTCATCGTATCTGGACTCAGGACATAGGCTCCCTACGTACCGCATGTCGCTCCCTATTCAGGTGAGGCTCGCCAATTGGCGTGGCTTGATCATGATGACTCGATTCAATTCTGGTCGACAGTTTGAACTCTACAATAGCGCGGATTCTCTGCTCCGGATCTGGCATAGCCCTCATTCGCGTTTTGATACTTGCAGGCAAGTCCAAGCCTTGGATAGGCTGTGTTGACATTGTTGACCTTTCGAGTACGAGCTTCGCTTTCTCGAACGCGGTCTCCAAGCTTCGTTCCGCGTCCATTCTCCTTCGTTTCGCAATCTCGGCTATTGCGAGCAGGTCAGGGTCTCGACAAGTCAAAGCGGGTGACGAGTCTCGGTCCGTTCCATGGGACACAGCCGACCGGAATTTCCCCCAAAGCCACGCAATCACACTCATGTCATGTCACAAAGGTCTTGGTTGCCAAAGGATTTCTCCTTCGAGGGCAGTCTTTGGTCACTTAAGGCTTGACGCGGTTCTCTCTATGGAAGAATCTGTTCGCCGCGCAGATATTCCAGTCCAACTGTCTCGGCTATGAGCTGTCGCTAGCGTGACGATTGTACAGTCAAATGCCCTGGAGCCACATGATTTTGTCAATGGAACATGTCAGATAGTTTGACGTAGTCGTTCGCTACATCGCCCGTAAGTTCCCACGTAAGGTTTGCACGATCTCAAACAGCTGCGCGAGCTCACTACTAGCACTTCCACCTATCACAAAGTCCCTCTAGTCAGTCAACACCACGTTTCGTTTCGACCGGAATCACCCGGATCCCAAGCGTTCCTACAAGTCCTGCAGCCTTGAACCTTCGTGCCTGTTGCCTCTTACGGCACCGGAGCCTGTCGTCCCCTAACTGAGTCAATACCATTCGTATCTGATGAGAGAACCAGCGCAAGAAGGCCCCTTCCATCAAGGGGTACTATCTCCCGCGAAAACGGTAGCAAGACATAATTATGTCACATCCGCATGCGCTTAGAACACTCTGGAAGAATCTGAAGTTCAAAGAAGGAAGTTTCTTGAAACGAGTCATTGCCTCATTTGCCCTTCTCTTGGGGCTCACGTTCGTAACCCTGACCTTGTACCTTGGCAACACAGAGGCTGTTGTGAAGGTGCTCCAATCGTATGTCGCACCCTTTCCGTAATGGAAGTTGAGAGCTTCATGGCTGAGAAAGAGAAAAGGCGTTTCAAGTTCAAGTACGGAACACCTCGTTTCGTCGTCCAGCTTGTCTCTCTCCTACTTCTGAACGGACTGCTGCTGACGGAACTCTACCCTGATTTGAGGCTTCAGCGATATCCTATACCTCTCCCTATTCTGTTGAGCATAAACGCGCAAACAAATCTCGCTTATGGGAGCTTAGACGTGATCCAGGTAGCTCTTGCCAACCCGATTGTCCCATGGGTTGCACTGGCTTTCGTGTTCATTATCGGTGCACTGCTAGGCAGAGCGCTCTGCGGTTGGGTCTGTCCGATGGGATTCATTCAAGACATGGTCACGACGGTAAAGGGCACGCTCAGTCAGGTTGACGTTCGCAATCATGAGACCGGAAAACGACTGAAGTACTTCGTGCTCGCTGCCGGACTGCTAGTCAGTGCATCGCTGGCCATTTCGCTCTGGCTGGGCTTCGGAGACGAATACAAGAGGTCACTGTCGATCTTCGCCGACGGACTTCTGATTCCTTTGGCGCCTGAAGGCACCCTATTCTCTACGATTCCTCGAGCCATTCTATATCTCAAGCTGATCGTGACTCCGTCGTTTCTGGCCAAGTTTTCTGGAAGTCAGTTAGTAGAGTGGATCCGATCAGTTCCGATCGTGACCTATGCTGCGCTGATAGTCCTGCTCGTATTCTTCTACGGCGCGTGTAAGGTGCCAAGATTCTGGTGCAGGTATCTGTGTCCTGTCGGCGCAAAGATGGCCCCGCTCCAGAAATACAGTTTCCTGGGAATGAAGAGAGACCCAGTGAAATGCAGCAAATGCCCACACTGCGAGGCAGCCTGTCCAATGCAGATCCGAATCTTGACTCTACCCTGGGAGAAGTTCAATGACCCGGAATGCATTCTGTGCGGGGAATGCGCAGACGCATGCCCCAATAACTCGCTGAACTACAAATTCCCCTGAGTCAGAGCAAGAGTCAGAACAGCATCGGGTCTTACCGCGATTGGAGCCTTAATAGCCAACCTGCCATATCGTTTCATGAAGAAAGTTGAGAACGAAGCGGCGCCTCTCCCTCAAGGACTACTACTCACGACAAGAGGTCATGCGGGAACTCGGCAAAGAAGGCCAAGACAAGCTCAGGCATGCATCAGTCGCGATAGTTGGACTCGGAGGCTTGGGCACAGTTGCCGCAGCGTGTCTCACAATGGCCGGAGTCGGCACCATACGATTGATTGATCAAGACACGGTTGAGACTCACAACCTTCAAAGACAGATTCTCTACGGCGTACAGGACGTGAGAACACCTAAGGTCGAGGCTGCTGTCCGAAGACTCGGGGCCCTGAACCCCCAAGTCCGCCTTGAACCGATTGCAGAAAACGTGCGGGAAACCAACGTCGACGCGATAGTCTCAGGTTCCGACTGTATCGTAGACGGACTCGACAACATGTCGACACGATACACGATCAATCGCGCGTCGGTGAGACAATCGATCCCATACGTCTTCGCCGGCGCGATCGGAATGGAGGGGAACATCTCGGTATTCAGGCCACCAGCAACACCATGCCTAGAATGTGTCATGCCCGGTCTGGATGACGCATCCTTGCCCACCTGCGAGACACGAGGAGTACTAGGAACAACCACCGGGAGCATCGGTGCACTCGAAGCGACCGAAGCCGTGAAACTGCTCGCCGGAATCAAACCATTGCTCGAGGGAAAGCTACTGATCTGCGATCTTCGCGAGATGGATTTCAGAACAATAGACATCCACGTCAGACCAGATTGCAAGGTGTGCCAGCTCAAGCAGCCAACTCACAAAGCTGAACAGGAAAAGCTAACTTGGCTTTGCGGCCAAAACACCGTTAATGTCAATCCATCACGCCAGTTCAAGATAGATCTCAGATCGGTCCCTAGGCGCCTCGGCAAGAGCGCTAAGGTCCATCTGAGGACTCCGATGGCCCTGGTGTTCCAATATGACCATCGCGAGGTCACCCTTTTCACTCACGGCAGGATGCTCATAAGAGGCGTCAGCTCGGAAAAAGAAGCAACCGAAGTGTATCGAAAAGTCATGGACAAGGTTGGCATGAAAGCGACGGGTCGATCAGCGTGAGCGCAACCGAATCAGTCACTCAGATGCCAGTCCGAACCGTCTCCCGAGGAAGAGCGGTCTGCCTGATCTCAGGAGGCATCGATTCCCCCGTCGCTCTCTGGCTGATAATCAGGACAGGAATGGTTCCGGTTTGCGTTTTCTTCGACAGCTACCCGCTAGCTGACAGAAGGGGCAGAGAGATCGCGCTGCTCAGCATTGGAAAGGTCAGAGACTACTCGCGTACTCCTCCGATCAGGACGTATGTCGTCAGGCACTCTCCAGATCTATCAGAGATCGTCGCCTCATGTCAGCGGAACTTGGCGTGTGTGATCTCTAGGCGAATGATGTTCAGAGTCGCAAGCGAAATCGCGCGAAGAGAGATGGCAGATTGCATAGTCACGGGAGATGTAGTCGGACAGAAAGCCAGCCAGACATTGCACAATCTGTTCGCGACGGATGCGACAGCCGATGGGCTTCCGATCATTAGGCCTCTTGTCGGGATGAACAAGGATGAGATCGAACGACTCGCCAAGGCTATTGGGACATTCGAACTTTCAACGAGCCCTGGCGTGGCAGCTTGCGGGATCCCAACGCGCAAGCCGAGGACACATTCGCGATCTGATGAGATCGCTCAGTCAGAAACGCGTTTGGATCTGGATCATATGATCTCGCGTGCGTTGGAGAGTGCAGAAACAGCGGACATTTAGTTCAGCGTTTGCTGAGCGTCAACTTGGGCATAAGCTCCTCTGCCTTCCTTTGGGCGGTCTGTTCGTCAGTAACGTTCCTGATGATGAGGCGGCCGTCGTCAACTATCGTGATTTCGGTGGCGTCTCTCTGCTTGACAACCATGAGCTGCCGAGTGCAGAAGGTTATCTCGCATTCGCCGCAACCCTCCAGAGAGCGCCTGAGTCTCGTCAGATCTACCTTAAGCCTCGTTCTTGGAACGGCTTCATAGGCAGCCTTGTCGGAACATAGCCTGACGACAAACATGCGTCCCCGGTCCGTCGATGACATCTCCCGACCATCAACGTGACAACGATTGAACAAAAAGATGATCCCTTCAATCAAAGGAAACAAGAACGCCACCCTCCGTCCTCTGTTCAATAGACTTATACGGTGAGAACCGAAATTTCGGCTGCCGGGGAAAACGCCGGGGTTGGTCACTTGTGATGTGACCACCGAAGGCCGAACGGTTCAGGCGGCGGCCTGCAGAGCCGCAGTATATGGGTTCGACTCCCATCCCCGGCTCCATTTCGAAAGCAGTGTCAAAGCGGCTGGGGGTGAATACAGTGTGCCGCACAGGTGTGACTTCTCCGAGATGAAAGGCAACTTGAGTGTCGATTACTCCACTCGCGCCAAAACGGAACTCGGGAATAAGAAACTACAACTGGAGGAGGACGACTAGTAGCTGAGGTCAGAGGGCTAATGAGAGTACTTTCCTGAGCGCTAGGACAAACGTGTTCTTGCGGTGTGCACCTAGGTTCAGGATGTCTTCGATCTCCAAATTCCTTCACACCATTCGCGTGCAAGTAGCGAACTTAGGGGGGCGGACCCACTGCCGGCCCAGTGCGACTGCGCTGGTCGCCAAACCAGCGGGTCCCCGCCTTGCTGCGTCTTCCTCGTTGGCTCGAGAGGAAGAACGTGGCGTAACCTTGACGCCGTAGGCTTGGTGACATTGCGGGAATGCGCTCGCAACCAGGTAATCACAACGCCGCATTCCTTGCAGATCAGAGACTTGTCACAACGTACCCGGATCTTCTCGCAGAGACGGAAGCATCTGCCGCACGAAGAGGCCAGTTCCTAGAGTACCTCTCTACCCTGTGCGTCAAGTTGACCATCAGAAGTGACGACACGTTCTTGCGGACTCCGATCGCACTACTGTGCGGAGCAAACCAGGGACTTGGCATCGCTTCATTATCACCACGAGATGCCATTCGGGAACCTGACGCCATGCGATTCCCCACATCGCGACTTTCTCAGGAAAACGTGTGAAGGGCAATACGCATCGGCGAGACCGTCAGTCTGTTATGAGGATGACTGCGGGCGCCAGATGGTCAGCGAGACAAACTCGGCGGTAAGCCATTTGGTTAGACGCACCTTGAAATCAGCGCCCGCGTAGATCATAACATGGACCTAGGCTCGCTTGCGGTCAGGACTTTACTTTAGGCTACGCAGCAAGAGACAATTCCAGATGGACTTGTCTGCGGTGTTCTCGTAGGGTGAAACCCTTAAGTTCATCAGATCATGCCGTTTCGAACAAGTCGAACGATGTCCATCGAGTACGTGCCACTCAATAGGCGCAGTGCGAGCGGGGTTCTGCTGATAATTCTAGTGTGCATGCTCGGTCTCGCAGCCTCCGCACAGTTCGCGAGGGCCACAGGACCCAGTGATCTAGGCCTTGAGGCGAACATTGTCAGAATGAACTTTCACATGTATCGATCCATCTATAGGAGCTTGAATTCCTCGGTCTTCATCTATAGCGGTGCGGACACGAATCCTCCGACCTATGCGACCGCACCGAACACCTTGGTGTCGTGCGCTGTTCATCAGAGTGCTCAGATTTGGTTCACGGGCGTTGATGCTTGGCTCGGCGGCGTATCTTGGATTACCGAACCTCTGAGTGAGGACCTGAGGATTCAAGGAAATGTGAGCATGACTGTCTGGATGAATACGCCTGATCCTGCTCCAATTGCCTCAGGGTACGCTCTCGGGCTCACCGAGGTTGACAATACAGGAAACCCGATCGGAAACCAATTCTATCAATATAGGTATGGCTATGGGAGCATTCTCAGTGAGGCGCCGGCACCATTCACGCTGACCTTCAGCGTTAATCAAACCTTCGTGAAAAGCAACATCTTGGGCTTCTTTGTGATCGTGGGATCAACCACCAAGGAGTGGCGCTATCGAGTCTACTTTGATAGCCCTACTATGAATTCGTCCACTGAACTCACGACCGTAGCCATCCCTGTCCCGGAGTTCTCACAGCTGGGGGCATTGGCGTGCATGACACTTGCGATGCTTTGTCTGTGCGCTATCAGAGGTCGAAGATGCTGGGCCCCCGAGAGAGCGGTTGTCTCCCGGTGATTCGTTCATGTCTTGCCCGAACAGGGGATAGCGTGAATGTGGCGTCGGTGTGATGCATTTGGCGGGCGGGGCAGGATTCGAACCCGCGATTCCAGGCTCCGGAGGCCTGTGCCCTATCCTGGCTAGGCGTCGGGAGATACACGCTTTCTATACCCGCCCATACCCGCCCGACATTGCAGCCAACAGCAGGCGAGAGCACATCACATTTTCAGCCTGCAATTGCAGGCAGATAGTTCCGTGAAAGATACTTAAGTTACGTCATTGAACAATCAGATGAGTCGATACTCTCAGTGTTCCCTCAAATCTATTCAGTAAGTTACGTCCCTACAAAACCCGTCTACACGCGGTGACTTGGCGGAACCACAAATGCCCTCAACCCTCACAAGATTCAGAGAGCAGTGCAGACAAGCCCTGTCGTCGTCCATCCGGCAACTCTACAATCTTGATTGGCCTGACCCTACACTTGAGGAGCCTCCATCACAAGAATTCGGCCAGTTGGCGTCATCCGTTTCGTTCGAGCTTGCGAAAACCCTGAAAAGCGGTCCCCCAGAAATCGCAAAGAAGATAGCGGGTCAGATCGAACCATCAAAGTTCGAACTGATAGGCCGAGTTGAACCAGCAGGATCAGGGTACGTGAACTTTCATCTAGATTTCAGCAAGGCCGCGCAGGAGATTCTGACAAGCGCAGCGTCAGCAGGAAAGAGCTACGGACTAGAGCCGGCAGCAGAACCGAAAAGAATCGTTGTCGAACACACTAGCGCGAATCCGAGTGGACCATTGCACCTAGGACACGCAAGAAACACCATCTTAGGTGATGCGCTCGCGAGGATTCTGAGAGCCAGGGGGCATAAGGTTCAGACGCGGTTTTACATCGACGATGTGGGAAAGCAGGTGGCAATGCTCGCCTATGGGTACTCCCTCCTAGGTGAGCCGAAACCCGTTGGCAAACCGGACCAATGGCTGGGTCTGCTGTACGCATGCGTGAACTGCGCGGTTCAGATCGAAACCCTGAAGGTTGAGATATCACGTCTTCGCGACATCTCTGATCCTGAGCAGAAGATTCCAGAACTTACGAAGGAGATGGACGATTGGACATCAGTCGCAAGAGAGCTCGAGTCCATCGACTCGACACTGTTCTACAGAACTGTCGAAGCGGTTCGCTCAAGAACCGAACCAATGCACGAAGTGGAGCAAATCGTCATCCGATACGAGAAGGGTGACGAGAAGACGCGGAAGATCGTTAGACGAGTCGCGGAACTGTCTCTTGAAGGCATCCGGCAGACTCTCGGACAGATGGAGATCATGTTCGACGAGTGGGACTGGGAGAGCGAACTAGTTTGGGGTGGCGAAGTCCGAGATTCGATGAAGCGACTATCCTCAACTCCATTTGCGATCAAGGACGGAGCGTCGCTCGCGCTTGATGTCGATAGGGTCGCAAAGACTTACGGCATGGATAAGACCCTTGGCTTCTCTGACAATTACGAAGTGCCGCAGGTAACACTCGTAAGGACGGATGGAACGACGCTCTATGTCACACGTGACATCGCGTACTCGATCAAGAAGTTCCGTGACGCTGACATCGTAATAAACGTGATAGGATCCGAACAGAAACTCGCCCAGCTGCAGCTGAAACTCGCGCTCTGCGCACTGGGTGAAAAACAAGTTGCGGAGAATCTGATTCACTACGCGTACGGAATCGTTGAATTGCCGGGAGTCAAGATGTCGAAACGTAGGGCACGATACATCAGCGTCGATGAACTCCTCAATCAAGCCGTTTCGCGGGCCCAAGAGAAGATCTCGTCCAGAGAAGAAACCCTCTCCGAGAAGGATCGTGCCGAGATCAGCAAGACAGTGGGGCTGGCAGCGATAAAGTACGCTATGCTCTCGACATCCAGCGCGAAGACCATCACGTTCACCTGGGATCGTGTATTAAGCCTGGAAAGGAACAGCGCCCCCTTCATCAACTACGCTTACACGAGGGGAGGCGGAATACTCTCCAAGGCCGGTAAGGTCCAAGAAGCCCCTGACTACGCTGCTCTGACCGACCCATTGGAACACCTATTGATCCTCCAGATAGGCAAGTTCCCAATGGTCTTCACCGAGTCCGCAGACAGGCTGAAGCCTGAACAGATCGCTAACTACGCGAATGTGCTTGCTGAGAAGTTTCACGAATACTACGAGAAAGTGAACGTGCTTCGGGCAGAGACACCGAAGCTGAAATCCGCGAGGCTCATGTTGATTCGAGCGCTAAGGGTTGTGCTGGCAAACTCGATGAACGCGCTTGGTATTGACTTGTCAGAAAGAATGTGATGAGACGAATGATAGTCAGTGAACTAGAACGCGCGGAGACCGATTCACGACCAACGAATCGGCAAGGAGCCAGAGGATACTTGGTTAAGCTGAGAGATATCCTTGCGCTCGATTTCCATCCGAGAAAGAACCCGTACGATCATGCTTTCATGTATCTCTTTGTGGCCAGCGCCGTTCTAAGGCTGATTTGGCTTGACAGGCCGCCAGGGCTTCTGATATTCGACGAAACGTACTACGTCAATGTGGCGAGAATCATCCTGAGGCTGCCTCAGCAGCCTAGAGATGTTTTCGCGAATGCTATCCCAGGAATTGACTCGGTGAACCAAGAACATCCGCTCCTTGCGAAACTACTGATCGCACTTTCGATGAGCATAATAGGAGACAACGGATGGGGCTGGAGAATTCCGAGCGTGATATTCGGCCTTCTCTCCATCTTCGTCCTGTACCTTCTTCTCAAGAAGACGTCAAAGAACTCGCTGATTGCTCTCATAGGGACGTTCCTGTTCAGTTTCGATACGTTGGTCTTTGTGCACAGTCGAATCGCGACGTTGGACATATTCGTCCTAGGATTCATGCTGCTGGGCTTCTATTGGTACTTCTCCAATAGAATGAGTCTTAGTGCGCTTGGAATGGCGTTGGCGACGCTCTGCAAGATATCAGGCATCTACGGGGTTCTCACCATCGGGGCTTTCCACTTGGCAAGAGAGTTCCTCTCAAGAGGTAGGAAGGTTGACTGGCAAAACCTCTTGGCCTTCTTTGAGAAATACGCTATCGTCTACCTGGGCGCTTTCATAGTCCTGATGGCTTTGCTTGACTATTTCTGGGCAGGTTACAAGAACCCATTCGAGCATCTGTCGCACATCTACACCTACACTTTCGCGCTTCGCGCGCCTGATGTTCGACAGCCAAACGACATCTGGAGCTATCCTTGGGAGTGGTTGGCAGATCAGGTGAAGATTCACTATGCGACCGTCAATGTCACAGTGTACACCGATCACAACATCGCCCGAACATATCCGAGCGTGGATTTCATTGGTGCCATGAATCCAACCATAGTGTTCCTGACTATTCCAGCGATGCTGTACAACGTGTACCGATACTACAAGACCAGAAGCGAGTTCGCGCTGTTCATGCTCGCATGGTTCTCGATGACCTATCTGCCCTTCATACCTACTGCAGTGTTCGGACATCGGATAATGTACATCTTCTATTTTCTCAACACTGTCCCGGCCGTCGCTGGATCAGTAGCGGGTATGATTGTTGATCAGGAGCCGCCACGAATAATCGTGGTATTCTACATCGCTGCGGTGATCATGGGCTTCTACATGATGTTCCCATTCAAAGTCCTTCCCTGATGTATGTTTCGGGCACAATAAGGCCGAGGAAGGACACGCTGGAGTCACTCACGTAGGCAAAATTAACAGAAGGCGTCGGTCGGTTAGGACTTCTGCGGACGTTCAGTCACTCTTCTCAATCTTGATGTCTATGGTGGAGACGTTCCGTGTGTCTCCTCCTTCGCCGATCGCTTGTGTTCCGATGGTGACTTCCTTGACCGACATCTTGCCACCGAAGAATCTCCTCCTGACAACTTCGACAACATCAACCGCGCGGCTAATCGCTCTTCCACGAGCTCTGATGGTCAGTACCTTCGCGCCGCTCTGGAAGTGCATCATGACCGCAGTCGCGTAGGCCATCACGGGCTTCTTGCCGATAAGTATCGTATCAGGGGGAATCGGTTCTCTCGGGGGTATCGGCATTGGCTTTTCTGTCATGCAATGTTCACCTCCGAAACAGAGTAGTCGTAGGGCAAGTGTCAAGGGTATAGCTTCGAGAAGTTGACTTAAGCCTTGCCATCCCGAGGTACCCACACGTAGCATCAGCGCGTCAGAATTGACGCTGTCTAGTACATCCGATCCTATTCACGCATGCCTGATTCTCCGCATCATCTTTCGTGAGGGACATGTCTAGTGCTCGAGGGACCGACGTGGGTTTGTCTGAGAAGAATTCAGACTGTTCTGATGGAAACGTGGAACGAGCGCCGATATGCTGTGATCTCAACGATGCATCTGTGGGAAAACGCGAAGGTGAATCCTATTTAAGTGCTGGATTTGTGAGGCAATCGAACTTTCGCTCCAGCATCTGAATATGCTGCGTGTTCTAGACCTGAAAGGGACTTGTTGTGAGAAAGCATCTCCTACGATCTCACTCTTTTTGACAGCTTTCTTTCCAGAAATCTAATGGCGCGAGGCACCCCAAACGACGAACTCACAACTCAGTTTGTGGGTTGCACAATCTAGGAGCGACAATCTTGTCATTTGGCTTGAACAACTGGGATGAACCAGCCCTTCGGACGCGAATAACGAGTAAGATACACCGTGGTGCATCGTTGAACGATCGACTCGCTGAGGCGATCTTCCGCCTGCAAGCTCAAGAGAATAGGCTCGCAGGAGCTGCTGCTCGCATGCAGCAGCACGACAAGGAGATGTTCGACAAGTGCGTGCGTGCTCAAATAGCTAAGGACAATGCCCGAGCATCAATGTACGCTAACGAGTGCGCGCAGATCAGGAAGATGGCTAAGGTAACACTGCAGTGCCAGCTGGCACTCATGCAAGCTGGTCTAAGGCTCGAGACTGCTCGTGAATTCGGGAACATCGCTTCCATGATGGCCCCTGTCGCGTCCGTCGTCAAGTCAGTACAAGGGCATATCACTGGTATCATCCCCGAAGTGGGGTACGAGCTCGCCGAAATAGGAGAATCATTGAACAGCGTCGTGTACGACGTAGGTGGCCCTCTCAGCTCAGACTCAGTAATCCAAGCTTCAAGCGAAGGTGCCCAAAAGATCCTGACAGAAGCCAGCGCCTTAGCAGAACAAAGGATACAGCAACACTTCCCAGAGCTACCAACGGCTCCGTCGCCTCTACCTCAGAGGGCAGCAGAGCAGGGATTCCAGTAGCTGCCAGACCCTTTGGGGCGTAGATGCATGGTAATGCTCGTGGAGGATGTTGGAAGATTCCTAGGCAAGGAAGTTCAAACCCCCTACAACACTCCTATCGGAAAGCTGATTGGCGTAGACACAAACATCCGTGACGAAGTGACTCAAGTCAGCGTCGAGCAAGAATCAGGCGTCTTGGCAAAGTACCCGGCCGCGCAAGTAAGGATAGAGAACGGCTCTGTCGTGGTTGCGCCTTCGTGGAAGCACGAAGCCTCGAACTTGGAACGTGAGTACTTGACCGCTTCGAAGCGCATCACCGCGCTAAAGTCACTCCTCTCCGACGGGGATATCGACACAACTTCTTACAGAGAAATGGCCAGCGAATACGAAAGTGCCATACATGCCATGGAAACCCGCCGTGTTGCGCTTGTCGACTCTCTCAAGGAAAGAACACTGAAGCTGGAAGACGAAATACGAAGACTCCAGCTAGCATTAACAGATAACAAGCTACTCTACTCATCTGGTGTCGTCGAAGCGATCGCATACAAGGAAGCCTGCCAAATCATACACGAAATGCTAAACGGGCACCTTGCTGAAAAGAAGGACATTCAAGCAACGCTCGAGGGCTTGACTTCTCTAGAGCGAGGTCAGCCAGTGCCAGAACAAAAAGCGTCTCACGAAACCGAGCAAGGCATCCCGGATTTTGTTGTTGTGAAAATCAACGAGAAGATGCCTGCATAGGCAGTGGCCAAATTTGTCCATAGTTAACAGAATAGTTCCACACATCCATCAGGTGCCGCTCAAAGAGCAGATCATAAAGGCCAGGTCTAGACTCGGAATCCAGAAAGAAAGACTCGAAAGCATGGCAATCAAGATCCAACAGAAAGACCGAGAGCTTTTCGAACGATGCATCGGCGCACAGGAGCTCAAGGATCTCGCTCGCGCACAAGTGTTCGCTAACGAATGCGCCGAGATCAGAAAGATAGCTCACATAATCCTGAGCAGCCAACTCGCGCTTGAACAGGTGATCTTCAAGCTCGACATGGCACTTGAATTCGGAGAAGTCATGGACTACATGAAGCCGATCGTCGGCATCGTGGCCGAGACAAAAGAGAGGATCCACAATGTCGTGCCACACATAGCGACCGAGCTTGGGGAGATAAATACGATGCTAGAGGACCTCACCGAAGAAGCGGGGCCTGTGCTTGACGACACGGTAGGGATGCAGACCACCAGCGAAGATGCCAAGAAGGTTCTCGAGGAGTCGTGTGTCATTGCACAGGAACGCCTGTCGCAAACATTTCCCAAATTGCCGGAGCTGAGTCTCGAACACAATGAGTCCTCTCATGAGCCGTTGCCTGCCGCTGGGAGCGAGACTGAAGCGGACCGGCGCGTCTACGAGTACATCAAGACGCATCAGGGAAATCTCCACGTTTCGGATGCGGCACGCATCATCGGCATACCGCCGGAGAGAGTGAGAGAAGCCCTCGGGCGGCTAGAAAGTGAGGGAAAGGTAGTTGTCGAGTGATTCTCCTCGCGGCAGCCAAACTAGCCTTCAGACATTCAGAGCACCCTCGCATCTCCACTCAGAGTCCGGATCGGGTTCTGCATCTGAAGAGCTAGAAAGCTTGGCAGTGCGCTACGCAAATGAAGCGATCCAATTTGACCGACAAGGTTCGAAAGGGATGGCAATATCACGCTATCAGAGAGCGTCTGAGGTTCTGCTCAAGCTATGCTCGCTGTACCCCGAGGCGCCCACGAACAAGGTCTACATGGAGCACATTGAGAACTTTCGGCGAAGGATAAGAGAACTGAATGATCAGGGCTCTGGTGCAGGCGCGAGTCACCCGTCAAGGCTCGCGACTGAGCAGACAGAGCACATCTCTCCAATCCAGAAGCCGAATGTCAGATGGAATGACATTGCCGACCTGCATGACGCTAAGATGGCGGTAGAGGAGTCCGTGATCTATCCGTCCAGGCGTCCTGACTTGTTTCCGCTTGGATGGCCCAGAGGGATACTGTTCTTCGGTCCCCCGGGCTGTGGCAAAACCCTACTGGCCGCCGCGATTGCGACCGAAATCAACGCCGATTTCTTCTGCGTTGACGCAGCTACAGTCATGGACAAGTGGCTGGGCCAGTCTGAGAAGAACGTCGCGAATCTGTTTCAGGACGCCAGACGAGCATCGGCGACCGGGCGGCCCGCAATAATCTTCATCGACGAAGTGGACTCTCTCGTCGGAATACGGGCAGACGAAGTCGGCGGAGAGGTTCGTGCACGGAATCAATTCCTGAAAGAGATGGATAGCATTTCAGACAAATCCAATCCCGTCCATGTCTATGTCGTGGGAGCAACCAACAAACCATGGGCACTTGATGAAGCCTTCATCCGCCGCTTTCAGAAGCGAATAATCGTCCCGTTACCGAACATCGAAGCGCGAACGGAGCTCGTCTCCATATACTCAAAAGATCTAAACATGAGCGGCGATGTGAGCAATGACGAGCTCGTCCGGATGACTGACGGTTATTCCGGTAGCGACATTCGAGACATTCTGCAATCTGCACAGATCAAGGTCGTCCGAGAGCTCTTCCAATCTCAAAAGATCACCGAACGTTCACGACCAAGAGCGATCTCCATGGAAGACATTCGCGAGATCCTTCGCAAGCGGCGTCCGAGCGTATCTTCGGAGATGCTTCGATTCTACGACAAATGGTACGAAAGATACAAGGCGTTGTGAGATTATGCAGATATCCACAGACTCAACCGACCTGAAGATCCTCGCCGAACTCGTAGGTAATGCAAAATCATCATTCGTCGACATAGGGAAGAAACTCGATCTTCACCCCAACGTAGTTGCGTATAGAGTCAACAAGCTTGAGCGGTTGGGCATAATCAAGGACTACACAACAAGGCTCGACCTAGAGAAACTAGGACTTACGGAGCAGATCTTTGTTGCAGCAAGCCTGCCTGGCAACTCCGAGCGCGAGCAAGTCCTTCAGGAGATCGCCTCGATGCCTCAGACCATCCAAGTTGTGAGCTCCTTAGGCGAACCTGAAAGCATTCTATTTCTGGTAGGTAAGAACAAGGCTGATGTCGACAGGACGATGTGGAGGCTCAGAAACATGAACGTGAAGATCGAATACACCGGCTCAATAGTGCGCACATATGAAGAGGGAGGTCTTTGCAGCTTCCTGAAGCTCCTCGCGAAAGAATTCGAGGATTCAAAGGTCCTCTCCAAACAGCCGGTCACGGATCAACACTGGGAAGGGGGGAAAGAGAGTGTTTAAAGAAAACAAATCGATGATGAGCAAGGTCAAGGAAGCTTTTCACCCTACACCAGTCCGCAGACGGATCATGGATGCGCTCTTGAGCCTCAAGATGCAGCTTTCACGCCTAGACAGGACAGCTCAAAAGATGCAGCAACGCGACGCCACACTGTACAGCAAGTGTGTGACGGCGGTACAACAGAAGAATGCAGAGCTCGCATCCATATATGCCAGCGAATGTGCCGAGATACGCAAGGTCGCGAAGGTCATCCTACACAGTCAACTCGCGCTGGAACAAGTCGCTCTAAGACTAGATCTAGTCCGCGAATTTGGCGATGTCGCGCAGACCATGAAACCCGTTGCATCAGTAGTCAAGACCATCAGGACACAGCTCCAAGGGATACTCCCCGAAGTGTCGCTTGAACTTGCATCAGTGAACGAATCACTCGAAGACCTCGCGTCACAGGTCGGCGATGCCGCAGAGGAATCCTTTGCCGTGCCCGTTTCGGGTGAAGATGCACAAAAGATCCTCAGCGAAGCAAACATCGTCGCCGAGCAGAAGATGCGAGAGCGTTTCCCAGACCTGCCTCCTGTTCCCGTGCAAGAAGCAAGAATCCAGTGAGCTCCAGGAGTTCCTGGATTCGTCTCCCCTTTTTCTCCCGTTTTTCGAAAGGCATATAGCCTGTCAGTTTGTGCTCGCCCCATTGTGGGCCCCCGTGAAGAATTTCACTAGGACGCTTACGTTGTCAACTAAGGAGAAGTATCAGCTTGTCGATCTGACAGAGAGTGTTGAAAAGGTCGTGTCCGAGTCTGGCATACAAATGGGCTTGTGCCTAGTGCATGCTTCGCACGCAACAGCGGCCATAATCTGCAATGAGCACGAGAGCGGGTTGATTCATGACATTCTCAGGAAGGTCAAAGAACTCTTCCCCCCCGGTGCCGGGTATCTACATGACAGAATCGACGACAACGCATCAAGCCACATTGCGTCCGCGCTGATCGGTGCATCACGTGCATTCCCAGTCGATGATGGTCAACTCGTTCGTGGCACTTGGGAGAACATCTTTCTCCTAGAACTTGACGGTCCCCGAACGAGACGCAACGTAAACGTACACATCATAGGCGAATGACGAGGCGCGCCTCTGAACGATGGCTCTGGCAGCGATGGACCATGATTCCGACACACATGCTAGTAACGGTTGGGATCTCACTAACCGCTGGCATGATCGGAGCGATCGTTGGCATCGGAGGAGGCTTTCTAATAGTGCCGATACTCATCTTCATTTTTGGCCTCTCCGCTCAGGTCTCTGCGGGCACGAGCCTGATAGCGCTCGTATTTACCGCGCTTTCTGGAACGGTTGGATACACTTGGCAGCGCAGGATCGACTACAAACTAGGGCTATCGCTTGCAGTCGCGAGCGCTCCCGGAGCCGTCTTAGGATCAATCGCTAGCACGTATTTGACTTCGAGATTTGTGATCACGCTGTTCGGTTGTTTCATGATACTCGTTTCGGTCTACATTGTCGTTGGTACTCCCCGAATCTCCTCAGGAACTGAGGTTGCTGGCTGGCGTCGGCGTGTGGTAGACAGGGGCGGAAAGGAGTTCGAATATTCGGTCAGGCATTTCGTGCTCGCATATCCGCTGGTCTTTCTAGCGGGAGTTATTGCGGGTTTCTTCGGGATAGGAGGCGGAGCACTCCAAGTTCCAGTGATGATAATGCTGTTGGGGATCCCAGCCGAGATCGCGACAGCGACATCCGCACTAATGATAGTCGTGTCTGGGTTAACTGGAGCGCTAACCCACATCCAGCTAGGCAGCGTGGCGTACGAATTCACTCCGTTCATAGTAATCTCCGTAATAGTTGGCGCACAGATTTGCGTTCAAGTTCAAAGGCTGGCCAGCAGTCTTGCTCTACGACGACTGTTCGCCCTGTCAGTCATCATTATCGGCCTTAGAATGATCCTTGTTATGCTGATCTAAGTCTGCACGCCTGAACAGGTTCTGCTGGATCTTGCGCATGCCTTAAAGGGAGCTGCCACTCCAGTCGCCGCCGTACCAGACAACCGAGGACTTCACAGGTCAACTGAGCATGAAGCGTGACAGAATTGTCGAGCGAGGGTGAGGAGCATGCACTCAAACGCGAAGTTGGATGGTACGGCTCCTTTGCAATGGGCTATGCCGATGTTGGAGCGGACCTCTACGTTGCGATCGGGCTTGTGGCTTTCTATGCGGCAGGTGCCTCGCCGATCGCGTTTGCGATCGCATCGATAACATACGTCTGCACGGGACTGGCCTACGCAGAGCTGGCAACGGCCTATCCGTATGCGGGTGGTGCTCACGTCTATTCAATGAAAGCCTTCAACGACCTAACCGGGTTTGTGGCAGGCTGGGCCGTCATGCTTGACTACACGGTGGATATCGCATTGTTTTCGATTGCGAGCGCAGGGTATCTGAGCTTCTATCTACCTTGGATGAGGGGTTCGCACTTCCTATTCTCCATTCTTGGTTTTCAGTTCAAGATATCGTATATCGGATTCACTGCCTTCTTGCTCGTCATCGCGTTGTTGCTTCTTAACTCAGTCGGAATAAGGGAATCTTCGAAATTCAATGAACTCCTTGTATCGCTCGACCTTGTTGTCGAGTCATCGATCCTGATAACAGGCATCCTGTTGGCCTTTGGTCTAGCCCTCTTTCTGAGCCAGGTTGCGGACTTTGGTGCCACCTCAGTATTCTCGAATATCGTGTACATCATGCCACAATATGGGACTCAAACACAGAACTTCATTTATGGCATCACTCTTGCCATGACGTCGTTTATCGGCATCGAATCCATTGCACAAGCCGCGGAAGAGACGAAGAGGCCTCAACGGTGGATTCCACGAGCCAACAAGCTTTCGATAGTGGCCGTAGTGATTTTCGCAGTTGGACTCTCAACATTGAGCATGGGGTTGATGCCATGGCAAGACCTCGCCGCCGCTCAAGCAGACCCGATGGCGGCCATCGCATCAAAAGTTCCACATATCGGACACATGCTCGCACCGATCGTTGCATTGACAGGCTTCACTATCTGTTATGTGTCCACCAACACTGGAGTGATCGGTGCCTCTCGAGTTGTATTCTCGATGGGACGCTTCTCGCTCATGCCGGGTTGGTTTTATAAGGTTCACAAGAGGTTCCGCACGCCGATTCGCACAATCGCCGTCTTCGGACTCATTGGCGCCGGGATGGCACTTCTGGGGGAACTTCATTTCGTTGCGGATCTGTACAACTTCGGCGCTCTTCTATCCTACGTAATCGTGAATACTTCGTTGATTGTGCTGAGGAACAAGGAACCTGACGCATACCGAGCTTGGAAGCTCCCCGGCACACTGAAGATTCGCATTGGAGCGAAAACGATCCTCATCCCCGTTGTCAGCGTAATCGGCGCGATTGCAACAGGAACAATGTGGACGCTAGTCATCGGATTCCATGCCGAAGGGCGAATCGTAGGGACGATCTGGCTCATCATCGGAATCACAGGCTTTGTAGCATTCAGAAGATCCCGTAAGATGAGCGTGCTCGGAAACGAGGTCGGCAGGACCATTGTTCCCGGAGCGTACATGATGAATGCCACGGTGCTGATCAGAACCCCCGAAGACGAGGAAGCGGTTGTGGAGGGTCTCAAGTACGAATTGGACAAACGCTTCCGGGTCAGGCTCCTGAGCATCGTCGATCCGCGAGACTTCGGCCTAAGCACTGAGAACATACATGACTACTCCCAGCTGAAGCAATGTCAAGCAATCTCGGTAGACGAGTTGAAACAGATCGCGAAGGCACTTGCTTCACAAGGATACGAAGTGGTCTCACAGGTCGAAATCGGATCCACCACCTCCATCGTGGAGAGGGAGATGGAATCGCCCGACAATGACCTCATCGTGCTGATCAAGAGAAAGACGTTAAAGGGTCACCTCGAAAAAAGAGAGGACACCGCATATGCAATAGCATCAAGGTATCCGGGGAAACTTATGGTCGTCAGGAGAGCTGATTAACATGGCACCAGGCGTAGTCGTGATACTCAACATCTTCGTCCAGTCAAAGGAATTGGACAGGGTCACGAAGAAGCTCCTCGCGTTGCCAGAGGTCAAAGACTTGTACGAAGTCACGGGAGAGTATGACATAGTTGCCACAATCGAAACAAAGGATATCGCTACGTTTAGGGCGTTCATAAAGGATAAGATACTGGCCATTGAAGGCATCCGAAGCACTGTCTCTGCAGTCATTCTGTACACACACAAGAAGGAAGGGAAGCCTGTATCCTGATGGCGGGTCAGACTCCCAAGAAACCTCCAGTAAGGATACTGGTCCCGATTGCCACAAGCGCGGACAGGCAGCTGATGACCAAGGCTCTGTATGCGCTCTCAGCTTTCAAAGATCCGGAGATCGTCCTATTTCACGTGGTGGAATTGCCAAGTCGCACCGTGCCGATCGAGGTGGTCTCGCATAAGGAGGAGATCGCTCTCGCTGACGAGATCTTATCCCCGATTGCTGAATGGTTGAAGGAACAGAGCTATGCTAGCCGCAAGAAGATCGTTGTCGCTCGTGACGTCGCGGAGGCGATTGTCAACGAGACGAACGCTGAAGACTATGCTTTCGTGATCATGACTAAGCGCCAGCCGAAGAAAGGCGTCAGAGGGCTCCTTCATCACAGCGTCAGTGAGCGTGTGATTCGGGAGACCAAGTGCATTGTGCTCACCACACTGGCGACTTCCCAGCAGGCCTAGACGGCAAACAATTTCGGCAAACACTAAATAGAACGGAGGAACGTAGAGGCCGAGACATGACGTTTGAGGGAACAGAGATGAGGGTGTCGGCTATCGCGGGTGGCTCTGTTCCAGAGCCATAGCGTCTTCTTTCATTTTACCTCAAACGTCCTGCCGCGCATGGTGTTCTACAGATGAGCAAAGAGATTGGAATCACTGTCTCTAAGAGAGATGATCTGTCGGAGTGGTACACTCAGGTCGTCACAAAGTCAGGGCTTGCTGACTACGCCAGCGTCAAAGGATTCATGGTCTTGATGCCGTACGGCTACTCGGTCTGGGAGAGGATCAAGGAATTCCTCGACAAGCGCTTGAAGGCGATGGGCCACAGCAACGCCTACTTCCCGCTATTGATTCCCGAGAGTTTTCTCAGAAAGGAGGCTGAGCACTTCTCAGGTTTCACACCTGAAGTCTTCTGGGTAACCTCAGCCGGGAATGACAAGCTCGGAGAACGTCTGGCAATAAGGCCCACGTCTGAGACCGTGATCTACGACTCGTACGCAAAATGGGTGAGAAGCTGGAGAGACCTCCCACTCCTGATCAACGTCTGGAATTCGGTTCTTCGAGCAGAGATCAAGATGACCAAGCCGTTCATGCGAACCTCAGAATTCCTCTGGCAAGAGGGACATACTGTCCACGCCGACAAGGAGGATACCGACGCGGAGGTCATGAGGATTCTCGAATTGTATAGACAGCTCATCGAGGAACAGCTTGCGGTTCCCGCGCTCGCGGGATCCAAGACGGAACGGGAGAAGTTCGTGGGCGCGCTGTACACGATGACTCTCGAATCCATGATGCCTGACGGAAAAGCGCTTCAGATGGGTACATCACACAACTTGGGACAGAACTTCTCTAAAGCTTTCGAGATCAAGTACCTTGGCAACGACGAGCAGACACACTACGCTTGGAACTCTTCATGGGGCGTCTCGTGGCGACTGATCGGCGCGATCATCATGCTCCACGGGGATGACCGTGGTTTGGTTATGCCGCCGCGCATTGCACCCGTACAAGTTGTCGTTGTCCCAATTCCATACAAGAACGCGGAGAGTGCCGAGATCCTGAGTCGAGCCAAGTCGATAACAGAGAAGCTGCAGGAAGCCGGAATCAACGTAACCCTCGACGATCGCTCGCAGTATACACCAGGATGGAAATTCAACGAGTGGGAGTTGAAGGGCGTCCCCGTTAGGATTGAGATTGGTCCACGAGATGTCAGCCGCCAGCAGATAACAATGGTTCGGAGGGATACCTCGGAACGATCAGCCGTTCCTGAGGCGGATGCGATCAATGAAACGAAGAAGCTGCTTGACACCATTCAATCGTCCCTGTTCGAGAAGGCGAGTCGCGCGCTAAAGGACGCCATCCACGACGCACGTACATACGACGAGCTGAAACAGAAGATCGAGGAACAAGGCGGGTTTGTGAGAGCGTGTTGGTGCTCAGAGACTGGATGTGAAGACCGGATAAAGGATGAAACTGGCGCCACCATTCGCGTGGTTCCAATACAGGATGAGCAGGTCTTCTCGGGATGCGTTTGCTGTGGAAAGGCTGCGAAAAGGGTCGTCTACTTCGCTCGAGCGTACTGATCAGCCGTCAGGATAGCTATGCCGTGGGCACAACGTTTAAGCGAACTCGCTCTGAACTACGCCGTAGTTGTGAATACGAATGGCAAAGAAAAGGAAATCCGGAGGACGGAAGGGAGGCGGAAGAGGCAGCAGCACACTGGTTCAATGCACCAACTGTGGCATGCAGGTGCCGCGTGACAAGGCAAAGCGAGTCACAAGCTTCGTCTCCTTGGTAGAACCATCCCTAGCACGGGAACTGCGTGCACACGGGGCCTACATTGCCCGGCAGAGAGTTTTCAAGTACTATTGCATCTCATGCGCTGTTCACTTCGGAGTCTCCAAAGTCAGAGCGCGTGACGAGCGACGCTTCTCGTACTAGGTGACGCTCGAGGCTGTTACCTAGGCTTCTCTGACCCTGCCGATTGACTTGGCCCTTCTTCTAGCCTCCTCGTCAGTGAGAGGTATGTTTGGCCGCGAACTCTCAACCATTATCGATGCTGCGGCCGAGGCATACAGGCATGAGGAACGAAGGTTTCCTGTTCGACTTAGTTCTGCCAAGAAAGCACCAGCGTAGAATTCCCCCGCCCCAGTTGGGTCAACTGCCGTGGTCTGGAAGGCAGGCACATGGAAGCATGTTCTCTCGTCGCAGACAAGCGACCCGTTACCACCAAGAGTAACGATTGCCGTTCCAGCGCCCCACTCGACAAGCTTCTTCGCTGACTCCACATCGTTCCGCAGACCGGTGATGACTTGAGCCTCGAGCCTGTTCGGTTTGATGAAATCCACTGGCTCGACCAGTTTCTTGAATTGCCCTCTTTCACAGAAGTGCTCCACTGCTCCGTCCCTTCCCAACCGTCGAAGCAAGCCTTGCGGGTCTAGAAAGACCCGGCAGTGCAATGATTCAATCAGGCCAGCAATCTCCGACACATCAATTTCGCCGAATACGGGTCCAAGCAGAAGATAGCGAGTCTGCTGGCACTCTGACCAAACACGCCTGATGGGTATTGCGCCGGCGTCGGCAATCAGTCTAAGTGTACGTTCTCCATCCTTATCATACGTGATCCTGAAGCCCGTAGTCTGATCGGTGGTTCCTGTGTTGATCACCTTGACACCGTGGCGCTCCATCTCATCATGAAATCGTTGGCTGAAGTCCGCCCCGACGTTTCCGACAAGCACTACTTTCCTCATGCCGAGTCTCTTGGCTGCAAGGCATACGTTCGTGCTGCATCCGGAAAGTATCCGCTGGCCAGTCGCAGTTCCTAGAGTGCTTATGAAATCGTACACGGGATTTCCTATGGCCACAAGATCGTGTGTCATCCTAGATACCCCCCACATCATTGCTGTACTCCATGAGATCCCCGAGCTTGGTTTGACAATTCCTGGCAGATCACACTTCTTATGAGGCTTGAAAGCAAGAGGCTTGCTGTGGGGAAATGTGAGTCAGGCGGCTGAAAGAACAATGCGGTGCACTTGGCAGTAGTGCGTGGGGTTTGCTTGATCGGCAAATTGTCGCGACTTATTGAGCCTAGAATAGGTTGGCTTGCGCGGAGCCTCCACGTGCTGGGACTGAAGCCAAACCATGTCACGTTCATGTCCTTCTGCTGCAGCCTCGCTGCTGCCCTTTCATTTGTCCTTGTGGCCGAGCATTCTCTCAAGGGGATCTATGCAGGTATCTTTCTTCTCTTGTCTGGGCTCTTTGACGCGACTGACGGAGCAATGGCAAGGCTCTACGGCGAAGAATCGAATTTCGGAGCATTCCTCGATTCGGTACTTGACCGGGTTTCCGAGATCATCGTATACTGGGGCCTCATCTACTCAAGGCTCGTTGAGTGGTCGCTCGGGTTGGCGGCTCTGTCAGCCTCTCTCATGGTCAGCTATGCCCGTGCACGTGGCGAACAACTAGGTGCCGAGATGAAAGGCGTTGGCATCGCAGAGCGTCCAGAACGCCTTCTCATACTGACCGTCGCGGCGTTTCTGGATCAATTCACCGCGGGTGTTCTCTTGATTACTCTGCTCTCTGTCATAACAGTGCTCCAGAGAATCAGAAATGCAAAATCGAAGATGGTTAGGGCTCAGTATCATGATAAGGAATGAGGAGCCGTGCGCCGACCTCACTGCCTGCAAACGAATCATGTGTAATGGACATGTCGTCCTCGGATTGGTAACTCTTGAATAGGTCCTAAGCAGGAAGGTTTGCGCCACAGGAGCTGCCATCTGAGAATTGGGAAAGGTCTCGAAAGGAGTCAAATGCAATGTCAGAGGATGCACGCAGACAGCCATCCGGTCTATTTCACCAGACACTGTGGCGCAGGCCAAGATGGATATTGGCGGCGCCAGACGCGCGTACCTGTGCCGGATGCACTACAGAGAGATGAAGAAGCGCTCAAAGAAAGACCGCCAGATAGAAAGATGGCGCCAAATGGGATAATGAGGAGTGGAGATCATTGCGAGTTCTGCTGATCCATGCCGAATCGTTTGAGTATCAGGTACGAGAAAAAGCAGTTCAGGAGCCAGAAGAGTTCGAAGCTTCCCGTTCGCACGGTCAAATGAAGGACGTCCTAGTCGCCTTCTGCACGATCGAGAAGGATGATGAGAAAGACCCAACACAGGTCGGAGCGAACGGAGCCGTGGCTGTGAAGGAGGTTGCAGATCAGGTCAAGACTAGGAACATAATGGTGTACCCGTATGCACACCTCTCGAGCAGCCTGGCGACAAGAGACCCCGCGATCAAAGTCGTTGCCACTATAGAAGCCCTCTTGAAGGATCAAGGTTACACCGTTCAGAGAAGCCCGTTCGGTTACTACAAGAGTTTCCAATTGCATTGCTTGGGGCACCCGCTTGCTGAACTGTCCCGAACCATAACCGCAGAAAAGAAGCCTGAGGAACACGCACCGATTCAAACGGAATACATGATAATGGATCTTGGAGGCCGTGTGTACAGCCCGGAGGATTACCGTTACTCAAAGGGAGAAGAAGAGTTCAGAACTCTTGTAGAGAAGGAAGCCCTGAAGAAGGGGCTCGCAGGCGGAGGCGAGCCACGTTTCTTGGATTACTGCAAAAAGTTCGGGATCGAGTGGGAAAGCTATTCGGATGTCGGTCACATGAGGTATGGCCCGGAGGCGACGCTCATCTTCGATCTGGTCGCCGACTATTCATGGGCAATCGCCAACCACGTCGGCATCCCAGTACTCCAGGTTCGCGGGACCAATCTCTTCGATCTTTCAGTGAAACCCGTCAAGGAGCACGCGGACCTATTCGGTGCAAGACTGTACAAGATCGACTTGGACGAGAAGAGCTTCGTCATGCGCTATGCCGCGTGCCATCAGCAATTCGCGATGGTCAAGGATTGGACCATCAGCTACAGGAACGTCCCATTCGGCACATTCGAAGTCGCGGATAGCTATCGCCTCGAACAGAGCGGAGAACTACTTCTGTGCTTCAGAGTCAGGAAACTGCACATGCCCGATCTTCACATCTACTGTCGCGATCTGGAGAACTCAAAGGAGGTTTCAATCGACACTCACAAAGTCATCTATCAGGAGATCGCCAAGCTTGGAAGAGACTACGTTTCAGTGTACAATACAACTCGGAGTTTCTTCAACGGAAACAAGGAATACTTCATTGAGCTTGCGAAGCTCGAGAGAAAGCCGATCCTGCTTAACTTCGTCCCAGAGGGGATCTATTACTGGGTTCTCAACATTGAGTACCATATCATCGACGAACTTGACCGGCCTAGGGAAATCGCGACATTCCAGATCGACATGGGGAATGCCAAGAGATTCGGCATCTCATACGTTGATCAGAATGGTGGGAAGCAGTATCCACCCATAATTCACACCGCTTTGATCGGGACAGTCGAGCGTTACATCTACACGATCCTGGACGCTTGTGCGAAGATGGAGCAACAGGGTGAGAAGCCGCAGCTGCCACTGTGGCTGGCTCCAAGTCAGGTCAGGATAATACCCGTAACCAGAGACTTCTTGCCACACAGTGACGAGGTCGCCAAGGTGCTGAACGATGGAAGAGTCAGAGCTGATGTCGATGATTCGGACGAGACTGTAGAGAAGAGAGTGCGGGAAGCCGAGATGCTATGGATCCCATACATCATAGTGGTTGGTGCTAGAGAGAAAGGGGCTGCGAAGTTGCCAGTCCGAATTAGAGAAACAGGCACCCAACGCAGCATGTCTATGGAAGAACTGACATCCGAGATCAAACAGAAGACCACAGGTTACCCGTTTAGACCCCTCACGGTTCCTCTTCACGTCAGCACTAGACCTGCCTATCAGGCATACCGGTGACAACATTTTATATGCTCTGACAATGTCGAAGTAAGCAGATAGTGGTTTCTGATGAACCGTGACCAGTTGTATGGTGGCGCGATCTTCGCGATCTCATTGATCATTGCCATAGCGTACCTCATTGCTTTCTTTCCACAGGTACTCTCCCTTCCGGGATGGTTACACGAGTGGGCCGTAGGGCTACCGGTGCTTCTTTTCGTGCTTGCTGTCCTCGTGATTGCCATGTGGATCGGGTGGACGATGATGACGACTCCTCCTCCAGCACCATTGGAGCCCGAGACGCTACCCGAGACCAAAGCCGAACAGAAGAACTGACTTCACACCGCGACACCATCCCGTTCTGACTTATTCTACGCCGCGATAGACCTAACTACCTTGCAGTCAAAGCACTGAAATAGGAAGACGTGGAGGATGAGTAGGAAGTTGGACCTTGCATTCTGGGCTACTGTGATACTGATAACCGTGATAGGAACGGCAGGCGGCGTGTTGTTCAAGTCAGGAACGAATTTGCTGGGAACGATCGACTTCAGACGACTGCTCGAGATTAGAATGTCTACCGCCACGCTTGTGTTTGGCGGGCTGGTTGTGTTCAGCGTCTTGCTGTTCTTCTACAGTGGGTACAGCCTGCGGGATCAGGCCTTTGCTGCGCAGTATTTGTTCACTCCAATAATCTTCTTTGCCCTAGTAATGATGGCTCTATCCCGCTTCCTAATTGGGATCCCGATGTCCGTGACTGGGCTGGGACGATTGACAGGACTGCTCACGGCACTTTCGGTGATAGCCACCGCGGTTGCTAGTAATCTCATTTTCAAGGAGACATTCTCAATCCGAGTGCTCGCAGGTTTGGCCCTTGCCGTGGTCGCCGTTGTCCTCATAGGAGAGTAGCGTCCCACCACCCACACCGGATTCCGCGCACAGAACTTTTCGAGAAACGTAATATGCATCGTGCGTGTACGAAGCCGTACCGTGTGGAAGTTGATCAAGAGCCTGCACCACGTCGGAGTGGCTGTTACGAATCTTGATGAAGCCTTAAAGACTTACAAGACAACGCTCGGTCTTGAACCCAGTTTCGTCAAGGAAGTCAAGGAACAGAAGATACGCGTGGCAAGCTTCAAGGTTGGGGAGAGCTCGCTGGAGTTGTTTGAACCAACCGACCCAACCAGCACTGTTGCAGCCTTCCTCGCGAAGCGGGGCGAGGGAATGCACCACATTGCGTTAGCGGTGGATGACATACGTGCGACGCTAGACGCCGCACAGAAAGCAGGGGCGACCGCTATTGACCGGGAACCGAGAGTCGGCGCAGAAGGTCAGTTGATAGCTTTCCTTCACCCCAAGTCGACCAGAGGAACACTGGTCGAGCTCTGCGAGGAATGACCGAGCCAACCCGTTGAGCCGTAGTCTACATCTGATCTATGGCACTCTGAAGAAGTAGCGAGGCCACTGTGGCCACTCGCTTGGGACAGTCACATCGAAATCAGTTTGAAGCTCCATTCCGATCCTGAGATTCTCGGGCTTCACGTTTCTTATCATTCCAGGCAGTCGTGCTCCCTCTGTGAATTCGACGATGCCGACCGCATAGGGTGCTAGCTCTTGGAATTGGGCCGGCGGCACGTATATCACAGTATAGGTCACCAATCTTCCTCTGCTCGGTAGCTCTGTCCAGTTCATGTTCGTGTTCCCGCAGTGTGGGCAGAGGCTTCGGGGAGGAACGGTGACTTTCTTGCATCTCGTGCATGTTACTCCCATCAGTTTCCTTTCAGCACAGAATCTGTAGAAGCTCTCCATCGTGGGTGGTGGGGCGGTTGCCATTCTAGTCACCTCTAGTGTAGATCTGCACCACAGCAGTTGAAGCTGATCCGCCAATGTTCTGCGTGAGGCCGATCTCTGCGCCTTTCACTTGTCGCTTTCCTGCCTGACCAGTGAGCTGCAGGTATATTTCGCAAGCTTGGGCGGTTCCTGTGGCGCCCACGGGGTGACCTTTGGCCTTCAATCCTCCGCTGGTGTTGACTGGGATTCGTCCACCCATGCTTGTGATACCATCGTCAATGAGTTTTCCTCCCCCGCCCTGTTTGCAGAAGCCCAAGGTCTCATATGCCATGATCTCAGCGATTGTGAAACAATCATGAACTTCGGCGACATCGATGTGTTTAACATCGGTCTTCGCCATCTCGTAGGCCTCCTTCGCGGCAAGCTTGGTCACGTTCATGGTTGTGACGTCGTCTCTCTCGAAGAGGCCGAGGGTGTCCTGCGCTTGGCCTGACCCAACGATGTGGACGGGCGTATCGGTGAACTTCTTGGCGAGTTTCGGGTTTGTGAGGACGAGGCAGCTTGCGCCGTCGGATATCAGCGAGCAGTCGTAGAGCTTCAGTGGCCATGCCACCGGCCGAGATGAGAGCACATCACCAACGGTTATCTTCTTCTGCAAGTGCGCTTTGGGATTCAGCATTCCGTTTTCATGATTCTTCACGGCGACTTTGGCTAGCTGTTCCTCTGTGGTTCCGTACTTTGCCATGTGTGCAGTAGCCATCATCGCGAATATTCCTGGGAAGGTGATGCCGTGCCATTGTTCGAAGGGGTAATCAGATGCCATACCTAGGTTTTCAGTTACTGTTGCCGTGCGGCGATTAGTCATCTTCTCGACACCGCCAACTAGGACGATGTCGTGCATCCCTGACTGGATCGCGGAAACCGCGCATCTCATTGCAACTCCTGAAGAGGCACAGGCAGCCTCAGTGCGATACGCAGGAACAGGCAAAACACCGACCCAGTCGGCGATCATGGGCGCAACATGCGCCTGATGTTCATATGATTCGCTCATTTGGCCAACAAACAAGCCGTCGATGTGCTTCTTGGGCGACAGGTTGGGGCATCTCTCGAAGGCCTCGCAAGCGGCTTCAACGAAGAGTTCGCGAGCGTACAGTCCTTCTCTGGCGCCGAATTTCGAAACGCCGGCGGAGACGATGGTTGCGAGCGGCTTGACCATGATACTTCACCGAATCGATGCCTGATTACTATTCGCGCGAGCTTGTCGCTTCAGTTCGACTAATAAGTTCTCGCACACCACAACCGCAATAGGCGCTATTTCCCGAACTTCTGCTTGACCCAAGTGCGTATCGGTTCAAGCTGCCTGCGCATCCGTACCTTTTCCTCTACGGATCGTCTGTTAAGAGGTGGCCCTTCGGGCACAAAGTAGATGTCCGTTGGATTTCCAGAGGGATGTTCAACGAACTTCAAGTTCACTTTCATGTCGCATTCCACGTCTTCAGGATCCATGCCGACCAGCCGGCCAGCGATCAGTGTATTCGCCCCTTCGACTCTCACATATGCCAATATGAAGGGCAGGTCTGACAGGAATGCCTCTCCCGCGAAGCCGAGAACTGTGAAGCAGTGAAGGGTGCCGTGCATCGGCATCTCTATCCATTCAGTCTCGGCTAGCTTGCACTTGTTTCTCCAGCAGTGCGCTCTCGGTGGGCAGAAGACATCTCCGCATTTTGGACATTTGGTTCCAAGCAGTCTCTTTTCCAAGAGTCCCTCAAAGAATGGGGAGACCAGTCCGTAGCTGTGTTCGTACATCACGTCCCATGGCCTGTTCACGAGCATGTAGCGTGCCCTTTCGAGTTTGTCAGGTCTCGGACCTTTGTTCCCTTCGATGATCTTGTAGCCGACAACGTTCCACCTTCCGAGTCTGCCCCAGTCGGACCATTTCGAGTCGGGCTTCTTCTCCTTGATGACTTTATCAGGTTCCATTTCGTTCACCTCTCCATGATCATGACCGCAATCGCCGTTCCGGTCCCTGCGTGGCTGTGGTTGAGTCCGACCCTTGCGCCCTTCACCTGGGTCGCATCGCTCCTGTGTTTCTCTCCGATTTGCTGTCTCAGTTGCCAGAAGAGTTCGACGGTCTGACCGATTGCAGTGGAGCCAACAGGGTGCCCAAACCCCTCTAGCCCTCCACTCACGTTGACCGGAATGTCGCCGTCAACGTAGGTCTGTCCCTCTCTGATGAGAGTCTTGCCTTCGCCCCTCTTGCAGAAGTCAAGGTCCTCGTAGGTTTGGAGTTCACTCGAATCGTACGCATCGTGTATCTCTACAATGTCTATCTCTTTCAGCGGGTTCTTGATGCCTGCCATCTTGTATGCCGTTCGAGCCGCGACTTTGCAGGCGCCGAAGTTTGTCATCTCAGGATATGGTTCCCGCGGTTTTGTCGCGTGCTTTGGGTAGGCTCGGGCTTCGCTCGGGAACATTCCGTGGAATCCGGGGTTGTCTGGGCGATCCCCGGGTCTCATCATGTCGCTTCCGAGCCCGACTCCTGTTATCCAGATGGGCGTATCCGTGATCCTCTTTGCGTACTTCTGTGACGCGAGGACAATCACACTTGCTCCTTCGCTGAGCAGGCAGCAGTCGAGGACTTTCAAGGGCCAAGCAATCAGGCGGGATGACAGGACATCATCCACCGTGATCTTCTTTCCTCCGCATTCGAGAGGCCATTGTGCGTAGGGGTTGTCCAGGCTATAGTTACGGTTCTTGACCGCTATCATTGCAAGATCCTCTTCAGTCTCGCCATAGAGGTACATGTGGCGTGCCTCCATCGCCGCATAGTACCCGGTGTAGTAGCCACCTACTGGAAAGTCGAAGTCTGTGTCGCTCGCCAGAGCGATGAATTCATTTGCCTTCGCTGACGAAACTTCACCTTGCTTCTCAAAGCCGCTCACTAGGCATACATCGGACAAGCCGGATGCCACAAGAGCCCATGCGGTCCTGATTGCCGTACCAGGTCCAGCCCCACCATTTTCCACCCTAAACACAGGTTTCGGGGCTAGCCCAAGGTAATCGTTCGGTATCCAAGAGAACGCAAGCTGTTGCTCGAAATGATCACTAAAGTAGGAACACACATGGTTGTCTATCTCCTTGATGGAGAGGTTGGGGGTGTCCTCAAGCGCCTCCTTCATCGCCTCGGCAACCATCTCTTCTTGGTTTTCATGCCGCGGTTTCTCGTATCTGGAGATTCCGCCAGCAACTACAGCGACTCTTCTCATAGGTTTCGCCTCGGAGCCAAGAAGGTGAACCTGCCCTATGATAAAGCGCTTTGTCCCTTCGCTTGCTTCGGGTCGTATGGGATGGTCGATCACTCCATGTCCTCAATGATAGCTGAGTTCTTCGCCCAGCAGTTTCGCGCAGTCTGGGCAGATCAGAAGGGGATAGTCACGCCGGAGCCGCTTGCGGCACCAGTTACAACGCTTAGATGCTTTGAATGTGGGGTTCATGCTGTCGTCGAGTTTTGCTGTGACGTAATGGAGATAGGGATTGCAGCATGCCTAGAATCAGAGACTTGAGCGAAAATAAGTCTACGTCACCGTTAGACTCCTAAGCATGACTAGGGGCTATCGTGGAGTGGACAAGAATTAGTTGGGCAGCCTTGGCTCGTGCCGCCGATAATTGCGCTCATCCGCAGACAGGCTGATGCCTCTGAGACGCCTGAAGCGCAAATTAATGCGCCAGGTTCCCGTGGACATACGGCTCATCCGTGTGTGTCGCAGACCTCGGCCAACAGTCTTGGCTTTTGACTGCCCGAAACCCGGTAGCCCAACCAAACCTACAAAGATGTGTCTGCCACAACAACTGTTACAGAAGCTCTGCTCGACGCAGTGTAACAGCAGAAGTCATGTCACGCACCAGAACAATGTTTAAAGACCTTGCTACGGCGCGACGATCGTGCTCACAATGCGGCGCCCACGATTTCTACGTGCGGTCGGTTGACGGGCCCACTTGTTCGCCTATCTGCGGGGTCCTTCTTTCTTCACTCTCGCGACGATATGATCGATGATCTCCCTGAGAGGAGTTCCGGGCCCGAAGTTGCCTGTTATCCCTTCTTTCTCCAGTGCGGGCTTGTCCTCTTCCGGGATTATGCCGCCACCGACCAAGACAATGTCGCCGCCGCCCTTCTGTCGAAGCAAGTTAGCGACTCTGGGGAAAGCGGTCAGGTGCGCACCATTGAGGAGGCTCATCGCTACTACATCCACGTCCTCATCTATCGCCATCTGTGCTACTTGTTCAGGCGTGGCCAATAGTCCAGCGTAGATTACTTCCATGCCCGCGTCCCTGAATGCGCGGCAGAGAACTAGTGCTCCTCGATCGTGCCCGTCTGGCTGTCTAGATCTGCTCTAGCCCGGGCTTCGCGACGAGGATCCTGATCCCTGCGGCTGGCTTCGGTTCCGGGGATTTCAACAGTGCCGCTTGCGTGGAGGTTCACCTTGGCCTCTATGATTCATGTGGAGCTCATAACATTAACGTCAGTGCCGACAATATCCTACATGATACCGGGTTCTTTCCAGTCCCCAAAAACCTGTCGACCAACATCTACTATCTCTCCAAGCGTTGCATACTGCTTTACGGCATCGAGGATCGGACCAATGCAGTTCGCATTGTCGTCCTCCAACGTTTCACGCAGCTTCTCTAGAGTTCTCTTGACTTGCGAGCTATCACGGCGTGCCCTAAGCTCGTTCAGTCGACGGATCTGCCTCTCCTGAGAAGCAACATCCACCTTCAGTGTGTTCAGGGGCGGTTGTTCTTTGATCGTATACTTGTTCACTCCCACAACTGTCCTTTCGCCTCGCTCGACCTGCTTCTGGTACTTGTACGCGGTGTCCGCGATCTCCCTCTGGAAGAACCCGTCCTTAATGGCGGAAAGAACTCCGCCCAGGGATTCGATCTTGTCGAAGTATTCGTACGCGCGTTTCTCCATCTCATCTGTAAGAGCCTCTAGATAGTACGATCCGCCGAGCGGGTCAATCACATCCGCAACGCCAGTTTCCTCGGCGATGATCTGTTGGGTTCTCAGCGCGATTGTTGCGGCCTCCTCCGTGGGCAGCGCCCAAGCCTCATCATACGAGTTTGTGTGAAGCGACTGTGTGCCCCCGAGAACCGCAGCGAGAGCCTCGACTGCGGTCCTGACGATATTGTTCAACGGTTGCTGCCACGTAAGCGAGACGCCAGAAGTCTGCGTGTGGAATCTCATTAGCATAGATCGTGGGTCCTTGGCTCGAAACCGGTTCTTCATCACATAAGCCCAGATCCGTCGTGCAGCCCGGAACTTCGCAATCTCTTCAAGGAAGTCCATCCCGCAGTTGAAGAAGAAAGAGAGCCTCGGCGCGAAGTCGTCTACATCAAGGCCGGCCCCTACGCCGAGCTTAACATATTCAAAACCGTCGGCCAATGTGAACGCGAGTTCCTGGAGTGCGCTTGAGCCGGCTTCCCGGATGTGGTACCCGCTGACGCTGACATAGTTCCATTGAGGCAGATTCTCGGTTGAGTATACGATCATGTCGCGAATAATGCGCAGGTGTGCTTCAGGTGGGTAATTCCACTCCTTCTGAGCTATGTACTCCTTGAGGATGTCTGTCTGAACTGTACCCCTCACCTGGTCCGCTTGCACTCCTTGTTTCTGCGCGACCGCGACATACATGCAAGTGAGTACAGCTGCAGGCGCATTGATTGTCATCGAAGTGCTGACCTTGCCTACCGGAATGCCAGCAAAGAGCTGTTCCATGTCCTCAAGTGAAGAGACTGAGACGCCACACTTACCTACTTCTCCGAGAGCACGTGGATGATCTGCATCATACCCATACAGTGTCGGCATGTCGAAAGCTATGCTGAGACCTGTCTCGCCATGTGCAAGCAGGTACCGTAGTCTCTGGTTCGTATCCTCAGGTGTGCCGAATCCTGAGAAGAGGCGCATCGTCCATGTTCTTCCGCGGTACATGGTTGGATAGATTCCCCGAGTGTATGGGTATTCCCCAGGAAACCCAAGATCTCCCACGTAATCGTCAGAGGCAATGTCCTTTGGGCTGTATATTCGGTTCAATGTGATGCCAGACAGATTCTCGAAGGTCTTCCTACGTTCCGGGCTCTCCGAGAGCCATGGACTCAGAACCTTCTTCTCCCATCTCTTCTGCGCAGCCGCCAGAATTCTACTCTGAGACTTCGAGAGTGTGGACGATCCTTTTCTGTGCTTCTTCTTCAACTGCTGCAGCGTCGTTTTCCAGAAGCGTCTGTTTTCGATCTGAGACATTGTCGCGCGTCTGCCTCTATGTTCCAACTCTAGGGCATAAGCTATAAGCACTTTTTCTAGCTGTTACTTCGACGATTTGAGTTACGGCAGCGTGCGGCAAGAATGGCGTCACCAAAAGAGGTCCGAACAGACTCCGGAATCCCGGTAGACGTTCTCTACTCAGGAACCCCGCCTGCGTCTGAGAGCTCTTCCGGGTTCAAGCCAGGAGCATATCCATTCACTCGCGGAATCTATCCTACCATGTACAGGGAGAGGGTCTGGACCATGAGGCAGTATAGCGGTTTCGGTAGCGCTGAGGAGACCAACGAGCGATTCAGATACCTTCTGCAGCAGGGACAGACTGGATTGAGCGTCGCATTCGATCTTCCCACCCAACTCGGACTTGACGCAGACAGTCCGCGTGCACGTGGGGAGGTCGGCAAGGTCGGAGTCCCGATCAACACGATGGAAGACATGCGGACTCTGCTGAATGATATTCCTCTTGACAAGGTGAGCACTTCGATGACGATCAATTCGACGGCTCCGATACTGTTGGCGATGTATGTCGCTGTGGCCGAGGAGAGGGGTATTATGCCTGAGCTTTTGAGAGGAACAACTCAGAACGACATTCTCAAGGAGTATGTTGCTAGGAACACTTACATCTATCCCCCAAGAGCCTCCCTCAGACTCAGCGCGGACCTGATAGATTACTGTGCAAAGCAAGTTCCGAAATGGTACCCGATTAGCATTAGTGGGTACCACATCCGCGAGGCTGGAGCAAACGCTGTTCAGGAGCTTGCGTTCACATTCGCGAACGCGATTGAGTACGTGAGGACATGTCTGGGCAGGGGCATGACCGTGGATTCCTTCGCACCTCGATTGTCATTCTTCTTTGCCTGCCAGAACGATTTCTTCGAGGAGGTCGCGAAGTTTCGAGCCGCCCGCCGGATCTGGGCTAGGATCATGAAGGAGACGTTCAACGCTCAGGCAAAGGAGTCATGGATGCTGAGATTCCACACGCAGACGAGCGGTGAAAGCTTGACTGCGAAGCAACCTCAGAACAACATCGTGCGAGTCACACTGCAGGCTCTCGCCGCGGTTCTCGGGGGCACACAGTCGCTCCACACCAACTCCTTTGACGAAGCGCTATGCCTGCCCACCGAAGACGCAGTGAAGATCGCCCTGCGAACTCAACAGATCTTAGCGCATGAGTCGGGAGTGACAAGGGCGGTCGATCCTCTCGGAGGATCATACTACGTTGAGTATCTGACAGATGAAATCGAGGAGAGGGTGAATCAAGAAATCGCGAAGATCGATACAATGGGAGGTGCTCTTGCAGCGATCGAGTCGGGATACATGCAGGATGAGATCAGAAGAAGTGCGTACGACGCAAAACTCCGCCAAGACAGCGGTGACAAAACCGTTGTTGGGATAAACAAGTTCACTGACAAGGAGGCCCTGCATTTCACGATCCATCGAGTTGACCCGAAGGCAGAAGCGAGGCAGCTCGAGAAGCTTCGGAAATTCAAGAGTTCTAGAAGTGCGCAGAGTGTCGACCGTGCTCTGCAGGCCCTGCGATCCGCTGCCGGCACCTCTGTGAATCTGATGCCGAGCATAATCGATGCCGTAAGGGCGGGCGCAACGAATGGAGAAATTAGCAATGTTCTCAGGGAAGTTCACGGTGAATACAAACCGAAGGTGTCGTTCTAGGAACTGCGTCGGCTCGACCCTCGAACTCAACTTCCAGGATATCGTGACTCCAAGTGAGTGCAAGTAGGGAACAAGATCTCAATCAGCTCATAGCAGACGCCCTGCATGGTGACCGAAGGTCACTTTCCCGCTTGATCTCAAAAGTTGAGAATGATCGAGATGCAGCCAAGCAAACCATCAAGGCACTGTATCACCAAACCGGACGGGCGTCCATTCTCGGGATCACTGGGCCGCCAGGTTCCGGAAAGAGCACGCTGATAGCTGCTCTGGCCAGAGAACTCAGTAAGACACAGCAAAGGATCGCCGTTGTGGCCATCGACCCCAGCAGTGCCTTCTCAGGCGGCGCGCTCCTAGGTGACAGGATAAGGATGAAGGATCTGGCAGAAGATCCAAACGTGTTCATCAGAAGCATGGCAACTCGCGGGGCAGTGGGCGGACTCTGTCGCGCAGCTACGGATGTTGTGAGAGTACTAGATGCCGCATCTTGGAACTACGTCATTGTCGAGACGGCGGGAGCAGGCCAGACCGATCTGGACGTAGTTGAACTGGCCCAGACCGTGGTGGTCGTTCTGTCTCCTGGATGGGGAGACGAGATACAGGCGTTCAAGGCTGGTTTGATGGAGATAGGGGATATCTTCGTTGTCAACAAGGCGGACTTGCCTGGTGCGAACAAGACTCTGCTTGATATCAGAGGCATGCTTCAGACCTATGACTCTGAACGACTCTGGAATCCTAAGGTGCTTCTCACGGACTCCCTCAAGCCCAAGGGAATACGCGAGTTGATGACCGCTATAACGGAACATTATGCGTATGTTGCGAAATCTCATGTCGTAAAGGGCGGAATCACAGATGGTCAGGCTCAGCTCTTGGCTGCCATCGAGCAGGAACTAGAGTTCGACTTAATTCCCGGGCTGCAGAAAAGCCAAGCTTTCGCAGATTACGCAAAGAAAGTTGCGGAACGAACGATTGATCCCTACACGGCCGCCTCAAGTCTAGTTCGCAAATTGGGGCGGGAATAGAGGTCGGGTCGCGTGAGATCAGACTTGCGGAGCTATCCGTCAAACTGCGGTCTGAGCTATTATCGCTTTCAACCTGTGTGAGTTGGCTCACCACCTAATGCGGGCTAGGGCTCGCCCGGGGACAACGTGACAATGAACCAGTACTCCATGATGTCCGCGGTATTGTCACAGGTATCGTGACAGACACGTCCTTGTGAGCAAGACTGCAACATCTGCTCTTCCGGGCAGTCGAACGCCGAGACTGTTGGCCGAGGTCCTCCATAGGCGCAACTATCGGCAGCACGGGCCGAGGCTGCCCACCCACCTTCTCTTTTTAGACCCCTCCATGCAACAAACGTACGTCGCGACGGCGTAGGTCCGTGATGACGCTAGGCGGAGTTGAGAGCCTTGGTTGACACGAGGGGGATCCTTGTGTGCCTATGCTGCCTTAATCTGCGCTAAGATCGCTTTGTACTGGTCGTCCTCGATCACTCCAGACTTGCTCAGTCGACGAGCGATCTTCGTAACGGTCGTGAAGGCGTGTAATCTTAGTCCTGCTTTGGCGAGCGCAGCTGCGCCGCCCTCTTGTCGGTCTATCAGCACAATGGCATGTTCGACTTGTCCACCTTCCGCTCGGATGGCTTCCACTGCCTGCAACGTGTTCTTCCCCGTCGTTATGAGATCATCAACCAACACCACACGATCGCCGGGAAGCAATTGTCCCTCCACTCTTCTCTCTCCACCGTGCGTTTTCGTCTCTCTTCTAACGTAGAGGAAAGGTTTCGAGAGTCGGTAGGCAAGAATTGAAGCGTATGGGATTCCTGCTGTCGGAACACCTGCGATTCTATCAAAGGACGCGACTCCTATCTTTGATCTCGTCATCGTCTCGTAGATTTCGATCACAGTCTGCAGCCCCTTGGGATCGCCGGGTATCATTCTCAGATCGATGTAGTATGGGCTCAGCTTTCCACTAGACAGCTTGAACAGACCGAACTTTGTCGCTCCCGTCTTCACGAGGATCCGGGAAAGCTCAGTCTCAAGGTCGCGTGCAGCCGTAGCTCGAGCTTTTCTCTTCCGCAAGCGGACCAATACGCCTGTTCCCCTGAACCGTTATTGTCGTCGTGCTTTAATTAGCTCTGTCGTGTTTCAATTGGGTCGGCTCCACGACGCGTGTTGAATGCTTGATCGGTTGATGCAGAATTGGAGTTCTGGCTGCCATATGGAGTAACTGAAGTCGCCGTTGCCGTACCGGACGAAAACCTGCTTGGTTTCCTGGCGCCTCTTGAGGATTCGACAAGCCAGAACCTTGACGAAATGCTTCCCGCCGCTCTGCAGAGCCAGACCGGCGAGAGGAGCCTCCTTGAAGCTGCCAGTCACGCCAAGAAGACCGTGATAGCTTTCAACGCGAGATCCGCTGTATGTACTTCAACCGCGAATCTGCTGGCGGAGCAGTTCCTGCGAGCTGGCGTTCAGAGCGTTGAGTTACTTGAAGCCGCTCCCGACCCGACCCTGCCAAGATCAGGCGGAGCATCGGCTGACAGCTCCGCGAGGGCTGTGCCTTCGCCGACTAGGCATGACCATAGGGCCTCGCCGGTTGTGAAGGTGGGACAACTAGACGATGGCAGCGAGATATTACTCAACGAGACGTTTGCGAATGCTGACATCAAGTGCACAGTAGCGAATGTTGGCATCAATCCGTTCTGGGGATACAGCGGCGGACCAAACTTCCTGATTCCCGGACTCGCATCAGAGAAAACGATCAAAGCTTGCCTCGCTCCCAGTCTGAAGGTTGAAAGGCTACCAGGCGTCCTGTCCGGAAACCCGATGCATGAAGCACTCCTTCGTGCGTCCCAAACAACGCGCGTTGATTTCGCGATTCACCTCGTGGAGCGCCCGGATGGCAGAGTTGCAGGCGTGTTTGGAGGCGATTTTATGGGAACGTTTGAGCAAGCTTGCGCTCTGGCTGGAAAGATATTCAGACCACCACTGCGTCGGAAGGCGGACGTTGTAATTTCGAGCGCTGGTGGTGCTGCGTGGGATCGCTCGCTTTTTGAGGCATCTCTAAGCGCTGTCACGGCAGCGAGTATCTGCAAAGATCACGGAATAGTCATCCTAGTTGCGGAATGCTCGAGCGGGCTCGGCGCGTTCCCATCGGGCAGATTAGCAGGTGCAGAGTCGAAAGCTCGACTTGCACATGCACGGAAGTTCTTCTCTCTTGACATGTTGCTTGAATACTCATTCCGTAAGGTCTCAGCTGAGCATCGCGTGTATCTGGTGTCTACGTTGCCTGAGCACCAAGCTTCGTCTTGTGAGCTCTTGGACGCAAAGAGTGTGAGAAGCGCCCTCGAGCGAGCATTCCGACATGCGGGAAAGGATGCCACAATCGCACTGATCCCATACGGTTCTCATACCGCGCCGATGGTCGAGTAGCGATGTTGTAACCGAGCTAGGCGCCCTTTATTAGCTCGAACTTTGTCTTGCCTAGCCGATTCGCTCTTGAAAGTCAGAAACTTGTTCCTGGTCCTCGCGGTGGTTCTTGTGGCTTCTTCTCCGTTCCCAAGTGCCTTGGCTGAACAGCAGACAGCTCCAAGCACTTTGGCAACGCGGACCGCTTCGTTCGACATCAAGGTCGTGCTCGTCGGATTCAATGAAAAACTGATCGAGAAGGACTACCTCAAGTGGAATTCGCCGGATAGACGATACCAGCTGATCGAGATTCCCGGTGTAAGCACGAACACGGAGTACACTCTAACATACGACTACGTTTTCCCCGGCCAGACTTTCACAGATGAATTCGTTCGATTCCTCCAGTCTGTCGGGAAGCAAGAACCTCGCCAGAACGTCATATGGAACATCTCATATACGAAGATCAGAACAGCATACTATTGGAACTATACGCACTTCTCCGTGCAGAGCGCAAACACGTACTATCCTGCCGATGATGTCGAAGCCTGGCTGGCCCAGCATCAATCCGACTACGGAGGGTTTCCCAAGAATGGGTACGTTCTCATACTGGCCGATCTGTCAAACCAGCTACCGTCGGCAACACCTGCTCAGTTCGAACTTGCTCTGCAACGCAAAGACGTCATTGTAACACCACACTTCTACAACAAGACGTACGCAGACAGCGATCTCGGAATCAAACTGAACCGACGATACATGACTGGTTGGGGAGGCCACTCGAGGCTTTTCTTTGCGGATCTGTCGGCCGGACCTGAGCAGACAGCTGAGCAACTGCCAATACAGCTGGCATACGCAGCGAATTCGGTTGATGTCTCAACGACGTACGGCAAGGCGTGGCTTAACCAGTTCCTATCAGACTACATCAGCGGAGCCGTCTACAACCTGTTCACGCCAGATTTCGTCTACCCGATCAACTACTCATATTCGTACAAGATCAAGACGGTCGTCATCGACAATCGAACCGACGGACACGATCCGTCCATAGCTAGCACATTCGACCAACGTGCTGCTGTCAAAGAGTGGCAGGCTCTGGTTCCTTGGGCGAACGTCACTGCCGAGACCAAGTATGTAAGCATCAACGATTACCCTGATCTCAGAAGAATCATTGTGGAAGCAAGAAGCTCTGCCAAGTACGGGTCTGAACCAGGCTCACCGGCCGTCGACGCACGCCCCGTCTGGAATTGGCTCAGCGAGCAAGGTCAGGGGCATATCAAAGACTTCATGAACGTCACACGGGACCTGAATGAGTTCGACATTCCCGTTTTTGCGTTTGCGTTCACCGGAGACTACCAGTTCGGTTTCACGTTCAAAGAGTCAGTTGCGAAGGACTTCGACAGAACGATCTGGGGAGTCTCATTGTACGATCTCGTTCTGATCAGTCACTGCACAAGTGACTTCAGGAGAGGAGATACCTCAAGATCAGATCCACCCCAACCTGGAAAAGGCTTCGGTTTCACGAACACGGTCATCCATGAAGTTGGCCACATGCTAGGCCTGATGCACCCATTTGGGACTTTGTATGATCCGACCGAGAACTTTGTCGCATCTGTGATGGCTTACTATCCGTATGAGCAGAGCTTCAGCGTATTCGATCAAGACGCACTCAGTCGCGGCCAAGCTG
>Ga0315268_10000246_pt1 | contig 63367 bp, 53 predicted proteins | sample C1_top_MG_FD_204535 | JGI IMG/M metagenome (GOLD analysis project Ga0315268, IMG submission 204535) | Sediment microbial communities from Yellowstone Lake, YNP, Wyoming, USA - C1_top | ecosystem: Environmental > Aquatic > Freshwater > Lake > Sediment | place: USA: Wyoming | collected 2017-08-01 | reverse complement strand
TGGACACTTAATCATGGCTAAAGCCTCCTTTCTGGTAGCCCTCTTAGGGGAGGGCGGGTTAAATTTCTCTAAGCTATTTTACCAGAAGAGGTTTTAGCCAGTAGAATCATATTAAGTTAACAGAAACCAGATTTTCATGGAGGTTAAAATGGCGCAAGACCTTGTTTATGGTATAGAGAAAACGGTTATCAATATCGCAGGTATTCACTGTGCAAGCTGCGTTACGAACATCGAGAATGCTTTGAAAAAATCTCCCGGAGTACTTGATGCAAAAGTTAACTTTGCTACAGGACAGGCATTCGTAAAGTATGACCGCACAAAAATAAGTATCCAGCAATTACATAAGATAATCAAAAACGCAGGTTATAAGGTTATAGAAGAACATGAAATGTTGACTCCTGAAAAGGAAAAAGAATTAAGAAAAGGGGAAATCCGTATCTTAAGAATTAAATTTATCGTATCCCTTATTTTATCCATACCTCTTTTGTATCTGGCCATGGCTAACATTTTTAAACTGCCTCTTCCGCCGTTCATCATGGAAAATCTCCCCTTTATTCAGTTCCTTTTGGCCACGCCGGTTCTGGTTTGCGGTTACCAGTTTTTTAACGAAGGGATACTTTCGTTAATCAGGACACACAGGGCTAATATGTATACCCTGATTTCTTTAGGCGTTGGTGCTTCTTATCTTTACAGCCTCTTTCTCTCCATTGCTATATGGATAGGAGGCGGCTCTTATAGTATGGAAGACCTCTATTATGAAACCGCTGCACTTCTGGTTACTTTTATTCTTCTGGGAAAATATTTAGAAGCTGTTGCCAAAGGCAAGACCTCTGAGGCGATAAAAAAACTCCTTGGTCTTAAACCCAAGACCGCTTTAGTGTTAAGGGATGGAGGAGAAAAAGAGATTCCTGTTGAAGAAGTCATTATCGGCGATATTGTAATTGTAAAACCCGGACAGAGGATACCCGCAGATGGTATAGTAATAGACGGCTATTCCAGTATCGACGAATCAATGGTCACGGGAGAAAGCATGCCTGTTGATAAATTCCCGGGCAAGGAGGTAATTGCCGGGACAATCAATAAAACCGGTAGTTTCAAATTTGAGGCAATAAAAGTCGGGCAGGATACGATGTTGGCCCAGATTATAAAATTGGTCCAGGATGCTCAAGGCGCCAAAGCGCCTATACAGGAATTGGCAGATAGGATTTCCGCCTATTTTGTCCCTATCGTGCTTATTATAGCGGTGGCTGTTTTTATTGTCTGGCTGATACTGGGAAAAGAATTTATTTTCGCTTTAAGTATATTTATTTCCGTGTTGATTATCGCCTGTCCTTGCGCTTTAGGATTAGCCACGCCTACGGCGGTTATGGTGGGAACCGGGATAGCCGCGCAGAACGGTATTCTTATTAAGAACCCTTCCAGCCTTCAGCGTGCCTATAAAATCGATGCGGTTGTATTTGATAAAACCGGCACACTCACCAGAGGAGAACCCCTGGTTACCGATGTGATTGCTTATGATAAATCTCAAAATGATGTATTGGAATTGGCAGCATCCATAGAAAAGAAATCCGAGCACCCTATTGCTTCGGCAATAGTTAAAGCAGCGCAGGAGAAAAACATCCCTATTAAGGAAGTGAGAGATTTTCTTTCTCTGCCCGGTAAAGGTGTTATGGGTTGGATAGACACAGAACACATTCTTTTGGGGAACAGAAAACTAATGGAAAAAAAGAATATAGATATCAGCAGAATAAAAGATGATTTGGAGAAATTGGAAAATGAAGGCAAGACAGTGATGTTCCTGGTGAGTAATTCCAAGCCCATTGGCATATTGGCTGTAGGAGATACGTTAAAGAACTTTTCTCTGGAAGCGGTCGCTGCCTTAAAAAAATTAGGCAAGCAGGTTTTTATGATTACCGGAGATAACAGAAAAACAGCGCAGACAATTGCTAAGTATCTGGCTTTAGATAATGTTTTAGCTGAGGTTTTGCCGCAGGATAAGGAAGAGGAAATAAAAAGACTGCAGTCCGGAGGGTTAAATGTGGTAATGGTCGGAGACGGTATAAATGATGCCCCGGCTTTAGCACAGGCAGATGTAGGTATTGCTATAGGTACGGGCACAGATATTGCCATTGAGTCAGGCGATATCGTTCTTATAAAGGATGATTTAAGGGACGTGGTTATGGCCATAGATTTATCCAGGTATGCGATGAAAAAGATAAAACAGAATCTTTTCTGGGCATTCTTTTATAACCTGGTCGGTATTCCTATTGCCGCCGGCATACTTTATCCTTTTACCGGATTCCTGTTAAACCCGATGATTGCCGGTGCAGCAATGGCATTTAGTTCAGTTTCCGTAGTGAGTAATTCTTTGATGATGACCAGATACAAACGGACGATTTAAGGGAGGCAAAATAATGGATGCAATAGAGGTCTTAAAGACCAGAAGGAGCGTACGGGAGTATAAGGATAAACCCATACCTAAAGAGACGTTAGAGAAAATAGTAGATACGGCAAGATTTGCGCCTACGGCAATGAATGTGCAACCCTGGGAATTTATTGTGGTAACCGATCAGGCTACACTAAAGAAAATAGCCGGGATAACCGACCATGGGAAGTTTATTTCGTCTGCAGCGGCCTGCATCCTGATATTTTGCAATGATACAAAATATTATCTGGAAGACGGCTGTGCTGCCACGCAAAATGTTATGCTGGCTGCTTGCGCTTTAGGTATAGGTTCCTGCTGGGTGGCCGGTGACAAAAAGCCTTATTGCCGGGAAATCCATGAACTTTTATATGTGCCTCTTTCGTTTAAACTTGTAAGTATGGTTTCTCTGGGATATCCCAGAAGCGAAAAGGCTTTTAATATTGCGCAGAAGAGAGTCCTCAGAGAGTTAATACATTGGGAGAAGTTTTAAAAGGCAGTTGATATTACAGGGCGTTATGAAAAAAATTCTTAATAGTTTGTTAGGTTTAGTAGTATTGTTTTTCTCGCCTGCGTGCTTTGCCAAAGAAATACCGCCAATCCCGGATTTTGTCAAAACTGACCGCGTCTTGATTCTAGTCCCTCATCCTGACGATGAAACTTTAGGGACAGGCGGAGTAATACAAGAGGCGCTTGGAGCGGGGGCAAAGGTAAAAGTAGCCTGTTATACAAACGGAGACCATAACCAACCGGCCTTTGTTGTGTATGAAAAACGCCTTACTTTCCGTACCGGTGAATTTCTGCATATGGGTGAGGTAAGGAGAAAAGAGACTATTGCGGCGATGGCTTCTTTGGGATTATCGCCTAAAGATATCGTATTCTTGGGGTATCCTGATTTTGGCACAGTTGCTATCTTGACTAAATATTGGGGGGATACTAAACCGTTCCGGAGCATATTAACCAGGATATCCAAAGTTTCCTATCCCGAAGCGCTTTCACCGGGTGCCCCTTATGTGGGGGAAAGCATTTTAAAGGATATGAAAACAGTAATCAGGGATTTTAAACCTACGAAAATCTTTGTTTCTCATCCCGCTGATACGAATGTGGACCACCAGTCTTTATATGTGTTTATGCAGGTAGCATTATGGGATCTGGCGCGAGAAATCAAGCATCCGCAGATTTTTCCGTATATTATACACGTTATAGGCTGGCCTAAACCCCGCGGTCATCACTTAGACCTGGAATTAAACCCGCCGAGCCAATTTGTGGATGTATTATGGCAGAGGCTAAACCTGAGCGAAGAAGAGGTAAAGACAAAGCAAAAGTTAGTCTCTTTTTACAAAAGTCAGATTGAGTACAATCCGCCCTATCTTTATACCTTTGTGCGTAAAAACGAGCTTTTTGGTAATTATCCTGAAATTGAATTAAAGGAGCAAAAAGGGAAAGAGATTTCCTGGCAAGATGTACTGTTGTCCAGAGATAATCCAAAGATGCAGAATGATAGAGAGCCTGGCCAGAAGAATGTATTTTCGGGTTTGGCCTATGCACGCAAGGATAATAATCTTTTTATTCGTTTAAACTTAAGGAGAAAACTTGACAAAGATTTGGGTATATCTATCTTCTTGCTCGGTTATAGCAGAAAGATGGATTTTGCCCATATGCCCAAGATAAATGTCAGCATCGGATTTTTGGGTAAACGAATAAAGGACAAAAAAGAAGTAATTTTTGTCAGGGATGCATCGCTTTCTTCCGAAGGTAATACATTAATCCTGAAACTGCCTCTTTCTTGCCTGGCTAATCCTGATTATATATTAAGTAAAGTAAAGACGCACACCTCCAAATTTCCTTTAGATGCCTCGGCCTGGCGGATAATAAGAATGAAATAACCTATGGGGGAAACAGTTATAAATGAAAGTGGTTTTTCTTGACATAACTTAAATATTATGATAGAGTTAAAAAAAATAGACCCCTTGCATTAGCTCGGGTTTGAAACCGCAGGCTTATCTTGTCTGCCGACAGGCAGGTGCCTACGGTGGGAAATTACCGAGGGGGTAAATTTAGACCCTTTGCGGTATCTACCGCTTTAGGGTCAAATTTCCCTTCTATAAAAATGTTTGGGGAAATTTGAGGAGGTGGGAGATGAACAATTGGCAATTGATTTTAGTAGAGCCTGCCAAGACTGTCATGACACAGATAAGCCAGTTCTTAATCAATTTGCTTCTAGTGATTGTTATCCTTATCATCGGTTGGATTGTTTCTAAGACCCTCAAGTTGTTAGTTAGCAAGTTCTTGAAGTCGATTAAGCTTGATGAGTTTTCCGAGCGCATTGAGCTGGACAGTTTATTATCAAAAGGAGGAATATCCTATCGGCTTTCCGATTTGATCGGGGTAATCTTCTATTGGCTGGGGCTTTTGGTAACTTTTGTTGTGGCGGTCAATGCAATTGGTTTGACTATCGCGGCTGATCTTTTAAACAAAGTAGTGCTTTATGTGCCGAATATTATTGCGGCAATATTTATTTTGGTACTGGGTATGTTCGTTGCTACTATGTTAAAGAATATCGTGCAGACTGCCGCTAATAATGCCGGTCTTTCACAATCTAAACTTTTAGCTAAACTTGTCGAAGTTATAGTAGTAATATTCGCCTTAACCATAGCCCTGGAGCAGTTGGGTATTGCCACAAGGATAATCGAGTTGATGATCAGCATCGTATTGGCATCTTTGGGCTTAGGATTGGCTCTGGCTTTTGGTTTTGGCTGCCAGGATATTGCCAAGAAATTTGTTAATGATTTAATAGAACAGTTGAAATCAAAGAAATAAATGTTTTTTCTTTGGTTTAGATTTAAATTAACCCCCCACCACTTTCAATATAGCGTAACTTAAACACAAAAGTGGTGGGGGGTTAATATTTCCGGACAATCCCACCACTGCAAACCCGCATTCTAAATGAGTGAAAGTGCTTTTGTTTTTGGAATTTCGGCAGTATAATAAAAAATTAAAAGTATAGCAAGAGCCATAAGTTATGTTTAATAGAGTTGCGGGTTTAGCTTGAGTGAACCTTAAGGAGTGGAGAGTGTTTTTTAAATATTTCGTCTATAATTTGGCTACGGACAGGTATAAAGGATTTTTCCCGGCAGTAATCAAATTTTTTCTTTTCTTATTGTCGCTTATTTACGGCCTTATAATAAAAGTTTTAATCTTGTTTTATAGAATTAAGCCCTATCGCCTGAAATGTAAGGTTATCAGCGTCGGCAACATTACTCTGGGAGGTACAGGTAAGACCGTATTGGTTGAATTCATTGCCCGCTACTTAAAAGAGAAAGGACATAAGGTCGCGATATTAAGCCGCGGCTACGGCAGGCGTCCTGCCCGGTATTCTGTGCCCCGTACCCAGTACGACAACATGGGTGATGAGCCATTTATGTTGCAGCAGAACTTAAAAGATATTCCCGTGATTGTAGATAGTAATAGAATACGCGCAGCAGAGTTGGCTATGCGCGATTATAATGCAGATACAGTCATATTGGATGACGGTTTCCAGCAGTGGCGGATAAGAAAAGATTTAGATATCGTGGCTGTTTATGCAGGAGGAGGGTTCGGTAATCGCAGGCTTATTCCAAGAGGAATACTGCGTGAGCCGCTCTCCTCATTAAAGAGAGCAGATGTATTTGTCCTGGCCAGCACAGACTTAAGTCCCCACGACCGGCAGGTAAAAGAACTTTTGTCCAAGATTAACGCGCGGGCTGAGAGCTTTGAATCAGTGCATAGTCCCGAGGGTTTCTATAAAATGGAAAGCCAAAAGGAAATATTAGACCCGGAGATATTAAAGGGTGAAACCGTGGCTCTAGTATGCGGAATAGGCAATCCCGATTCATTCAAAAACCTGATTGCCGGGATGGGAATAATCATCGGTTTGTCTTTTGTTTTCCCCGACCACCATCGTTATTCCGAAAAAGACTGGGAGCATATCGCCGGAGAATCGCAAGATAAAAATATCAATACGGTTGTAACCACTCAGAAGGATGCAGTCCGGATTTCTTCATTAGGGCTTAACCGGTACGGTGTGGATATTTTTGTCCTGCGGGTGGAGTTAAAAATTAAAACAGATGAACAGAAATTCTATAATAGATTACTCAGGGTATATTCTCTTTAAAGCCTTGGGTCCGCTCATCAGATTGCTGCCTAAGACCTTAAGCCTTTCCATAGGCAGGCTATTGGGCGATTTGTTTTATGTTTTTGATTTAAAACACCGCGCCATAGCTTACGCCAATATCAAGACCGCGTTAGGCGGGAGGTTAACCCCTTCCCAGATCCGCAAAGCAAACCGGCGTTTTTTTCAGAGTTTCGGACAGAATATCATAGAGATATTTTTCATACCTCTAATCGACAGTAATTATATAAAGAGATTTGTCACTATTCAAGGCAGGGAACATATAGACAGGGCTTTCGAAAGAGGTAAAGGCGTAATCTTCTTAGCGGTGCATGCGGGCAGTTGGGAACTTTCCAATATTATCAGCGCAAACCTGGGTTTCCTGTTCAGTATGTTTGTGCGGGAACAGAAACTGCCTCATTTAGAGAAATTGCTTAATTATTACCGCAGGAACAAAGGATGCCGGATTATAGAGAAAGAAGACGAAATCCGGCAGTTAATCCAGGTGCTTAGAAGTAACGAATCTATTGCGATAACTTTGGATCAGGGAGGCAGAAGCGGTATGCCGGTTAAATTTTTCAACAAATATGCTTCAATGGCTTCCGGCGCGGTGCGTTTGGCTTTAAAATATAACGCAAGCCTTATTCCGATTTTTCCTATCCGGATAAAAGGCCCGTATCTTAAATTTTTCGTTGAACCGCCTTTTGAGCTTAAGAAGACATCTGATCCGGAGAAAGATGTCCGGGAAAACCTGCAAAGGCTGGTGGAGGTATTTGAAAAATACATCGAGAAATATCCCCAGGAATATCTTTGGTCTTATAAAGTCTGGAAGTATTCGACAGAAAAGAATATCCTTATACTTTCCGATGGGAAAACCGGACATCTGCGCCAGTCCGAAGCGCTGGGCGAGATATTAACCGAGTATCTTAAAGGAGATGGGATAAAAACGGCTATTAATACGGTGGAAGTGAAATTTAAAAATCCGTTTTCTAAGTCTTTTTTGACATTAAGCAAATGCCTGGCCGGTAAATATATCTGCCAGGGTTGCCTTTTCTGTCTGAGAATGGTTTTAAGAAAGGATATCTACGCCTGTTTGATAAAACTAAAAGCCGATATTATAATTTCCTGCGGTTCATCTTTGGCGGCAATAAACTATATCCTCTCAAAGGAGAATCAGGCTAAATCTTTTGTGATTATGCGGCCGTCAATTTCCAGTACAGATAGGTTTGATTTGGTAGTAATCTCTAAACACGACAACCCGCCGTTAAAAAGAAATATTGCAGTAGTTGACGGGGCATTAAATCTGATTGACGAAGAGTATTTAAAAGACCAGTCTAAGAAGCTATCTGAGTTAACAGCCATCAAGCCGCTTGCTTCGCAATTGCATATCGGTATCCTGATAGGAGGCAATACCAAAAACTTTCAGTTAAAAACCGCAGATATCCTGGAAATGTCCCGTCAGATAAAATCTGCGGCGGAAAAATTAAATGCGCAGCTCCTTATCAGTACTTCGCGCAGGACGCCCCCACAGATAGAAGATTTACTAAAAAAAGAATTCAAGGATTACGGACGGTGCAAACTCCTGATTATTGCCAATGAAAAGAATTATCCTTTTGCCGTGGGGGGGGTATTGGGATTAGCTGAGATTGTCGTCCTTTCTCCCGAAAGTGTCTCGATGATTTCCGAGGCAGCAAGCAGCGGAAAGTATGTGTTGGTTTTCGGTTATGATGGCGTAAGAGGGAGGCATAGGGGGTTTCTGGATAATCTTAGAGGCAATAATTATATATACCTTAGCGAATCCGGGGATTTAAGCTCAACCCTTGAAAAGGTATGGTCTGTTAGACCTGAGATTAAGATTTTAAAAGATAACCAGGTGATTAATGAGGCGTTAAAGAAAGTGCTATGAATGTACTGCAGATACTACCGGAGTTAAACGTAGGCGGAGTGGAAAGGGGCACCGTAGATTTAGCCAAGTACCTGGTCAAACTGGGACATAAAGCCGTAGTGGTTTCCAACGGCGGCGAACTGGTCAAAGAGCTGGAGGCTCTGGGTGTAATACATTATCAATTGCCGGTAGATAAAAAAAGTATCGTTAATATTGTCAGACTGATCCCGAAATTAGCGGAGATTATTAAAAAAGAACAGATCGATATTGTCCACGCGCGTTCACGCGTGCCTGCCTGGATATCTTATTTTGCCAGCCGTAAAACTAACCGCATATTTATCACTACCTGCCACGGTTATTATAAGAAGCACCCTTTTAGTTATGTAATGGGCTGGGCAAAATGCGTGATTGTCCCCAGCAATGTTATCGCCCGTCATATGATTGAAGATTTCCGGGTTCCTTATGAGCGGCTAAGATTGATTCCGCGCAGCGTGGATTTAGATAAATTCAAGTATACCGACCCGCTCAAGAAGCGCAGGAAGGAATTTAACGTGGGTATAATCGGGAGGCTCTCGCCCCTAAAAGGACATCTGGATTTTATAAAAGCCATGTCTAAAGTGTCCAGGGTAAACCCTCATTTGAAAATCTGGATAGTGGGAGATGCCCCTGCGTCTAAAGACGCGTATAAGGAACAGATACGGGTCTTGGTGAAAAGGCTAGGGCTGTGGCACTGTACTGAATTTTTGGGTACACAGAGAGATATCCCGGATATTCTTGCGCATTTAGACCTTTTAGTCCTTGCTACAACCACACAGGAAGCATTTGGCCGGGTCATTATTGAAGCCCAGGCCTGCGGCGTTCCCGTAGTTGCCACCGCGGTAGGAGGAGTGGTTGATATCATTGAGGATGGAAAGACAGGGCTGATTGTACCTCCCGGCGATCCTCAAACAATGGCTGAGGCGATAATTAAGATATTTAAGAATAATGAGCTTGCGCAGAAACTGGCGGAAAATGGCTACAAAAAGGTAAAGGAGAAGTATAATTTAGAACTTATGGTAAGAAATACGCTTGATGTCTATAAGGATGCCCTGCGTAATTTTAAAATGCTAATTATAAAGTTCAGTTCTCTGGGGGACGTCATTCTTTCCACCGCAGCCTTAAGGGCATTGAGAGAAAAATACGGTTCTAATTATAAAATTAGTTTTCTTGTCGGCGATGAATCAAAAGAAATTCTTTTGCGTTGTCCTTATATAGATGAACTTCTGGTTTATGATTTTAAAAACAGAGACAAGGGTTTTAAAGGGTTCTTAAAATTAGCCGTGTCTTTAAGCAAAAAGAACTTTGATATAGCCGTTGACCTGCAGAATAATAGAAAGAGCCATATACTAGCTTTCCTTAGCCTGGCATTGAATCGTTACGGATACGACAATAAAAAATTAGGTTTCCTCCTTAATCACCGCATAAAAAATGAGTTTCAGGCAATTGAGCCGGTAACTCACCAGTTTAAGATATTGGAGATGCTGGGTATAGATTTAGTCGACCCGCATTTGGAATTATGGTCGACGGAGAATGATTACCGTTACGTCGACGAATTCTTAAATTCCCAGTGGTTAAGCAGCAACCAGAGGATTATCGGGATAAACATAGGCGCCAGCAAAAGATGGCTGACCAAGGTCTGGCCGATGAGCCATATGATTAAATTGTGCGTGGAGCTTAATCGGCGGGATATCCGTGTGGTGGTTACGGGCACGGATAATGATTTAAATCTAGGCAATGCTTTGATGAGTGCTATCCATAATGTAAAACTCATTAATGCATGTGGGAAATTGACGATTAACCAACTGGGCTGTTTGATTAAGCGATGCAGTGTCTATATAACGGGTGATTCCGCACCTTTACACGTTACGGCAGCCATGGATACACCATTTATTGCCCTGTTTGGACCAACTGACCCCAGGCGCCATCTTCCTCCGGCAAAAAATTATATTGTACTCAAGAAAGAATTATCCTGCAGCCCCTGTTATAAGTCAAAGTGCAAAAGCCGCAAATGCATGGGTTCCATAACGCCTGAAGAGGTGCTGGAAGCGGTTGATAAGCTGTTAAAATGAACATACTCTTTCTGACCAATCACTTAAACGTCGGCGGTATTACCACGTATGTCTTTTCTTTAGCCAAAGGCTTAAAAGACAGGGGTCATAAGGCATATGTTGCTTCAAGCGGCGGAGACAGTCTGACCAGATTTACTGAACAGGGGATAATTTATATTCCCATACCTATCCGGACAAAATCAGAGGCCAATATTTTTAAATTGGGACTCAGTTTCTTTAAACTAATTTCACATATAAAACAGAAGGATATCGATATCATTCATTCTAATACCAGGGTAACCCAGGTTTTAGGCTGTCTTTTGGAGAGATATACTCATAAGACACATATTACTACCTGTCACGGTTTCTTTACAAAGAGATTTTCCCGTAGACTTTTTCCCTGCTGGGGAAGCAGGATAATTGCGATCAGCGAATCTGTTAGGGAGCATCTTATAGAGGATTTTGGCGTAAGAGCTGAAAATATAAGCCTTGTATATAACGGTATTGATTTGGAAAGGCTCAAGCTCCGGTATGCGCAGAACAGGGAGGAAGTAAAACTTAAATTTGGCCTGGGCAATGGCCCTGTGGCAGGCATTGTAGCCAGGTTATCGGATGTTAAAGGACATATTTTCCTTATCCGGGCGATGAAACTGGTCCTGGAAAAATTTCCAGACGCACAGCTGCTTATTGTAGGTGAAGGCAGGATGAAAAATACGCTGGATAGATTAACGGCTGAACTAAAAATAGAAAAGAATGTTTTTTTTATTCCTAAAGTTAACAATATACAAGATGCGCTGTATATTATGGATTTATTCGTAATGCCTTCAATTAAAGAAGGGTTAGGATTGGGGCTTATGGAGGCAATGTCCTGGGGTAAAGCTGTTATTGGCTCAGAGGTAGGGGGGATAAAGAATTTGATACGCCACGGCTATAACGGATTATTGGTAAGGGCTGCTGATGCAGAAGCGCTTTCCCGTGCGATAATAGAATTACTCCAAGAGCCGGTTAAGGCATCTGTCCTGGGCAATAATGCCAGGCTGTTCATCTCGGAAAACTTTTCCCTGGAAAAAATGGTTTGCGAAACGGAAAGGGTGTACAGAGAATGTTTAAACGAAAAAGGTTAGTTACCGTATCGGGGATAACCCTGATAATTTTATTTCTACTAATTGGTTTTGTCCGGCAGCAATATGTATTGCCAATTCTCATGTATCACTCGGTTAAACCTTCCGTGGCTTCGGGAAACAGGCTTATAGTTTCGGTTAATACCCTCGAGCGTCAGATGAATTTTTTAAAAAAACACAATTATAATGTATTGAATTTAGAGGATGCCGCGGCTTTGATTAAAGGCAGAAGAAAATTGCCGCCTAAATCTATTGTTTTGACTTTCGATGACGGCAATAAAGATAATTATACTTATGCCTTTCCCATATTGAAGAAATATAATTTACCGGCAACCATATTCCTTATTTTCTCCGAAGTGGGCAGACCGGATAGATTAAGCTGGGAGGAGATTAACCGGATGCGGGATTCTGGTTTGATTTCTTTCGGCAGCCATACTATTAATCACCCGTTTCTGGAATATATCAAGTCAGATGAAGAACTAAAAAGAGAAATAAGCGGTTCAAAGGCGATGCTTGAGAAAAAGTTAGGAAGGCCGGTGGATACATTTTCTTACCCTATGGGCAGGTTCGATTCCAAGGTCAGGCAGTTTGTTGTAGATGCAGGATATAAAGCCGGAGTAGTCAGTAATCCCGGGAAAGATTATCCCAATGATGATGTATTCGTTTTAAAAAGGTTGAGGATTTCCGAGAATGCCGGTAATTTATTTATTTTTTGGATAGAGACCAGCGGCTATTATAATTTTATCAGAGAGCAGCGGCATAAATAAATCCAAAATCTAAAGTTCAAATGAGCGGTCGTAAAAAAATATTAATCTTCAACGTCAATTGGCTGGGCGATGTATTATTTTCCACCGCAACGATAAGAAACATCAGGTATAACTTCCCCGATAGTTTTATCGCCTGCATAATACCCCAGCGCTGCTATCAGGTGCTTGAAGGCAATCCTCATCTGGATGAGATTATTATCTATGACGAAAAAGGCAAACACAAAGGTTTATTAAGCAAGCTGGGATTTATCTGGTATCTTAGGAAATTCAAATTTGATACGGTATTCCTGCTGCATCGTTCATTCAGCCGCGCACTAATTGCAGTCTTGGCCGGTATCCCTGAGAGAATAGGTTATTATACAAAAAAGCGCGGGTTTATTTTAACCGGAAAGATACCGCCCCTGGATATGAACAGCCTCCACCGCATAGATTATTATTTGAACGTTATTGAAAAGGCCGGTTTGGAGATAAAAGACAGATTCACGGATTTCTTTGTCAGTGATAAAGATTTAAATTTTGCAGATGATTTCTTAGCCAAAGAATTAAAAGATGACGAAGGTTTTTTGGTCGGGATAAATCCCGGAGGGAATTGGAATCCTAAACGCTGGCCAAAGGAATATTTCGCGGAAATCGCAGACCGCTTGATAAAAGAATTCTCTGCCAGGATAATAATTACGGGAAGCTCCGGTGATTCGGCTTTAGCGAGAGAAATCAGCTCTAAAATGAAAGCCAAACCCATTCTTGCCTGCGGGATACTCAATCTTAAACAGTTCGCTGTAATGTCTAAGGTTCTGGATTTATTTATTACTGCAGACTCAGGGCCTTTGCATATAGCCAATGCCGTGGGCACAAAAAAAATTATTGCGCTTTTCGGGCCGACCGACCCTTTAATAACCGGACCGTTTCCTTCTCAAAATGTGATCATTTTAAGGAGAGACACGGGTTGCAAAATACCTTGCTATGTAGTGGATTGTAAAAACAACCGCTGTATGAAAGCGATCACGGTGGATGAAGTGATGGAAAAAATACGCGGAGTTTTAAACCAAAAGTATGCCAAAAATTAACAAGATTCTTTTTATAACACTCAGTAATATCGGTGACGCAATCCTGACTTTGCCGGTGTTAGACTATTTAATGGCGGTTTTTTCCGAAAGTAAAATTACCGTCATGGCGGCACCCCGGACAAAAGAGATATTTGAAAACAACCCCTGGATAGAGAAACTCATTGTCTACGACAAACACGCCGGTTTAAGCAAGAAGATAAATTTATTTCATGCGCTGAAAAAAGAAAAATTTGATATTGCGGTGGACTTAAGAGATACCCTCTTTGGCAGACTCCTTCCGGCTAAATATAAGGCGCATCAGTTTTTGTTTGGCCCTCCCAATGCGAAGCATATGCGTGATGTGCATCTGGCTAAAATTTTATATCCCGGGTCGATTTTTTCCATAGCTTCAGATTTAAAAAATAAATCAGTGTATATAAAAGAAGATGATCTGCGATATATTGCAAATTTGCTAAAAGTTAACAATATCACTGAGAAAGACAAAATAATAGCGTTCTCTGCGGGAGCAAGAAGCGAAATAAAACGCTGGCCCAAAGAAAAATTCCTTAATTTAATTTCCATAATCGCAGATGAATTCAAAGCCAGGATTATCCTGTTAGGGGATAAAGACGATATAGCCATAAATAGATACATTGTCGAACACAGTGAATACCCTTTGATAGATTTAAGCGGGAAAACTACAATTACACAACTCGCCTGTTTATTAGAAAAGTTGAGCCTTCTGATAACCAATGACAGCGCAAACCTGCACCTGGCCAGTTACTTGAATGTGCCGGTAGTGGCGATATTCGGCCCTACGGATGATTTAAAATACGGCCCCTGGTCGGGAAACTGGCGAGTAGTGAAAAAAGAGATTTTTTGCCGCCCCTGCCGGAAAGCACAATGCCGGTCCGGCGACTTGCGCTGTATGCAGTTAATTAACGTGGAAGATGTGTTGAGGCAGGTGAGGAGTATATTAGTGCCCCAGGGACCCAGTGACCAGCGCCCCAGAGAAAAAAAGGATTATAAGCGTATTCTGATTGTGCGCACAGACAGGGTAGGGGATGTTGTACTCTCTACGCCGGTGATTAAAGCTTTACGGGATGCGTATCCCGCTTCCTATATTGCTATGATGGTAAGGCCATATACAAAAATTATCGTCGCGGGTAATCCATATTTGGATGAAATAATAGTTTATGATAAGGATAAAAAAGAGAAAAGCTGGTTAGGGAGCTTTCTTTTTTCCGGGCGGTTAGCAGAAAAGAAGTTTGATTTGGCGGTCGTGCTTAACCCTTCAAATAGATCCAACCTCATTCCCTTTCTTGCCGGAATACCAAAGAGAGTCGGATATAACCGTAAAATGGGTTTTTTGCTTACCGATAAAATAAAAGATACCAAGTATGAAGGCAAGAAACACGAGATTGAGTATAATCTGGATGTAGTAAGATATCTGGGCATCCAACCGCAGGATAAAAATACCTTTATGCCGATAAGTCCGGAAGCTGAAAAATGGGCCGTGTCTATCTTTACAAAGGAACATATAAAACCAACAGATAAATTAGTGGTGCTTAATCCCGGCTCAAGCGATAACTCAAAGATATGGCCTGCTGAACGCTACGCAGCTGTGGGTGAGAAATTAGCTCAGAAAGGCTACAAAATCATTATTCTCGGAGGACCCGGCGATAAAGGAATAGCTCAGCAGATTATGACTCAAATGCATAATTCCTTTATCAATATGGTCGGTAATAACAACATCAGCCAGGCAGCCAGCCTTTTAAAGAAATGCAGCTTGTTTATTTCCACTGATACCGGGCCAATGCATCTTGCTGTAAGTGTAGGTGTTCCCGTCGTAGCCATATTCGGCAGAAACCAGCCGGGTTTAAGTGCGGTGCGCTGGGGTCCGCGTAATAAAAATAGCCGCCTGCTTCATAAAGATGTGGGTTGTAAAGTCTGTCTTGCGCATAATTGCAAAAAAGGGTTTCTCTGCCTTAAGGCCATAAGCGTAGAAGATGTCTTAGCTGCAGCTGAGTCTTTGGTGGGAGAGTAAAAACATATTGACAAAATTAAGGTTAATGCTATACTTAAAAAAATTCAACAATATCTTTTGGAGAAAGAAGGTAAGGACAAAGGCGTCCACCCGATTCTAATGGAGGCGCTTTTTTATTTTATATGCTATGCCTAAAAAATAGGCAGAAATTTGAATAAAACTATGCAGCAGGGAAAAACAAGGCTAAACAGATTACTGAAAAACAGGCAGGGAACTTCTTGCGAATTAATCGAAGTTTTGCAGGATGTCCAAGAAGAGTATAATTATTTGCCCGAAGAGGTCTTACGTGTTGTTTCCGATAGATTAACAGTTCCGCTTATTGAAGTATTCAGGGTAGCCAATTTCTACAAGGCTTTTACTCTTAAGCCGCGCGGAAGACATCTGTTGACGGTTTGCCTGGGTACGGCCTGCCACGTAAGAGGTGCGCCTAAATTTTTAGACGAAGTTTTAGGCCAGTTGAAGGTCGTGCCGGGTGAAACCACCGAGGACGGTGAGTTTACGGTTGAGACTGTGAATTGTCTCGGTGCCTGCGCTTTAGGTCCTGTTGTTGTCTTAGATGGAAAATATTATGACCATATGACCACACAAAAGTTACGTGTTTTAATTCAGCAGACCCGCAGCAAACCTTCACAATCAAAGAAAAAATGAATAAATTAAACAGCGCTGATAAGCTAAAAAAAATATCAGAAATAGAGAAAAATAAAAACCAGAAATTTATTAAGCTGGTTACGCTCTGTTCCGGGACGGGGTGTACTGCTTCAGGATGCCAGGCAGTGTTGGTTGCCTTGAAAAAGGAACTTAAAAAGGAGAAATTATCCCAGAAAGTAAAGGTAAGAACTACGGGTTGCCATGGTTTCTGCGAGCAGGGGCCGCTTATGGTTATTGAGCCAGGAAATATTTTCTATTGCCATATAAGACCGCAAGATGTTCCGGAGATTGTTTTGCAGACCCTCGTTAAGGGAAAGACCATAGATAGATTGTTTTATACCGATCCCGCCACAGGCAATAAGATTACTTCTGAGAGGAATATTCCTTTTTATAAAGCACAGGATAGAGTGCTGCTTAGTCAGAACAAACTGGTCGACCCCACTGATATCAATGATTATATTGCCATTGGCGGATACTCGGCTTTAATTAAGGTATTATCTTCTATTAAACCAGAGGCGGTGATTGAAGAAATCAGGAAATCCGGCTTACGCGGAAGAGGCGGAGCAGGTTTTCCTACCGGAAAGAAATGGGAATATTGTCTTCGGGCTACGGGTAGTCCCAAATATGTCATTTGTAACGCTGATGAGGGAGACCCCGGCGCTTATATGGACAGGAGTGTCTTAGAGGGCAATCCCCATGCAGTTATCGAAGGGATGCTTATTGGAGCATATGCCATTGGTGCAGAGCGAGGGTATATCTATGTAAGAAATGAGTATCCGCTGGCAGTCCAACACTCTAAGATCGCTGTAAAGCAGGCAAGAGAATTAGGCCTTTTGGGTAAGAATATCTTGGGGACGAAATTCGCTTTTGATATAAAGATAGCCAGGGGCGGCGGAGCATTTATCTGCGGAGAATCAAGCGCTTTGATGGCTTCATTGGAAGGAAAAGTGGGCGAGCCCAGACCTAAAGATATACATACTACTGAAAAAGGTTTTATGGGTTATCCTACTAATTTAAATAACGTGGAGACCTGGGCAAATGTTCCTTCCATCATCAACAAAGGAGCGTCTTGGTTTGCTAAAAAAGGAACAGAGCATAGTAAAGGCACAAAGATTTTCGCCCTGACCGGCAAAGTCAGAAATACCGGCCTTGTAGAAGTACCGATGGGTATTTCCCTGCGGGAAATTATTTTTGGTATCGGCGGAGGTCCTAGCGACGGCAAAAAGATAAAAGCAGTGCAGACCGGCGGGCCTTCAGGGGGGTGCCTTCCAGAAAAAATGTTTGATTTACCCGTAGATTTCGAAGCCTTGACCGAAGCTGGTTCAATGATGGGTTCAGGCAGTATGGTAGTAATGGATGAGGCAACCTGTATGGTAGATATGGCAAAGTATTTCTTAAAATTTCTCATAGATGAATCTTGCGGGAAATGCGTGCCGTGCCGGGTTGGCTTAAGCCGGATGCAGGAGATAATCAACGACATTACTGAGGGAAGAGGCACTCAGGATAAACTTAATCTTTTAAAAGAAACCTCTGAGACCGTGACGCTGGCTTCATTATGCGCTTTAGGTAAGACCGCACCTAACCCCGTATTATCCACGATTAAGTATTTTTATTCAGAATATGAAGCGCATATCAAAGAGAAACGCTGCCCTGCAGGCGTCTGCAGAGAATTAATCCACTATTCCATTCTCAAAGATAAATGCACGGGTTGTATGGCATGTCTTAAAGGTTGTCCGCATACTGCCATAGTAAAAGAAGGCAGGATTTGTAAAATACTGGATGATAAATGCCATAAGTGCGGTATCTGTAAAGAAGTGTGTAAATTTAGCGCAGTAAAGCTTTCTTAAAGGGAGATTATATGTTGGAATACGTAACGTTAACTATTGATGGAGCGGGGGTGCGTGCAGCACGCGGCTCTTCGGTTTTAGACGCTGCTTTGGATTATGGGATATGTATTCCCCATCTTTGTCACATGCGCGGGATTACTCCTTTTGGTGTATGCCGGTTGTGTATTGTAGAACTGATAAAAGACGGTAGGTCGAAAGTTACAACTTCCTGTACGCTGGAAGTAGAAGAAGGGATGGTAATCCAGGCGCATACAGAGAAAATACTTAAGGCCAGAAAGAATATTGCCGAGATGCTGGTGGCTGAAGCGCCTAATTCCCGCGCCATTCAGGATATCGCCGTAAAATGCGGCGTCAAAAATGTACGTTATCCATTCCGCCGTAAAGATTGTGTTTTGTGCGGGCGCTGCGTGCGGGTGTGCAGCGAAATTTGGCAGTCGAAATCTTTAGGGTTTGTCGGCCGCGGAAACCACAGGCACGTATCCCTGCCTTTTGATAAAAGACCGGAATTTTGTAAAAGATGCAATTATTGCATAGATGTTTGTCTTATGACCATACCGCCCTGTCCGGGACCTATGAAAAAGGGCAACGAGGCCCTTTGCGCTTTATGTGAATCTCAGCTATCAATGTCGGAGAAAATCCAGGATAGTTGCGTGGATTGTAGGTTAGGAGAGGGTTTTGGATGTGTGCGAAAAGATAGAAGTTTAATCAGAGTTTAAGGGAGGTTTAAAATGAATCTGCAACGGCCAAATGCAAATGATGTTACGCAGACCGCCAACAGGTCAAGGAATGTAGCCCCTAGTTCAGGCATATGTACGCGTTGTATTGACGGTTGTCGCGGGAACTGCGAAGTCTTCAAAGCCAGCTTCAGGAGTCGCGAAGTGCTTTATCCCGGGCCCTTTGGTGAAATTACTGCGGGCGGCGATAAAGATTATCCTGTTGATTATTCACATTTAAATATTATGGGATATGCTATGGGAGCAAAAGGGCTTCCTGAAGGCGTAAAGGGAGGTCCTGATACCGCTGTTTTCCCGGATGTTAACACTGAGACCGCTTACGGATGGACCGAAAAGGTGAAGATGCGCATCCCTGCTTTTACCGGAGCTCTGGGTTCAACTGAGATAGCCAGAAAAAACTGGGAGCATTTTGCAGTGGGCGCGGCTATTTCCGGCGTAACTATTGTCTGCGGTGAAAATGTCTGCGGTATTGATCCTGCTTTGGAACTTGATGATAAAGGCAAAATTAAAAAATCGCCGGATATGGACAGAAGAATCGAGATATATAAAAAATACAACGAAGGTTACGGCGAAATTCTCGTTCAGATGAACGTCGAAGACACACGGCTCGGTGTGGCAGAGTATGTGCGCAAAAAACATAATCTACACACTATTGAGCTTAAATGGGGGCAAGGTGCAAAGTGCATTGGCGGAGAAATCAAGGTAAAAACCCTGGAGCGTGCACTGGAGTTAAAAAAACGTGGTTATATAGTTACTCCTGATCCGACGCTTAAGGCAGTTCAGAAGGCCTATAAAGCCGGCGCCATCAGAGAGTTTGAGCGCCATTCCCGTTTGGGATTTGTTACTGAAAAAGATTTCTTTGCTGAAATTAAGCGTTTAAGGGACCTTGGTTTTAAGAGGATTACCTTAAAGACCGGTGCCTATCCGATGAGAGAACTGGCTATGGCTATTAAATGGGGCGCAGAGGCAAAGATTGACCTGCTCACCATTGACGGCGCTTCCGGCGGAACAGGCATGAGTCCGTGGCGCATGATGGAAGAGTGGGGAATACCTACTTTCTATTTACAGGCAATGACCTTTGAAATCTGTGAGAAACTTGCCAAGAAAAAGGTTCGCTTGCCGGATATTGCCATTGCCGGCGGTTTCTCAACCGAGGACCAGATCTTCAAAGTTTTAGCCATGGGTGCTCCATATGTCAAAGCAGTATGTATGGGAAGGGCATTTATGATTCCCGGCATGGTTGGCAAAAATATCGGTTTCTGGATTGAAGGAAAAGACCTGCCCAATACCGTTTCCCAATATGGCAGCAAACCCGAGGAGATTTTTGTCTGCTACAAGGAACTCGAGGAGAAATACGGAGAGAAAACTTTGAAAGAGATGCCTCTGGGAGCAATCGGTATATACAGCTTCTCCCAGAAATTAAAAGTCGGCCTGCAGCAACTGATGGCCGGCAGCAGAAACTTTAAGCTTTCCACAATCTCCAGGAAAGATGTTATCTCTCTTACCGAAGAGGCTGCTAAGGTTTCCGGCATTCCTTACGTTATGGATGCTTACCGGGAGGAAGCAGAAGAGGTTCTTAAAGGCTAGAATATTTTTTAGTCTGTATCTTTAGTGAATAACAAAATGCCCCGCTTTGAATGGCGGGGCATTTTGTTATAAGCTGAACCTATGGAACAGGCAGAAATTACTATTATTGGTGCGGGAGTTATCGGTTTAGCAGTAGCCGCAGAACTCTCCAAAGTCTTCCCAAACATCTTTGTCATTGAAAGAAATTCTTCATTCGGCGAAGAAATAAGTTCCCGGAATAGTGAAGTAGTCCATGCCGGGATCTATTATCCCAAAGATTCTCTTAAAACCAGGAGCTGTATAGAAGGAAGACAGTTGTTGTATGAATATTGTGCTCAGAATAATATCAGCCACAGGAAAACAGGCAAATTAATAGTAGCTATCGATACAGGCGAGATTGGAGAACTGGGAGCATTATTTAGAAATGGCCTGGGAAATGGCGTAACCGACCTAAAACTGCTTTCTAAGGATGAGGTAAAAAAACTAGAACCCTGTGTGGAATGTCTCGCTGCAATATACTCTCCCTCTACCGGAATTATTGATTCGCACGCTCTTATGAAGAGTTTAGTATATCAATTAGAAGCCCAAGGAGGTATGATTGCCTACAATACTGAACTAAAGGATATAAGCAGGGATAGAAACGGTTTTGAAATTACGGTAGAAGATAAAAAGGAAGGGCGTTTTAAATTCTTAAGCCGTATTGCGATTAATTGTGCGGGTTTAAATTCTGATAAAGTTGCGGCAATGATCGGGTTGTCCAAAGAGGAATATAAACTTAAATATTGTAAAGGTGATTATTTTCGTGTGAGCCCAAGAAAAGCAAGCCATATTAAACACCTCGTTTATCCGGTTCCTCAACATGGCCGCGCAGGGCTGGGTATTCACGCCACATTAGATTTGGCCGGTGGTTTACGTTTGGGGCCCGATGATGAATATGTAGATAGAATAGATTATAATGTAGATGCATCTAAACAGGAACTATTTTATGAAAGTGCCAGACAGTTTTTACCTTTTATTAAATTTGACGACCTTTCTCCTGATATTGCGGGCATTCGGCCAAAACTGCAGGGTGCCGGCGAAGAGTTTCGTGATTTTATTATCAAGGATGAAACGGAAAGCGGGCTTTTGGGTTTTATTAATCTTATAGGCATCGAATCGCCTGGCTTGACGGCATGTCTTTCTATCGCCAGAACAGTAAAGCGATTAGTCAATGACAGGACTTGACAAATACATAAAATATGTTATACTCTTTTTAAGAATTACAAAGAAGTAAAATAACAATGACGTTCGCTTAAAAAAGCGGACGTTTTTTTATTTCATAGGACGAAGGCGTCCTTTTTAGTGACAATGAAGCTAAGAAGGACGCTTTTTATTATTAAGGAGCTTTTAGCCATGATTGATACAAAGGATGAGAGATGGCTTAAAAAAGCGCTCAAGGAATGCTTTGAAAGCAGAAGTAAGAAGGTTAGTAAAGACAGACAATTATTAGAAGGGTTTAGTATGCTCGTAAGATATACGGCGCAGAATATGAAAGACAATCTTGATAAAACCAGGGCATTGTGGGAAGAGGATCCCGCATCAAAAGAATTAATAGAGAAATTTGATTCGTTAGCAAATTGTTTATCCTATCTTGAGAGGTATTGCCGGGAAAAAATAGACCGCGAATTCCCAAAACACAAAAAGTCAGACTAAGCCAAAAGTAAAAGATATACAAACAAAGAATCGAATAGTATATAAATAAAGCAGAGGACTAAGGCGTCCTGGATTATATCACAGAGTGGTATGTTCGGGACGTTTTTTATTTTATGAAGACACATATAGTACGTATAGCATGCGCGCAGATAAATTGCACGGTGGGCGACCTTGAGGCAAACCGCGATAAGATTATTGAATATATCCGTTCAGCCAGGGATAATAAGGCGGATATAGTCTGTTTTCCCGAATTGGCCGTTACGGGTTATCCTCCGGAAGATTTACTGCTTAAACCGAAATTTATACAGGATAACTTCAAGACAATCAAAGAAATAGCTCAAGTAACCAGCGATATCGTAGCGGTGGTAGGGTTCGTTGACCGGGATAATGCAAGGCTCTACAACGGCGCATGCGTCATCAGCGACGGTAAGATTAAAGGAGTGTATCATAAGATGCTTCTGCCTAATTACGGGGTATTTGATGAAAAAAGATACTTTTCACCCGGTAAGGCGTTCGGTGTCTTTGAAATTGCGGGTTTAATCTTTGCGGTCAATATTTGCGAAGATATCTGGCACGGAGAAGGGCCGCTTAAAAGACAGGTCGCTGCGGGCGCAAAGCTTATTTTAAATATCAATGCCTCGCCTTATTATGCGGGGAAGGCTGTTGAGAGAGAAAATATTATACTTAATCAGGCAAAGACGCACCGGCTGGTGATTGCTTATACCAATCTTATCGGCGGACAGGACGAGTTGGTTTTTGACGGTCAGAGCATGATTGTAGACGGTAAGACAAAAACCGTAAAATACGGCTCGGCATTCAAGGAGGAACTTCTGCTCTCCGATGTCAAAATACCGCTTGCGCCGAAAAAGAAAAGAAAAAGCGTCATCCGGGTTGCCGTAACTCTTAAAGAAGGGAGAAAAACCGCTTTGCCCCCTAAAGAAATTAAACCGCTTAAGCCGGCTGAAGAAATTTACCAGGCCCTGGTTTTGGGTCTAAAAGATTACGTCGGGAAAAACGGATTCAGGAAAGTTGTCATAGGCTTAAGCGGAGGCATTGATTCTTCGCTCGTAGCGGTAATAGCGGTCGATGCGCTTGGTGCGGATAACGTAGCCGGCATATTTATGTCTTCGCGTTATTCTTCCCAGGAGTCCGAAGTCGATACGCAGTTGTTAGCCAAGAATTTAGCCATAGAGTTTAAGAGCGTTTCTATCGAGCATATCTACAAAATGTATTTGTTATTTTTCGAGTCGCACTTTGCAGGTTTGTCCCGCGATATTACGGAAGAGAATATCCAGGCAAGGATCAGAGGAAACATACTGATGGCATTTTCAAATAAATTCGGCTGGCTGGTATTGACGACCGGCAACAAATCCGAGATGAGCACCGGATATGCCACGCTCTACGGTGATATGGCCGGAGGTTTTGCCGTAATAAAAGACGTGCCTAAGACCCTTGTTTATGATTTAGCCAGGTACAGGAACGGTTTAAAAGAAATCATTCCTGAGCGGGTATTAAGCAGGGCTCCGACCGCGGAATTACGCCCCAATCAGAAAGACTCCGATTCCCTACCCGCGTATGATATTCTTGATCCTATCTTAAAGGCATATGTGGAAGAAGACAAGAGTATGCAGGAAATCGTCGGGCTCGGATTTGACAGCGATACCGTCACAAAAGCCATCAACCTGGTAGATAAGAGCGAGTATAAACGCAGGCAATCGCCGCCGGGTATTAAAATTACGCCGAAGGCATTCGGAAGAGACAGGAGAATGCCGATTACGAATAAATACAAAGGATGAAATATGACTTTTGAGATATTAGTCAAAACATTATCTCCCAAGTTAAAAGCTATTGCCTACCGGCTTAACCATAGTTTTACCTTTTTCGATGAAGAAGACCTTTATCAGGAAGCATTGCTGCATTTGTGGGGAGAATTTAAAGCCGGCACTCTATCTGACAAAACCGACAGTTATATCTTGCAGGGATGTTATTTCTATCTTAAAAATTATATCCGTACGCACAAAGATAAGATTATCCCCTTACGCATTGATACGCATTCGCCGGAAGATGAGGAAAATCCCAAAGAGCCATTAGCGCTTAAAGATGATAATCCGCAGCGCTATTTTGATTATTTAAATGATAAACTTCTGGCAGAGCTGATTTGCAATAACGGCCTTAAGCAGCGCGAAAAAGAATTATTGCCTTTTTTTGCGCAAGGGCTTACTACCCGCGAAATCGGCAGACATCTGGGTATCTCGCATGTAATGGTAATTAAATTAACCGGGGCAATCCGTGAAAAGTGCCGGAAATATTTAGATATTCTGTAAATTTTAGTTACCAGTAGAGGGCGGTTTTTACTTGTATTGGTGTAAAGTTTAGAATAAGCACAGAGATGTGCGGATAAACAGAGGTGTTCTCTAGAAGAGTACGCCGTTTTTATTTAAACCGTAATTTAGACGCAGGCGTCTTAAATCCAATGTTTGGATTCCAAGACGCCTTTTTTAATGAGGGCATAAGTTATAGAACCCGCTAATAGGTAGGTTAAGCGACATAACTTATATGCCCGAATTAACCCCGCACCTTTCTTTGTATTCAAGCTTTTACGTTAAAGATTTGAATGATAGAAAGGTGCGGGATAAGTTCAGTAAAAGAGAAAGATGAAGACAGGCATTATAAATGGGAAAATTATATCCTGCGCGGTATCTACCGCTTAGGATCAAATTTTTCTTCTATAAAAATGTTTGGAAAAATTTGAGGGAGGTGCGCTATGAAAAAAATTGAGGCATTTATTCGTCCTGAAAAAGTCGGGGCAGTACGCAAGGCATTGGAAGAAGTCGATATTACGGGGCTGAATATCGCCCAGGTTGACGGTCACGGTAAACAGCGGGGTACCGTCCAGAAATTTAGGGGGACAGAATATAAAGTGGGAATTTTACCGAAGACTAAAATAGAAATTGTTGTGCGGGATGAGCAGGTGGAGAAGGTATGTGCCGCAATCATTGAGGTGGCCCGTACCGGCGAAGTCGGAGATGGTAAAATATTCATCTCGCCCGTTGAAGAGGTAATCAGGATTAGAACAGGAGAAAGAGGGGGAACAGCCTTATAACCAGGAGGTGGAAAGATGAATGCAGGTGATACTGCGTGGGTGCTGATATCTTCAGCGCTGGTTATGGTGATGACGCCGGGCCTTGCGTTTTTTTACGGAGGCATGGTTAGGAAAAAGAACATCTTGAGCATATTGATGCAGTGTTTTATTATTCTCTGTTTAGTCAGTGTGCAGTGGGTGTTATATGGTTATAGCCTTTCGTTTGCTCCCGGTCGAGGTTTCTGGGGCGGCTTTGGGTGGTGGGGATTAAACGGCGTAGGTTTAGAGCCGTATGCGGACTATGCCGGAACTATTCCGCATCAGGTATTCATGATATTTCAAGCAATGTTCGCTATTATTACCCCCGCGCTTATTATCGGTGCTTTTGCGGAAAGAATGAAATTCTCGGCATTCCTGGTAATTATTATTTTATGGGTAACGTTTGTCTATGATCCGGTGTGCCACTGGGTCTGGGGTATCGGCGGATGGCTAAAAAATTTAGGTGCCCTTGATTTTGCCGGCGGAACCGTAGTGCATATTAATGCCGGAACAGCGGCTTTGGTCACAGCCTTAGTAATAGGTAAAAGAAAAAATCTGGATAAGAATATACCGACACCGCATAATATGCCTTTTGTCGCTTTGGGAACGGCACTACTCTGGTTTGGCTGGTTTGGTTTTAATGCGGGAAGCGCCCTGGCAGCCAACGGGTTAGCTGCGAATGCCTTTGTGGTTACTAACACTGCGGCTGCAGCAGCGGGTTTGAGTTGGGCGATTATCGAATGGTTGCGTAACGGCAAACCGACTATATTCGGTGTATGTTCAGGTGCTGTAGCCGGATTAGTTGCTATTACGCCTGCGGCGGGATTTGTAAATGTCATCTCCGCGATTATCATTGGGTTATTGGTCAGCGTTTTTTGTTTTATTGCAGTTACTGTTATTAAACCAAGATTGGGATATGATGATTCCCTGGATGCATTTGGCGTCCATTGTATCGGCGGAATCTGGGGTGCTTTGGCAACAGGATTGTTCGCTTCGAAAGCTGTCAATGCCGCAGGTGGTAACGGATTATTCTTTGGTAATCCCAAACAACTTCTCGTACAATTGACAGCTGTTGGAGCAACGCTGGTTTACTCGCTGGTTGTTACGTTGATAATCTATAAAGTTGTTGATGCGCTGATTGGCGTCAGGGTAACTGAAAAAGAAGAAGCAATGGGCCTTGATTTAACCCAGCATCACGAGAAAGCCTATACGGTATTAGAATAAAAATGTTTAGAAAAATTATATCCTGCGCGGCATCTGCCGCTTAGGATCAAATTTTTCTTCTATAAAAATGTTTAGAAAAATTTGAGGAGGGTAGACAGATGAAACTGATTATCGCCATAATCCAGCCGGATAAGCTGGAGGATGTAAAAGAAGAGCTTTATAAGGCTGAAGTAAACCTTCTTACGGCCAGTGAAGTCTTAGGACACGGTCGCCAGAAAGGAGTAGCTGAGATTTACCGCGGCGCAAAAGAAACCGGTAATCTATTGCGGAAAATCCGCCTTGAAATCGCCGTGAATGAGAACTATGTTGAGCCGACGATAAAAGCGATTATCAAGGGCGCCAAGACCGGCGAGACCGGCGACGGCAAGATTTTTGTCCTTGAGCTGAAAGAATGTATCCGCGTGCGCACCGAAGAACGGGGAGGAGTGGCTATAGGATAAAAAAGAGTTACCAAACACGGGATATTTTTACTTGTATATATAGATGATGCTTAAATTCTAAGCACGTTGTAGTGCACAAATAAGCAGTCAGGAATTGAACAGAGGTGTTCATGTTGGTCAAAGGGTTGACCTGCGTGGACACCTCTTTTTTTAATGAGGCCATAACTTACGGAGCGGCAGCGAACGTAAGTTATTTGGCCGAATTAACCCCGCAAGTGCCAAAGAATTTCATAATGAAATTCTTTGAGCGGTTACGCCGCGGGGTAAATTCTACAATCTGGGAGGTATCAATGCCAAAAGCGAAAAAAGCAGCAGCCGCAGCCGTAAAGACCAGGAATCCGCTTACCAACGGTTCTTTTGATGAACAGGCTGCGCGGGATGTCCTTAAACTGGTAAAAGATAAGAATATACAGATTATCGATTTGAAATTCAATGATTTGCCGGGGCTGTGGCAGCATTTTTCTATTCCTGCGTCAGAGTTGCTCGATATGGATGATATTGTGCGTTCTATCTGGGTAGACGGGATTGGTTTTGACGGCTCATCCATCCGCGGTTTTCAGAAAATCCAGGAATCGGATATGATTTTAATACCCGATCCTTCTACGGCAATAGTCGACCCGGTTTGCGAAGTGCCGACTTTAAGCCTCATCTGCGATATTTATGACCCTCTGACCCGCAAGCCTTACACCCGCGACCCGCGTTATATCGCCAGGAAGGCCGAAAAATATCTTAAAGATTCAGGGATTGCCGACACCGTTTATTTCGGGCCGGAAGCGGAATTCTTTATTTTTAACAGCGTTCGTTTTGATCAGACTGAAAATTCCGGTTATTACTTTATCGATTCCGATGAAGCGGATTGGAATACCGGCCGAGATGAAAATCCTAACCTGGGATACAAGATCCGTTTCAAAGAAGGCTACTTTCCTGTTCCCCCGCACGATTCCATCCAGGACTTAAGGAGCAGAATAATCCTGAAAATGAAAGAGTCGGGTATTAACGTAGAAGTGCATCACCATGAAGTGGCCACTGCCGGACAATGCGAAATTGATATGAAATTCGATAAATTGACCAAGATGGCAGATAACCTTTTGCTTTACAAATATATCATCAAAAATATGGCGAGGAAGAACAATATGGTTGCCACATTTATGCCGAAGCCGCTGTTTGCGGATAACGGTTCGGGTATGCATTGCCATCAGAGCCTCTGGAAAAACGGGGTAAACCTCTTCTTCGATAAGAACGGCTATGCGCTCATATCTCAGACCGCTAAATATTATATCGGCGGTTTGCTCAAACACGCCAATAGCCTGATGGCATTCTGCGCGCCTACCACAAATTCTTACAAGAGATTAGTCCCCGGTTACGAAGCACCGGTAAACCTGGTTTACTCGGCGAGGAACCGTTCCGCGGCAGTAAGAATACCGATGTATTCGGACAGCCCCAAATCCAAGAGGATAGAATTCAGGCCGCCTGATCCGGCATGCAACGGCTATCTGGCGTTCAGCGCAATGCTTATGGCAGGGCTTGACGGTATCCAGAACAAGATTAATCCCGGCGAGCCAGTGGATGTTGACCTTTTTGACTTGAGTGAAGAGGAAATGACCAAGATTCCCACCGTGCCTTCGTCACTGCGCAGGGCAATAGATGCCTTGGAAGCCGACCATGATTATCTCTTAAAAGGCGGAGTATTTACCAAAGACGTCATTGATATCTGGCTTGAGTATAAACGGAAGAAAGAGATAGACGGAGTAAGGATGCGTCCTCATCCGTATGAGTTTTATCTTTATTTTGATATTTAATTACTGTTTAGCCTCGATGGCAGGCAAAATCCTGATTATTAAACATATCGAAATCGAAGGGCCGGGCAGTATCGAAGAATTCTTCCGCGATACTGCCCGGCGGTTATCTACGGTATCGTTAGAAAAAGGAGGGTCTCTACCCCAGACGCTTGATGGCATAGACGCGGTTATATCCCTGGGAGGGCCGATGAATGTTTATGAAGAGGTTAAATATCCGTTCCTTGAGGCTGAAAACACATTTATCAAGAATCTGCTGCAGGAAGAAATTCCTTTCTTGGGGATTTGTCTTGGCGCCCAGCTCTTGGCAAAAGCAGCGGGTGCACAGGTGAATAAATCCTCTATTAAAGAAATCGGCTGGTATGAAATCAAGTTAACCGAAACAGGCAAACAGGACCGCCTGTTCGCAGATATGCCTTTTGAATTATCGGTGTTTGAATGGCACGAAGATACTTTTGAGTTGCCGAAGGAAGCTATCTTGTTAGCGCAAGGTAAGAACTGTAAGAATCAGGCCTTCCGTGTCGGCAGGAACGCCTACGGCTTACAGTTCCATGTAGAAATTAATCCCTTGATAATTCATTCTTGGATTAAGTCCTACGGGATCCCGGAAGACATTGACGGAGAGAGTATGCTGTTTGAAACGGTTAAACAAAAAGAAGATTTGGATAGGCAATCTATGCTGATGTATCTTAATTTTAGCCGTATTATTACTCAGGACGCTGCAGTACGTATAGCCTAAGGCGGATGCTTTTTTTTATACGGCGCTGCTTAAATTTTAGGCAAAGGATGATAAATATATGATTAAAGTATTCATTGCCAATAATCAAGAAAAAATTAAAGAAATTATCACGGAGATACTCAATAAATTAGGAAACGCCGATATTTATATAAGGAGACAGGCGGATATAATCGAGATTATGGAGAAAAAGGATATCTCCGGCATGATTTCTCTTGAGGATAAAGTAGTGGAATTAGGGGCATCTTTATATGATGAAAAAAAAGGTATATTGTATAAGACGGTTTTGGAAATTATCGAACGGCTTTTGATTGAATATGCCTTGGAGCGCAGCGAAGGCAACCAGATAAAGGCAGCAAGGGTGTTAGGTATTAACCGTAATACGATCAGGTCCAAAATCAGAAAATTAGCCATTGATGCGCACAAATGGAAGGTCCCATGATGTTTAAAACGCGATTCCCGAAAAGTCAAGGTTTGTATGACAGCCGATTCGAACACGATTCATGCGGAGTAGGCTTTGTCTGCAATATAAAAGGCGAAAGGACAAATGAAATTGTCCGGGACGGGCTTTCAGTGCTTAAGCGCTTATCCCATCGCGGAGCAACCGGCTCAGACCCTAAGACCGGAGACGGTGCCGGGATATTGATTCAGATACCGCATGAATTCTTTGTGCGCGTATGTTCGGGAAATAAATTTGATTTGCCGGGCCAGGGCGAATACGGTACGGGATTGGTGTTTTTGCCGAGGAATAACAAAGAACGCCAATTTTGTAAAGATGTTTTTTTAAAAGTAATCAGAGAGGAATGTCAGGAACTGCTGGGATGGCGTAAGGTTTTCGTGGATGATACTGATATAGGCAAGACTGCTAAAGAAACTCAGCCGGTAATTGAGCAGGTATTTATCGGAAAAAAAGTCACCAAGGGTTCACCAAGCCACAAAGTCACAAGTAAAGACGGGATGGATTTTGAGAGAAGGCTTTATGTGATAAGGAAGAGGATAGAGAACATTATCCGCGCATCAAATTTAAAACAGAAACCGATTTTCTATATTACTAATCTATCCAGCCTTACCTTTTCTTATAAAGGCCTCCTCATGCCTTATCAAGTGGAGAATTTTTTCCCTGATTTAAAAGACCCGAGTATAAAAAGCGCTTTGTGTCTGGTACATTCGCGCTACAGCACTAATACCTTTCCGACTTGGGATTTAGCGCAGCCGTTTAGATTCCTGGCGCATAACGGAGAGATCAATACCTTAAGGGGAAACATCAACTGGATGCGGGCCAGAGAAGGGCTGTTAGAAAGCAAATTATTCGGTAAAGACCTGAAGAAGATTTTCCCTGTAATTGTTCCCGGCGGAAGCGATTCAGCTACCATTGATAATGTTTTTGAATTACTGGTTTTATCGGGAAGAAGCCTGCCGCATGCGATGATGATGCTCTTACCTTCTGCCTGGGAACGGAATAATTTTCTGGATGAGAGGCTGAAGGAGTTTTATAAATACCACGCCTGTTTTATGGAGCCCTGGGACGGTCCGGCTGCCATCGCCTTTACCGACGGAAGAAGAATCGGAGCTGTTTTAGACAGGAACGGTTTACGGCCCGCAAGATATATAGTAACTAAAGAAAATTCGGTGGTAATGGCTTCTGAAGCAGGGGTTTTGGATATCGCGCCGGAAGATATTCTTATCTCGGGACGCCTGGAGCCGGGCAAGATATTTTTTATCGATACAGAAGCCGGCCGTATTATAGAAGATAAAGAAATAAAAGAGACTATGTCGAGGAGGCAGCCTTATGGTAAATGGTTAAAGGAAAATATGCTAGAGTTAGAAGAGCTTGTGGATAGGAAATGCAGAGAGAAAGCAAGTTCCGATATTCTGACTGATTTGAAATCCTTCGGCTATACCCGCGAAGATTTAAAATTTATTCTTAAGCCCATGATAGAAAACGCCCAGGAGCCGGTGGGCTCGATGGGAAATGATACGCCGCATGCGGTATTATCTTCCCGCCCGCAGTTGTTTTACAATTATTTTAAGCAATTATTCGCCCAGGTAACTAATCCGGCTATTGACCCTATCAGGGAGGAAGTGGTGATGAGCTTGGAAAGTTACCTCGGTCCGGGAAAAAATATCCTTGATGAGACGCCTTATCATTGCCATAAATTAAGTGTGAGAAAACCGATTCTTTCTAATCCGGATTTGGAAAAAATCCGCGGGATTAAAAAGAACGGATTTAAAACCAAGACTATTTCTTTACTTTTTGCCGCCGAAGACGAGAGAAATTTTACAAAGACCCTGAATAAAATCTGCAAAGAGGCAGAGTCGGCCATAAAAGAGCAGTATACCTTTATTATCCTAAGTGACCGCGGCGTCAACAAAGATTATGCGAGCCTGCCCAGCCTTTTAGCTTGCGCTGCGGTGCATCATTATCTGGTAAGAAAGGCCTTGCGTACTCAAATCAGTATCATTGTTGAGGCGGGGGATTGCCGGGAAGTGCATCACTTTGCCCTTTTATTCGGCTACGGAGCAGATTGTATTAATCCTTACCTTGCCTATGAAGCAGTGAAATATTTAGTTAAAGAGGACGGTCTCAATTTAGATTCAGAAACTACATTGCATAATTACATCAAAGCGACGGAAAAAGGCATCTTGAAGATTCTCTCCAAAATGGGAATTTCCACCTTGCAGAGTTACCGCGGGGCACAGATATTTGAAGCCGTAGGTTTAAGTCAGGATGTAATTGAGAAGTGTTTTACCGGCACGGTTTCGCGCATTGGCGGCGCAGGTTTAGATGTGATTGCCGAGGAGGTAATTTTAAGCCACAAGCAGGCTTTCCCGGATAGAAAAATAGAGACTCCTTTCTTAGCTACAGGAGGCGTATATCAATGGAAAAGAGACGGAGAATTTCATCTTTGGAATCCCGACAGTATTGCTGCTTTACAGGATGCGGCAAGGAAAGCTGACTGCAAAAAATATCAAGAGTTCGCACAGTTGATTAATGAACAGTCCGGAAATCCTACCACTTTGCGCAGTCTATTGAAGTTTAAGAAGACAAATTCCATACCTGTTGAAGAGGTCGAACCTGTATCCGAGATTGTCAGACGTTTTGCCAGCGGTGCGATGAGTTTTGGCTCTATTAGCAGAACATGCCATGAGACCATTGCTATCGCCATGAATAGATTAAAAGCCAAATCTAACACCGGAGAAGGCGGAGAGGACCCGGTCAGGTTTATTCCTTTGCCAAACGGCGATTCGACCAGGAGCGCCATTAAACAGGTTGCTTCCGGCAGGTTTGGCGTAACTACGAATTATTTAGTTAATGCGGATGAATTACAGATAAAAATTGCCCAGGGAGCAAAACCGGGTGAAGGAGGTCAGCTTCCCGGCCACAAAGTAAGCGTTACTATCGCCAAGACCCGCTATACCACGCCGGGTGTGACTTTGATTTCTCCTCCGCCGCATCATGATATTTATTCTATTGAAGACTTGGCGCAATTAATTTTTGATTTAAAAAATACCAATCCGCGGGCGCGTATCAGCGTTAAGTTAGTTTCTGAAATCGGGGTAGGGACAATTGCTGCCGGAGTAGCCAAAGGCCATGCGGATATGATTTTGATTTCCGGAGGCGATGGCGGAACCGGCGCTTCGCCTATAAGCTCTATCCGTCACGCAGGGCTGCCCTGGGAATTAGGCATATCAGAAACGCATCAGACTTTGGTTCTGAATGATTTAAGAAGCCGGGTGCGTTTGCAAACCGACGGCCAGATGCGCACAGGCAGGGATGTAGCGATTGCAGCGCTTTTAGGCGCAGAGGAATTTGGTTTTTGCACATCGGTTTTAATAACTTTGGGCTGCGTGATGCTCAGGCACTGCCATCTCAACAATTGTTCATTGGGGGTTGCCACTCAAGATGAAATTTTAGAAAGGAGGTTTCAGGGCAGGCCTGAATACGTAATAAATTATTTTCAATTTGTAGCAGAGGAATTACAGCAAATCATGAGCAGCCTGGGCGTAAGAACCGTTAATGAGATGATTGGAAGGACTGACCTATTAGAAGTAAATTCGGAGATTTTACCATGGAAGGCAAAAAAAATTGATTTTTCCCGGATTTTATATAGACCCGATGTCCCTAAATCAATAAAGACATATTGCAGCTTCAGTCAGAATCACGGTATAGATGAGGTTCTGGACTTAAAGCTGATAGAATTAGCTCATCCTGCATTACAGAAAAAAGAAGCAATAAAAATGGAACTGCCGATTAAAAATACCGACCGGACCACAGGCGCAATGTTAAGCGGAGAGCTTTGCCGTAGATATAGCGAAGGTGGTTTACCCGAAGATACTATACATTTTAAATTTACGGGCGTTGCCGGTCAGAGTTTTGGCGCATGGCTTGCCAAAGGGATTACTTTTGAACTTGAGGGGATGGCCAATGACTATGTGGGGAAAGGTATTTCCGGAGGCAAGATTATTATTTATCCGCATAAAAAAACGCAGTATAAACCGGAAGAGAATATTATCATCGGAAATACCACATTTTACGGCGCAATAACCGGTGAGGCCTATATCCGCGGCGTTGCCGGCGAAAGGTTTTGTATCAGAAATTCAGGGCTCTATGCCGTCGTTGAGGGGTTAGGAGACCACGGCTGTGAATATATGACCGGCGGAAGAGTGGTGGTATTGGGTAAAACCGGAAGAAATTTTGCTGCCGGTATGTCAGGCGGGATTGCTTATATATATGATACTGCCGGCGATTTCAAAAATAAGTGTAATATGGATATGGTGGAATTGGAAGAGCCGGATGAAGAGGATTTAGAGGCTATTAAAAACCTATTGGTTAATCATCACAAATACACCCAGAGTGCGATTGCTAAAAAAATCCTTGAAAATTTAAGCAGTGAAAAGATAAAATTTATTAAAGTTATGCCTATAGAATATAAGCGTATATTAGAAGGCAGGAAACCGGAAGAAAAACTAGAACTGGTTGATACATTGGATGGATGACAGATAATGGGAGATCTAAAAGGTTTTTTAAAAGTAAAGCGCAAGGGGACCGAGTACAGACCGGTATGTGAGCGGCTGCGGGATTACAAAAAAGTTTTTGCCATGCGTTCGGATGAATGTTCGCAGGAACAGGCATCTCGCTGCATGGATTGCGGTACTCCTTTTTGCCACTGGGGATGTCCTATAGGAAACTATATCCCCGAATGGAATGATTTTGTATTTAGAGGACAGTGGGAGAAGGCATACTGGCTGCTTGAAGCCACTATCAATCTGCCGGAAATCACCGGAAGGGTATGTCCAGCGCCGTGTGAATATTCCTGCGTTTTGGGAATTAATGACGAGCCGGTGACTATACGCGAGAACGAAATGGCGATTATTGAATATGCCTTCAAAAAAGGGTTAGTCAGGCCCAGGATGCCAGGGAAACGCACAGGCAAAAAAATTGCTGTGATTGGTTCAGGGCCATCCGGCCTTGCCTGTGCTGACCAGCTGAATAAGGCAGGACATAGTATCGTTGTTTTTGAAAAAGATGATAAGCTCGGTGGGATATTGCGCTACGGAATCCCTGATTTTAAACTGGAAAAAGACATTTTAGACGGCAGGGTTACGATTTTAAAGCAGGAAGGGATAGAATTTCAAACCAATACCAATGTGGGTCTGGATTATTCCGTTAAAAAATTGTTGGCTGGATTTGATGCCGTCTGCCTCGCAGGAGGTTCGCGCACTCCGCGGGATTTAAAGATAGCGGGGAGAGAATTAAAGGGAATATATTTTGCTATGGATTATCTGACACAGGCAAACCGCAGGGTTTCCGGTGAGAAAATATCAGAGGATAAAATCATAGATGTCAAAGATAAACGCGTAGTGATTATGGGAGGGGGCGATACAGGGGCGGATTGCGTGGGGACTGCTGTGCGGGGAGGCGCGTCTTGTGTTACCCAGATAGAACTTTTACCTAAACCAGCCGAATGCCGCACGCAAGATTATCCTTGGCCTAAATATCCGTTGATTTTAAAAACTTCTACCAGCCATGAAGAAGGATGTTGGCGTGAATGGTCTATCTTAACTAAAAAATTTATCGGCGAAAACGGATATCTTAAAGGCCTTGCCTGCATAAAAGTAGATTTTTCTACAAAAGATGCGACGGGCTGTCCTGTAATGAAAGAAGCGCCGGGGACAGAATTTAAAATAGAGGCAGACTTGGTAATACTGGCTTTAGGGTTCATTCATCCGGAACATAAGGGATTGCTTTTAGGATTGGGTGTAGAGTTTGATGCAAGGGGCAATGTTAAGACCGGCGATAACTACATGACTTCGATAGATAAAGTTTTTAGTGCAGGGGACTCAAGAAGAGGCCAGTCTCTGATAGTCTGGGCTATTAGAGAAGGCAGGCGTTGTGCACACGCAATAGATGCATATCTAATGGGGGGGAAAAGCGCACTGCCTGTTTTATAAAGAATAAAATATGTGCGGAATCTGCGGTATCTACAATTTTAATAAGAACAGCAAAATAAATATGGATCTGGTAAAACAGATGGCTTATATTCTCCGCCACCGCGGACCGGACGAGTTTGGTTTTTATGGTGATGAACAAATAGGTTTAGGCCACAGCCGCCTTAGTATTATTGACCTTTCAGGAGGCAAGCAGCCCATGCATAACGAAAATAAAACCATTTGGGTGGTTTTTAACGGTGAGGTTTTTAATTATATAGAATTAAGAGAAGAGCTGATTAAAAAAGGCCATGAATTTTATACTCATAGCGATACGGAAGTGCTCGTTCATCTTTATGAAGAAAAAGGAGCCGATTTTATTAACGATTTAAACGGACAATTTGCCTTCGCTATATGGGATAAGAGGAAAGAGCAATTAATTTTAGCCAGGGACAGAGTAGGTATAAGACCTTTGTTTTATACCGTTGTTTGCGGTTCCTTAATTTTTGCTTCTGAGATTAAATCCATCTTCATGGATAAAAAAGTAGAACGTCAGATTGACCACATTGGATTACAGCAGCTATTTACTTTTTGGGCAACGATTCCGCCGAGAACAATTTTTACCGGCATTAAAGAATTGCCTCCAGCGCATTATTTGATTGTTAAAGATGGTAAATTAGAGACAAGGAAGTATTGGCAGCTGCAATTCGCTCTGAAAGATAAGAATAATAAAATTCAATCCGAAGATTATTACGGTGATAGGCTCCTGGAGCTGCTTAAAGATTCTTCGAGGCTGCGTTTAAGAGCCGATGTGGCTGTAGCTGCATATTTAAGCGGAGGGATCGATTCTTCTTTTATCTCGGCTTTAGTAAAAAAATTCTTTAACAACAGACTCCAGACTTTTTCGGTGAGTTTTTCCGATAAAGATTATGATGAAGGCGGTTTTCAGATTCAAATGGCGAAATTTCTGGGTACAGAACATAGAAATATAGATTGTAACTATGCTGACATCGGTAAAATTATGCCCGATGTTATCTGGCATGCTGAGAAACCGCTTATCCGCACGGCACCGGCACCTTTATTTTTGTTATCTAAACTTGTCCGGGACAATAATATTAAAGTTGTCTTGACCGGCGAAGGTGCTGATGAAATATTAGGGGGGTATGATTTATTCAGAGAAATGAAAATACGCCGTTTCTGGGCAAAATATCCGGCTTCAAAGATAAGGCCGTTATTAATGAGAAGCCTCTATAGCTATATTCCTAATTGGCCAAAGACTACATCCGCTTTTCTAGAGGGGTTTTACAAGAAGCACTTACTTAATACCGATCTTAAGTATTATTCGCACCTCCCGCGATGGGATATAACATCAAGAATAACGTCGCTTTTTTCCGAGTCAATTAAAAAAGAGTTAGCCGGATATAATAGTATATCTGAATTTGAAGATAATCTGCCCGAAGATTTTACGCAATGGGATAGCCTGTCTCAGGCACAGTACGTTGAAATAACTACTTTGCTTTCGGGAAACCTTCTTTCTTCCCAAGGCGACCGCATGATGATGGCAAATTCTGTAGAAGGCAGGTTTCCTTTTTTAGACTATCGGGTAATGGAATTTTGCGCCGGTCTGCCTGCAGGACTAAAATTGAGAGTGCTTCGGGAAAAATATATCCTGAAGAAAATCGCCAAAGACTATCTGCCTTCTAATATTTGCCAGAGAGTTAAACAGGCATATCGGGCTCCTGACAGCGCAAGTTTCCTAAAAGTTGGCAGGCTGGATTATGTTGATGAGCTGTTATCGCAAGAGCATATTAAGAAGAGCGGCTATTTTGACCCCTTAGCTATTATCAACCTGGTAAAGAAATGTAAGGGTATGGATAGTTCTCTTATTAGTGCAAAAGATAATATGGCATTTGTGGGGGTCATTACCACTCTATTGTTAGATAAGCTCTTTATCAGGAATTTTTGCCCGCAGATGGATTATAGAAGAAAAGGGTCAGAAATGATGGAATAAAAGTTGAAAGAATAGAGTTTTTTTATTTGACACTGGTTAAATATGGTTTATACTATGTGTGGTAGTTCAAAGATGAGTTACCAATACAACAAAGACGTTTATGCTTGAGGTGTCGGCACTTAACGTCATTTTTTATTTATGATTGAGCCCCTAGAGATAAAAGATGTGTGGGATATTCGGAATTTATCCGCATAAAGAAGCCTCAAAAATTACCTACCTCGGATTGTATGCACTTCAACACCGCGGCGAAGAGTCCGCCGGCATAGTCACCTATAACGGTAAGAAGCCGCATGTCCATAAAGCCCTCGGTCTGGTCAGTGATGTATTTGATGAAAAAATTATCAGCACTCTAAAAGGAGATTTAGCGGTAGGCCATGTGCGTTATTCTACAACCGGAAGCACGACTATAAAGAATGCCCAGCCGTTTTATGTTAAATCCAAGGCCGGCCATATTGCCATAGCCCATAACGGGAATCTTATTAATACATTCCAGCTGCATCGGCAGTTAGAGGATAAAGGGGCGTTATTTCAGACAACTATGGATTCGGAAGTGATAGCGCATCTTATCGCCCACAGCCCTAAGAAAGATTATCAGGAAACAATCCTCTGGGCGCTTTCGCAGTTAGAAGGAGCGTATTCTTTAGTTTTAATGCTCAACAATATCTTAATCGGCGCACGCGACCCCTTGGGATTCCGTCCGCTCTGCCTTGGGAGATTAGACGGGGCATATGTTTTAGCCAGCGAGACCTGTGCTTTTGATTTAATCGGCGCGCAATATGTGCGGGATATCTCACCCGGCGAGATTGTTTTTATCCAAAAGGATAGAATAGATTCGCAGAGGCCGGTTATAAAGAAAAACCACGGTTTTTGTATTTTTGAATATATCTATTTTGCCCGGCCGGACAGCAACATTTTTGAACATAATGTTTACCGGGCAAGAAAAAAATTAGGTGAACAGCTTGCAAGAGAATTTCCGGTTAAGGCGGATATGGTTATGCCTGTGCCTGATTCGGGCATCTGCGCGGCATTGGGTTACTCGCAAATCCTGAATATTCCGTATGAAATGGGAATGATCCGTAACCACTATATCGGCAGGACATTTATCCAGCCAAGTCAGATCCAGAGGGATTTCCGGGTAAAGGTAAAACTTAATCCGGTAAAGTCGATTCTGGAAAACAAAAAGGTTGTAGTTATTGAGGATTCCATTGTGCGCGGGACAACCAGCAGGGCCCGGGTTAAAACCATCCGTCAGGCAGGAGCCAAAGAGGTGCATATGGGGATAAGTTGTCCGCCGCTTATCAGCCCCTGTTTTTACGGAATTGATTTTCCCACTAAGAAAGAACTTATTGCCGCCAAGCACAGTATTGATTGGATACGTGATTTTATCGGCGTGGATAGCCTGACATATCTAAGTAAAGAAGGTATGCTTGATGCCATGCCTCTGTCTAGAGATAAATTCTGTACTGCCTGTTTTGACGGAAAATATCCGATAGCGCCGCCAAAAAAGATATCGAAGTATATGCTGGAGTAAAACCACATGGCTAAGTTTATATTCGTAACAGGAGGAGTTATTTCAAGTTTAGGTAAAGGCATTGCCTGTGCTTCAATCGGCAAGATCCTTGAGTATCGCGGCCTTAAAGTGACACTGATGAAATTCGATCCCTACATTAATGTCGACCCGGGCACCATGAATCCTTATCAGCACGGCGAAGTCTATGTCACTGACGACGGAGCAGAAACGGATTTAGACTTAGGCCATTACGAGAGGTTCACCAACGCCAAGATCACCAGATTTAATAATGTTACTTCAGGCCAGGTTTATAACAGCGTCATCACCAAGGAAAGGCGGGGAGATTATTTAGGCAAGACCATACAGGTTATTCCCCATATTACCAACGAGATAAAAGACCGGGTTAAGAAAGTCGCGGAGGTTTCAGGAGCGGATATTATCATTGTGGAAATCGGGGGGACCGTCGGCGATATTGAGAGTTTACCTTTCCTTGAAGCAGCCAGGCAACTCAGGCTGGATATGGGTTATGATAATGTGCTTTATATCCACCTTACCCTTATACCTTATGTAAAAAGCGCGGATGAAATAAAGACAAAACCTTCCCAGCACAGCGTAGGAACCCTGCGTGAGATCGGAATTCAGCCTGATATCCTGATTTGCCGGACGGAAAAACCCTTGTCTTCGGAAATAAAAGAGAAAATTTCCCTGTTTTGCAATGTCAAGAAAGAAGCGGTTATTGAGGCGCTGGATGCAGCGACTATTTATCAGATACCCCTTGATTTCAAAAGCCAAATTCTCGATGAAATAATCGTCAGCCATTTCCACTTAATCTGCAAACATTCCGAGCTTGGAGACTGGGAGAAAAATGTCGTGGAAAAAGTGCTCTGTCCGAAAGATAAAGTTACCATAGCGCTGGTGGGTAAATATATAACGCTGCAGGATGCCTATAAATCAATTTATGAGGCTTTGATTCATGCGGGGATTTACAATGATACAAAAGTGGAAATCAAAAAAATAGACTCCGAGGATTTAGAAAAATCAAACTCAGATAAACTGTTGAAGGATGTTTCAGGTATTCTTGTTCCCGGAGGTTTCGGCTACCGGGGAATCGAAGGAAAGATTAAGGCGATTAGATTCGCCCGGGAAAATAAAATACCGTTTCTGGGGTTGTGTCTGGGTATGCAATGCAGCGTCATCGAATTCTCTCGCAATGTCTGCAGATTACGTGATGCGAATTCAACTGAATTCAAAGCAAAAACCAAACACCCGGTAATCAGTTTATTAGAGGAGCAGAGAAAGGTTAAGGATTTAGGCGGGACCATGCGGTTAGGCGCATATCCGTGCAAAATAAAAAAGAAAAGCCTGGCAAATGCAATATATAAAAAAGAACAGATCACCGAAAGACACCGCCACCGGTATGAATTCAACAATAAATACAGGAGACTGTTAGAAAATAGAGGTATGGTTTTTTCAGGGATATATCCGAAAGCTGACCTCGTTGAAATAATCGAGATTAAAGATCATCCATATTTCATTGCAGTTCAGTTCCATCCTGAGTTTAAATCCAAACCCGACCAGCCGCATCCGTTATTCAGGGGATTTATTGCCGCAGCGCTTAAGAAGACCAGGATTAATAAATAGAGGTCACAATGTCACAAGGTCACAACGTCACCTGCCTGTCCGGCAGGCAGGCAAGGTCACAAGAAGCCATATTAGCTTTAGAAGACGGGACAATATTTAAGGGAAAATCGTTTGGCGCAACCGGCGAACGGTTCGGCGAAGTAGTTTTCAATACCGCTATGACCGGCTATCAGGAGATCATCACTGACCCGTCATATAAAGGACAGATTGTTGCCATGACCTATCCTTTAGTCGGTAATTACGGAGTAAATGAAGAAGATGTGGAGTCACGTAAGCCGTTCTTAGAAGGTTTTGCGGTCAAGGAATACAGCGAGATTGCCAGTAATTGGCGCAGCCGCAAATCGCTTGGAGACTATCTTGAAAAAAATCATATCCTCGGCATTGAAGGAATAGATACGCGCAAGCTTACTTTGCACATTCGCCGGGCTGGAGCTATGAAGGCAGTTTTATCTACTCAAGAATATGACGAGAAACGTCTGGTAGAAAAAGCCAGAAATTCTACGGGGTTGATAGGAATTGATTTGGTGAAGGAAGTAACGATAGATAAAAGATACATTTGGTCCAATGCAGCAAACAAAGACAAGAAGCAGTTTGATATAGTGGTGATTGACTGCGGTGTAAAGTACAATATTTTAAGGCAGCTTTTAAAAAATAACTGCAAAGTTATTGTTGTGCCTGCAGAAACCACCGCGGAAGAGATTTTAGAGATTAAACCCGACGGATTACTTCTTTCTAACGGTCCCGGAGATCCGGCTGCAGTACCCTACGTAGTTGAAACAACAAAAAAACTTTTAGGCAAACTTCCCATCTTCGGCATTTGCCTCGGCCATCAGATGTTAGGACAGGCTTTTGGCGGCAAGACCTATAAGCTTAAATTCGGACATCACGGAGGGAATCATCCGGTTAAGGATTTAAAGTCGGAAAAAGTCAGCATCACTGTGCAGAATCACGGTTTTTGCGTGGATATTAATTCGCTGAATAAAAAAGATATAGAGATTACCCATATTAATTTGAATGACAATACCCTCGAAGGTATGCGTCATAAGAAGCTGCCTGTATTTTCAGTGCAATTCCATCCTGAAGCAGCCCCCGGTCCGCATGATGCAAGCTATTTGTTCGAAGAATTTGTGAAAATGATGAGGAATTGATTATGCCCAAACGCACTGATATAAATAAAATTTTAATCATCGGCTCGGGTCCGATAGTGATCGGCCAGGCCTGCGAATTTGATTATTCGGGCACCCAGGCTTGCAAGGTTTTAAAACAGGAAGGCTATGAAGTTGTTTTGGTCAATTCCAATCCCGCCACCATTATGACTGACCCCCAGACCGCAGCTGTAACTTATATCGAACCGATAACCGTGGAGGTTGTTGCAAAGATAATCAGCAAAGAAAGACCAGATGCGCTCCTGCCTACATTAGGAGGACAGACTGCTTTAAATATCGCTGTGGGTTTGGCGGATAAAGGCATATTGAAGAAATATAAAGTTGAGGTAATAGGCGCGGATATAAGGGCGATACAGAAAGCCGAAGACAGAAGGTTATTCAAAGAGGCAATGCAGAGAATAGGGCTTGACCTTCCCCGAAGCGATAAGGCTTATAATTTAAAAGAAGCATGCGCCATTGCAGACACGATCGGATTTCCTGTGATTATCCGTCCGAGTTTTACGCTGGGCGGAACAGGAGGCAGTGTGGCATATAATAAGGAAGAGTTTAAAGACCTTGCCAAGTTTGGCCTTGAATCCAGCATGATTAGTGAAATATTGATTGAGGAATCGGTGATGGGCTGGAAAGAGTTTGAGTTGGAAGTTATGCGGGATAAAAAAGATAATGTAGTGATAATCTGTTCAATAGAGAACTTTGACCCGATGGGAATTCATACGGGCGACAGTATCACCGTTGCCCCTGTCCAGACGTTGACGGATAGGGAATATCAGAAGATGCGTGATAGTGCAATTGCATGTATCAGGGAAATAGGCGTAGAAACCGGCGGTTCAAATATCCAGTTTGCCGTGCATCCTGAAACCGGGCGCATGGTTGTAATCGAGATGAACCCGAGGGTATCCCGGAGTTCGGCGTTAGCTTCTAAGGCAACCGGATTCCCCATCGCTAAAATAGCGGCAAAATTAGCAGTCGGCTATACCTTGGATGAGATTCCCAACGATATCACCAAAGAGACGCCTGCCTGTTTTGAGCCTTCCATTGATTACTGCGTAGTAAAAATACCGCGTTTTACTTTTGAGAAATTTCCCGGGGCAAATCCCACCCTGACTGTATCCATGAAATCAGTGGGCGAAGCAATGGCTATCGGCAGGACTTTTAAAGAAGCCTTGCAAAAGGGGTTGCGTTCTTTAGAAATCAAGAAGGCAGGTCTGGAGAGCATTCTGTTTAAAGATGTAAAAAACATCAGGATCTCCAACGGCATAAGGGAGGAAATTTATTCCCGCCTAAGAAAACCTAATGCCGAACGCATATTTTATATCGGGGATGCATTGAGGGTAAATTTCAGTATTGATGAGGTTTATAAAACTACCGGGATTGACCCCTGGTTTTTATATAACATTAAAGAGATTATCGAGTTGGAAAGACAGCTTATCCGGCACAAAGATTCTATTCCCAAAGAGCTCTTTATCCGGGCAAAAGAATACGGATTTAGCGATCAGCAATTGGCAAAACTCTGGAATAAAAAAGAACAAGACATCTACCGCCTGCGCAAATCCTTGGGTATTAATCCATCCTTTAAACTCGTAGACACCTGTGCAGCAGAATTCCAGGCCCACACGCCGTATTACTACTCCACATACGAGCAATAAGACTCTTCCTTCCTAAATAATTGTTGTATAATTTCATCCAAGGTATTATAATTAATGTAATATTTTAAAAACTCGGAGGATTAAATGACAGGATTAGTGGGAAGTTTTAGACCTCATTTCTATAAAAATATAGCCCAACAGCCTTTCCCGAGGAGTTTAGGATTCCTTATTTTTTTTATACTGCTCATCGCAATGGTTTTTTCTTTTCAATTCAGCTTAACCCTAAAAAGAACCTTGCCCCAAACTAAAGCTTGGCTTAATGAGAATTTAGAGGAAATCGCTTCAGAAATTCCCGAAGTAGAAATTAAAGACGGTTCACTGGTTCTTCCCGAACAGAAGTTTATTAAGGAATGGAAAAAAGAAAAATTTGCTTTGATAATAGAGCCGAACCAGGAAAATGCCTACGCGACATTAGAGAAATACAATAATGTTTTACTCCTCACCAAGACAAAGTTTTTAACCAAGACACTAAAATCGGATTCGTCTCAGGAGATAAAGGCTTATGATCTTGACAAAGTAAAAATTTTGAGAATTTCTCCTGTTCAGGCGGGCTTAAGGGTTGTTTTGGAAAACAGAGAATTTCAGATTAATAAATCTACTGTTAACAGGTGGTTTAGCATAGTCTCACTATTAATCTTTCCGCTTTCTCTTTGTTTTATCTTTCTCTGGTATAGTTTTACTAAATTAATTCAACTTCTATTTTTTAGTTTAGCTGCCTTGATATTCAATGCTCAAGTCAAGGCCAACCTTCGTTATAAGGAATTGTTGAACATAGGGACATATAGCTTAGTTCCCCCGACTACTTTGGCAGTAATAAAAAATCTATTCAATATCCCTATCCCTGCCTTTTGGATTCTCTACCTTTTAATCTATCTCTTTTATCTTGCCTTGGGTATAAAATCAGCCGCGCTAAAAGAAGGCGGGACTTAAGAAACCAGATACCGGTAAGTAACGAAATCACTCCTGATTTATTACGGAATATTAAACGCAGGTAGGAAGTTTTTTAGCAGCGCTAAACAAGGTTAACCCTTTTTTTATATATGCGGGATGCCATATCTATCTCTTCAAAAATTTCCTTAGCTTCTCTTATAAGTGTTTCAGCCTTGCCCATAATCAGATATCCGTTTGGCTTTAAGGCTCTGTAAAACTTCATCAGCAACTGCTCCTGCAGGTCCCGGTCAAAATATATAAATACATTTCTGCATAAAACGACATCCACGTCTTTTATAAGTTCCTGTGAAGTCAAATCCTGCTTTTGGAAAGTAACCATGTTTTTTATTTCGTCTTTTACGCGGTATAGTTTGTCTTCGAGATGAAAATACCTTTTTAGTAGTTTTTTATCGAGGTTTTTCAGGGAATCTAAGCCATATTCTGCTTTCTCAGCAGCCCTCAAAGCTTTTTTATCGATATCGGTAGCAAAGATTTCGGCATAAAAATCCGTTGTATTCGTTACAAGCAGTTGTTTTAAGATAATGGCAATTGAGTAAGGTTCTTCTCCGTTGGCGCAACCCGCGGACCATATTCTTATTGAATTATCGGCATTGCCTTTTTTTTGACGGATCAGATTTTCCAGAAGAGAAGCGACCATTTTCCAGACCTCAGGGTCACGGAAGAATTCCGATACATTTATATAGAGCACCTCAAATAACTTATCGTATTCTTCCGGATTATTCATGAGGAGCATAAGGTATTCTCCGTAAGTTGCGATGTTATTTGTGCGCAATCTTAAAGCCACCCTTCTTTTTAAGAGTTCCTGGTGGTAGTGTCTGAAGTCTAATCCTCTATCCTCCTTGATTTTTTCAAGCAGCAACTGAAAAATTTTATTTTTGTCTTCTTTTAATTGATGGCGGGGATTGTTGCTGATTATATCTATGGCGCTTAACATAGCCCGGCAGATTTCAGCCTGTTGTTCTGCCTTGGCTTGTTGGATGATAGTATGCAGGGTTCCTTGTTCTGTGGTTACGTACTTGGCGGGTACACGGGATAAGATATAAGCGAGCATGTCATTTCTGCAAGTATGGCAGGTGCAGATGTCATAGCGCAATGTAAGAGCGCTATCGAGAAGTTCTTTGGCTATATCCTCGATTATATTTTTTAGTTTTTCCGGCATATTTAAAATACGGCTTTAATTTACGAACTCCAATTATACCATATCTTAAAAAAAACAAAAGAATTTTTTTTCTTGCAATTTTGGGTAAAAGTAGTAAAATATACGCAAATATTATTAAGGTATATCAGGAGATTTTAGGTGAAACTATATAAAACTGCGCAGGCTGCAATAAAATTAGGGATTTCCAAACAGACATTATTGCGTTATGAGAAAAAAGGTATCCTGCCTAAATTCAGAAGAAATCATATTAATTCCTGGCGGGAATATACCGATGAGGATATCCAAAAGATGAAACAAATTTTAAGAAGGGGGTTCACTCTTATTGAAGTAGCGATGGTGGTTGTCATAATAGGAATTCTGGCAGCATTAGCTATTCCCAGATTTGAAAGTTTTTATTCCATAAAACTAAATGGCGCAATGAAAAAAGTGATTTCCGATATACGATATACCCAACAGATAGCGGTTTCACATCATACGGATTCCAGGATCATATTTAATACGGCAGCCGATTCATATAACGCGCAGGAATATAACGCCACAAGCAGTAATTGGCAAAGTATAAAAGACCCTTTTACCCAAGCCAGCCTGGATCTTGATTTTAGGAATAATCCTCAATACGCAGGTATAGATATTAACAGCGTTAATTTTGGCGGCAACAATACGTTACAATTTGATTGGCGGGGCGGGCCGGTATCCGGGGGGACCGTAGATTTTGGATATAAGGCAGAGACCAAGACGATATCTGTTGAACCAAATACAGGGCAAGTGAGGCTACAGTGAAATCACTATCGCTTAGAGGTATAACCTTGATGGAAATGGTGGTAATAATTGTGGTGATGTCTCTGGCTATACCGGTGCTGATGACTATGTGGTCAAATGTGGCTTGGCGCTCCGCCCGTTCGGAAACAATGACAGATGCGGTTTTTTATGGTCAGGAGCTGATGGAAGAGATAAAATCAAAAAGATTTGATGAAAAAATCGCTTTTCCCTGGACAAACTCTTCTAATTTAACCACAGATTCCGGAGAAAACAGCAATAATAAGGCCACCTTTGATGATATTGATGATTTCGTAAACGCTACGGATCCTTTGGTTACCGCGCCGGCGCCTAACTATATTCGCTCAGTAAATGTTAGTTATGTTCTTTTAAACAGCACTAATGTATGGCAGCCGTGTTCGCTACCGGTAACCTGCTCCTCACCCTCGGTGACAGATTGCTCAAGTTGCAGCCAATGTTGTTATAAAGCTATTACGGTAATTACTGCACGGACAGATAACCCATTGGAAAATGTAACATTAAATACCATTATTTCGGGAAGATAGGTAAAATCTCTTAAGATGAGGCAAAATAATAAAACAAGAGGACTGACCCTGATAGAAATGGTGATAACCATTTCTATCGTGGGAATTATCGTAGCGGTATCTTCTATGTATATAGTAGAAGTCATTAGATTGTGGGATTTTATGTCTTTTCGCAATGAAGTAGTTTCTCAAGATCGAATGGCTCTCATGAGGATGACCAGGGAGATGAGGCAAGTATATAACCAGAGCTCGATTTTGATTGCTACTGGGACAAGGTTTTATTTTAACATTAATAACACCTCTGCAATTGACTATAACTTAAACGGTACCAGTTTGATGCGAGACGCAAATATTTTGGCAACAGGGATTACGAACCTTACTTTTGTTTACTATAATAATACTTCCGGGGTGATTCCCACACCCGTTGCTAATACATCTCAAATATATTTAATAAATATAACCTTAGAGGTCTCATCGGGTACCCAGAGGAAATTGTTACGCGCGTATGTTTTTCCGCGCAATTTGGGAGGATAAAAGATTGAGTAGTGACCAAACCAGGCAGAGATTAAAAAAATCTGAAAGAGGCGTTAGTTTAATCATGGTTGTCACTGCAGTTATGATTATCGGGATTTTAGGCTGGACATTGGCTAATTTGGTATCCAGCGATTTCCAGATGAATGTGCGTAATCTGGAATCCGAACAGGCCTTATATTTGGCAGACGCCGGCATCCAGGAGTCACTGATGCATTTAAGCCTGGGGGATACAAGTTTTGATAATGATACGGATTATCTCTATCGAAGATTGGGTAACGGAGAATACAATGTTACACGGCAGGTTTCCGGTGCGGACGTCAATGTTACTTCCCGAGGCTATGTTCCCGGTCAAGCCAATTACCGTGCCATGCGGCAGGTAAAGGTTGTTACGGTTCCAGCCTCAGCGCTTGGAGTTAGCGCATTTACCGGCGGAAATTTGTTTGACTGGAATCTTACCAGAGGTTATTCCATTAATGTGGCCGGAGATATTGCGGCTGCGCATTATGAAGGCAGTGATACCAACAGCACCTGGGATCAAAATGCGACTCAGACTAGTCCGTCAGATTTTGCAGTGCCTGGGAGTGGCGACCGGATAGTCTCTTCTGGGCAGCTGCCAGAACTCGATTTAGATTATTTTAGGAGCATTGCCGATTCCCATTATTATTCGGACCAGACATATTCCGGCAATAACAATAATTTAGGAAAAGTATTTGTTGAGGGGAATGTTACCATCAATACTCCTGCTAAACTTCTCCACGCCACTATTGTTGCCACAGGTGATATTAAGATAAAAGGGACGGGTCAGCTGACTATGAAAGTAAATGTGGAGCCGAGTGGTAAATGCTACCCCGCTTTAGCAACGCAAAACGGGAGTATTACTGCCGAAGGGCCGATTGGCTGTAACGCAGATATTCATTCTATCGAGGGATTTGTTTATTCTCAATACGGCACTGTAGATTTCAATTGTATTGATGGAAACTCGGTTATGGGAAATATTGTGCGGTTACGTACCAATGTAAATTTAGTATATGATGGAAAATATCAGGATATGGGACATGGCTTTACTACTATCGGTGGTGAAGCCATCCGTTTCTGGCAGGAAGAGTAAGTTACTTGAGTTGAATGATGGGAGGTATGATGAGTAAGATTAAAATATTTATAGGCGCAGGTATTATTTTATTTCTTGTTGGAATTCTTTATCTCTATGCGCAAAGACCTCAAGAAGAACAATTAGAACTGGTAAATCCCGAACACCTTGCCCTTGAAAGAAAATTCGATGCGTTAGCCTTGGATGTCCGCAGAACCAACGCAGAAGTGCTAAAAAAATTAGACCAGATATTGAGTAACCAGGACAACATACTTAAAGAGCTTGCGATTGTCAAAGTTAGAGCTTCACGTCCACATTAGGATTTAATTGGCGGTAAGGTAACCTGAAAAGCAAATTAGACAAATGGATCAGCCTAAGATGACTGAAAAAAAAGCCACTGTTCAAATAACCAAACCGAGCTTTAAGCTCCCCACAAGCAAATTTCTTTCTTTTTTAACAAACTTATTAACCTCTCAGCAGAATATTATCGGGATAGATATCGGCTCAAGTTATGTAAAAATATTGCAATTACAGAAGAGCGGACGGAATTATTTAATCCGCAATTGTATTACCCGTGCGCTGACTCAGGCAGCCAAGGATAATCCCGAAGAAAAAAGAAAACTCACCCGGGAGTTTATGCAAAAGTTTATTGCCGATGCACGAATAAAGACGCCTTTAGGCCGCTTGGCCATATCCGGCAAGGGAATTTTTATTTTTTCTTTGGTTGTCCCTAACCTTAACAAAAAGGATTTAAGGAGCGCGGTCAGTATAGAACTTAAAAAACGGCTGCCCTTTCAATTGGATATAAATAACGTATCATTTGATTTTTCTGTTACCGGACAACTTCGTGATGAAAGAGGCGTAGTGTTGCAGGTAACCTGTATTGCCGCCGACCACATTACCCTTGATGAACAGGTGCAGTTACTAAAAGGCATTAATATAAGGCCGGAGGCAATAAATACGATTCCCGATTGTTTGGGGAATCTATTGCCTTTCTGTTTTGATACTTTACCTAAAAAAACTGTTACTATCCTGGATATGGGAGCCAATACCTCACTTTTAAACTTTTATAATAACAAAAATCTTGTGTTCTCCCGCGAAATACCGATTGGCGGTGAACATCTTACCCAGGCCATGGCCAAGACAATCAACACTGCCTCAGCCACAGTAACTATTAATGCAGAGGATGCGGAGAAACTGAAACGCAACTGCGGAATCCCCTTAGAAGATGAATCCAAGGAGGAATTCCTGACTGATTTTGGCCCTTTGCGCGGAGAACAGATTACGGCAATGTTGCGGCCTACTCTGGAAAAGTTAGTTATGGAGATCTCCAGGACTTTTAGTTATTATTCCAAGACCTTTAAAGCTCCCAATATAGATGAATTGTATCTTACCGGCGGAACTTCCCGTATGAAGAATATAAATAAATTCTTGCTTTTTAATTTGGAAGGGGTGCAAAAGGTAAAGCCTTTAAATATACTGAAAGCTGTAAAAGGCTGGACAGATATGGGTGTGTTAAGACAGGAATTGATAGTGGAAGAGGCTGCCCCTTATCTTGCTGTGGCATTAGGTCTTTGTTTAGCTACGGGAGGTAAGGTAAATCTTCTGCCTCTTAAGGAAAAATTGGAACAGAAGGCCCTTCTTTTGTCAACAGCACTGAAAGTTACCTTTCCGATAATCTTATTAATCAGCCTTATCTTCTATGCGGTCAGTTATACAAATGCCCTTAAATATAAACTTTTAATAAATAATTTAGATTCTGAAATAAACCGCCTGGAATCTTCCGCTTCCCTGGTGAGGGAATACCAGGAGATGAAAACAAAATTAGAGCAGAGAAAAGAGCTCCTGGAAAAAGCAAAAGGCAAGCAGCCTTTTTGGTGGGGAATATTCAAGGAATTAAGTAACATTTCCCCGAGGGAAGTAATTCTTCAGAAAATCATTACTGATTCAACAAAAGCACCAAAGGAGATTCATCTGCTCGGTAAAATTTATGCAAAATATACTTTTGTGGATATGGCACTCTCTCAGTATCTTATGGTATTGGGCGAGTCGCCTTTTTTTAAACGCGTAGAATTAATTTCCAGTAAAACTGATATGTATTCACCTATACCGGCGGCAGATTTTGAAATAGTCTGCCAGTTGAATTATTAAATATTAATATGTTCAAAGAGCGTTTTAATAAAAGTTCTTATTTGTTTATGTTTTGTTCCGTCTCAACAATCATTTTCATTATACTTTACTTAAGTCTGGGACGGCCGGCGTTTAAATATACGGATAGGCTAAAGTCAGTGTTTAAAACCAGACAAGTTAAACTTCAGGAGTCACAGGAATTGATTCGTATCCTCCCTAATCCCCAGAAGGCAATTGAGGAAACGGAAACTAAGGTCCGGGAATTTGAAAATATGGGGTTGAGCAAGAAGCAGCTTCCCCGTCTTATACAGTTATTGGGTCAATCGGCAAATGAACGTAATATCAATGTTGTTTCCATAAGGCCCCGGGAGGATATAAAATCGGGAATGGAGAATTTACCTGCAGGGGTTACCAAATTTTATATTGAAATAGTCCTGAATTGTACTTACCAGGTATTGGGAGATTACATAAAGTCATTAAGTGAATTGCCGGCATCATTTACAGTGGAGTCACTTTCCGTGATTAAAAGGGAAGGCGCCCTTTCTCCCGGAGAATCCAAGGCTCCTGTAAAGAATGCCGAAGGGCAGCCGGAACTTCAGGCCGCGTTAATTTTGAGTACTTATATGATTTGGGAGTTATAAGTGACCAAGGAACAGAAGCAGTTTATTGTTATCGGAGTTGGAGTTATAATTTTGACAGTGGTTGTCTTAAGTAATTTAAATAAGGGGAAAAAGAAAAAGTCTCCGCCTGATCAGAATCTCACTAATGCAACGCCGGCAACAATGGCTATTGATAAAGTAAAATATGTGCCCGTAGATCAGGAAGGAATTGCTGCGCAAAAAAAACGCGCAGAACTCCCCTGGGGCAAAGATCCTTTCTTGTCCGACATAGAAAAAGGAGACCAGATAGAGGAATTAAAACTGCAGGGTATATCTTTCGGCCAGGACAATGTAGGGTTTGCTTTTATAAATAATATGATTGTAAAGAAAGGGGATAAAATAGGGGAATATGAGGTCTTTGAGATTTTCAAAGACAAAGTGCTCATTAAGAAGGGCAACCAGAGTTTTTATCTGGTTTTCCCCGAAGAGTGATAAAAACCGAGGTGCATAAGATGAAAAAAAGGCTGAGTATTATAAATTGGTTTATCTTGATTATCCTTGTCTTTTTCCCGGATAAATTTCTCAATTCCCAAGAGGCGCTTAAACCCCCTGTTATTGAGTCGATGGAATTCCGGGAAGTGGATATAAAAGATATTTTGCGCCAATTGGCAAAACAGTACAATCTTAATATCGTATTTTCTGAATCGGTTAAGGGGCTGGTCACGGTGCAACTGAATAATGTCAGTATTGACCAGGCTTTAGACTCAATCATTACCGTAAACGGTTTTGCTTATAACAAAAAAGAAAATGTCTATAAAGTTACCACTCAGGAGGAAGCAGAACGGGAAGGAAAGCAGACTAAACTTTTCAAACTGAACAATGCCGATGCCACAAAACTCAAGGATACGCTGGCCAAGGTCTTAGGCCCTAACGGTTCAATAGAAGCGGACAGCCGTTCTAATTCCATTATAGTTACGGATTCCCTTTCGGTAATAAATAAAATCGAGAAAATGATCCCGGCTCTGGATGAGATAACTCCCCAGGTTCTAATTGAAGCCAAACTCATCGAGACCTCTTTGACCAACAGCGAAAAATTAGGTATTGACTGGAGCACGACAATAAGGGTAACGGGTTCCAAAAGGCCGACGACCTTCCCTTTTAGTAAGTCGGGTTCGGATCAAGATATGTACCCCGTGCCTAAATATTCTAGTTCTAAGGATTCCGGAGGAAACATAACTGTAACTTCAGACTTTCCTTTTGGAAATGAAATGTATTTGACTCCCGGTCAATCTGTCGGGTTTGGTTCATTTCCTATGGCTGCGGCAAGTGAGTTTACTTTTGGCACATTGGATTTTACTTCTTTAAAAGCAGTTTTTGATATGTTAAAGTCGCGCACGGATACGAAATTAATTGCTTCGCCGCGCATTCTTACTATTAATAACCAGAGGGCAAGTATTAATGTGGGTAAAGTTATTCCTATAGCTATCTATGAAAGGAATGAGAGTTCCGGTGCCTGGGAAGTAACCGGATGGGAACAGCAAAACGTAGGTATTAACCTGGAGGTAACTCCACAGATTAGTCCCGATGGCCATATAAAGTTAAAGCTGAAACCAGAAGTAAGCAACATCGTAGATTATATCGGAGAGGATGTAAACAAAAGACCCATTACTTCTACGCGTACAGCTGAAACTGAAGTTCAGATAAAAGATGGTCAGACAGTTGTCATTGGAGGTCTGGTAAAGACTAAAGAATCTTCCACGGTAAAGAAAATACCTTTTCTTAGTGATATTCCGTTTCTGGGCCGGATTTTTACCCGCAACGAAAAGGGTAGTGATGAAGAACCCGAGGAAAAAACCGACTTGCTAATTTTTGTAACGGCACATATAATAAAAGATGAGGGAACGGAATCCGTTATATCGGCTGATTATAGCCAGATACCTGCTTCTCGGTCGTTTAAATTAGAAATGAGAGGTAAAAAATGAAGTATCTGAAGATTCTCTTACCGTTGTTTTCCATTTTAATTATTGCTTTGGTTATTTTTTATTACCTGGGGAAACTAAAAAATACACAAGATAATTCCAAACAGATTATTACATTACAACAGGAAACGCTCGGTAAATTAGAGTCACAGATAAAAAGTTTGAATAACATGCTCCAGACCATTGAGAAATCAGAGTTGACTTTGAAGAACGCATTTGATAAAGAGAGGGAAAAGGCGCTTGATTTACAGGAAAAACTTAGGATAGTTATTTCGCAAAATAAGGGTTTAGTTAAGAAAAACGCCTTGGTTCAGGAAGAAAAGAAGAAGGTAGCTGAACTACAGAAAAAGTTGCAGGAGAATATATCCCAGAACGAAGAATTTGCCAAGGCACTGGCCGGATTGAAGCTAAAAATAGAGCTGACCCAGCCGATAAAACAAAAACTCATTGAGTTAGAGGATGCTTTATCCGCCATGCTTTTTAACTACTCTAACGATAATGAACTGAAAATGCAGCTTGAGTCTTTGGCTATGGAGTTGGAAGCCATAAATAATAGTGTTCTTCAATTATTTGCAGGAGTCAGTTCTTACGTCGGTGAAGGAAAGCTCGACCACAGCGGGGTTAGTATATCCGGTAAACAGGAAAGACCAGCGCAAGGCCTGCCTATTTTGGGAAAAGACGGAATCCTTATGACTACACAGAATTATCAGAAGCTTCAGGAAGACTTAAGGCGTCTCCAAGAACAAATAGAGGGAATGAATAGAGAGTATGCTAATTTGGATAATGAATATAAGTCTACTAAGGAGAGGCTTTCAATTAGAGAAACGGAGGTGAATAAACGCGGAGAAAGGATTTTGTTTTTGCAAGAGAGGATGGAGGATTTGAAGAAGAAATTAGATAGAGTCCAATCACAAGCCGAAGCAGCTCAGAAGGAATCTGCAATTCTAAGGGAATGTTACGTGTCTCTTCAGTTAGAAAGAGAAGGATTAATGTTTGAGTTGAATCAGACAAGACTGAAGTTAGCTGAATTACAAAATAAGTTAAACCAGATAGGCAGCGTGTTTATTCCTCCCAGCCAATATGGATTCGTCCCGATGCAAGAAGAGACAGAATCTTCTGCCAGAAAGGTGGATGTGGAATTAATGCTCGGCAATCAATCCGGGGTCAAAAAGTGAAAAGTAATTTACATAAACTGAGTCTGGTAATTTTTCTAACAAATCTTATAATTTTGCCGGTAAATTCAATGTGCGCGGCGACTGTTTCATCTTCCCGCGAAGAAAATTTAAAAAAGGCAAGCCAGCTTTATTGGGAAGGGAAACAATTAATGGGGCGAGGCAATTATCAGGCGGCAAACGAAGTATTTAAAAAAGCCCAGGCGCTTTTGGAAGATAAACCGTCTATTGCTCAATGGGATTCAGGTCTACAACCAGTTCCGAAAATTTCTCTTAAGGCAGAATCCAGAAACGATATGCAGAAAGAAGAATCGGAAGAAGTTTACTTAAAGAATATCAAAGCCCGTATTAAGAAAGCGGATATTTATTACGATAAGGCTGTCGAGTTTATAAAAAACAAACAATACCAGCCGGCGGAGGAAATCCTGGAAGAGGTGGTTAAATTAAATTCCAGAGATAAGGATGCCTACTATAATCTGGGGGTATTAAATGAAGCGTATCTTAGCAATAAAAAAAAGGCGCTTCTCTATTACCAGAAATTTATTGAGCTTGCGCCCGATTCTCAGGATGCAAAAGAAGTACGGAGATGGATAGAAGAGATCAATAAACAGCAGGGTGTAAGATGAACGATAATGAATTAGAAAAATTATTGTTGAGTTCAGGCTTATTATCTCAGGAAGAACTGAACAAGGCACTTGATGAAATGCGCAAGCTTAAACGTCCCCTGGAAAAAGTGATTCTGGAAATGCACCTTTTATCAAAATCCGCTCTTTATGAGGCAATTGCAAAACATTTAGGGTTTCATTATACGAATCTGGATAATATTAAACCCAATGAGGAATTGGTTAATATTATGCCTCACTCGCTGGCACAGCAGACTCAATCCGTGCCCATAAAAATTGAAAATAATACCCTCCACGTGGCAATGGTAGAGCCGACTGACCTTTTTTCAATAGACCAGCTCCAGATGCAGACCGGTTTAACCCTGGAAGTCTATCTTGCCAGCCTTGATGATATAGAAGAGGCACGCAGCAAAGTGTATGCCAAAACCACCATCAGTGAGGATTTGTTGTCGGGTTTAAGCCAGGTAACGCCCGAAGCAAAGTTAGCCGCAGTTGGCGAGGGCGCCTCTATTATTAAACTGGTGGACATGATTATTGCCCAGGCAGTCCATGACCGCGCCTCGGATATTCACGTGGAACCCGAGCAGGAACTTGTCCGCATCAGATTTAGAATAGACGGGATACTCCACGAGATACCTTCTCCGCCCAAGGAATGGGAGCTGGCGATTATTTCCCGCGTGAAGGTATTGTCCGGTATGGATATAGCCGAGAGCCGTGTGCCTCAGGACGGCCATTTTCAGGCAAAGATTGACGACAAGATTATAGATTTCCGTGTTTCTACCATGCCAACCATTTACGGCGAAAATCTGGTGATGCGGCTTTTAGATACCGCTTCCGTGATGATCGGCCTGGAAAAATTAGGGTTTTCCACTTACGAACAACTGCAGAAATACGAGATTTTGATTTCCAGGCCTTATGGGATAATTCTCTCAACCGGGCCTACGGGAAGCGGTAAGACAACTACGCTTTATTCGGCATTGATGAGGATAAATACTATTGACCGTAATATTATTACTATAGAGGATCCTGTGGAGTATCGCTTGGGGCTCATTCGTCAAATCCAGGTAAATGCTAAAGCAGGGATCACTTTTGCCAACGGACTAAGGGCGATTTTACGCCAGGACCCGGATGTAATAATGGTAGGTGAAATCAGGGACTTGGAGACTGCCGTAATTGCTATTCAGGCAGCTTTAACCGGACATCTGGTATTTTCCACACTGCATACAAATGATGCGCCTTCGGCAGTTACGCGTTTGATCAACATGGGTGTCGAGCCTTTTTTAATCTCTGCCTCTCTTATTGGCGTAATGGCACAACGTTTGGTGAGGTTAATCTGTGAGAATTGCAAAGAACCATACCAGCCATCCAAGGCTTTGATAGAAAAATGGGGGTTGAAAAACAAGAGAAACCTTGTTTTATACCGCGGACGGGGTTGTGATTACTGTAAAGGGACGGGATTTCGCGGCCGTACCGGAATTTTTGAACTGATGACGGTTGATGATGAAGTTAGGGAAATGGTTATTTCAGGAGCATCCACTGTTTCCTTACGCAAGAAAGCCCAGGAAAAAGGGATGGAACTTTTAAGCCAGGACGGGTTAGCTAAGGCAGTTTTGGGAATGACTACTATCGAAGAAGTTGCCAGGGTCTCCGAGGACCATTTAGAATTAAAGCCCACATCCGAGCTGACCGAGATCGAATCTGTAGTAAAACCTGTTGCTACGGTGGAAAAACCAATTCCCCAGCAGGTCCAAGTTAAAGAATCCGATATCACAGAATATCAAAAACGCATTGCTTCCTGGTTAACGGGAAAGACATAAAATACATATGGCGATTTATGTATATAAAGCTGTAGATGGGGCAGGCAAGCTGGTAAGAGGCGAAATGGAGGCAGAGAGCGAGATTGGTTTAACTACTGAACTTGCCAGAAAAGGGTATCTGCCGGTAAGTATAGCTTTTAAAGGCGAGACCAGGCTCCGCCAGCCTCATAAAGAAATAAGAAGGGTAAATGAGCAGGCTTTGGTTATATTTACCAGACAGTTCGCTACAATTATTAAGGCGGCTGTTCCCATAATTGAAGGCTTAGGGGTTTTAGCAGACCAGTCTGAGGATGACGCTTTAAGAAAGGCATTAAAAGAGGTTATTCGCGATGTACAAGGCGGTAGCAGCCTTTCGCAGTCTATGTCGAAACATCCCGGCGTATTTTCTGAACTTTACGTAAACACGGTGATTGCCGGAGAGAGTGCGGGTATTTTAGATAAGGTGCTTTTGAAACTTTCTGATATGCTTGAAGAGGATATGGAGACACGCACAAATATAATGGCAGCGCTGCGTTATCCGATAATGGTGGTAGTGGCTTTAATCGCGGCTGTTCTTGTGCTGTCGATATTTGTCATCCCGCAGTTTGCCAAGATTTACGCGGAAGCCAAAACCAGATTACCTCTGCCGACGCAAATCATGATTTCAATAGGCTATATATTAAAGAATTATTGGTATGCAGTTATAGCGGTAGTTATTGGCCTGGGTTTTTTACTTACATGGTTTATTAATACCAAGATGGGAAGGTTCTTTTGGGATGGGCTTAAATTTAAAATAATAATTTTCGGTAAGCTTTACAGTAAAATTACCATGTTACGTTTTGCTTCCATGCTTAACGTGCTTTATCAATCAGGTCTGCCGGTACTTAAAACCTTGGACATTGTAGGGATGACAATCGGAAATGTAATTCTAACCAAAGAGATAGAAAAAATAAAACGCGATGTTGCTGATGGTAAAGGTATTTCCGGAGGGGTATTGAACAGCAAATTTTTCCCCCGTCTGGTCGGCTATATGATTTCAGTGGGAGAAAAAAGCGGCTCTTTACCGATGATGCTGGATTCTTTATGCGAATATTTTAATTTAGAGGTGAGAACCACGGTTAAGAATTTAACCTCATTGATTGAACCGCTTATGACCGCGGTCTTAGGTTTGGTAGTTATGGGTATGGCATTGGCGATATTTTTGCCGCTCTGGAATATGATTCAGATATTCAAAACCGGATAAAAAAGGAGGTGTTAGAATGAAGACGGTATACCATGTGGGTGATGATCTTTTTATCGCTTTGGCCTTTATGACCTTCATCCTGGGTGGAGTATTTAAGCTATTTGGGTTTAATAACTTGATATGGGGGGTTACTCCTCAGAGTTTAATTTTTCTTTCGATGATGTGTCTTTTGTTCAGCATTGCTTTAAGCTTATATGATGTAGCACACGGCGGGAAATAATAAGTAACGGGCCGGGGAAAGACCCCGGCCCGTCACTTAATTCTTACGGGTTATCAAGAATGGAAGGTTTAGAAAACAAGCTTGTGCAAGACAATTGGATTACTAACGAGCAGTTTTATCTGGCAAGGCAGGAGTCTTATAGGACAGGAAAATCCATCTGGGCTATTTTGGTGAAATTAGGGTATCTTGCCGAAGAGGATATAATCTTATTCTTTTCCAAAGAAAGCAACATCCCCTTTATAAAAATCTCCGATTATAAGATAAAGCAGGAAACCCTGGATTTAATTGATGAGAATTTTTGCATTCAGAATTGGGTTATCCCCTTATTTAAGGTCGGGGGTGTATTGTTTGTGGCCTGTAGTAATCCTTTGAACGCCTCACTGATGGAGAGCTTAGCAAAGATGAGCGGTTGCCTTATTGAGCCTTTGATGGCTACCGCGCACTCCATCCTCGGTGCCTTAGATTTATATTGGCGGTTAGAAGATAAAATCTTTGAAGCGGGAGAATTTATAATTAAACAAAAGCCGGTTCAGGGATTCAGTCTTTGGCGGGAGTCTGAGAGGTTACCTTTAAAAATACCTGTCTCTATTAAAATAAAGGATGAGTCTGTTGTGGTGCGGTCATCTGTTGCTATTGAGTGTAATACACATAATATATCTAAAGACGGAACGGCGGTAGGATTGGAGATATCTTTATTCCTGCCTAAGGACCTGAAGGTATCTTTAAAGTTTAACCCCCGTAAGAATTCTTCTATCGCGACAGAGATATTAGCCCCTTCCTTAAAAGGTATAGGAAGGGCTATCCCTGTGGGATTAGAGGCTAAAGGAAAAGTAGTGCATTGCCACATGGAAAAGGAAATGCATTATTTTCTAGGTATAAAGCTCATTGAGATTCAAGATGAAATTCGCAATGTTCTCTTAAAATTAGCCTCTGGTTAGAAGATATTAGAAAATCTTCTTTGATTGGTTGGCGCAATAAAAAAAAGCTTGACAATTTATATTTAGTAGTCTACAATACCATCAAATATCATTAAGTATAGTCAGTTTAAAATTGTAAGTTTGGATATTATTTGGTATTTGTAAATATACGTAGGGGTACTTTTCATTGAAAAACCCAGGAGTTTTAAGTGGTTTGTTGTGTATTATGTTTAGAAAAGAGGCAGGACTACTATGGTAGATGAAAGAAAATTTACAGCTCAACAAATAGCCGAAAAGTTGAATATATCCAAACAGACCCTTTTTCGTTATGAGAAGAAAGGTGTTTTTCCTAAAGCAAAGCGCAATTTAATTAACCGCTGGCGTCAATATACACTTGAAGATTTGAAGAAATTGAAAGAAATCATAAGGGGGAACCTTGAATAAAAGGTTTTTACTTATTTTAAGTTTGTTCTGGTGTAGGAGAGTATATAGCAGACACCACTGTGAAAATTGTATTAGGTCATTGCCGAAGGCAATTTTCTTGATTTTTTCAGCCTTTGGGATGATAAGCAGCCGGATGGCCATTATCAAGGCCGAAGGGACTGTAAGGGTTAATCCATTTTTGACGATTGAGGAAGAAGGGCTTTTTAAGGCTTTGGATGGGGCTACTTCAATCGATTATCTTAATCTTTCCGCAATATTTTATTCTCCCGGAGCAAGTAAAGCAATCATTAATGGTTATGTTTTAGAAGTAAATGATAGTGTAGATGGTAAGAAGGTTACTGATATAGAGTCCGATAGAGTCATTTTGAAGGATTCCGAAGGTAAATATGTTGTAATGCTAAGAAAGATAGGGCATAAATGAAGCTATTTATTAGGGTTTGTCTAATTATTTTTGCGGCTTTATTCGGAAATTATAATAGAGTTGTTTTCGCCCAGGAGCCACAACAGGCTGTTGTCCCAAGTATTTCCCAAACACCTCAAGCAGGACAACCAACTGGTTCCACGCTTCCTTTCGTTCCTCCGATTATTCAGATAAAGCCTTTGGAAGGCCAAAAAAACATCTATTCATTTGAGTTAAGGGATGTGCAAATAGGCGATCTTTTCAGGGTTTTAGCCCATGATTATAAGCTCAACTTACTGGTAGATAATGAGATCCAGGGACAGGTGGTAAACGCCAGTTTAAGCAATGTCACTTTAGAAGAAGCGTTATCAGCAATTGCGGAATCACAAAATTTAATATTGGAGAAGAAGGGCAATATTATAAAGGTAAGCCCCAATTTTATAACAAGAACATTCACACTTAGATTTGTTGAAGCTAAGAAATTCCTTGAATCTTCGGGCGAACTATCTAAAGCAGCTGTTACTGAAGCTGCCGGCGGATCAGCAAGCCTGGGTACGATTTATAACCTTCTTTCTAAAAAAGGTAAGGTATTGCTTGGCAACCAGCCGAATTCTATTATAGTGATTGATTATCCCGTAAATATTAGTAAAATCGAAGAATTTCTTAAAGTGATTGACCAGAGTATGACCATCCGGGTTTTTAAACTTAAGTATTTAAAAGCCAGTGAGATTGTGGGAGTAACGACAGTTACCACTACCTCAACGCAGACTACGGGGACCTCAGCCGGCACAACCACTCAGACAGTCACAACTGGCGCAGCACAAAAGTAAAGCGAGGATTAGACTGTAATGAGAAAAATAGTTATCTTTTTTATTTTTATTGCGGCTATAACCTCTTTTGTTTATGGACAGGAGGTAAGTAATAATCTTAAGACGCTGTTATCCAGCGAAGGAAAGATTATCTATGGAGATGAACCTAATTCTATTGTAGTTATAGACCATCCTCAGAATATTCAGCGGATTTCGGATTATCTGGATATAGCCGATGTTTCTCCTCAGCAAGTTCTTATTGAGGCAAGGGTGATTGAGGTAAGATTGAAGAACGAGCATTCGCTGGGGATAAACTGGAATCTTTTTGCTGAAAAAGGCGGTTTGGAAATGGGGCAATTTAGGATTAATTCCTCGGGGACAAGTTCAGGAGGGCTGCAGCAATCAATTGACTTTAAAACCTTATATAAAAAACCCGGCGATGATACTTCAGGGGCCGCGAACCCTTTTACTCTAACCGTATTTGATGAAAATATTAATGTGGTTTTACAGGCCATGTCAAGCGTCTTGGATACCAATATCCTTTCCGCGCCCCGGATTGCTACGGTAAACAATCGTCAGGCACAGATAAAGATTATTCAAAGTTATCCCTGGGCAGAGCCGCAGGTGGAGACAAGCGATTCGGGCGCAACCACTGTAACTTGGCAGGTCCATTTTGAAGAGATAGGAATACTGCTTAATGTTACCCCTACAATTAATGAAGATGGTAATATAAGTATGGTCCTTCAACCCGAAGTAAGTGAAAAGGTAGATGATAAAATCCTTGAAGTTAAAACCGGACCCGGAGTTAACGACAAATTGACTTACGGGATTCCCGTTATTGATAAGCGCAATGCTTCTACTAAGGTGGTGGTTGGCAGTAAACAGACTTTGATTATCGGCGGTTTAATTAAAGATAAGGTTGTAAAAAACGATGCCAAGATTCCGTTTATGGGTGATTTGCCTATATTAGGCAATCTTTTTAAGAGTCAAAATACGTATAAGGAGAAAATAGAGCTGCTTATTCTTGTTTCGCCCACTATAATTACCTCTGATGAATTTGTAAAGATGGCGAAGGAAGTTAATTATGGCATAAATAAACAATATAAAGAGCAGGAAGATAGGCAAGAAAAAATAATGTCATTATTGGAAGATAAAGAGAAAGCCAAGAATGACAGATTAACCGATGAATTACAGCAATTAACCGCAAGGCAGAAATCTTTAGTTGAGGAAAGCAAGAAATTAGAAGCAGTGGTTCTTAAAGAAGAAGGAGACCTGCAGGCGCTGGAAGCCGATAGAGATTCAATTATCAAGAAGCGAGAAGGATTGATAAAAAAATAAAATATAAAATAATGAATAAGCGATTAATAATTTTATTAAGCCTAAGTGTTTTAGGCTTTTCTTTTTTAGGAAATGTTTCTGTTTATGCAGCCGATCCGGAAGCACAAACTCAGATAAACATCCTTAAAAGAGATATTCGCAAACAAGAAGAGGTTATCGGGTCTCTGAGAGACAGATACAATAATATTTTAAAACAGAAAGAAGAGATCAAGAATTCCATTAATCAAGAGACACGGAAAATTGAGCAATTAAAAGAGGATAAAGAAAGAACAGCCCAGAAGCAAGCTGAACTTAAGCAAAAAGCAGCCATGGAGCTTGAGATAGAAAAGAAGAAACAGGAGCAATTAAAATTTGCTGCGCAGGAGAGAGATAAGAAACAAAAAGCTAAAGAAGAGGAGAATAAACGCAAGGCAGCTGAAGCCCAGGCTAAGAAAGAAAAACAAGCTGAGGAACAGGCAGGACTTAAGCAGAAAGAGATAGAGAAGAAGAAACAGGCTGAAGCCAAGAGGCAGGAAGAACTTGAACAGAACGAAACCAAGAGGCTTGAGTTAAAGAAGAAGATAGAACAATTAAGATTGCTCGCACAACAGAAGGAGAAGGCACAGAGAGCTAAAGAAGAGGAGCGTAAACGCAAGGAAGCCGAGGCCCGGGTTAAGAAAGAAAAAGCAGCCAAGAAGCAAACCGGACTTAAGCAGAAAAAGATAGGGGGGCAGAAACCGGAGGAAGCTAAGAGGCAGGCAGAACTTAAAGAAAAAGAGGCGAAGAGGCTCGAGTTGAAGAGGCAGAAACAAAGAGAACTTAAGATGCAAGAAGCACTCAAGAGAGCAGAGGCAAAGCAAAAAGAGATAGAGAAAAAGGAACAATTAAGATTGCTCGCACAACAGAAAGAGAAAGAACAGAAAGCCAGAGCAGAAAAACAAGTCTTATTATCTATCG
>Ga0315268_10000245_pt1 | contig 63457 bp, 69 predicted proteins | sample C1_top_MG_FD_204535 | JGI IMG/M metagenome (GOLD analysis project Ga0315268, IMG submission 204535) | Sediment microbial communities from Yellowstone Lake, YNP, Wyoming, USA - C1_top | ecosystem: Environmental > Aquatic > Freshwater > Lake > Sediment | place: USA: Wyoming | collected 2017-08-01 | reverse complement strand
GAAGTACCACTTGAACCATTTGTTCCGCTATTTCCTGAAGTACCACTTGAACCATTTGTTCCACTTGTTCCTGAAGAACCACTTGTTCCGCTAGTTCCTGAAGTACCACTTGAACCATTTGTTCCGCTTGTTCCTGAAGAACCTGATGTTCCGCTAGTTCCTGAAGAACCATTTGAACCATTTGTTCCACTTGTTCCTGAAGAACCACTTGTTCCGCTAGTTCCTGAAGAACCATTTGTTCCGCTAGTTCCTGAAGAACCACTTGTTCCGCTAGTTCCTGAAGAACCATTTGAACCATTTGTTCCACTTGTTCCTGAAGAACCTGATGTTCCGCTTGTTCCTGAAGAACCTGATGTTCCGCTAGTTCCTGAAGTACCACTTGAACCATTTGTTCCACTTGTTCCTGAAGAACCATTTGTTCCACTTGTTCCTGAAGAACCACTTGTTCCGCTAGTTCCTGAAGAACCATTTGAACCATTTGTTCCACTTGTTCCTGAAGTACCACTTGAACCATTTGTTCCACTTGTTCCTGAAGAACCACTTGTTCCGCTAGTTCCTGAAGAACCACTTGAACCATTTGTTCCACTTGTTCCTGAAGAACCACTTGTTCCGCTAGTTCCTGAAGAACCATTTGAACCATTTGTTCCACTTGTTCCTGAAGAACCTGATGTTCCGCTAGTTCCTGATGAACCACTATCACCACTTGAACCTGATGTTCCGCTAGTTCCTGAAGAACCACTAATACCACTTGAACCTGAACTTCCGCTTGAACCACTTGTTCCGCTAGTTCCTGAAGAACCGCTATCTCCTGAAGAACCGCTTGAACCACTACTTCCGCTTGAACCTGAACTACCACTTGAGCCTGATGTTCCACTAGTTCCCGAACTTCCACTTGAACCTGAACTTCCACTTGAACCTGATGTTCCACTAGTTCCTGAAGAACCACTAATACCACTTGAGCCTGATGTTCCACTAGTTCCTGAAGAACCGTCATTCCCTGAACTTCCACTTGAGCCACTTGTTCCTGAAGAACCGTCATTCCCTGAACTTCCGCTTGAGCCACTTGAACCCGAACTTCCACTTGAGCCAGATGTCCCACTTGAACCTGAACCACCCCCTGATGACGTAATACCTGTAACAACTACCGTAGTACCATCACTATTATATAAATCTAATTGACTAGTTGCCGAAAAATAAGTTCCCCCTGTTAAACAACAATCTTCAGGAAATATTCTCCATCGAGCATTTGTTCTTGTAGTCCCTGATACCCCTTCAATGGTTGAACCTGTCCACGCATTTATAAAATTTTGACCTTCAACACTATTATTTTTAACTTGGGTGTCATAAGAGTTAAATGTAACCGTACCTGTTGCACCTGTCGCTGCGTTCCATAGTGATTCATAATTATCAATCTGATATTGATATGCAAATCCTGTTTCATTAACATAAGCAATCATACCAATTCTTCTTCTTCCTGATGAAAAATTATCCGAATTTAAATTAATGTATGATGGGTTAAATGGTGTTCCATTACCAATATATAAATTGATTGGTATTGTATTCGCAGATAAAGTTTGTAACCCAATCCCCACAAAAGTTAATGAAAGGTCTCTAAGATTAGCAACTTCCATCCATCCACCAATACCAAGTACACTGTAATCTGTACCTTGTACTGAATTTCTAGCGACAGTATAAGGCCCTATTAAAAGTTGAGCGTTTAATGGATTTTTATATGGAAACGGCATAAATCTTTTTTATTATAATTATTTAAAAATTAACTTTTAGTCTCCCCTTTGAAATAAAAATTATTTGTTGATGGTGTGGATGGTGGTAATAAAGTTGATACGGAACAATATAATACACGGTAAACTCCCGCAGGAATTGCCGCTCCTGAAGTTACTGTAATGTTAGCGCTTGAAATTGTTGTTACCGGAGTTAATAAAAGGTCAAAACTGCAAGGGTATGACATATATCCAACACCTATTGTCATATTATTCATAACACCTCCAACACCCGATAATGGTATCCACACAGAATAAAAATAATATTCGTTAGGGTTTATATTTAAAGTACTAATTGTGATAGTTTCAAAGGTATATTGGTTAATAGAACATCCGTATCCATCTGTACCTACGCCAAGGGATTGTTTAATTAATCCATTAAATGATGATACTGGTGTCATAAAATTACCATCAGAACCTAAAGTAAATCCTGAGTAAGAAATATACTTATCCATCATATAACTATAGTAAGGGTTTGTTGGGTCAGCCCATCCACCACTACTATACCCATACCAATCAACATTAGTATCTATAGTAACACCATCACTTAAGTAATACATATAACTACCTAATTTATACACCGATGTTGATGAATCACCATTGTCTTGAGGTTCAGGAACCACATAAGCAAATATTGGAGGTACTGTTGGCGTAGGAGTTGGTGTTAAGGTTGATGTAGGTGTTGGGGTGTTAGTTGTGGTTGATGTAGGTGTTGGGGTGTTAGTTGGGGTTGTGGTTGGTGATAATCCTGGCGTTGATGTGTTTGTTGGGGTAGGAGTATTTGTTGGTGTTTTTGTTGGTGTTTTTGTTGGTGTAGGAGTATTTGTTGGTGTTTTTGTTGGTGTAGGTGTTACAGGCGTTGGTGTTACTGTTGGTGTTGGTGTAGGTGTTACAGGCGTTGGTGTTACTGTTGGTGTTTGTGTTGGTGTTGGTGTAGATGTTGCACAAGGGTTATATGTTGGAGTAGGAGTTGAAGTTGGGGTTGGTCTTGGAGTTTTACTTGGTTTAGGACAACCACAAGGATTTGTACAAGTTGCACTTGGTGTTGGGGTATTGGTTGGAGTATTAGTTGGTGTGGGGGTAACTGTTGGGGTTGGAGTCGGAACCTTACATGGGTCTAAAGTTGGGGTTGGAGTATTTGTTGGTGTTACCGTCGGTGTACTTGTCGGTGTATTTGTTGGCGTTGGTGTTGGTGTCGGTGTTGGTCTAGCAACAGATAAGAAGTTAGGACAGTCTGAATTAACCGATAAAATAGTGTAAGTCCCATAAATTTCTCTTGGGGGTATTAATAAGTCGGGTTCAAATAAAAAAGGTAATAATACATCACCTAAATTAATCGCATCCATACTGTTGTCAGGTTTAAATACGACATTAACAATTTGACCATCATAATTGGTACTAGATATTACAATTGTTTCGTTCATATATTAGTCTCACTTATTCTTAACGCACCATTAATTCCTGAAAAAATATTTTGACCACTAATAACCAATAAACCACCAAGTAATAACTCATACACAATTTGTTGTATACTTGATTTGTATGACGAACCTGCAGGATTTTGTAATGTATCTCCCGTAATAACAATGTGTGCAATGTCATCTGGCGATACTATCAGTGATTGGGGTCTTTTGGTCAGTCTTTGATAATTCGGCATCTTATTAGTCTATATGTATAAATATGAATATTTTTATAATTTGGTTTTTATTGGGTTTCAACTGTATAAATATTTGCATCCATAAAAATAAAAGATTCCCCATTTTGGTAATCACTAAGAGATGTGATTAAACCACAATAAATTATTCCAAACTTCTCACACCCCAAAAAATCAATAATTTTAACACCAACAGATGGTGCCGAATCAAATTGTGTAGGTAGTAACATTGATATTGCGGGTGGTACAGAAACGTTAACAGTTGCCAACAAAACACATTGATTACCATAGACATCACATACATATAAATTATACGGTAATGTAACTCCAAAAACTCCAGTAATCTCAATTTGCGTCATATTGAATAAATAGTTGGTGTTTACTTTAACTCTTTTATAAAACAAAAAATCCCCCAAAACTTCGGAGGATTTTATTTATATCTTTAGTTTTTTTGTTAGTTTAAATTCTTATGATAATATTGGTGTCTAACAAGGAACGAAGGTTAACGTTGTAATTAGAAAGGTTTCTCTATTGCTAAACAGATTTCACCCCTTTCTATTATTAGTCTTGTCATATCTGAAAAACTTATATAGGCATGTCCTGAAACTCCCCAATCTTTCCCCCAACTATTTTTAATTCTAAATTGTTTTGTGACGGTGTTCACTCCATTAATAACATAAGCATGCCCTCCCGCAATATGTCCACTTAAACTAATTAAACCATTTTTATTAGGAAAAAACATATTATAATACCAATTGGTTCCAACAACGACTGGCCCAACATTTAACACAGTATTAATTAGTGTGTTAATATCAAACGCCCATAAGTATGATGATATTTTACCTGAACTCATTAGATATTTTGCACCACCTCTAACAGAGGTACCGTTATACCTTTCACCTGGCCATTCATCAACCTTTTGAGCTTCACGATAAATCAACGATGGTTGGATTATTGGTAAAGCTCCTCTATGAGTTATTGGCCCATCACAAATCCAATGTGCCCAAGCATAACCAACACATTGCGGTGTGTTGCCTTGATTACCCCACCAAACATTATCATCCCATTCTTTTTGGGTTATAGTTGTTTTAGGTATTGTTAATTTATCTTGAATTAAATATTTGTTATCTCTTTTGTCCTCAATAAATATTCTACCTAATTTTTGCTCATTAAATAAACTTAGATTATTTGGGTCACAATCACAATTGATATCAACAACTGTTACAGTTCCTCCACCATTAAGTTTAATTACATTGATAGCGCATTTATAAGTTATGGTAACATATAATGGTACATCAATAACTTCAACAGTATTATCACAATATAAAATTTGATACGTTGAACCAGTTCCAGGTCCAAATCCACTATATAATTGGAATGTTTTGCAACAAGGTGAACAATCTCCAATACCGGTAGTCGTAAGAAAAAGTGGACCACCGCTACCACTACCGCCACCATATAGACAACTACCTATAAGACTTGGTAGTGCCACCCATTGAGCCATTGACCCAATTGGTGTTGGACTATTTATAGGAAGATATGCGAGTGGGTCAGGTAATGGATAATATGTGGTCATATCCTCTAAAATCCAATAATTATTTATATTATCCCAAGAAATCCTCATTAATAAGGTGGGGGGTGCGAGAGCAAAATAAGTAAAATAATATGATGACTTACCATTAATCTGAGGTGAAGGATTTATATTTGATGGTAATACAATTGTGCCACTACAAGTCGTTCCTTCATCAATAAAACGAATACACTCTCCAGGTGTATAAACCGTAGGTGTAGGTGTTGGTGTCGGTGTTAAAGTGTTAGTTGGAGTTGGGGTAGGTGTTGAAGTTGGTGTTGGAGTTGGTGTAACTAATGGTCCATTAATAAATTCATTATTAACGCAATTTGGGTCTTGAGATGAAAAATACACACCAGATATATTTAATTGGTCTATAAAAGTTTTAGAAAAAGAATTGTTAATACTGTAAACATCCGCAGGAATATTATCTGATAATAAATAATTAGATGAAGAATTTTGATAAATTGTGTCATATGTTACACTTGAGACTGTAATATTAACATCTAACATTAAACTCCAAATACCCCCAACATACTCTAATTGGGTTATAAATTGGTCACTAGTAAGACTATCATAATTTAAAATTATTATTTTATTAGTTGTTGTCATCATCAATTTTTTAATAATCCTATTATCATATATTGATGATGGCCAATTAAATAAAGTAATTTTAGTCCAACTTAAACCGCTAATATTAATTTTTATAATTTCAGTTAATTGTGGGACAATAGTTGAAGATGACGAAGATATTAAAAAATTAGGGTCAACTAAACCACTTATAGGGTCTCTATATGCAGATATAAATCTAGTTCTAAAATCAAATGGGTTTGAGGTTGTAATAGTTTTAACATAATTGGAACTAAATGGTGACATTATAATATCCCATTCTGTAATATTATTTGTATTTCCATCAATTGTCCATAATTTTGTATTTGTGTTGGCTATCCCGGTTGGGGCTCCGTATGTACTACAATTTGGAACTGTAACATTAGTTTCTAAATTATTTATTGGGTCATATTGATAAATATTAGAACACAAATTATTCCCTTGTTTCATAAAAAAAACATAAGGACAATTAATATTTTGTGTTGTAGTTGTTGTTGTTAAATTTGTCGTGGTGGTTGTTGTTGTTAAATTTGTCGTGGTGGTTGTTGTGGTTGTCTCATCGGAAATTTTATAAGTAAAATCATTTGGTAAACAAACTGATGTTGAGCAGTCAGGACAATCAGGATTAAACATTCTGAAAATATTTTTTAATAAATTAAAGTTGTGTTTTACCTCAGGTGCCGATAACGGTGTAACATACATTCTAAATTGTGAAATAGCACCATCAAAAGTTCCCGCAAAATTTTGCTCAATTAATATATTAGTTTTTAATCCACTAAATGTTGTTCCTGATAAATCATTAATTGGGAAATTTTCAGGGTCTTGTATATATGGTCCGTAAGGTTGTGTTATTGATGAAAAAGTTAAATTTTCTCTAAGTCCTTGAGTACCCCCACCCCACGATATATTAAACGGAACCCCAACTTGTTTTTCTTTGTCAGTATCTAATCCTCTTGGAATGATTTCCTCAAAATTTTCTATAGTATGGAATAACTTACCATTAACATAAATTTTAAGTCTTCCGTTTCTGTATAATTTATCAATTAACCATTTTTCATTTAACCTAACCAGTTCGATTTGTTCTGATGGTTTACAGTCAATTTGTGTGTATGGTACAGTTATTAATGACGATGCATTATTGGCTAGTGACTCTAAATAAAGTTTTTCAGTTATATCACCAAGTCCTCCTCGATACCATAAATCGCAAGTATCTAACCATGTATATCTTTCCCATACCGCGTCTACTTGGAACCAATGTTCCTCATCTAACCACGCAGGATTCTCTAATAAACATGTAGGATAAATTGGTGGTGTACAATAATCAACAATAGTGTGTCCTGTAGTGTAAGTAATTCCACTTGTTTCACAAGAGCCTGTAGTAACACAATCTCCCGTAAATTTTAACATTCTAACACCAATACCAGGGTTTTTTGGGTCACCACATAATCTAAAAGATAACGCGTTTGACATAGAATCATATATTGGGTTTGTCTCACAAGTATTTTCAATTGAGGTAAATCCTGTATTACAATTATAACAAGTCGTGGTTGGTGTACAAACATCACATGATGGTGAGCAAACAAGCGGTAGTTCACAATCAGGTATTGGGGTTGGCGTTGGTGAAGGTGTTGGAGGTGGACAAGCATAACAAAAACTAAAAAATTCACAAGTATTTGTACAATGATTGTAAACATAACCATCAGGACAAGAAAATCCAGTATCAAGATATTCATTATAAGAATCTTGTATTACGTTAGCGGAAGTTATTCCACTTGAAGTAAAAATAATGTTTAGGTCACTTAATGTTGATGCGGCAATTAATTCATTTAATGTGTTATTATATATTTCACAACCAAAACCTGCAACACTTTCGTTGTTCCACCCAAATAGTTCTAATGTGTGGGGACCTGAATTTATAGTTATTGGATAAACATTCCATCTCTTAAAAGGAAGATTAGACCCATACCATTGAGAAATTGCTAATCTTGTATTTACAATAACAGTTCCATCTAAAGTTAATTTAAAGTGATTATCACCGGCAATACCAATATAATATGTTTTTGTGGTCGACACATCTAAACAAACACTAAACCCAACCCAAGTATTAAATGGTTGACCACCACCATTTACCCATAAACCACATCTATTCATAGGACCACTTGCGTTTGTTGATGTTGTATTTTTCCATAAAAATGGCGTATTTATTATTGTATATAAACCATCAGTAATAGAATTTGTGTACCCACTTACAGTATATCCAGGGTTATACACATAAGTACCAAATTGAGAACGGTCAAAGTATTGTGATGGGACTAAGGTATATGGGTTTGATGGTGGTGTTGCAGGAATTGATGAAATTGAATAACAAGTTGTTTCATTATACGCACTATATGATGGTCCGCAACTCGAACAATTGTCAATAAAACAAGATGGGGTAGATGTTGGAGTTGGGTTTGGTGGTGGTGGTGGGTTTGGTTCAATAACCGTACTACATACGTGTGTTTGACACTCCCATCCACAAGTTTCGCATGGGTCTAAATTACAATCACAACCACACGTAATTTTTTTTTGTGGGTCTCCCTTACAACTACCACAACCATAATTAACGTGAGGGTCATGGATATTATTCACTGACCTAGGTGGATAAACAAAAATACATCTACTATCCGTAATTGTTCTATTACAACATGAGCATGTTTGTAGTTCAGTTAAACCTGATGTAACTCTATTATAACCTGAAAAACATAATGGGCTACCACTTGCATGGTGATAAAATTTATTTTCAGCTCTAGTCCCAAAATAAAAAAAAGTATTTTTATTATTTGGATAAATTTCATTAAGAGTTGTTTCATTTGGTAATGGAGTGTGTTCGTTGAATAATCTTGGTTTTAATACCATCTCAACCGACCACCCTTTATTCATTCTTTCAGGGAAAATTTCATAATCAAACCCAAATAACTTATAAAATCCTTGATAAAACCCACCGTATAATTCGTGGTACCTACCTTCAAAAGGGCTTGATTTACTAACAACTTCGTATAACACGGTTTTATTGAATCCTGAAAATCTTACATTAGGTGACATAGTGTGACCTGTAACTTGGTGTAACTTAAGTCTTCGGTCATAGTACATTCTATTAAATTTCAAATAATCAGAGTATAATCCTTTAGTAAATGTTATCGTTTCACCGGTCATTTGGTCGACTAATCCATTATCAATACCTGTTAACCCAATATCACATGATGTTGATGATGAATAACAAGTTAAATCTTCATTATTTGGGTTGTAATAATTTTGAGATACAAAAATATTATTATTATTGTATTGTTTATACAAAAGTGTTTGATTTTGAACACTTAAAGGATTGTTAATGTCAAAATAAATTGGGAGTCTGTCTCCATATGTTTGAGCAATCAAATATGGTGAAAAAACAACTTCTTGATTGTAGTCTTGTTCATCTGAGGTCAAAGACATATCACTAGAGTCTAAATTAAGTTTTAGAGACCAATTTGGACGATAATACTGATTTATATTTTGACTTGCCATCTTTTTTATGATAAATACTCCAAATCGAAGTATTTATTGAAAAATATGTTATGATAAATTTTAACAAAGAATACTACAGTAATAATTATTACTTCTTTCTAAAAGATAGGGGTAACCAAATCTCCTTATACTATTCTATTGCTAACACTTTAAGTGAATCTAGAAAAAAAGACAAAAAAATAGACTTCGATAAAAAAGATGCAAAAAAAGTTAAAGATGTTGTATATAATGTTTTAAACTCAAAAGAAAAACAAACAACAAAAGATATTGAGGATAAATTAAAAGATGTAAAAAAATCTTCAGGTGAGATTGGAGAGTTAGTTGATTCTGATGGAACAATGTTAAGTTCAAAAATTCCTTTAATAAATTTAACCCTTTCACCAAGAAAAACAATGGACCAGACTGTTGTTATGGCTAGAACAACTAATGACCCTGTAACAAGAGGTTACCGTGTTTATTATGGTGAGAGTGAAGACAAAAAAGAAAATATTGTTTCGGAAGTTGATTATTCAGAAGCCTTTGGATATGTTGAGACCGAAGGAAAAGATTTTAGACAAACGGTAAATATATTGAAAAAAATGGGTGTTGAGAACCCGGTACAAAGAGCGAAAGAATTTGGTAAATTACCTAAAGTTAAAAAAGTTAATGGCAAATTAAAACAAAGACTTTCTGAAAAAGATAGTATTGAAGAACAACAAAAAGAAAAAATGATTAAAATGGTTGAGGATATCTTAACTAAGAAATCTAAAGATAGTTCAGACGTTGTAAAACGTGATGAAAGCGTTAGTAAGATATTAGTTAAAAATTTACAATCAATTAAAAAATTAGCGGATAAAGAAGGTATCAGTATTTCTAAATTAATTAACATATTAAAATCAAATGAATAAGGACTTATACGGAAATAAATTTTCCCTACCTGAGGAGGTTGTAAGTTATTTACAACAGTGTCATGATGCCGCAGGAGGTGCTGACGAAAGTGTTGAGGGTTATAAGAGAAACAAAGAACTAAGAGATAGTCGTGAGGTTACATATCAACAATTAAAACGAATGAAAAATTGGTTTGATAATTTTGAGGGTCATGAAAATGATTTATCTTATATATTGAATGGTGGCCATTATGTTAAGAATTGGGTTCACAATACTTTAACTTCAATGAGAGACAGTGTACACAATACTAAAAAGAATAAATCTGAGGTTTTACCTAACCAATTTATTCAACCACATGAAAAGAATGACATGACAACAATTAATAGACCAAGTAAAAGTCATAAAGCAACTGTTGATAAATATGACACCGCTATTATGGAGAATCTAATCAGAATAAACAATTTAATTAAAAAAATAATATAATATGGCAACAATAGACCCAATTGTGTTTGAACAACCTAAAAATGACTTGTCATCAATCGCTGACATGGAAAGAGCGAAGTTATTCCCAAAGAACGATTATAAACCAACAAACCAATATTCGGCAGTTAATCCTGACGCTATAGCTGATGGCGATGCTCAAGGTAAAGGTACTGGAGGATTTTTAGATGTTTATAATCAAGGTGCGGGAGCAATTCAAGACATCTTAGAACGAAAGGCTGAGATAGTTATTAATGAATTTAAACCTAACTCACCATACACTACACCAAGTGCGTAATGAAACTTTACAATACAGTTAAATCCCTTATTTTAGAAGTAGCATCGATTGATTCAATCGTTGATGCTATAAAAAAAAGAGATAAGATAGTAATTTACTATGATGGTGATGAACCAGGTGGTAGAGGGTTAAGAGAAATTGAACCTGTTTGTCTTGGGTATAGTAAGTCAGATAATCCTGTTTTAAGAGCTTGGGATAATGAAGGGTCTTCTCATACTGCATATAAAGGCGAACAACCTTTACCAGGGTGGAGATTATTCAGAGTTGATAAAATATTATCGTTTAAACCAACGGGAGAAAATTTTGAATCATCTAAACCAGGATATAATCCATCAGGGGACAAAAGCATGAATAGAATTATTATTAACGCAGTGTTTAATTAACAACCTCCAATAATATAAGATATGACAAACGAAAACGACTTAATAGAAAAATTAATGATATCTAAAGCTATTATGGATAAGCATAATAAAACCCCAAGGTCGGGTAATAATTTAAATATGACAAGTCCAACGGTAGAAAATTATGAAGCTCCACAAGCTAAATATAATTTACCACAAGAATTTATGCAGGAATCAGTTACTCAATCATCCCCATCACATCAACAACCAATAACTAAAGATAGGGTAATGTCTTCTAAATTACCTGATGAGATTAAAAGATTAATGATAGAACACCCCATCAATCAACCAAACTCAATGGCGGGGCCGTCATTATCTAATGATTTGATTGATAAAGCGTCTAGATTAATGAATCTTGATGCTAAAGGAAGTCCAAAAGGCCATCAACCAAATAGAATGGTAGAACAATCAATACCAACTCAAGATTTATCAACTTTAAAAGAATTATTAAGAGAAGTTGTTGAAGAAGTGTTACAAGAAAATGGATTAATTGCCGAATCCACCCAAAAATCAAATGAAATATTTTCCTTTAAGGTAGGTAAACATATATTTGAAGGTAAGGTTACTAAGATAAAAAAAATAGCTTAAAGAGAAGTTTACATTAAATAAAAAACCCCCACATAGTTATGAGGGGGTTTTTTATTTTAATACAGTTGATATTTCTCTAATTTTTTATTATATTTTTTAAAGAATTTTATAATATGAAAGAAAAAATAAATGTTTTAGTACTACCAAGTGATAAAAGTGGTGTTGGGAAATTTCGCTCGGTCGACCCCCACGTACACTTACAAAATCTATATCCCGATGACTTTCACGTAGACATTGACTACGAACCAAGAATTGGTGACCCGAGTTATTGGAGTAAATACCAAATTGTTCACGTACATAGAAATATTGGAAGTAACTACGATAATACACCTAATATTATTAGAAATTTAAAATCAATTGGGGTTATTGTCATTGTTGATATTGATGATTATTGGTTACCGACAAAAGAACATCCTATTCATCAAATAATTGTACAACAAAAAATTAACGAAAAAATTGTTGCAAATTTAAAAGAAGCCGATTATGTTATGACAACAACGGATATTTTTGCAAATGAAATTATAAAATTTAATAAGAACGTTGTTGTATTCCCTAACGCAATTAACCCAAAAGAACCTCAATTTAATCAACCGACTGTCAAATCAGATAGAATCAGAGTTGGGTGGTTAGGTGGTTCATCTCACTTACATGACTTAATGTTATTACAAGGTTTTACACAAAAAAACGGTTCTGAAATTAATAACAAAATTCAATATGTTATTTGTGGTTTTGACACTAGAGGTAGTGTTACTGAAATTAATCCGCAAACAGGTGAACAAAAACGTAGAGATATTTTACCTCATGAAACTGTATGGTCAAAATATGAAGAAATTTTTACAAACAACTATAATTTAGTGGATGAAGATTATAAAAAATTTTTAATAGAATATAAAGAAGGTGATTATGTTTCTAACAAAGAATTACCTTATGTTAGAGTATGGACTAAACCTGTAACATCTTACGCAATGAATTATTCAAAGCTTGATATTTCTTTATCACCAATTAAAAATCACATCTTTAATAGAATGAAATCCCAATTAAAAGTTATTGAGGCAGGATTCTATAAGAAAGCGTTAATTGCTTCAGAAATTGGTCCTTATACAATTGACTTGAAACATTGTTTAAAAAATGGTAATTTTGTTGATGGTAACGCAATGTTAGTTCCTGAACATAGAAATCATAGTGATTGGTCTAAACATATTAAAAAGTTAATCCAAAACCCTAATTTAATTACTGATATGGGGGAAAGATTATATGAAACAGTTAAAGACAAATACGATTTAAATAACGTAACTAAAGATAGAGCAGAATTTTATAAATCATTAATTAAATAAATAATATGTATAATAAAAAAGGTAAAGTTGGGTTCACCGCAGGTAATTTTGATTTACTACACCCAGGTTATATTTACACTTTTGAGGCGGCAAAAGAACATTGTGATTACTTTATGGTTTTTTTACAAAGAGACCCGTCCGAAACAAGATTTACAAAGTATAAACCAGTCGTTCCATTATATGAAAGATATAAAACTTTGATGTCAATAAAGTATGTTGATGACGTTGTGACATATCAAACTGAAGAAGATTTAGTAAAACTAATTGAGTTTTTTAAACCTGATGTTAGAATTTTGGGTGACGATTATATTGGTAAACGATTTACAGGAGACCATCTACCAGTTAATGTCGTTTACACTACAAGGTCTCACAATTGGTCAACAACTAAAATTAAAGATTTAATCACAATACAAACATTAAAACAAAATCCTGAAATAATAAAAAATTTAGATACAAATGATTAAAATACCTATTACTAAAATTTTGTTTCTTGACATAGAAACCGTTGGGATTGAAAAAGACTTTGACACTTGTGTTAAAAATCATCCCGAGATTGCACATCAATTTGATAAGTATTTAGATTGGTTTTTAAAACGATTCCCCGAAGACTCAACTAAGGGAGAAAATGAAGATGAAAGACAGAATATTATATTTTCAACAAGAACCTCATTGGTTCCCGAATTTGCAAAGATTGTATGTGTTAGTGTTGCCTTTGTTATGGATAATGGTGAAGTTAAAAAACAAACCTTTTTTGGTGATGATGAGAAACAATTATTACGTGATTGTCAGAAATTATTGGACCGTTGCGGAAAATTGGATTTCTTTTTGTGTGGTCATAATTTAAAGAATTTTGATATTCCGATGATTGCCAAAAGAATGATTATTAATGGATTACTTCCACCATCAATTCTACCATCATACGATACAAAACCATGGGAAATTAAAGCTATTGACACTAAAGAAATTTGGCAATACGGTGCTTACACTGCAATTGGTTCATTAGACTTAATGTGTGCGTCAATGGATGTTCCATCTTCAAAAGAGGGCGAAATTACTGGTGATAAAGTACACGATTCATATTGGAATCACGGAAAATTAAAAGAAATCTCAGAATACTGCGAACGAGATGTTAACGTATTAATTGAGGTGATAAAAAAATTAAAAGAACTTAAATAATGACAGAAGAATTTGATTTAGATTTTTTAAAGAAAAAAGCGGAAGAGTTAAAATTAATGTTATCAACGCCAGAAAATGATGATATTGACTATAATCAAATACTTGACGAGTTTGGTATTGATGTCAAACAATTAGAAGTTGATATGAAAAACTATAAACCTAAACTGGATTTAGGATTTACAAAACTACATCTTGATGCGGTTACACCAAGTTATAATTACGCAAGTGATTCTGGATTTGATTTATATTCAGTTGAAGATGTGACAATTGAAGGTCTTGGTAGAGGGTTAGTCCCAACTGGACTATCGTTTGATATTAAAGATGGTTATGAAATCCAAGTTAGGTCTAAAAGTGGATTAGCAATTAATCAAGGTTTAATGTGTTTAAATTCACCAGGAACCGTGGATAATGGTTACACAGGTGAAGTAAAAGTAATTATATTCAACACAAATAAAGAACCTTTTACAATTACTAAAGGTATGAAAGTTGCTCAAGCAGTTTTATGTCCCGTAGTTAATGGTGGTTGGGTTTATTTAGATGAAAAAAATGAAGTGGCCAAAAAAGATAGAAACGATAACGGATTTGGCTCAACAGGAATTTAATATGATAACAATAATTTATTCAACCCATAAAGACGAAACATATAATAACAAATTTAAACAACATTTGTTACAAACTGTTGGGTTAAAAAATGTACAGATATTAGAATTTCAAAACAATAATCAGTATAGTTTGGCGGAGGTATATAACAAAGGTATATCACAATCTATATATGATATTGTTGTTTGTTGTCATAACGACATTAAATTAGAAAAAAATTGGGGCAAGAAACTAGTTAGTGATTTTGAAAATAATCCTGACTATGGAATTATTGGTAAGGCGGGGTCATGTTATTTTCCTGAATCAGGGGTATACTGGGAGGAAATGAGAACAACTATGGTTGGTCATGTTTATCACCACCCTGTAGGTCAAAATAAATGGATTAACAAATATTCTGCAAAAATACCTCAACTGATACCTGTTGTAACTATTGATGGGTTATTTATGTCATTCGACAAAACAAAAATCAAAAACACGTTTGACGAAACGATTGGGAAATTTCACTTTTATGACCATCCGTTTTGTTTAAGTAATTATATTGAAAATGTTAAGATTGGTGTTACGTTTTCTTTTGACATCACACATGAATCTGTAGGACAACCGAATAACGAATTTTTTGAAAGTAAGGTTAAATTTTTAGAGAAATTCTCGTCTATATTGCCATTAGACTTAAAACCTAACAGTGTTTATGTTCCTAAAGTAATTGAAAAACCAATTAAAAATATTGGTAAAGTTGCAATTATTATCCCAACAAAAGATAAGTTTGAATTAATCCAAAATTGTGTTGAATCATTTTACGAACATTGTAACCCCACTCTTTTCCATATTTTTATTGCCGACACTGGTTCCTCTGATGATAGTAAAACAAAATTAAAAGAGTTAATTAGTAATCATAATAACATCACTTTAATTGAATATGATTATTACAATTTTGCAAAAATAAATAATGATGTAGTTACAAACCATATACCTAATGAGTATGAATTTATTTTATTTTGTAATAACGATATTAAAATACTTAATAATGTAATATATAACATGTTAAAGATATTCAAAGATACTAATAAAACCGGAACCGTTGGGTGTCGATTACATTACGAAAATAACACAGTACAACATAATGGGGTCACCGTTTTTGTGGACAAATTAAAAAGACTACAAGCAACTCATATTGGGTTACGCACATACTACGGATATTACACAAACATATCCAAAGTAGTAGGTTCAACCGCCGCATTACTAATGATTAGAAAAACAATGTTTGAAAAATGCGGTTATTTTAATGAGGTCTACCAATCTTGTTTTGAAGATGTTGAATTAAATTTAAAATGTATATCCTTAGGTTTTGAAAATTTAATTGATGGTAATTCAGTTGCTTACCATTATGAAAGCCAAACAAGGGGGGTTCAACAATCAAATGACTTAGAATTACAGAATGACTATAAAAATGGATTAGTACCATTTGTTAATAAAAATTATGATAAATTAAAAAAATACATACCAATACTACAGTAATTTACGGAAATGATTAATAATTAAACTAATGGCCCAAGGAATTTACCAAATAACGGAAGATTTTGAAACTAAACTATCCGAATATACAGGAGCAAAGTACGTTGTAACTGTTGATAATCAAAGCAACGCATTATTCTTATCATTAATGTATGAGAATATTAAAGGTATAGAGATTGAAATTCCATCCAGAACATACCCATCAGTCCCATGTGAAATTATACATGCTGGCGGTAAGGTTAAATTTACGCCTGTTGAGGGTAAGACAATTAAAGGAGCGTATCAATTATCCCCAACAAAAGTTTGGGATTCGGCCCTTAGGTTTACTAGTAATATGTACATACCTAATACCCATATGTGTATCTCATTCACAGGACCTTATAAACACTTTAAACTATCTAAAGGTGGTGCGATTTTAACAGACGACTACGATGCTTATCTATGGTTCAAACGAGCAAGATATAGTGGGAGAAGAGAATGTTCATACCATGACGACCATTTTGATATGTTAGGTTGGAATTTTTATATGATGCCTGAATTAGCGGCAAGAGGTTATTTATTAATGAATCAGTTCTATAATATGGACGGTTCCCCAAAACAAAATGAAGATTTGGAATTACCGTATCCTGACTTATCTAAATTTAAAATATATCAACAATGAAAAAAGGGATAATAGGCGCTGGTGGTTTTGGTAGAGAAGTATATGGTAGTCTTTCTTTAATGGAAAAGATTGACACCGTTTTTTTTGTTGATGATAACTATTGGAGTGGAGATAATAATTTAATTTTACCTATGTCAAAATTTGACCCTCAAGAATATGAGATAGTGATTGCCATTGGAGACCCAAAAGATAGATTTGATATTGTACAACGATTACCTAAAGAAACAAAATATTTTACACACATTCATCCATCGTGTCAAATATTAGGTGATGATGTTGAGATTGGGGAGGGTAGTATAATATGTGCGGGAACTATAATTACGACAAATGTTAAGTTAGGTTGTCATACTCATTTAAATCTTCAAACAACCATAGGTCACGATTGCGAAATCGGAGATTATTTTACAACTGCGCCAGGTTCAAAAATATCGGGAAATTGTAAAATACACGATTGTGTTTATCTTGGAACAAATTCATCAATTAAGGAAAAAATAACAATACATAGTTTGGTTACAATAGGGTTAAATTCTGGTGTAGTTAAAGATATCACCGAACCAGGTATTTACGTCGGTACTCCCGCAAAAAAAATTAAATAGAATGGAATTTTTAATAGGTTTTAATCCAGGGTCATACCCTGTAGAAATGAGTGGTGGTCAAACTGTTTTAAGAGAATTGGCGAAACAATTATTAATATTAGGACAAACTGTTTATGTAGTATCACCACAATTTAACGTAAATGGAACTAAGTTAATTTTACCTCACGAAATATCAAAATTAGATTCAGATAATTTAATCACAATATATCCTGAAGTTACTTTTGGAAATCCATATAATTCAAAACACGTTGTAAGATGGATACTTTATCATACAAGACCTGAAATTGAGTCTACGTGGGGTACAAACGATGTTTATTTTTATTTTAATAATTTATTTGTTAGTAAAGAAAATAAAGACAAAAAAATATTAAATTGTTTTGATTTTAAATTAAATTTATTCTACGATAAAAAATTAAATAGAGAAGGTTATTGCCATATTAATAGAAATCACGTACGAGACAGTTTAGATTCAACATTAAAATTAAAATACAATTCAGAAGATTTATTTTATGGTCACATGACAATTGGATGGGAATGGTTAGTAAATAAATTAAACACTAAAAAATATTTCATTACATATAATGTGGCGACATATTATTCCGTAATTGCGTCAATGTGTGGTTGTATCTCAATAATTTTATATGACGGAATTAAAGAAGATAATCTCAAAGAAAAAGTAATAAGCCACAAATACGGTATTGCCTACGGGTTTGAAGAAGTCGAGGAATCAATATCAAATAGGGAATTATTAAAACCTTACTTAGAGGAAGTAACAAAAGAGTCAATTGAAACAATTAAGAATTTTATTTTGTATTGGGAGTCAGAATTAAAAAAGAATATAAAATGAAAATAAATAGTATCACAATTGATTCAACAAATTCAATAACGGATTTGTGTAAATTAGGTTCTAAATACCCCACCGATAAATCACCATACGCAACTGAAAATTATAACACACCAAACGGTAGTGGTCATAGACATCCGTACACTTCTGTTTATAATTTTTTATTTTCATCATTAAGATATCAAAAAATTAAATTAGCGGAAATTGGAATTCTAGACAATATGTCTATGGTTTGTTGGAGAGAGTATTTTCCAAATGCCGAGTTATTTGGTTTTGAATATAATTCAAAGTACCTACAATTAGGTATAGATGCTGGATTACATAACACAACATATGATTTTATAAATATACACCTTGAGAAATCAATTGAAGAATGTTTATCTACTCACGGAAAATTTGATATTATTATGGATGATAGTACTCACGTTTTTGAAGACCAAATTAGATTTTGTAATATTGCGTATAAATATTTAAATGAGGGTGGTATGTTAATAATTGAAGACATTTTCAGAAATGAAAGTGAAGAAAAATATAAAGAAGGGTTAAGTAAGATTAGTAAATATTTCTCAACTATGACTTTTGTTCTAACAGAACATGAATTACTTTATTCACCGGGATGGGATAACGATAAAATTTTAATTTTATTTAGAAACAATATATTATAACTATGTATTTGAATATAATAACCCCGTGTATCAGACCTGAAAATCTACATCAAATATCAAAAAGCATAAACATTCCAAAAGAAAACTATAGATGGATTGTTGTTTTTGATTCATTAACTTTACCTGATAAAAGTTATATACCCGATAATTGTGAATATTATCTACACAAAGACCCAAATAGTAAAGTAGGGAATGGACAACGAAACTTTGCTTTAGATTTAATAAAAATGGGTTACATTTACTTTAACGATGATGATACGACATTACACCCCGAATTATGGGATAATATTAAAGATTGTGACGAAGACTTCATAAGTTTTAAACAATCATTATTTAATAATAAAATAAGATTGGAAGGAAACATAATTAAAGTTCATAATATTGATAGTCATAATTTTTTAGTTTCTAAAAAATTAGTTGGAAATATCCGGTGGAGATTAGAAGTTTACGAAGCGGATGGTTTTTTTGCTATTGACTGTCATGTAAAGGCAACAACAAAAAAATACATAAATAAAGTTTTATCAATATATAACCGATTAAGATACCCAATAACAATTTAACTATGGCTGAACAACGAAAAAGAAAACCAACAATAACCCCCACTCCGGAGACAACCAATAAACCGGTGAGTAAAAAAGACTTAATTAGTCAGATTATTAAAAGAAAAACTAAAGAAAAGTTTTTAAGCGTAAATCAAAAAAAGTATTATGACATTTTAACTAATAGTCAAATTACTATTTGTTCAGGACCTGCTGGTGTTGGTAAAAGTTATATTGCCATGAAAGCTGCGGTGGACTTATTGTCAGACCCAACAACACCTTATGAAAAAATTATTATCGTAAGACCTGCGGTTGAAGCAGAAGAAAAATTAGGGTCACTTCCTGGCAATGTTGAAGAAAAATTAGACCCTTATATTTTCCCATCGTATTATTTATTAAATAAAATTATTGGTAAAGAAGCTAGAGAAAAATTAAAAGAAATTGAGGCAATTGAAGTTTTTGCGTTAGCGTACATGAGAGGTATGAATATTGACAATTCAATTCTATTGTTTGAGGAGGCTCAGAACTCAACTCCAAGTCAAATGAAATTACTATTGACAAGAATTGGGTTTAATTCTAAGTTCTTCCTTTCAGGTGACTTAGAACAATTTGACCGACATAAAGACAAAACTCAAACAGGTTTATGGGACGCACTACAAAAGTTTCAAAATTTAGATGACATCGGAACATTTGAATTCAACCACGAAGATGTTGTTAGAAATCCTTTAATAAGTAAAATCTTAAAAAGATACGAAAACTAAAATTATTATTAACCCAATAAGTATAAATTTAATTTAATTTACTTATTGGGTTTTTTACATATTTTTTTATGTATATGAGAATAGGTATAGAAATTAATGGAGTTCTACGAAACACATTGGATAAAATAGAACAAACCTATCAAAAATATATGATAGATAAAACGGACGGTCTTGAAGATGAGGATTCCTTTAAATATGAGATAAATCTTCCCGTAACAAGTTTGGGCCTTAGAAGTCATTTCACCTTTCAATCTGATGATGAATTATTCGCATTTCTGTATGAAGAATTCCCAATGGAAGTATTTGGTCATTCACAGTCATCAGAGTATTCAACATTTAACGATTTAAATGAAATATATGTTAAGTTAAGGGACAATCACGATTTATTAATTGTTTCCGATGAAATAGGTAAATCAAAACCAGCCTCATTATTCTTCCTATCAAAATTTGGTTGTTTAGTGGAAAAAGTAAAATTTTATAGTAATTCAACAATTAACTCCATGTGGAATGAAATTGATGTTTTACTTACGGCAAATCCTGCATTATTATTAGACCATCCATCAGATAAGATATTAATTAAATATAAAACAATTTATAATAATAATGTTAAGTCGGAACACACAATAAACACAATCAAAGAATTAAAAGATAAATTAAAAACTATTTTATAATGTTAAAAATATTAGGAGAACATTACTATTTGGATTTAGACAAGATTGACGAATACATTCAAATAAATCAAGATTCATTATCGTCTTCTGGCGAAACTGAGAGTACACAAATTAATATAGTAAAATACGAAACAATTAAACTAATGTTAGAAGTGATTATGGATGTCACAGATGAAATTGATGAAACCTTAGCAGGTAAAGGTTCAGAAATATCAATACCATTTAAATTAGCGTTTAACACACTTTTAAATAAAAAATTACTAAACAAATACTAATACCATGAATAAAGAACAAATTTCAAAATTAGAACAGTCAATCCAAAACATGAAAGATAAGAAATCAAGAATCTATCTTTTAGTTCAGGATACTAAGGGTAACGCCAAATCATCAATTGCTTACATCTATAATTTAGGGATGTCATTATTAAATGAAGGGTATAACCCAATCATTTTACATGAGAAACCTGACTACACTGGCGTATCAGGATGGTTAGGGGAATCATACATGACATCATTACCCCATAAATCAATCGAAGGTGAAAACTTAGAAGTTTCACCTGAAGACTTTATTGTTATTCCTGAATTATACGGATTTGTGATGAGTCAAATTTCTAAATTACCTTGTGGTAAAATTGTACTATGTCAAGCTTATGACCACGTATTGGAAACCTTGCAACCAGGACAATCTTGGTCACAATTAGGTTTTTACAAATGTATTACCACATCAGAATCTCAAATGGAGTTTTTAGAAAATTTAATGAAAGGTATTTCTTATGATATTTTAAGACCGTTTATTTCAGAATCATTCACCAAACAAACATTACCCCCAAAACCAATCATTGCGGTTCATTCAAGAGAACAAAGAGATTCCGTTAATTTAATTAAATCTTTCTATATAAAATTCCCACAATATAGATGGGTTACTTTTAGAGATATGAGAGGTTTATCTGAAGAAGAATTTGCTAAAGCATTAAAAGAAAGTTTCTTATCTGTATGGATTGATGACAAAAGTGCTTATGGTACATTCCCATTAGAGTCAATGACTTGTGGAGTTCCTGTTTTAGGTTTAACACCAAACTTACAACCCCCTTGGATGTCAGAGAATAATGGTATTTGGATTAACAATAAAAATCAAATGGTAGATTTCGTTGCGGACTTCCTACAAAATTGGTTAGAGGACAATGTTAACCCTAATTTATATGAGGAAATGATTAAAACTGTTGAGAATTTATCAACAAAAAAAGAATTCGATGAGGTTTCTGTAAAGTTATTTAACAATTACGTTAACACAAGACTTACTTCATTTGAAGAACAATTAACTAAACTAGAAATTATTGAAGAATAATATGGAAAACACACAAAAATTTGACGTATCGGTTATTTTACCAATTAAGTCAGGAAAAGCAAACGGATTTACTGAATACTTTGAAAAATGTATTGAGTCATTAAAAAATCAAAAAGTTGGTATCAATGAATTAATTATTGTTCACACTAACGAAACATATATTGTTGATTATATCAATCAATTTGATTTCGGTACTTTAAACGTTATTAAAGTTGAGTGGACAAAAGATGCAAACTACGCATCACAAATAAATTACGGTGTAAGGTCCGCAAAATCTAAATGGGTTTCTCTATTCGAGTTTGATGATGAGTATTCAAGCATTTGGTTCAAAAACGTTGAGGTTTACTCTAATGCGTATTCAGATGTTGACGCTTTCTTACCTATTGTTGTTGATACAGACCAAACAGGTAAATTTGCTGGATTTACTAATGAAGCAACATTTGCAGCAAACTTCACACCTGAAATGGGTATTTTAACTAATGAAACTTTATTAGAATATCAAAATTTTCAAATTTCTGGTATGGTAATTAAAACATCATCGTTTATTGATTTTGGTTTAATTAAATCCTCATTTAAATTAACATTTGGTTACGAATTCTTCTTAAGAATGACACATAATTCAGTTAAATTTATGTCAATACCTAAGATTGGTTATAAACACACTAACCTGAGAGATGGTTCTATTTTTTGGAATTATAAAAATGGCGACGATAGATTAACAGAAGACGAAGTGAGATTTTGGATTGACTCTGCCAAAAAAGAATACTTTTTTATTAATGACAGAGCCATAAAGTATGAACCACAAACAGTTTAATGACAGAAATTATTAATTTAACAGGAGATACAAATGTTGAGTTAAAGAAGAAAGGTAGAAAACCTAAACAATTAAATTATTTTGATGTTCCAGAAGAGTTGGCCGTTGTTAGATTTTTAGAAGCAACAACTTACGAAGAAAGAAATAAAATTTATAACGATTTTTTAAAAAAACCTTTAGATAAGATGATATCTTCAATAATACGAAGATACAAATTATATAGAAAAGACATGGACTTTACGGATATACATGTAGACACTCACTCATTCTTAATGACAAAAATTGAAAAGTTTAAACCCTCTAGGGAGAAAAAAGCTTATTCATATTTTGGTACAATCTGTAAGAACTATCTTATGGGGCAAATCATTAAGGACCAAAAAGAAACTAACCGAAAAATATCATATGAGGATATTTCCACAAGTTTGGAAAATAACCCCAACTTTTCGTACAGTATTGAAAAAGAAGGTATTGACTCAGAAAAAGTAATCAAAAACTTTTTACTTGAGTTAGACAATTTTTTAAAAAATGAAAATTTATCGGATAATGAAGTCAAATTAGGGTATGCCTTACATGACCTTTTTGAGAACTATGAATCTATTTTTATTGGTAATGATAATAATAAATTTAATAAAAATATAATACTACTTTCATTAAGGGAAATGACAAATTTGTCAACCAAAGAAATTAGGGGGTCAATGAAGAAATACAAATCGATGTATTATACTTTAGTGCAAAATATGGTTAAATAAAATTTTATAGTTAATATTTATTGTAATGGGAAGACCTCAAAAAAAAGAAATTAATTTAACTAAGGAGTCAATGTTATCTTTGATGCAAGAAATTTATAATGAACTTGTTGAGCAAAGAAACACGGCTATTAGAATACAAAATAAAATGTTGACAATGATGAAAGAACCTGAGGATATGACTCTAATAGGTCCTGTTATTGAAAAACAACAAAAAATTATTAACGACTGTGTTGAAAAAAAATTAACATTATCTAAACTACAATCTACTATGTGGGAAAAGTCTAACTCCGCAGGAAGTGGTGGTTTCTCAATTACTGATTTAGGTGTGGATGATGATTTATTAGAAAATTTAATACAAAAAGATGCATCTAAACCTGATGGGTCTTACAAAATGAAAAACTAACTAAAATGGGCTCATTAGATTTAGGGGTTGATTATAAATCCGCACAAAAAAAGATTTCGGCAACAACCTCATACAAGGATTTAAAATCTCAATATGACACCACCTCTAAAACTGCCGGAGAGTCTTTTGATACCGCAAAACAAAACGTTACAAAATCTTTAGATAAAGTTAAAGAACAAAATAAAAGATTTCAAAGGGAAATCAAAAATCAATTTGAACAATTATTAGATATTAATAACCTTACTGGCGGTAAAGGTGCGAGCACAATTAGTTACGTTAAAAAAACCTTAATTAGAACTATTAAGAATATTGAACCTCAAATCATCGAAATTCTTCAGGAAGAAGCAATAAACGCTGTTGGATGTGACCAACAACAAACATATGCCGCACAGGTAATCTATGTCAAAGTAAGTTCAATAGATTTAATCAATCTATTAAAGAAAGTACCTGCAAGTAAAGATGGAAAAGTCTTATACGAAAAAAACCCAATTGCAATACAACTTTATCCATTCTCAATGAATAAAGAATTATATGAAAGAATACAAAGTGGTAACCCTTATTCAACCGATAATGGAGCACAATATATTGGTCAATCAGGACAAGCATTATTTGATATTCAATACGTTACTATAAACGCTTTAGGTGAGACAGGACATTGGTTTAAGGTAACTCTTGCAAATAGAATAGGTAGTATTAATAAGGTTGGTACTTTTTTAGCGGATTATTATAGAACAATTAAGGTTGTTGAGTTTACAAATATTATGGCAAATATTATGGAGTCATTAAGCGGGGCGATATCTATTAGTGCTAATGTTGGTGTTGCTCAAGCCGAAGATACTAGTAAATTTATGATGATAATCCAAAGGGTTTTAGGTTTATGTTTTGACAATAAAAAAGAAATTGATGTTAGTGGTATTGCAAAATTGGCGGAATTAGACGATATTGATGAGTCATTTTTTGAATTCACAGATATTGATTTACGTAATATAGACCAAAGAGTTACTAACATTAAAAATGGTGTGGTTGAATTTGAAGATTGTGGTAATGTTAAATTACCGGTTAATTATGATGATATTCTAAATGATTTAGGTACATTAAATTTTATTGAGGATAAGGACTTAGTTGATGCTGCGGATGCGTTAACTCAAACGTTAATTAATAATCCCGAATGGCAAGGATTTGCTATTCAGGGTAATATTAAAGCCGCGGTAGATTTAAACTTCCTTAAATTAATTGTTCAAGGAATTGCCGCCGCTCTACTATCTCCAAAAATATTATTACCAATATTTGTAATGTTAAAGTCAATAGGTCAAACATTTGTTGATGGTGTTAATTCATTTGTTGATTTTATGAAAACCTTTAAAAAGTTTTTTATAAATTTAATATCAAAAATTGGAGCGTTATTTGTTAAAGAACTTTTTTATCTAATTAAAAAAGATATTTTAAATTTAATACAATCAGTAATCCAAGACGTTGCCAGAGAAAAATTAGATAAACGAATTATTATAATTTTAAAATTAATTCAACTTATCATAATTGTTGCTCAGTTTATTTCAGATTGGCGTAAATGTAAAAGTGTTATTGATGAAATTCTGTGGTTGTTAAAAATTGCGGGAACAGGTTGGGGTGGTGATATACCATTACCACTATTGTTTGCCTCCCAATTTGCGGGTGGGTATTCTGAAACTCGAGCATTTATTGGGGCTATTGAGGAAATGCAAAAACTTGGTATTCCAACAGGACCAATGCCTGACGGAAGTCCTAATTTAGATGTTTTAAAAATGTTAGGACAGATGAAAGCTATGGCTTCGGAAGAGGCGGAAAATGGTAAGGTACAAATTGCGGTAGGGGCATTAACAATGACCCCAGCAGGTCTGACAGTTCCTGCGAGTTCTTTTGGTAAAAAAATGTAATTATGACGAAAAAAGAACAATCAGAAAAAGCCATAAAAATAATAAAAGATTACAAATCACACTCAAATAAAGATTTGACTTTTGTTATGGATTTTATTCAAGAAGATTTTAAATTTACCAAAGACGCCGTTATTAAAATGACCGAACATTTAGATAAATTAGAATTAACTTACAATACTATTCTTAAAGAATATCAAAACAGAACTAGTAAATAATGAAAATAGACGAATCTAACATACATCAAATTATATTTCCGGGAATTGTTTATGATAACGAAGACCCTATGATGTTAGGTAGACTTAGAGTAATACCTGAAACACAAACATATAGTGATATTTTAGCTTCAGTTCCTGATTGGAATGAGGAGATAGATAAATGGACTTCTAATGACCCATTAATTTTTTTACCATTACTACCTTTTTATTTTAGCCAAGTACCGAAAAAAGACGAGTACGTACACATCATATACCAAAATAAAAAATTTAACTTTCAAAACCAATTCTATATTCAAGGTCCGTTTTCATCACCAATGACAACACCTTTTGAATATTACCAAGGTTCTAAGAAATTTTTAGCGTCTGGTGATAGAATTAAACAAGGTATCTCAATTAAAAATAGTGAAGGACAATATCGTAACAAAGATAGTTATGGGGTATTTCCTGAACCTGGTGATAACGCATTATTAGGTCGTGGTTCTGCCGATGTTGTTGTTAAAGAAAATGAGGTTTTAATTAGAGCAGGTAAAACAAAAGTATTAAGTACCACACAATTACCTGTTGGGAATACAATGAGGTCATTCTTACAACTTTCAAATTTTACACAACAAAAAGTTTTATTACCTGAAGAAATCCAAACTAGATTAATTGAAAATGTAAAGGTAGTTAAAAAAATAATAATTTGGCAGATTGATAATTTAGAAAATTCTCAAGATGTTTTTAATGGGTCAGTTGGTTTATATAATGTAATACCAAGTCAAAAGGTTAATACTAAAAATTTTAAATCAGACACTATTACTAATTTAAGTGTTGGTACTGATTATAGTGGACCTATAGAAGAAATTAAGTTTTCTGCCGACAGTTCCAAAAAAGTATTAAGAATAATTAATAAATTTTGTGATGGTGTTTTTAAAAAATTTATTGATTTACCTGAATATATCGTTAATAACAATTTAAGAGGTACAACCGCAGACCAAAATTTTCCTTTTGTAGTTACTCCATCAAAATTAACCTATGAAAGAGGTACACAACTTAAACCAAATTCAACAATTACAGAATTAGCAGAATTTAATAATTATGTTAATTTTTACAATAATATAAAACTAAATCAAGGTTTGATTGATAGTGGGTGGTTTTTAGTTTGGGAAAACAAAAATGGAACCGCAATTATCGGACCCCAAGGAGATATTAAAACTGAAACAGTTACTCCATCCGAGTTTGTACCTTCAGATGTTACTTATAGTGTCTTAGGAGCGCAAAAAATTTATTTACTATCTCAAGACTCTACAGGACCTAAAGGTAAGATTAGTTTAAGCCAAACTTTATATGGTATACCACAAAATAAATTTGTTGGTGACGAAAGTAGTATATACAATAAAACATACCCAACAACAAGAGGTGATGAGTTAATGAAACTACTTAGAAAAATATTTTCATTTGTCACAGGTCACGTACATCCTGTTGCAACTGCACCTCCTATTCCGGTTGCTGCAGGTAATGGACAAACCGCATCAGAAATTAATGCAATTCTTGCTGACGCAGAAAATACCATCTTAAATCAAAATATCCGAATTAATTGATATTTATAAGTAAAACACTTAAATGTCAATTAACAACTCCTACTTTAGTAAGAACAATACTATCATATCCGACAGTTTCACCAATACTGGTAGAAACCCAGTTACGGAATTATTTTATGGTTCTACCGCAGTGTCTCAATACCCTAGTGGGTATAGTAGATTCATATTTGATTTAGACCTTTCACTACTATTTCAGAAGATAACTGACGGCACAATTTCAACAACTTGTACCGACACAATTGTCCACACTTTAAGAATGGTGAATACCTCAACCTTTGATATTGAGTTATTAAATACCTCAACATCTCAAGGTAGAAAAAGAGCAACATCATTTGATTTAATATTATTTAGAATTCCTTATATCAATAATGACCCACTAACCCCACAAATTTGGGATGAGGGCGTTGGTTATGATTTTGCCGACTTAATCTACGATTATAGTGACTTTGATAAAAACTTCTCTGATAGACCATCAAATTGGTTTCAAACAACAACCATTGGGGTTTGGACTGAGCCTGGTGTCTATAATAATTTGAACACTGGCGTTGTTCCATTCAGTTCGTTAACAGTTGTTGACACACAACACTTTGAGTTTGGTAATGAGAATGTTAGTTTTGATATGACTAGTGAAATAAATTCAATTATTGACGGTTCATTAACTAATGTAACTGGATGGGGAATTGCTTACAAACCTCAGGTTGAAAACTTATCGGGACTTACTGATACCTATGAAACTCAATTTTTTACAAAACATACTCAAACATTTTACGAACCGTTTTTAGAAACAAACTATAACGACCTTATTGAAGACAATAGAAATTTATTCTCTTTAGGTAAGACAAATAAACTTTATTTGTACTTGTTTGATAATGGTAACCCAATCAATTTAGACAACAATCCAAATGTTACTATTATGGATTCTTCGGGGACTGAAATTGCCGGATTAACAGGATTAACTACCTGCCAAAGAACTAAAGGTGTTTATGAAGTTATTATACCACCACTTATTGGGTATCAAACACCATGTATGTTTACCGATAAATGGTATAACTTAAATTACAATGGTTTCCCATTACCTCAATCATTTAATGAATTCACAATACAACCATTAAAAAATTCAATTCAAATTGGTACTAATTCTGTCGACCCAAAATTATATGGATTTGATTTTTATGGTATCAAACAAGATGAAAAAATATATAATACCGACATTAGAAAAGTTGGTGTTATCATAAAACAAGCTTACACAACTCAAAAACTTTTACAAAATGTTAGTGCTTATTATAGAGTCTATGTTAGAGAAGGTCAGACAGAAGTTGAGGTTCAAGATTGGACTAAAATTAACAGAACACCAAACGAATACTATTTTATATTTGATACTAGAGATAAAATCCCTAACGAGTATTACATAGATATTAAGGTGGATAGTAGCGGAGAGATAAATACATACAAACGACAAGTTAAATTCCAAGTCGTTAATATGAAATATTTGGATTAATAAGATATTTATAAAATAAAAGAACGATAAAGTTTCAAATAATGAATAAAAAGTAAAAAAATAAAGCTATGCCAAATTATATTATAAAAAAATGTTTAACTAATGATGAATACGTTGTTTCTGCAGTAACGTTAACGGTGGGAACTACAATAGAGTTTGGTGTTGGTGAGAGTATATTTTGTGGGTCTGTTGAAGCAGTAACAGAAAGTTCTATAACGCCAGGTTATTACTATGATTTTGCTCAATATACAGATTGTTGCGAGTGTTTAGTAGGTGATGGTAGAGAGTCTTTAAATTTTAGTTTTATACGATGTGGTACAGAAGAAGAAATTAATATAGAAGCAACTAACTTTTGTAGTGAATATGGAACTCCTACAACAGGTGTTACTTATGAAATACAATTTGGGTATGAAACACCATTTTGTGTTACTTTTTCCGGATTAAGTGTATCGGGTGTAACAAATTATCATTACAGTTCAGGACCTTTTTCAAATTGTGAAGATTGTGTATCACCACCGCCAATAAGTGCCAACACTGAATCCACTGTATGTCAAGAAGTATGTGACAATTCGGTAATTACAATAATCCCACTACATCCAACCTATACAAATAGTGCTGGTAGAGAAGTTGTTCAAATGAATGCAGTTCTTATCGGTGGTAACGGTTTAAATAGTTAATATGAAACAGATAATTAAACTTAATGAAACACACTTAACTAAACTTATTAAAAAAGTATTAAGTGAACAAGAATCTCAAAGATACATGTTTTTTAGTAATTTAGAACAAATGAGGAGACAATGTGATTTGTTATTAGATTTAGACCATGATATGGTTGAGTCTATTTTAGAAAATGGACATGACTGGGCTCAAGACCATATTGCAGAATCTAAAAATAACTTAGACCAAGTGTTTGATTTCTTAATGAATGAAACCAAAAAAGACGGTATGGAATTATCTATGTCTATTGATGATAAAGATATGTCCATGATGGAGGGTCGTAAAAAAACAGGTACCCCCCTTTGTGCAAGAGGAAAGGCATCCGCAAAGGCAAAATATGACGTGTATCCTTCAGCTTATAGTAATGGTCATGCTGTCCAAGTATGTAAAGGTAAAATAAAAGGTCTCGATGGTAAAAGACATTGTTCTGGAGCTTATTGTTAAAAAAAAATATATAATTAATTTTTTTATTTAAATAATATCATTATATTTGTAAATAAATACTAATATAAGATTATGAAACAAATTATTCACAAATTAAAACGATTAATCCAAAAACAATATATTAAATTCTATCGGTCTTCAACCCCAAAAATTACTACATACGAAAAAGATTGTGTTTCTATTTGTGAAAAATTAATAAAAAAAAATGAAACTGTTTTATTGTTAACACCAATCTCAAACAAACGTTATATTAAAAACGAAGAAGACCAAATTTTTGTAATTTTAGAAAATTATAGTGTAAGAATAATCAACCACGTTTATTCATACACTGTAATATTAGGAGATAAGCCGTGGAATTCTGTAGTTACTTTATTTGATTCAGAAGTTGAGTCAAGACGTAATAAATTTGAAAAAGAAATTACTTCTAATATCAAATATTCTATTAAAAAAATTTTAGAAAAAATATAACAAAAACCTAATAAACTAAATCATATGAAAAAATTATTTATCGCACTAGCATTGTTCACTTCTTGTAATTTGTTTTCACAAACAATTACAAATACTGTTAATCCAAAAACTGATACATTAGCTTATATTGGTTATGACATCAATCAGTTTAGTGCAGAATATGCCCAAGAAATGTCCACTTGGTCTAATGAAAAAATTGATTGGTTTAATAAAACTTTTTGTTACACACGAGGAAATTTTACAATCCCCGACAAACCTATCCAACCTTACCAAAAAGAAGATTAAAATTTATTTAGGTAATCGGCCCACTCTTTGTCTGTACCAGCGTCAATTGAACAGAAATGATTAACGCTAATTCTATGACTAATCAAATAAATTTTTTGATTCGGGTTCGCCATTTTACTTTTTTCTAAAAAATCTTTATTCATCTTAGCCGCAGGAACAACATCTAAGATTACTGTGGAAGGTTCATATGATTCTCTTGGTATGGTTGGGGATGGTGTTAAAAATATTCTTTTAAGTCCACCACCATTTAATCCTCCGTACATATCTGTTTCAGAATCTAAAGTTAACCCATATTCTCTAAATGAATTGTTTTTACTTTGACAAAAAAGATTAAGTACCTTTCCTTTAGGTGCAGTTTGTTCTGTTAAAACTCGTTTAACAATTTTTATTAAATCATTTTCGTTAAGTTTAATTACTTTTTTTTCACCAACAACCACAGTATCTTTTTTTATTTCAATCCATTCTTTTAATGTTGTGATTGGCACAATACTTTTTTTACCACCAGGAGTTTGATTAATATTATTCCCATCGTCATCACTAAATGTTGACATAGGGTTATTTTTAATATAGTTAGAAATTTTTTTTGATTTATTTTCCATCTTTTTAATTTTTTTGTTAGGAGTACTCATCTTACCGTCATAACTATCGTATTCCAACTCAGTATTAATATACTTTGATACGGGTGTTGTAAATGGTTGTAACGACTCTTTACTAAATTCTCTAACTCCAGGTTGTAAAGGAGAAACATAGGACCCTCTACCACCACTACTATCAGAAGTTGCTTCGAGCAATATTTTCTTTATTAATTGATTTAGCATAGAATTTTTAATATACTTATAAATACATCAAAAAAAGATATTATCACAATGGAAGAACAACAATTATTTGGAAAACTATTCGACACAATACCACTACTAACTGAAGACCATTTAGATGTGTTACTACAGTCTATGGATAAAGACAACGCATCATACATATTAATACAGGCAGTTAAGAAAGCGTACCACGATGGTGTATATTCTTTAGGTGAGTCTGAAGTTGTGTCAAGGGCAATTAGAGTTATGTCAAAACAAGTAATTAAAGACGAAACAAAAGATTAAGCATCATTCGATGGGTCACCGCCCCCTGATGTCTGTGACGACGAATTATTTGTTGTTGCCACAACAGGTGCTCCAACAGGTGCTCCAACAGGTGCTCCAACAGGTGCTCCAACAGGTGCCCCAACAGGTGCCCCAACAGGTGCAACATTTGTTGTTATTCCTAACGCCGCAATTATCGCAGCAATAGTTTTAGGACCTATTTTACCATCAACCACCAACCCTGATTGTTTATTAGTATTTAACCAAGTTTGAATATCTTTAGCCGAGTAGTTTGCTTTACCTAAAGCCTCTTGTTGGATACGATTCATTTTACTATAGTCAGCAGCAGTAATACCTTTGTCAGCTAAGGCCGCCATCAATTCAACATTATTTCCAGAAAGACCTGGACCTGCGGGTGTACCAGGAGTCGCAGGTGTTCCTGTAGTAGGGACAGTTGTTCCTGCATTAGGAACAGGGATTTCCCCATCTTCATATGGACCCGCCTCTAAAATAATTTTTTTAATAGTTTTCTCTCTAACACTTTCATGTAAATTTAGAATCCTATTTCTTTCTTCTGTATTTAATTTAAATCTATTCATAATATTATATTTTAATTATCATCATTAGGTGTTCCTCCATCAGATTTAACTTGTTGGGGAACAGTAATTGTTTGTTGAGTTGTTTGTTGAGACCCTTTAGTCAATGCGTCGTAAATTGCCTTTCTAGTTTTTGCACCTAAATACCCGTCTTCTACTAATCCTGAACTAAATTTAGCGTTTAAATTTTTTTGTAATTCGGTAACACTTGGGTTTGGGGGTCTTTTTACTTTTTTTGATTTATATGTGAAATCTGATGCATCTCTTTGACCTATAGATACGTCAGATATCATAGAGTCATTATCATCTACTTTTTCAGATTTATCTGTATCAAGTGGACTAACCGTAACCCCATCCCATTTTCCTTTTATTGGATGTGATTTTTGATATTTAATAATGTACTCCGACATTGTTTTATTATCATATTTACCGAAGAGTCCTAAATTAAATGTCAAGTTTATACTTTCTGAGTCTAGTATAATTTTATCTGCCGGTTGTCCTGCATATTTACCTCCTACGAATTTAAATTTTGCACTAACATTTGTTGCCGAATCTTGGAACAAAATTGGATACCCACCATTTGTGGTTAAATCTTTATATATTATCCAACCATTCCAATACATATATGAGGAAAGAATATGTTGACTGCCTACTGAACCCCTTTCCCATTTAACTGGGATACCATGTGCTACTAGTACATTGAATAGTATTCTCCAATAAACTAATGGTCCATCACCATCTCTACTCCAACCTGATTGTCTTTTGTAAAGTAGGTCTTTAGCTTCATCCTTATCTGCGGCGTCTTTTTCCTCAGTAGAGGCATAACCTTGTTCATTCAAGTTTAAATATTGTCTTTTAGCCGACTCGTGAAGATGACGAATAATTTTTTTTTCCTCGTTATTTGCTAAAATTAATTTCTTCATAAAATTTAGTTATTAATAAATATCTCATAATTTTTAATTATACCGTAATTGGTGTTTAAATAACTTATTAATATTTTTTTATAATATAAAAAAAAACAATTTCTTGTATCCTTTATCTTATTCCGTTTTATTTGATTTACGAATATTCTCAATACCCCACATTGGTTGTAGGTTATCTAAGGACCAACATCTCATAAACTCTTCATCACCCATTTCAGAGATATTAAAATAAGTTATAGGTAATTTATGGTCAACATGCCATTCACCATAATTGTCCCAAGACATCTTATCTGTAAATTTATTTTCTAAATGGGATATTAGTTGTTCAGGAGTGTATTGTAATATGTCAAAGTAATGTCCGTATTTATCCACATTACTTTCTTTTAATACGGTGTAAATAGCAGTTCTGAAATTACTGATTAGTTTATAGAGGGGGTCTATCGCTTTACGATTTCTTTCGTAATCACGTTTTATTTGACGAATTTTATCAACATTGTTTTCTCGGTATTCTTTAAGATATTCTTTACGATGTTCTTTATTTTGTTCATACCAACTCTTAACATATTCTTTTACCGATTCTTTATTTTTTTCTCTCCATTTTTTATCAGAAACTTTTTTACCACCAATATTTCTTCTACCTGACGGACCAAGAATAATACCATTACTTCTTAATGTGTTTAAAACAATTGTTTTATGTATTTTTAATTTTTCACTAATAGTGGGGGAACCTAATAAATCTTCAGTGTATAACTTTATTATTTCTTTAACTTGAAATTCGGTTAATTCTATTTTTCTCATATAAATAAATATAAGTTATTTGACCAAAAAACATATAGTTAATGTGAGTGCATAAAAAAAGGGACAATAAATTGTCCCTTTAGTGTTATTCTTTAAGATTTTGATTATCTCAATTCTCTTAAATCGAATGTTCTAACACCATCTACAGTAATTCTTCCGTAAAACCGGTTATTTACCATTTTTTTCGCGTATCTTGTCATTATTCCTTTAATCGGAGTAAAGTTGAACGGATTGTACATTGTAGGTGTTAATTGTAGAGGTACATACGGTGCGTAGATGTAACCTGTGTCTAACAATGATGTTCCTTTGTGTCCTACTAACACTGTGTTAGCTGGGAAGTAAGGGTCACGGTAAACTTGGTAACGTCCTGCAAGAGTACCAACTCTTTCAATACCCATGTTATACTGGTCTTGCTCAGGAGATGCGTTAGATACGTGGAAGTACTCTAAATCATCAAAAATAGCTGAAATCTCAGAAGAAACTACAATCCAGTTAGCACCACCTCTCAAAGTTGATTTGTGGATTTGTGCTGACAATTGGTTAATTGCAGTAATTAATGTTTGATTCCAATCTTTTTGAGTATAAGATGTTGTTTGAGAAATTCTTCTCCATCCGTTGTAATCCCAACGTAAGTTCCATGCTGCTCCTTTACGTAAATCTCTTAAGATTTCACGGTCAATTTCAGCCGCAACTTGTTCAGACAATAAAGCTGTTAATTCAGCTTCAGCATCGATGTTGTGGAATGCTGCAACGTCTTGAGCTAACTCAGGAGACCATTGTGCTCTTAATTTTCTTTCTGTAACAGATACAGTAACTGAATCTAAGTCGAAAGAAACCTCGCCGATTTTGTCTTCAAATTCTAATTCTTCATAACGTCTAAACGCTGCGTTAAATGATGTTCCTGAAGCTGCCTCAGTTATAGTAGTACCTGTGTAACCATCTAAAGATGTAGAATCACAATCAGCACATACTGGACAAGATAAATCAACTTCTAAGTAGATACATCCATTAGCATCACATACGTTTTTAAATGAACCATTGTTACCATTTGATGGCCAAGTAGTTTGAGTTGTGCTACCGTAAGAAACGATTCCTTTACCATATTGTTGAGTAACAACTCTGAACAATAAAGGTCCTGTTGATACTGGACATGGTGTTGTTGCAGAAACGTCTAAACCTGCACCTGTGAAGATAATTAAATCAGATAAGAAAGATTCTGTATCCATTTCATTACCATCAGGTCCGATTAATTTACCTGCTCCTGTGTCAGCAAAACCACACATTTTAATGATAACTTTTCTTGTGTTACCTGAAGGGATAGTTGCATCACCTGCAGTATCACCTGAGATATTAGCATCAACTAATAAACCGTTAGTCCATTTTTGGATTGAGGTTGTAGCAGTGATTGCTGACCAACGACCTTTTGAATAATCGAATAAACCTGCTGGGTCTAAACCTGGTTCAGTTCCTTCGTAGAATAAGTCATAAAGGTTTTTAGCAACCGCTCCAGCTCCTGTGTAACCTGCATTTTGAGATGTTGGTCCGTTTGGTGCTCCTAGTGGTGCGTAGTGGTCACCTGAACCACCATTATATCCAGTAGTACCACCTGAGTAACCTTGAATTTTAGGTACAAAGTAGAATAATTTACCGATTGGTAAGTTCATAGCTTGTACTGATACGATGTCATTCGCTAATAATTTAGAGAATACACGTCTTACGATAGGGAATACAACAGTTTCAAATGAACCTGAAGACCCGTCAGACGTTGCTTCGTTAATTAAGAAAGACGCTTGGTTCTCATATAATTGAGCTACGTTTTCTTTTAGGTGACCTTTAAGGCCTTCTAGGAATCCTAATTTATCCCATTTGTTAATTGTATCTTCTTTGATAACTTTAAGGTGTTTTAACCCGATGTTACCAACAAGACCTGATTCTAATAATGCTCCCATTTTTTTGGTTTTTTATTTTTTTTTAGTTTATTTTATTTTAATTTTGACATTAAATCTTTCATTCTTAAGAACTGAGGATTTTCATATGTTTTAGACTCAATCAAATTAGCTGATGACCCTGTCGATGGAGAACTTTGAATAGTTCTTTCAATTGACTCATTCATTGGTTGATTTGTCTTAGACGAAAGGTTATCTTTTAATGTCTTATACAAGTTTTTAGATTCTTTAATAGTTTCAACACTATCAAAACGTCTTAAGATATTAATCTTTTCTTGTTTTGATGTTGAATGTTCTGTGAACAAACGTGTAGCGTATGCTAAGTTTGAGTTGAACACTGCAACTTCGTTTAATTTATTTCTAAAAATGTTAAGTGCTTTTCTGTACTCTTCATTTTTTTCTCTAAGAACTTGTAATTCTCTGTTATCAATACTTTCTTTTTGGATTGCCGTGTTAAATTTTGAATGAGCTCTTGGTTTTGGTAAACCGCCAGTTCTAAAATTAGAACCATTTCCTAAAGTTCTTGATGCTTCTTTGGTTTCAACCTTTTTAACAGTTTTCATATCACCGTCAAGATTTTCACCGTCTTTGTATTCAAATTTTGCTTTACCAGTACCCATGGTTTTATTAACTGTTCTTTTTACAGTTTTAAAACCACCTTCTTGGTTAGGTTTGTTTGAATATATTTTTTTCTTATTTGGATTTCCAATTCCGACACCTTTAGGTTTGATTGACATTTTCTTAGATTCCATTACAGGTTCATCATCGTCGTATAGACCCATGTCTTCTTCACCGTCTTCTTCTTCGTTAAATTCAAATTCATCTCCGGTAAAATCGAGTTCGTCTCCGTCAAAGTCAATTTCATAAACAATTTCTTGACTGTCCATTTCTTCTTCTTCGTCGTAACTACCCTCTCCGGTAAAATCAGTTTCATCTCCGTCAAAGTCAATTTCATAAACAATTTCTTGACTGTCCATTTCTTCTTCTTCGTCGTAACTACCCTCTCCGGTAAAATCAGTTTCATCTCCGTCAAATTCTATTTCATAAACAATTTCTTCACTGTCCATTTTAGGTTCGTTCATTCCAAAATCCATTTCTTCTTCTTCGTTAGTGTTAAATACTTTATCGATGATGCTATTAATGTCGTCTTCGTCTTCGTCTTCGTCTTCGTCTTCGTCTTCCATGCCAAAATCTGACATATCATCCATTTCGAACATTTCTGTTTCATCAAGGTATTCGTCACCTTCTCCGACAATCATATACTCTTTTTCAGAATCTTTAAGATTGATATTACCTGAATTATCTTTGGTAACCACGATATTATCTTCAGGGCCCATTAAGCTGAATACACGTAAGATTTCATCCTCGTCATCAACGTCAGTAAGGTCAATAGTTTCGTCGTCATCCATAGAATCTTCATCATCCATAGAATCTTCATCATCCATATCTAAATTATCCATATCCAAGTCCAACCCTTCTTCGTCAGACATATCGTCTTCCATTTCAGGTTCGTCCATTTCAATGTCTGTTTCAATCCCATCTTCTTGTTCAGTCAGAGACTCTTTTACTAGTTCTTTGATTTCTTGCTTCATAGTTGAAGCAAGTATTCCTTTTGCATTTTCAGCAACTGCATCCTCTAAATTTTTCATTTGGATGATTGCTTCTTCAACTAAAGATTTTTCTTTTGCCATTTGTATGTTTTTAATTTACTATATAAATATCCCCGATGTTAAAAAAGTTTTAATTAAACTAATTTAATAATTGGTTTTTAATTTATTATAAATAGTATCATTTTTAAAAAAAACAAAAAAGGGGACTAATGCCCCCTTTTTATTATTATCGAAATGTGAAAATTTTATTCTATCACCTCATCAATTTTACTTTCAACAATTGCGGTTAATCTCCAATCCTGTGTGTAGTTTTCGTAAACTTTAGTTACTTTGGCCTCAACATCAGTAGGGTTATAACCTTTTACTAATTTTTCTTCTCTTAATTTTTTAAGTTTTCCCGATTTTTCATCAATCATATCGGTTGTGATTTTTGCAATAAAATACTTTTCGTCCATGTTATAAATTTTTTTAATTTCCTAAATAATCGGTTAATTTTCTCATTAAGTCAAGTGATTTGTTACCATTTTCACCAACATTTCTTTCTACCGACATTTTTTTCTCTTCTTCCAAGTTCTCATCAAAGTTAAATCTATCTTCAGGATTTTGGAATAAGTATGCTCCAGGTGTTGATGGTGATGATACTAAGTCAAAACAGATTAATTCAAAATCTTCTTGTACTTCATTCTGTTCACCAACTTTTTTAAGGGAACCCACCCCTCTTGAAGAAATTCCTAAGGTAACACCTTGTCTTAGGTAGTTAGCCGCCAAATCTCCTTTAGTTGATACAATACCTCTTTCGTGGAATCCTGGTGAAGTGAGTAATTGTATCTTACCCATTAATATAGGTCCTTCCCACCATATTTCATTTATTGCGTGAGATACTCTATCTAAGTCAATTAATGATGATTCAGGATGATTTAACTCTGAAAGAGCTGTACCTTTTTCTATCATTTTTTTATAGTTTTCCGCTTCTCTTTTTAAAATACGTTCAGGATATATTCTACCATTTCTATTTGGGGTGTTATATTTTTGTAATACCGCATAAAATTCAAATGGTTTAGAATGGTCTAACATATTACCTTTAGATTCTCTAATTAACTTTTCGTTACGATTGTCATTTGGATTAATATATCCCGCATCGTATTCAACAAGAATTGATTTTTTATTCAACTCGTTATTAATATTAATTTTTAAATTATCCATTTTTTTACCACAAATTTTCATTTATAACCACCAAAGGTTTTATATAAATATTAAACATTCTCTAATTGTAGCATCTCATCGTTTGTTTTGATTTTTTTAGTTAGATAAAAGTTAAAGTAATTGTTACCTATAAAGTTTTCGTAAAAAATTCTAGTAGTAATATCTTTAAGAGACTCTTTAATTTCTTTTGATTTAAAGTCATGTCCTTCATGATTCAAAAAGAAATTAATCTCTAAATTCATAAAAGATTTTTTACCTTGATTTAGTCCGCTGGACCTTAAATCTAAATCCACTATAAATTTATCATCAAATAACTCTTTATCTAAGGATTCGTAGATTGAATGTTTTATGGCTCTGTTCATATTAAGAACTGTCCGTGACCAATTTTGACACTCTGTGGTCGGTTCCACCCATGTTTGGATGTTAAGATAGAGTGACTTAAAATTCATCGAATCAACTGTTCCATATATTATTTTGGCGGTGTTGAATCCGTGAATATGTGAGGTTTTCCCCTTTTTCATTAAATTTCATAATTTTTAAGTTTATTGTTTTTAGAAAAATAGGTATATTTACAGCAATAGTCAAAATAAATATAAACTCAAAAAAATATGTTAATAGTAAAAGTAGGAAAGAATGTAACTCTTGAAAAAGCGTTAAAAATTTACAAAAGTAAAGTTATAAAGACAAGACAAAGTAGAGAATTAAACGAGAGAAAAGAATTCCAAAAAAAATCCGTTAAAAGGAGAAATGAAATTTCAAAAGCAAAATACGTACAAAAAAAATATAAATCAAACAATGATTAAAGATTCTCATTCAAACTTTTAAGTTTGAAATAAGTTAACTTGTCGTATTTTTCTGATATTACTTTATCAAGAGTTTCATCAATTCTTATTTGAGTTGACTTGTCCTTATTATTATTTTTCATTTCAGTTAATTTATTCACAACACTTTCTTTAACATTATTAAATTTTTGATTTAAAGTAACATCATCTTCAGATAAAAATTTTGTTAATTCTTTTTTATCTGACTCACTTAATGACTCAATAAAATTTGAGATTGTTTTATTTGCAATGTTTACCATAGAGGTTAACGGAATTTGAACGGTGTCTGTTTTCTTGATAGGTAATTTCTTAATAGTTTCAGAAATAAGTTTTTTACTTGTTATTCTTGATTCAATTGTTAAAATATCTCTTGAGAATAAATTATCAATATTATTATACTGATTAACAACTTTAGAATTTTTAACCCATAACTTTAGTGGGGTAATATCCGACTCTTGTATTTTATTAATGGTATTTTCATAAATGGTAATACATTCATTCACATAATCGTCAACAATAGATTCTGCCAATCCTTTATTAGAAGATAAATCATCATACAAATAAAAAAGTTTGCGTATCTTTTTATTTTCTAAAACTAACTTTTTAAATTTTTTGAATTCTTCTTTAAATGTGTCATTTTTATATGACTCTAATAACACATCTTCAATCTTTGATTTAATTATTCCAAAATTTGTCATCTCTTTTTATTTATAAATATCAATCTTTTAGAATTTTGTTTAATTCTTTCTCTATTTCACCTAAAGAATTTCTTGCTTTAGATAAATCAATAAATGAATCTGACTCTGTTAAGTTATCACTTTCTAATAAAATTGATAAATTATCACGTTTAAATGACTCAGGTGTTATCCCCGCGTCACCACCTATTTCAGGACCTGGAGGTGGTGGTGGTGCTCCTCCGCCAGTATCTTCAGGACCTCCTAATCCTCCTAAAGGTGGTGGGGTCGCCCCCACATTTTGAGTTGAGCCTGATTTAACACCATATAATTTGTCAATATTATCAAATACTCCTGTATGGTTGATAATAGTTGCGGTATTAGTTAATTCTGCCCCAACGGCTTTTTCAACACGTTGTTGTTGCAAATCTAATTTAATTTCTTCATCCGAGAATCCTAGTACATGTTTCTTAGCCCAAGTCACTGACACTGGTGCAATACCCTCGATTGCCGTTACAGCATCTTTGTATAATAAAACTTTTTCTTTCCAAACATCAATTTTTAATAAATCGGCTTGTGTTGATGGATTAGTTAATCCTAAGGTAAAGTTTGATAATTCATCTTCAAAACCTAATAAGAATAAATGTATGATAGCGATTTTATTCATTTCTGCAATCATAGATTTTTGAATTCTATTAATTGTTCTTGCAAAACGGATGTCTTGTAATGATAAATTCTTACCATCACCAACTACTTCCTCAAACCCTAAAAACGCCTTAGGTACCCGAAGTGCGGTTAATAATTTCTTTTGGATGTATTCAATATCAGCAATCTCAGAAAGGTTCTGAGCTCCAGGTAAAGTATCAATTGGATTTGGCGCTGCTTGGTCACGAACAGGAATAAAATAATCTTGGTCAACCGCCATTTGGTTAAATCTCATATCAACATTACCTGATTGACTATCAACCACCTGACTACGTTTAAATTTGTTTGCAACACGTTGTACATATGCCTCAACATCTTTATCGTCCATGTTACCAACAAAAACTTTAAATACACGTCTTTCAGGTGCTCTTGAAGTCCGATAGATTAACATTGCGTCTTCCGACAATAATAATTGTTTCCAAATACGTCTTGCTTTTTCTAACATAGAAGTACCATAAGGTAATTTTCTATCATCACCTAATAATCTAAAGTGAGCAATTTCCCATGAATTAAATTCCATGTCTTTAGCTTTCCACTTAAATCTTAAACCTTTGTTTTCTACGGGTTCCTCAACATTTGCAGATTTTGCCGCCATACCTCTTTCAAGTCGTTCAATTTCAATATTTGGTAATTGCATACAACCAACAATACCTTTCTCAGCATCTAATTTTAGATAAACAAAATTATCACCGTATTTTGCGGTATTTCTTGTCCACATTGGTAAATTAGTATTGATGTCTAAAACATTATTAAATAAATCAATTAAGATTGATTTAATACGTTTAGATTCTGAATAGATTTGTAACATGTAACCATTTTGGTCAACAGTTGTTGATTCTTCACCGTAGATATCTAAAGCCGCCGAAATTTCGGGAGTATATTCCATAGATTCATAATCATAGAATGATGCTAATCTTGTTGGTTCATAATAAACCGCTTGAGTATATAAGTTACTCTCAATTTTTGTCCATTGATTGGCTAAGTAAAACGTTTGTTGAGCTTGTAGTTTTTCTCTTTCGTATTCCTGTTTTGATGATGTTTTTAATAACTCAGTCTTGTCTAAATTATATGTTGGATAATCTTGATTTAACAGGGCGTTAGGCCCAAAAGCTTGGGATAACCTCTGCCAAACTGTAAATTGATTATTTTGATTATTTTCCATATAATAAATTTAATTCTAATTATCTATAATTAAATAGTTAATTTTGATTACCTTTTTTTCTGTTAGGGTCACCTTTTTGTTGGTTTATTTTATTATCACCACCAGGTTTAACATTACTAATACCCTGACCAGGCACGTTTAATTTACTACCATTAAGCTTATTCCCCGATTTTTTTCTAGAAGTTAATCCCATGTGATGTTTTATTAATAAATATTATCTAACGCCAAATAACCAACCATACTTTTGATAATCTTCTCTAGACATGTTCTGACTGTTATACTGATTAATTCTTTCAGACATGTGCGGTATAACAGGATTAAATTCTAATTTTTTTGATGTTTGGTCATTATTATTAACCGCCCAAGCCTCAATCATTGCTTTAGTTTGCGCAACAACCTTAGTCAAATTACTAAATGAAGACTCGGCAACGTAAGTTGCCATAGCCACCGACATAATTAAATCGTCATGATGTCCTTTTTGGTGGTCAGGACGGCCATTAATGTAGATGAACGTATTCATTTCATTAAAAAGTCTTGAACTATAAATTTTAAATCCATGTCTCATTCCCTCTTCAAATGACGCGATAATTTGAACCCTTTTATTGTTAAAGTTAATCCCTGGTATTTTTTCATGTGCCTTGGCATCGTATTTCCACTTATTAGCAGTATCGACACCATCAACATATAAGTCTTTGTAACCCATTTCCTGTAATTTTCTTGATGTGGAAACACCCATCCCACCTGTAATATCAATTACAATAAAACATGAATACATGTTGGCCCATTTATAACAAATTTCCGCCATAGTATCTGGTGGTAATTTACCAACATATTCCGCAACCTGTTCTCTCTCATCAAAATCAATAATTTGAAAGGAGCTAAAATCTTCACTATCCCCACGAGATACGTCAACCCCCATAATGTATTTATGACCAACAACAGGTTCTTTCCAAATCCATAAAGCATTACCCATCATTTTATTCTTGGGTTCTGTAATAGAATTTTCTCTAATAGTTTGTAACATTTTAGAATCAAATACGTTATCACCTGAACCTAAGAAGTTACATTCCAACTCCTGAGATACTTTACGTTTATCATATTTTAATTTCTTAACCATCGCCTCAAACCAAGAAGAACAAGGTTTATAACCTTGGTCCATTAATTTTTTTAGTTCACTATAATCTCTTTCGGATGCTGGTATATGTGACCAACTAAGTATATCTTTTTCACTGTACTCTTCTTTATTTAAAAGATAGTGAATCATATCCTCGGTTTTAACTAAATATAAATCTTTTGTATAACGAGGGTCACGAAACCAATACATTTCAGTAATCCTAAAGTCATTCATGTTTCTTAATGCTTGGTCGTATATTTCATAATAAATTCGGTCATAACCATTTGGCGTTGAGACTACAATTACTTTACCTCCTGTAGATAGGGACGCCATACAAGCCGCCCAAAAATCACTGTCGGCCTCGATAAACGCCGCCTCATCAAATACAAGTATTGTAGGAGTAAATCCACGTAAGGCATCTTTAGATGTTGCAACGGCTTTAACCTCACTACCGTTATTTAATTTATAATGTTTTTGTGAGTTTTTTTCAACTGCAAAGTCAACCCCAACCCAACTTGGCCATTGACCAACAAAGGCTCTAATCTTGTTCGCCATTTCTAATGACGTATCAAGTTTATTAGCAATTATAAGAACTTTTTCGGGTTTATTTTTTTTAGCAAAAGAAAGTTTCATTGAAGCCCAAGCTGCGGTAACTGTAGATACTCCCGCTTGTCGATATTTTAGGGCGATGTTTTCGTTATAATTCTCGTAATCTTCAAGTAATGATGCTTGGTCAGGAAATAATTCTAATGGTACGTATTTAGAAACTGTATTGTCGTAGGTTTGTAGATAAGTTCTTAACGCGTATTTTACATCCTTATGACATTTTACGTACTCTATTAGTACCTGTTCTTTGGATAAATTTAACATGTTTCATTATTTTGGTCTCGATAATCCTAGTCCATTTAAGAAATCATCAAATCCTTCATCGTCATCGTCACCGCCACTCAACGCTTCTTCCGCGTCATATTCTTTCAATTCAGTAACAATTTCATTAACCATCCTCTGAATAAATTGAGTTCCTTGTGGGTCACCTGAAAGTATAAGTTTAGCGACTCTAAAAAATTCTTCAGCATTTAATTTAGAAAATCTCATAAATAAGTAATGTTGGATGTGTTTCATATCTTCATCAAACAATTCGATTGGATAAGCTTGTAAGAATTTTTCCCAAAAAATTGGACCTAATCGAGAATCCCAAATTTCTGCCGGTAAAGTATCTTCAGCACTCATAATCATTTCTTGTTGTTTTGGGTCATCAGGTAAACCGTGAGTACCAAATATTTCGTAAATACCTTTAACTAATTCATGAATTAAAAGCGGGAACGTCATTGCTCTTGCTTTAACTGTTGGTGGGTCAGTTTCGGTGTCAACTTCTGATTGTCCCATTTGACCACCACCGCCACCAGCCATTCCTTCCATATCAGGGAATAACCAATATGCGTGTTCCATTAAAGATTGTGACACGGTGTATAAATTCATTAATCTAGGGTCAATATCATTAAGTTCTCTTGAAACTAAATTAAACATGTGACCGCCTTTAAACGCTGCACCTTGAATAAGTGAGTTAATAAATCTTCTTTTAGCTCTTTCTAAATCAAATGTTTCGGCGTCACCCATAAACTCTTCGATTTCTTCTTCGCTAGGCATTTCAGGTTCTTCTTTCATTCCTTCTGCCGCACCCATAGGTCTCATAACTAATTTAGCGTCAAACTGCATTGCCCCTTCAGGAATACCCATCTCTTTAATAACTAAATCAACGGCAAGTTGTTCTAAAACTTCTTTGTTTTCCATTTGAATTGATACAACTGTTTGTAACGATTGCATCGCGGTCATCATTAGATTATTTAATGGATTGCCCCCTTGGATTACTCTGGTGTCACCCATGGCTCTTCTAACTTTATCTACAGAATCTTTAAATCTTTTTGATGATATTAATTCAATATAATCCTTATCCATCTTAGGGATTGCAGGAAAGTTATTGTAAGGAGTCTCTTTTGACGTAATTTTTCTTTCAATACCAGGTTCCATTCTTTCAGGCCCTTCATAATCAATAGGAGCTTCTTTTAAGTTATTTTTTAACTCACTTAAAAGACTACGTTCATTATTAGTTAACCCTTCACTAACTAATTTTTTCTCTAAAAATTTTTTAACTTTTAGGTTTTTTTCTGTATTTGGATTTAGACTCATTTTCTTACTTTAATTTAATTCCTAATGATTTAAATGACAACCAACTTGGTACCTTTTGTTTAGCTTTAGGTGCAGGTTTAACTCCTGGTTTAGGTAGGTATGGTGTTCCAGGTTTTGATGGTCTTGTTGGGGTATCAACATCAGGTCTAACCCCTGGTATTGATGGTGCCGTTGTAGGGCCTTGTTCTTTAACTAAATTAAGGAATTCCCTTTTAGTCATTTTTGGGGTAATATGTTTTTCAACTAATTTCATAATTTTTTTTTCTATTTCATTTTCACCAAAGGTAACGCTTGGAGACATGGAATTCAACTTATTTTTTACTCCACCAGCATATGCGGCAGAAACTTTATTAACTAAATTATTTAAACCACTTTCTTTTGCTTCTGTTTTTTTCTTTTCAGGTAACTTTTTAAAGTTTGTTTTGTCAGAGAATTCTTCAGCCATTTTACACCATTTCTTTTGTTCGTTTGTTTTACCATCACCACATTTAGCAAAGAAATATTTTTGTTGTTTTTTAGACTCAAATTTTTCTGCAAGATTTTTATACTCTTGTAATGAATCGGGGTCACCGTCACCTGTAGGTCCTTTTTGAACAGGGTCTTGCGTATCACCTTTCATTAACCAATCCATTTCAGAATCAGTGTCTTCATAAACTTCAAATGTCGTACCTGTTTGTTTAAGCTTTTCAACTTCAGCAGTGTTTTTACCTGATACCATCACTGTTTCATTAGTGTCTTCTTTAGTTTCTTTTTTTTGTCTACCACAATCACATTTTTTACAATCGGGTCCACAAGTACAAGTTTCTTTATCACAACCGCAACCACATTTTTTACTTTTTGATTCGGTAAGTCTTCTGTATAATGAGTTAACTTGTGACTCAGATAAATTAGTCACCGTAGATGGTCTTAGACCGTGTTGTATTAATTTTAATTGTTTTTGGTTAGTTTTCATAGACAACCTTTTTTTCAAATTCTAAAACGATATCACGTTCATATAATTTATCTTTGACTGTGGCCTCTTCGTCACCGAATTTAAACACTAATCTTTTTTGACGGTCAAAATCAACCTCGTCACTCTCATTCTCCCAAGCTAAAGCAATTACACCATCTATAGAATCCAACATTGAGAAGTTATCAGAATTTTGGATTACTGATAATGTAACTTGGTCATTTTTTAGAGTCCCTACTTTTCGTATGAATTCTAAATCAGGTGGTAGTGGGTAACCGTTAGACGGTTTTGATTCCCAGTTTTCCCCCCATATATTTTCTAAATTATCAGAAAATATAAATTCATATATGTTATCACCCTTATAATTAGGTCCTAATTCATTAACATATATCAAATAAATCATTATAGTATCTGACCTTTAACAGTAACTCGAAATTGTTTATTGTTCATTTCAAACACTAAATTTTTGTGGTTTGTTTTTCCAACAAGTTTTGCGTTAGGATATTTGGACACTAACTTAGTTGACGCAACTTCTTGAGAAATACTTTCAGAAACAGTTTTAATTTTACTAATAGTTTTTAATTTATTTTCTTTAATTAAATTCTTTTCGTTTTCCTCAACTTTAAAGTATTTTTTTAATATATTATCAATTTTAGATTCGGTAAAAAGTCCTTCGATAACATCTTCCATGTGTTTACCATGTTTTGGATTAACACCTTTAATTTTTGAGTGATGGTTATGTCCTTCACCAACTTCTTCATATCCACCTTCACCATATAAATTATCATCAAATTCTTGGCCGTCCATATCAAAATCACTTTCAGACATTTCACCAGTAGGTTCTTCAATACCTATTTCTTCACCGTCAGGTTCTTCCATATCCATTTCTTCACCACCAAATTCTTCATCATTTTCAACACCTTCAAGTTTATTTAAGATATCTTCTTTATCTTCTTCGTCTAAAGATTCTAAATTTAATGCCGATAATATAGAATTAACAACATATTTAATGTCTTTAGAGGTCATTGGTTCTTCATCTTCTTGAGAGTCTTGGAAAGCTCTTAATTTCTGAGCTAATTTACCTGTCAATTTTTGAATAACTTTTAATGTTATAACTTCATCCTCTTCAGGTTGTTCCATTTCTTCACCTTCAGGGTCTTCCATACCTAAATCATCTTCCATACCTAAGTCATCTGTTGGTGCGGGTGCAGGTGCAGGCGCGGGAGCAGGTGCAGGAGCAGGTGCGGGAGCAGGTGCGGGAGCAGGTGCCGTTTGTTCCTTAGTTTCCCCCATTTTTAAAATGTATTTTGTTGCGGCTTTTTCATCTACATCACTCTCACCAAATAATGAAACATTTGATTCATACCCTTCGTTAACATTAACCTCTTTTGCAATTAAGTTAAGACGTTTGAATGCTTGTGAATAAGAAGAATAGTATTTTCTATTTTTCATTGGTTCTAAGTAATCATTTTTACCCGCAGATTCGGCTAGTGTTTTTTTAATCACATATCCGTTTTTTTCTTTAACAATTTGATAATTGTTTCCGTCAGATAAAGTCTTTATATACTCGATTGATTTATCTTCATTTACAGCTATTGGCATATTTTCATTATATCTAGAAATCTCAATGATACGGTTGATTTTGTCCATACCTTGTAATTTTTCACTTCCGATTGGTTTTAAGTTTCCCATTATTTTGTTTTTTTTAAAATTAATTTATATTATAAATATATTCAGAATCAAAAATGTTATCGTTCTAACATAATTCAGTCATTTATTTAAATCCTAATGCGGCCAATAATGGGGCTAACCAACTATTAACTTCTTCATCCTTTCCTTTAATATCTTTGGTAATAACCGTATTTTCTTCACTACCTTTGGTAATGACAGGATTCTCGGAATTTTTTTTATCGTCATTACTATCAATATTATAGTCGGTACTTGTTTTATTAGTAAAAATTTTTCCAGAATTTTTTAATAAACTTCTTATATGTTCACCATAAGGTAAACCTATGTGTACATGAGTCATTGTGTCATGACCAATCCATTCAGAAATAACCCCAATGTAATCACCAACTTTAACAGTATCACCAATTTTTAGTTTTACATTTTTAACGTGAGTGTAGAAAATATTGGGAAATCCCTCAGCACCTTTAATTGATACTTGTGTTCCAAAAATTTTTCCAGAATTTTTTCCTGTATCTCTAATTTTAGTAACAGTACCGTTAGTATATGAATTAACAACTGTATTGGGAGGTGCGAAAATATCCCAAGCGTTATCTGATTGCCAATTACCTAATTTTCTACTACCGTGATTTTTTGGCCCATTTTCTAAATCAGTTTTAAAATTACCTCCGATATTGGTGGATGATTCCTTTAAGGATAATTTTTTATCAATATAATTATCTTCATATTGGTATAACTTTTCAATATACCCATTTCTTCTTAGTACTTTGAAAACTAAATTTTCATCCGAATATTCACCACCCTCTTCTAACCCACAAGTTCTATACTTTTTAAGTTTTTTCTTGTATTTGTCAATTATTTGTTTAGCCTCGTCAATAGACTCATCTTTAACATTTTCAATAACCCCATCAATAATATCCATCCATTGTTTTGATTTGTTTTTAATCAATTCAAGGTCAATTTTAATATTTTCTTTTTTAGGTTTGTTTTCCCATTTATCAAATAAAACCGAGTATACCCCACTACTAAAGTGAGCCTCAATTTCATTTTGAACATATAACTCAACTTCATATCCGTAGATGCTGATATCGTGTTTGTCGTTATATATGGTTTTTTTTAATTGAAATAATTCTTCGTATAAAGGTAATTCAGTTTTAGAGAACTGATTGAAGTCGACTAAAATGTGTAAATCAACATCTGAAAATTTTGACCAATTATAGTTTGATAATGACCCAGTCATTATAACATCTGATACAACAATATCTACTTTTAAAAACTCTATAAACTCATAAGCAATCTGAAGTAGACGTGACCTAACTTTAGGTGACATTTTTTTTAAAGAATCATCCCAAATTTTAGGGTTTAATTCCTCTTGCACCTGAAAACTAGTTAATATACTTTTTAAATCGCCCATTAATAATAAATAGTCGAATATTGATAATAATTAAAGTTTAGTATATTTGAATTTTTTAGAAATTTCTGTGTTAAAAAATTTACCTTGTGATTCATTCATTCTAAATCTTGTGTAAACCTCATGAGGTACCGCATCATATTGATATTTCATACCGTTTTTAAATTCCACCACCATTAATTTGGTTTCGGTGTCGTACTCAGTTTTTACTAAGTTACTTGAGTCAATCTCATTAATAATCTTCGTCCCGATTATCTCTTCTTTTTTTACTGCCATTTTGTAAAGGTGTTTCTGAATCTATTATTTGTAATTTACCACTAAGATAATCAACAAATTCATTGTGGTCAATATCAGGAAAAAAACTTTTTAATTCTTGGAATAATTTTGAATGTAAACTACTAAACCTTTGAAAGTTCTTCATAATATCTTGAGGGTAGTATGGTGGGCTTTCTAAATCTTTTTCTGACCATCCTTCTCTTTGAAAGGCCTGTCTAAGATTCTTATAGGTTTCTATAAGTTCTTCGTCGGCACCAAGAGTCTCAATATATTTGGTATAGTGTTTTATCATATTCATAAATATAACCAAAAATTAAATTTTTTAATTTAGATATTTTTCTTACCTTTGTTCCTGTAGTTGAAAATACAAAATTAATCCTTATAATTAACTAAAAACAAAATATGATAGAATCTGTGGACAACGGGGGGAAGAATAACCCACCTAAATCAATATCTGACTCTTCAACACCTGTGTTGGATAACTTCAGTAGAGATTTAATTAAATTAGCCGAACAAGGTAAATTAGACCCTGTTGTTGGTAGAGAGAGAGAAATTACGAGGATTGCCCAAATTCTTTCTCGTAGAAAGAAAAACAACCCTATTATTATTGGTGAGCCTGGTTGTGGTAAAACTGCAATTGTAGAAGGATTGGCAATTAAAATTTTTAATGGAGAATGTCCAAGAAATTTAATGGATAAAAGAATTGTATCGTTAGATATGACTTCAATAGTTGCGGGCACAAAATATCGTGGTCAGTTTGAGGAACGTATGAAAGTAATTATTGAGGAATTACAAAACGCCCCAAATATCATTGTGTTTATTGATGAGATTCACACTATAGTTGGGGCGGGTAATTCATCAGGTTCTTTAGATGCGTCAAATATCTTTAAACCAGCACTTGCTCGTGGAGAAATTCAATGTGTTGGTGCTACAACTCTTGATGAGTATCGTAAAAACTTTGAGAAGGATGGAGCGTTAGAAAGACGTTTCCAAAAAGTTATTGTTGACGCTTCAACAAAAGAAGAAACATTAGAGATTCTTAAAAATGTTAAAGATAAGTACGAAACATTCCATAAGGTATCCTATACTGATGAAGTACTTTCTGTATGCGTTGATTTGGCTGCAAGATATATCACGGATAGAGAGTTCCCTGATAAAGCATTTGATATTATTGATGAGGTTGGCGCAAGATGTCAGGTTGAAATTAAAATGCCTGAGATTATTGAAAAATTAAAACAAGCCGCCACAGATGTTAAAATTGAAAAACTTGATGTTGTTAAAAAACAAAATTACGAAGAAGCCGCAAATTTACGTGATAAAGAAAAACGTATTCTTAATAAATTAGATGTTGAAAAGAAAAAATTTGAAGATGAACTTTTAGTTAAGAAGAAAGAAGTTTCTATTGAATTGGTTTATGAGGTTGTTTCAAATATGACCAAAATCCCTATCAGTAAACTAAATGCGGATGAAACTAAATTATTGTCTGAAATGGAGACAAACTTATCTGATAAAGTTATTGGGCAATCTGAGGCGGTTATGAAAATTGCTAAGTCAATCAGACGAAACAGATTAGGTATCAAAGACCCTAATAAACCAATTGGTTCATTTATTTTTCTTGGTTCAACAGGTGTGGGTAAAACCTACTTAGCAAAACAATTAGCAAAACAAATGTTTGGTAGTCAGGAAAATATGATTCGTGTAGATATGTCTGAATATCAAGAAAAACATAGTATCTCAAGATTAATTGGGGCGCCTCCAGGATATGTTGGTTATGATGAAGGAGGACAATTAACCGAACAAGTTAAAAACAAACCTTACTCAGTAATTTTGTTTGATGAGATTGAAAAAGCGAACAAAGACATATTCTCAACATTATTACAAGTGTTGGATGACGGTCATCTAACTGATGGTATGGGAAGAAAGATTAATTTCAAAAACTGTATTATTATTATGACATCAAATGTTGGGGTTAAGAAACTACAAGATTTTGGTGCTGGAGTAGGGTTTAAAACTAGCTCAAGTTCTTACGTTGAAGAAGAACAAAAAAGAGAAGTTTTGAAGAAAGAGCTTAAGAAGTTTTTTGCCCCTGAATTTTTAAACCGTATTGATGAAGTCATTATTTTTAATTCATTAGTGAAAGAAGATGTTAAAAAAATTGTTAAACTTGAGTTGAGTGTCTTATCAGAAAGATTAACGGGTCTTAAATATAATATAATATTTGATGACTCACTTGTTGATATGATTTCTGAGGTTGGGTTTGATGACATGTATGGGGCTCGTCCATTGAAAAGGGCTATTCAAGATAAAATTGAAGACTTTATATCGGAAGAAGTTCTTAAGAGTAACATTCAAGAAAACACTAAATACACGTTAATTAGTGAAAATGGGGATGTTAAATTTAAAGAAGTAAAGAAAGTTACAAGAAAAAGAAAAGGGGTTGAATAACCCCTTTTTTTATGTTCATTAATAAGTAAAAAATAACCCCACATTATACGTTTTGAATTTGAGATTCAAATAGTAAAATAGAGCTCATAATGATTAACTTTATACCTCAATTTTAATGAAAAATGAGCTTAAAACAAACATTAGATGAGCTTAAAATTAATGACGTAGGAGTTTTTTTAGTCAAATAAATAACTGTATCGTGGTTTTGATTTGAATGGGTATTTTACGTTACCCAATTTTTCAATTAATTCTTTACCCGTTTTAATTCCGTTATAAACATCCTCAATAACCACATATTCTTCTCTTGTGTGGTAATCATAGTACCCAATTGAGAAGTTAATACATGAGAAGTCAAATGTATTCTTCAATGCGTAAACATCGGTATATGGGTGAGACTGATATTTTCTGTCAGGATTAAATGTTTCGGTTAATACCTCATCACACGATTTAAAAAACTCGGTGTCTCTACCAAATAACTGAACACCCATACAGAACTCACTAACCATCCAATTCTCAGGTGCGTCAAATTGAATTCCGTACCCTACGTTCTCAAAGAAATCTTTATCGGCTTGTTTTGAACCGTGACAACCTGTTTCTTCAGAAACAAAAAATGCCGCTTTAAGATTTGGTAATTCTTTTAATAATTCTAAACATGCATAAACGCCACATTTATCATCACCACCAATTCCTGTTGATTGTCCTAAATCGTTGAACGCTTTTAAAGATGGTTTAATTACTCCCTGAGCGTTAGGTAATTCCATTTCTTTGACGTTTATAACATCTAATTGATGTACGGTGTCAGTATGGGCAATAACACACGGGAAAAAGAAATCTTCAGTAATATCCTGAGATGTTTTAGTTGCGTAAATGTTTCGGTGTTTGTCAACTTGAAATGGTATTTGGTTTTCAGTTAACCAATTAACTAAAAACTCAATCATTCGGTCTTCCTTATATGTCTTTGTTGGGACCGACAAAACGTCCTTTAGTAATTGATAGTTTCTCTCCATAGGCCAAAGATACGTAAATTACTTGACTTTGACAAATTTATTTTCAAATAATTCCGATTGATGTAAAAGTTGGTCAAAGTCTTCAAAATCATAACTTCTTTCTTCTCCACGATACCCACCTTTTAATGAAACCACAACATGGACTTTATTTGTTTTTGGGTCCATTTTAACTATTTTAAAATTTCTTGATTCGTCTTTGGGTAATTTGTAATTAGTTTCCATATCGTACTTACTTAAAATTTTTGACGCATTATCTGAGAATTTTTTAATATCTTCAAATTCGTCAGAGTCTTCAAGTTTAGTAAACATCTTATCTAATTGCCAGCCACAAGTACGATTAAATGATTCATCATCAAAATCAATACAATCTTGCTCATAAGAATATTCTTCCCATCCACCAAGATTACCTGATTTATGTCCGATATCACTTAAAACTTCACTAACCGTTAAATGTCTTTCTCCCGTCATTGAATATAAAGATAATAACACCGATACTGTCGTCACATAACTATAAAAACAATTTCCCATATTGAATATTCCATAATTTTGGAAAAAATTACAACAGTCGTCTTCCATCATCTTACGGGCACCTCGTTCTTTACAGTTATTTCTTTCTGACAACCAATCAGACATAATTTCCTGAGATTCACGTTCAAATGTTGTTAATAATAAACTAGACGATTTTTCCCATTCTTCATCATTTCGTAATTGTGAAAGTTCTGGTGATAGTATTTTTAAAATTTCTTTTAATTTAATTAGGTTTTCATCATTTAATTCACGTAATAAATAACCTCTTTTCCAATCCTCATCAACAAAATCTCCACTTTCAAAATCGTAGGACTCATAATTAGAATATACGTAATTTGCAAACCAAATATCTCCATCAGATAGGTCAAATAATTTCCAATAATCCTCATAATTGTCAAATTTTAATTTAACTCTACTCTTACCCGGTGTTTGTTCATTAAATTTGATGTCATATACGATTGGGTCAAAGTTATTAGCGTCCCAGTTATTTACCTTTTGACCATTTTTAATTTTCAATAACAAATCATATATTTCACTATTTCCTCTAATATCTTGGACATAGGGTTTTAAGTACGGATACTTAAATGTGATGTTATCGTAACTTTCAAGTTTTAATTCAATACCTGAATAGTATTCAAGTTCACCGTCTGTAGGTTTGTATAGTGTATATATATATTCAGGGCCAGGATTAAATTTACTTACGGCAAAAAATAATTCACCATGACTAAAATCTCGGTCATATAATTCAGTAACTTTTGGAGGTCCGTAATATGTGGCCGCGTTCTTGTTGAACACCTGTACAAATACAACATACTCGTTTTCAAATATTATTTTAGCATTTTTTGAATCTTTCACAAATATTTATTTACATATAAATATAAAATAGTTTGGTAATTAATAAGACTTTACTATCTTTGTACAAGAAATAAGTTCTTTAAAATATGGGGGTAACTTGGAATTGACTGGCATTGTTAGTTATTCGGGGCACGCAGTGAGATGTATCCTTTCACTTAAATCTACGGATGTAAACAGTAAACGGAAACGTTTTAAACAAAATGGCGACAATCGGATTAATCCGTGAAGACGCTGCGGTAGTTGCCTAACATATAGGAAACAACCATACGGGTCGGTGGACATACAACCTAGGAACAGAAGTCTTTACAAGGGTGGAAAAATGACTGAACCCAAAATTGAGTCATCCATTGGTTGTTAGTTTACGATGGTGAAGAACAAACTAACTATTTTTGGAACATTAGAAAATGTTATCCTAAGCGTGTAGTCCTTAATAGGTAAGGTGCACAACACGAGGGTTCAACCCCCTCTACCTCCACTAATTAAACCTCATCTTAAAAAAATGGGGTTTTTTTATGCACATAAATTAAATTACAAAACTTTTTTTAAAATAAAAAAACCCCAAGATTATTGAGGTTTGATTAAAAATCGTATTCTATATATTGGGTAATTTTAAAAAGGGCTGAGAATACACCGTTTTGTGAGAATCTTTAGAAGGATTATTGTTTCCCTTCATTTCCACCATCTTTTGAATGGTAATCCTCATCGCCGATTGGTTAGACCAATCACTTCTTAAGGTTTTAACTACTCTATTACTACTCTACTCTCCTCAATCTTGCGAACTGACTTAGGATTCGACTCCTTAGAGGTTTTTGGTAACAATATACGTTGACTTGCGGTCTCGGTATGCCATGAACAACTCATGACTATGTAGGCGACTTTCATCAAAACCTGACGAACACTTTTGCTTATAGTTATTTTAGTTTTACTTAAATTTAGTATAAGTTATGTGTTGTGGATGATTCCAAGTAGAGGTCCGTCTTAAGCCTCGTTGTCTTTTGAACAACAAGATACTTTTCTACTCGGTAGAGTGTCCCCACTCTCATATTTTAAGATTACTTCGTACCAAGACCTTGGTGGGTCTGTGGTAAGGATATTAGCGACACCACTCGTTCTCTATCTTACCTTCAGGTTTTATCCCTTCGGTTTTAAGTCACCTCTTATATTGGGACCCGCAATTGTGTATTTGGAGTACACTTCTCACTTGGCCCCTATGGGTTATTCTTATTGGTGTTCCCACCTCAAACTGACAATCCACATTGCCCGTTCAGTTTTCCATTTCCCTACGAAGTTATCCTCGGTACTACAGGCTCACTGATATCCCACTTGTATACTCGAGTTCGGTTACCCGAACCGCAAAACCATTAACACTTATGATTTCACTTTATCCCCCTTTCGAGGTTTATTTAACGACCATATACGGCCGATTATCTTTTATACAACACCGAAGTGTTGTAATGGATAATAATATTTCAAAGAACGTTTCGGACTCTTCCGATTTGTTTTACAAAGATAAGTAAAGTTTTTTGATTTACCAAATCTTTTTTTATTTTTTTTTTAAGATTTGTATCTGAATTGTTATCTATCTCTTTTGTTGTACAAAGATAAGTAAACTTTTTTAATTTACCAAATCTTTTTTTATTTTTTTTAAAGATTTGTATCTGAATCGTTATCTATCTCTTTTGTTTTACAAAGATAAGTAAACTTTTTCGATTTACCAAAATTTTTTTTAAAGAAAAAAAAAACCCCTAAAAAAGGGGGATTATTTAATTATTTATAATTTTTTTAATCTTATCTATTTGTTCGACAAGTCTTTTATTATTACCATAATCTTCTTTGAAAGCTTTCTTAATGTTTTTACCAACATCTTTTATGTTTTTACCGACACCTTTGGTAATATCATTGGCAATTGAAAATGGGGATAATAATGTATCTAAGAAAACATTACCAGACCCAACATTTTTATTTCCAATATCAAGTTTAGGGTTATCATCAAGTTTAGGGTCATCTTGTATTGGTTTATTTTTTTTAGGGTCTTCTTTTTTAGGGTCTTCTTTTTTAGGGTCTTCTTTTTTAGGGTCTTCTTTTTTAGGTTCTTCTTTTTTAGGACCAACCCCTTTTAGATATGTTGATACGTCTAATTTTTTATCATCATTGTTTTTTATTGAGTAACTAATTCTATCGTCAGTGAAATACCCAATAATTTGACCTTGTTTTATTCTATCGCCTGGTGAAACAAATGATTTACCGACATTACAAAATTCGGAATATATATCATCACCATTAAACTCATGTTTAATTTTAATAAAATTTTCACAAGAAGGTGTTCTGTCAAAAATAATAACACCGTCATACGGATTTATTAATTTTGAATTTGGGTATGCAATTAAATCAACAGATTTTGACATCATAGATGATTTCATATTACCATACGGGGCTGGGTTAATAAATTTTTCCATTATAATAAATTTTTAATTCTTTTAATATCCTCAATCAATTTATTGGTTGGTTCCTCACCTTCTTTAAACCCTAAAGAACCTAACAATGGGCTTAAAAATTTTTGGATAACGTCGTTACTTTGTGATGAATCATTAGAATCATTAGAATCATTAGTCGAATCATTAGTCGAATCATTAGTTGAGATAGAAGTTGAGTTAGAGGTTGAATCGTTAGTTGAATTAGACGTTGTTGTGATTGATTCATTACCAATATAGAATAAATGCCAAGGTTCTTTTTTTCTAAGTACCCCATCAACATTGTAAGTTACCTTAAACCCATATTTTTTACAATTATCCGCAACCCAATTTTTAACCGCTGAATTTGTATCCCACCAACTAGGTTCAGTACTAAATATGTCAAAGGCCTTTCCTGTGTGGTGTTGAGAAAAACCAGGAATTGTGTTATACTTTTGTGTGTCATCAACACCCCTATCTTTAGCTTTTTTTCCAAAATTATCTACTTGGTCATCATAACTTCTATAATCAGAAACAATACCGTCGGGAAACCGAACTTTAGGGTTTGCTTTTTTACAATCTTTTATTAATTTTTCAATACTTTTCTTAGCTTCGTTATTAATCCCTCCATTATCTGGTTGTATATTACCTTCTTGTTTAAATTCTTTATCAATATGTGATTGAGTAATGTTAATACCATACTTTGTTTTTAATTTATTTATCGAGGATTTAATTTTTTCAGGTAAGTTTTTAAAATTTGTGGATTGAGTATCACTCCCTGTAGACGTACCATTATCAGATTTTCTTGATACATGAACATGATGATGATGATTTGGAAATCCAAACCATAAAACGGCTTTATCGTTACCTCGTTCAGAATTTACTTTATACCCCATAGATTCTAGGGTTCTAACAAATTTTTCAATTTTATCGTAAATACCTTTTTTTTGAGCACTTTCTTTACTACCGTAACCTTTATTATCAAACATTGCCAAATCAACCGCTAAACCAAGCTCATGTCTAGTACCTTTTTGATGTCCTGAAACTGCGGTTGTTACACTAGCCATAACATTAGCGTTTTTAGCAGCTAAATTTACGTCCATTAATAAAGATGGGTTTATTTTATCAGAGGCGGGATTACCGTGACCAATTTGTTTAAAATTAACATTACTATATTTTGAAGGTTGGACCGATTCGGGCTTCTCGTTAATATAACTTCTCATTTTAATAAATATAAAGAGATTTAGGTTTGTTAACCATTTAGGTGACCCATAAGAACTCCACCAATTGAAGTTGCGTGAACTTGTAAGTGATTTATCGACTCCACATCAAGTTTTGTTTTTCTTTTTGAAAAATCTAACCCTAAGGTCCCAATAAACTTATTATCAATTGTTTTTATTGAAAATAAATACCCTGATTTACATCCTGTATCTTCTGCAATATATTTTAAACCGTGAGTTGCAACAGATTCGTCTTTATAATCGTGAATTTGAATTACCTCATTTTCTAGTAAATAATTGATAGACTTACTAAATAAATTAACAGGAATGTTTTGAAAATTTGATTGAATTGAATTTGTATTTTGAGAAACCGTCTCATAAATGACACTAAATTTTGCCATTGATTTACCTGTCGGGTAAAAGTGACCTCCATTATGAAATTGTGTTATCCAAACTCTGTCCGATTTAAATTCTTCTTTAATATGTTCAATTTTTGTTGTAATTAATTCACTAACTAGTAGTGTTTCTTTAACCATGTCAGGCATTTCTTTTTTTTTCTCTAATTTGTTCTTTGTATATAAAAGAATAATAGGACCTAATACGCCTGATATAAACGCAACAATAACTTCTGTGGACATAAATAATATATTTTTATAATAAATATTATGATAACCAAAAAAACACGATTTTAAGTCGTGTTTTATAGTTTTTTAAATTTATCGGTGGTTAAATCCTGTATAATACTTTCTTCGTATTCTTTTCTTCCATCACATTTATTTTTTTCTGTTGTACTCCAAAGGTTTTTTCCTCCGTTTTTTATATGACAGTTGTGGGGTTTATCCATTTTTTTGGAAAACTCCACAATCATGTCATTATGTTTATTCCTTATAACCCAAGGACATTCTTTACAAGCCATTATCTTACAACCGTATTTTAATCATATTCCAAAGTTAATTCTTTTTTTTCAAACCAAAAAGGTTTTTCTCTGTTTTTCCAAGCGGCTAAATTAGATTTAGCCCCCATGTAATAATTTCTGTAAGATTCTACAACAGAATCAACTTTAAACTCATCAGGCATCGCCTTAGCTGGGTCTGTAAATTCAATATCAGGGATGTTTGGTTTATTAATCAAACACCACTCAATTACATCTTGAGATTTATGTCGTTTACCGTATCGGTAAGTGTATTCTTTACTTAATTCCAAACCCAACTCACACAAATACAAATAATTTGATAATGACTCGCGACACCAAATAGAACATGGGTGGTTTTTATGTGATAACTTGTACGGTACTTGGTCGGTATCATGTATTGTATCATGTACGGTCATGTGATGAACACCACACAATAACTGAGCGGTTTCCAAAATCATTTTAACTACGTGTTTGTCAACATGATATTGAGCCGATAATATAGGATTCTCGTCTAAAAAAAATATATTCATTACACATTATTTTTAATTAAGGTACAAAGATACTATTTTTTTATTAAAAAACAAAACTACCAAGGGTTCTGTTTATAATGGGAGAACTTTTTTCTGCCATAAATCAAAAAAATCAGGGTTTTTTATAATAATAGACCAAGTTTCAATTTCAAACTTTCTATTTAAATCATTTTCTATTCTAGCTGATGAAGGTAGTTTAATCATGGTTGATAAATCAGAACTTGATAATCTAATATTTGGCGTTAAAAATATTTGTCTCCACATATAAAGGTCGCTCCAAATATTTTTTGGTGCAACCCTCCAACCAAATTTTAATTTTCGATATAAATCCATTGTATGGGAGGCACCAGTTAAACTAATTTTATTTTGTTTAGGTTTTAAATGATAATCAACCCATTTTTTTTCTTTTAAGTTAATCCTTAAAGCGTCTATACTTTTATCTGGATACACCAAAACAGGTAATGGGTGAGTAAAATCACTATCAACCAACATATTTTTCATTATTTCAACGTGTTTAGATAATAGAAGGTCATCATCCCCAAGATAAGTGACTATGTCTGATTTTGACTCAGAAATTACCCTATGTCTTGCAACTTCGTTTCTACTTAATCTTTTTGGTTCGTCTTCAAACCTAACCCTATTGTCAGTTTTAATTATATCACTAATAACGTCTCTTGTGTCATCAGTAACACCATCACCAATAATAACAATATCCAAATCATCAACAGTTTGATTTTGAGCACTTTCAACAGAATATTTAAGTGTTGTTGGGTGATTATGTGTTGGAATAATCACCATAACCGACGTTACCATCGAAAAGGAACTATTTCTATCGCCTCATCAGATTCATACGGTAAATCAAGAGCGTCAGGTTTATGATAATTATACATCGAAGTTGGCATGTTAACAATATACGCTTCATCAGTCCCAATATTCTTCCATCCGTGATATAAATTTGGTGGAATAACTAATAATACAGGATTTCTTTCCGAAACTTTAAATTCATTAATAACACCATATGTTGGAGAATCTATTCTTCCATCATAAACTACGATTGAAACAAGACCTTTAACAACAAATAATCTGTCTGTACTATTTTGATGTAACCCCCAAGCACGGATTCTACCTATTTGAGTTGTTGTTACATAAGTGTGAACAATAGGGTCAGTAATTTCATCCCAATCTGTTCTGGCAATCTCACATAATGTTCCATCCTCATGAGGAACAGGTCGAATAAATTTTACTTTAACACCATCAATAATGGTTTGACTTAAAATTTTACTTTTAGTCACCGCTGATTGTTTTTGAATTAATTTATCTAACCCAAATACATTTATTTTATTTTCCATATTATTTTTTTAAAAAAATAAACAATTTATGGTAAATATAAAGAAATAAATTATTTTAACACCTGTACTTGTTCCATAATGTCAGTAACTTCTTCTCGATTCAAGTACCCAATAACATCATTTGTTACAGGTGTATCATAAGTTAAGTCACCATCTTTACCAAGAACCGCAATCTCAAACAAACCATTTTTACCTCCATATGAATGTGTGTGACATACAACAGATACACCGTATCCATTTTCAAACACCATTCTACACTTAACACCAATTCTGTGCGAATCTTCTTTAATTTTTTCAAACTCTAAATCTTCAAATTTTTTCATAATAGTTATTTTTTTTAAATTATTATCGGCAACTTCTTAACAATCCTTTTTTGTATGCAATATAATCTTTTTCATCTTTATATGGCCAAGCAATTAAGTAAGTATTTCTTTCACTTTTTGGATAGGTGTATAAATTATTTTTTAATTTTTTTTTAATCTTTCGTGGCAATCTAAATTTTTTCATAATAGTTATTATTCATTATTTTGAAATTATTCATTATTTTAATTCATCAAAATTAAATTTCTTAATTTCTTTAGAATAAAGTAAGAAAATATTTTTTACAGATGATAATTTATTTTTTAAATTACCGTCTTTATCCGCATATAATTTACCTTTAATTTCAACCCAATAATCAAATTCTTCTAAATAAAAATCAGGATAGTATTTATGGTTTTTTAAATCAGTTCCAAGGTATTCAAAAAAATACTCACCATTATTTTTAATCCATTTAATATTTTCTTTATCACATAAAATAGCAAATTCTTTTTCAGAATTAGAATCCATTTTATATCCTTTATAATATGATGAATATTTTTTAGTTGAGTTTTCTCTAAACCCTCCAGAACACTTCAACCAACATTCGCTATGGTATTTATTGTTTCTTCGCCTGTAAGATATAATATTTTCACCACACTTTAAACATATTGTTATTGTCGGATTACTTTTTTTTAATTTGCCAATCTCAATGTTAGCCCTTTTAACTTTATCTGAGTTTTTTGCTGACAAAGATTTTTTTAACTTATCTTCATCACTCCATTCTCGACTATTTCTACAATGTAAAGAACAGTAAGATTTTAATCCTTTTTTCGGTTCAAATTCATTAGTACATTTTTTACATTTCATATATCATATAAATACATAGTCGAACCCTAAAACTACCACTTATCACATAATTATTTTACTAATATGTTTATTTTTGCGGTCCATCCCGGTTATGCTCCGAGGGCTTGTCCGTGACAGGGACAAATGTTACTATTACACCAATAGACCAAGTTTATCAGTCTTTCCTGAACGTCACCTCTAACCCACAGGTATGAACCCGTATCGTAGTAAAGCTTGGTTGGCCATAGTAGTCCCACCGGGAATCGAACCCGACTTTCCAGGATGAAAACC
>Ga0315268_10000244_pt1 | contig 63458 bp, 45 predicted proteins | sample C1_top_MG_FD_204535 | JGI IMG/M metagenome (GOLD analysis project Ga0315268, IMG submission 204535) | Sediment microbial communities from Yellowstone Lake, YNP, Wyoming, USA - C1_top | ecosystem: Environmental > Aquatic > Freshwater > Lake > Sediment | place: USA: Wyoming | collected 2017-08-01 | reverse complement strand
TGCTCGGCCAAGCGCGGCTCGTCTCGGCGCACGCGGCCGAGCGCGAGCGCGCCGTGCATGTGCTCGGCGACCTGCTCGCTCGCTATCCAGGGGGCGACATGGCCGCGAGCGCGAGAACTCTGCTCGCTCGGCTCGGTGTGGCGACGACACGCCCCGAGGCCCGCGCCCACGAAGGCGACGACGCCGTCGGCGCGATCATCGGCCGCAGCGACGAGGAGGGCCGCGCCCGGCCGCGCTTGACCGGCCTCAAGACGTGGGGCAGCGCCGTGTACTCGCGCGTGGCGCTCTATCTCTCGGCGCCGGTCGAGGCCCGCCTCGTCGATGACGCAGGCGAAGGGGGCGCCGCGACGCATCGGCTCGACCTCGTCGGCGCGACCCTGGCGCCGGGCGTCCTCGGCCGGCACGCGGTGACCGATCCCCTGTTGACGAGCGTCACGGTGACGCAGCTCGACTCGGCGACGGTGCGGGTGTCCCTGGCGCTCGAGTCCCCGGCACGCTTGCGCACGCTCGTGCTCGAAGATCCCTATCGCATCGTCATCGAGGCGCTCGTCGAGGAGGGCGAGGGGCCGGTGGCCGCGGCGCCCGCCGTGGCCCGCCGCCCGCGCGTCGTGCTCGATCCCGGCCACGGTGGTATCGACGGCGGCGCGCACGCGGCGTCCGGCCTGCGTGAGAAGGACGTGACGCTCGCCATCGCCACCGAGGCCGAGCGACTGCTCGTCGCACAAGGGATAGACGTCGTGCTCACGCGTCAAAGTGACGTCTATGTGTCGCTCGAGGAGCGCACGGCCATCGCCAATCGCGCCGCGGCCGATGTCTTCGTCTCGGTGCACGCCAACTCGTGCCGCGCCTGTAAGGCGCATGGCATCGAGACCTACTATCTCGATACGACGGACGATCGTTACGCGCTCAAGCTCGCGGCGCGCGAGAACGCCACGCAGGAGGATCGAGTCAGCGACGTGCAGCTCGTGCTCGCCGACCTCGCCGCCAAGGCCGCGACCAAGGAGTCGCAGGCACTCGCTGTCGGCTTGCAGCAGCGCGCCGTCGAGACCGTACGCCCCTTGCAGCGCGAGGTGCGCGACCTCGGCGTCAAGGCGTCGCTGTTCTACGTCTTGCTCGGCGCGCGCATGCCCGCGGTCCTCATCGAGACCGGCTTCTTGTCGAACAAGCGCGAGGGCACGCTCTTGGCCGACAAACGCTATCGTAGTGCGGTCGCCGCGGCGATTGCGACCGCGGTGCGCGAGCGGATCGAGCGGCTCGTCGTCGCGGCGCGTGGCTGAGCTCACGTCAATGGCGCCGAGCGTCATGATGTGTTTTGATGGCCGCCGTCATGACAGCAACGCCAAGCGACAGCATCGCCGATCTGACGCGCGACATCGCCGCCGCGCGGGCCGACCTGCAAGGCCGTCGCGACCAGCTCACCGCCGACTATGACGAGCGCCTCGCCGCGCTCACCGCGCTGCACGAGCAGCTCGAGGCGGGCGCGCTCGAGCGCCGGGCGGTCGAGCTGCGGGTGCGCCAGATCGTGCACGAGCGCACCGGTGTAGCGACGGCGACGCGGGCCGGTCGCACGACCATTGGCATGAACGTGGCGCCACCGACCCGCGCGACCACGGCGAGCGCGATGCCCACGACGAGACCGCAACTGTCGCTGGCGCTCGCCGAGGCCGCACTGCAACGAGCGTTGCATGCTGTCGACTTGCGTCTGTCGGCCCTCGCGGTGCGGCGCGTGCCGAAGGCCGAGCTCGCGGAGGTCAAGCTCGAGGTGTGGGTGCTCTTGCACCTGCGGCGCGGGCTCGAGCTGCCGCCCGGCGCCTCGAGCGATCCCGTGCTGCTCGGCTATCTCTGCGACGGTGCTGAGCGCGCGGTGACCGCGGTCGCCGACCTCGAAGCCGGAGGGGCAGGGCGGATACAGCGCCTCGTTGAGCTGACGCGCGCGGCGGCGGCGCCACTCGTGGCCGTCGGCGGGTCGCCAGAGGGCGTCAAGGACCACCTGCTGCGCGCCAAGGCGCAGGCGACGAGCGGCTCACCGAGTGAGCAGCAGGCCGCGGTTGCTGAGCTCTGCCTCGCCATGCCGCGTCTTGCGCAAGAGCTCGAGCGCCGCTTTGCCGCCGAGACGCAGAGCCTGCTCGAAGAAGCGCTGCGCGCCTAGCCGCGGCGAACGAACGAACTACTTGCTCGCGACAGCGGCGTTGAACGCCAACTCGAGCCGCGAGACGCGTCGTGCGGCGTTGCGCTTGTGCAGCACGCCCTTCGACGCTGCCTTTTGCAGCCCCTGCATGGCCACGCCGAGCGCGGTCTTTGCCTTGTCGCGCTCGCCCGCGGCGAGTGCTTCGCGGAAGACGCGTACTTGCGTCTTCAAGCTGCTGTCGATGGCGGTGTTGCGCGCTTGACGGCGCACGGCTTGCCGGGCTCGCTTCTCTGCTGACTTGTGCCTTGCCACGCTGACTTCTCCGACGCTAGGGACCGGACCGCCGCTCGCTTGACACGCCTTGCGTCATGCGGAGCGGAGCGCGGGTGGTATCAGACTCGAGGTTTGAGTGTCAAGCGGCAGAACGTGATGGCGGCAGAACGAGACGGTCCTCGGCTTCGTTTGTCGCGGGGGGGGGGGCGAGGGGGGAGGCATCGAAAGGTCGTGGGCCGACGCGCCGTTGCGCCTGTGGAGAGAAAGATCATGATTTTGCGCGGTTTGCTTTTCGACCGGTGTGAGGTGGGACAACAGCGCCACCTGCCTACTTTGTCAGAGGAAAGTCGCTCGGTGCTGCGGCCAGTGCAAATTGCGGCACTAGCTTTTGCGGCGATGTTCCGAGCGCCTGTCCCCAGGTTATCCACAGCCTAGCGTGAGCCGCCGCCACGCTCGATTCGCTTGGCCTCTTCCCACAAGGCGTCGAGCTCGGCGAACGTGGCCTCGCGCGTGGTTCGACCCTGCGCCACGATGCTCTGCTCAACGTGGTCGAAGCGGCGCTTGAACTTGTCGGCAGCCTTGTGCAAGGCCGCCTCGGCGTCGATGCCGAGACGCCGGCTCAAGTTAACGAGGGCGAAGAGCATGTCCCCGAGCTCCTCGACGGTCTCGGCGTTGCCGCCGGGCTCGCTCGCCTTGGCGTCGTCGAGGTTACCCATCGCTTCGAGGAGCTCCGACCATTCCTCCTCGACTTTGGCGACGACCTCGCGGGCGTGGTTCCAGTCGAAGCCGACAGCTGCCGCCTTCTCACCCGTGCGCATGGCGCGCAGCAGCGCCGGCAGGCCGCGCGGCATGCTGTCGAGCGTGCCCTTGTGCTTCGGGCGCTCCGCCGCCTTGATGGTCTCCCAGTTGCGCAGCACGGCCTTGGCGTCATCGGCCTTGGCGTCGCCGAAGACGTGTGGGTGGCGGCGCACGAGCTTGGCGACGATGGCGTGGGCCACGTCGGTGGCGTCGAACTTTCCGGTCTCCTGCGTGAGCTCGGCTTGAAAGACGATCTGCAGCAGTACGTCGCCGAGCTCATCACGATGGGCGTTCGCGTCGCCGCTGTCCATCGCGTCGATGGTCTCGTAGGCCTCCTCGATGAGGTAGGGCTTGAGTGTCGCCAGCGTTTGTTCGCGGTCCCAGGGGCATCCGTCCGGCGCGCGCAGGCGCGCCATGACTCGGCACAGCTCGGCGAAGGCCTGCCCAGCTCGTTCGAATCGGTCCATGGGCGAGGGCCTGTAGCACAGGCTTGGGTGCTTGTCTCGGTCGCGGGGCGACGGCTTGGTCGAGGGCTCGCCAATGTCTTGCTGAGGTCCCCTGGGCCGTGCTAACAGCGTGGCGCACGAGCATGCGATTTTCGAGACGCCGCCACTGCTTTCCTTCGGGTTGGCAGCCCCAAATCTTGGCAGCGATCCTTGCCTGTGGGTTGCACGTCGCGCTCGGTGCGCACGCGGCGCCACAGTCTGGGGCGAACGCTGCGGTCGCGGCCGGCGCCACTGCCCCTGGCACCCCCGCGCCTGCTGCGCCGACGACAGCAACCGCCTCGCCCGACGCCGCGGTGTCAGCCTCCCAACCTGCCAACGCAACGCCGGGCGACGCCGTTTCGACCGCAACAGAGCCGACAGGCGGTCGGCCGTACACCTCCTTTCTCGAGCTGTGGCACGCCCGCCAGGCGGCGCTCGGCAACGGCGAAGCCGACGTGGCGAAGGAGGTCCTCGGCCGCCTCGTGCGCGCCAAGCTCGCCTCGGGCTGGCCCGATCTTTTCGTGCTCGGTGAGGCCTTGGCCCTCGATTGTCGTGATGCGCTTGCCGCCGGACAAGGTGAAGATGCGCTGTCGCTCGGCGTCGCGGCCGTGGCGCTCGCGCCTCATCGTGTAGCCACGCACACGGCCTTGGCCCGCGCCGAGTGGCAAACCGGCTCGCCCTTTGCGGCCCTACGCTCGACTTGGCGGGCGACGGTTGTGGCGGCGCAGGAGCCGCCCTCGCTGCGCCTGCATGCTGGAATGGTTGGGCTCGCGTGCGCGGCCGGCCTGCTGCTCGCCATCGCTATCTTTGCTTTTGGCGCGCTCGTTCGACACGGGCGCGAGCTCGCACATGATCTGCTGCATGTCTTGCCGCCTGGTGCGACGGTGTGGCATGGCGGTTTCTTCGTTCTGCTCGTCGCGCTCGCTCCCTTGTTCTTTCAGCTCGGTGTGGCGACGTCGGTCGTGCTCTGGCTCCTTGCGATGTCGTTCTACTTCGAGTTGCCGGAGCGACTCGGAGCCACGGTCGCCCTGTGCGCGCTCGGCATCGCGGCGGCCGCATTGCCCTATCTGTCGGCCCACCTCGCCTACCCGAACTCGCGCGCCGAGGACTGCTACGCCAGCATGCGCGACGCCGGCGCTCTCGATGCGGCGCAGCACCTCGTGAGCCGCCCGGAGCTTGGCGCCGACGATTTGTGGATCTTGGGGCTGCGGGCGCGCTGGGGGGGGGACTTACCCGAGGCTCGTCAGTGGCTCGAGCAAGCCGTGAGCAAGTCCAAGGACGCCGACCTGCTCGTGAGCCTCGGCAACGTGCGCTACTTGAGTGACGACATGCCGGCCGCGATTGAGGCCTACGAGCTCGCGGCCAAGTACGACAGCGACCATGTCGTCGCGTCGTTCAATCTTTGGCGGGCCTATTCGGCGCTCGGCGAGCTGCAAAAGGCCAACCTCGCCAACCAGCGCGCCCGGGCCATCGACTACGACCTCGTGGAGCGCCTCACCGAGGAGGCCAAGCGCGCCTCGGGCCGCTTTATCGTCGAGCCTACGTTGCCACGCCGGCTCATCGATCCGCCGCTCGTGCTCGGCGCGCAGCACTTCTCCGCTGTGCAGCAGGCCTGGCGGGTGTTGGGTGGCCCCTTGCCGCGGCGCGGCTTTGCGCTGATGAGCATCTTGGTCGCTGGCCTCGTCATGCTGTTCGGGTGGCTCGGCACGCTCGGCCACGTGGGCCGCCGCTGCTCGCGCTGCGGCCGTATCTCGTGTTTGCGCTGCTCGCCTTCGATGCCGAGCCAAAGTCAGTGCGACGAGTGTTTTCGTACGACGAACAGCAAGGCCCGCATCGACCCACAGGTTAGGGTCAAGAAAGAAATCGAAGTGCATCGCTACAACGCGGCGCGCACCCGCACGCGGCACGTGCTCGCGCTGCTCGTCGTCGGCGCGGCGCAGATGTCACGCGGCGCGGCGCTCAAAGGTCTCGCGTTGGCGATGGGCTTTTGGACGTCGTGCCTCCTCGTGGCCGTCTCGCTTGGGTACTTGCCGCCTCTACCCGTAGCGGAGCAGGGGCTCGGGGGGCTTGCGGCGCTCAGCACGGGGTCGCTTGGCGTGGCGTGCTATGTGCTGAGCCTCGTTGACGGCTTGCGCGAGGCCGACTGATGGCGCTGCGCGGCACACTCAAGGACTTCGGCATCGCCGACATTCTGCAACTGCTCGGCCACCAGGGTAAGAGCGGCGTGCTCACGGTCAAGAACGGTGACCAGGCGGCACAGATCTTCTTTGCCGACGGCGGCGTCGTGCGGGCCGAACTCTCCTCGCGCGCCAAGCGCGAGCTGCTCGGCAACATGCTGACGCGCGCGGAGGTCGTAAGCGAGGAGCAGCTCAGTCGCGCTCTCGAGACGCACAAGCGCAGCGGCAAGCGCATAGGCCAGGTTCTGGTCGAGAGCGGCATCATCGACCGCAAGGCGCTCGGCGCATTCGCGCGGCTACAGACGACCGAGACCATCTATCGCCTGTTCGTCTGGTCGACCGGGACGTACGAGTTCATCCAGAAGGAGGTCGCCTCCGAGGCCGAGATTGACCCCATCCGCACCGAGATGCTGCTGATGGAGGGTTTTCGTCAGCTCGACGAGTGGCCGGGGATCCGGCGCGTCATCACCGGCTACTCCGTGGCGTTCGAGCGCATCGAGGATCTCGATACGCTCCTCGCGAGCGCCCCGCCGCCGGATGAGGCTGCCCTCGAGAATGATTTCGGTGACTTTGAGCTCGGTGGCGAGACGCCGAAGTCGGCGCGTCTGCGCAATATCGGCAAGAACGAGCGCGCCATCTACCAACTGCTCGCGCCCGGCCGCGACGTGCAGAAGCTCATCGATCTGTCGCGGCTTGGCGAATTCGAGACCTGTAAGGCGCTGTTCAACCTGGTCGAGGCGAGCATCGTGCGCGCGACCGAAGCGCAGACCAAGCGCGCCTCGAGCCCAGACAGCGCCATCGGCGCTATCAACGAACGCAAGGGTAGGGCGCTATGGCCGACCGTGTGGCGTGTTGCTCTTGCAGGGGCCGTGGCCATCGTCGTTGTCCTTGCCCTGCTGCGCCTCGCCGAGTCCAACTACATCGTAGCGCCATGGCAGCGCGCGCCGTGGGGCTTTGTCGATACGAGCCTGCAGAGCGAGCTCGGCGTCGGGCAGATGCAGCGCCTGATGCACGCCTTGGCGCTGCACAAGGCCCGCACAGGTGGCTACCCTGACGAATTGCAGGCGCTCGTCGAGAGTCGCTTGCTCGTCATGGATGATCTGTCGTTTCCCTGGAACAGTGACTACCACTACGAGCGCCGGGGTGATAGCTACGTGATCGTACGACCCTTGTACTAGCCAGTAAGGAGTTCGCGATGATGAAGAGCCATATTCTCCTCGCCTCGACGTTCGTGCTCGCCGCCGGGTGCACCGCTGTCGATGCCAAGCAGTGCCAACTCGACAGCGAGTGCGGGGCCACCGAAGTGTGTCAGGGCGCCACGACGGCGACGCTCGGCACCTGCGAAGCGCGTCCGACGCCTGTCGCTACGGCTTGCCACGAAGACTTCGACTGCGCGGTCGGCGAGGTCTGCTTGGCCACCGTGTGCACGGCCGCCGCGTCGGCGACCGCGCCGCGCACCTTCGGCATCGCGAGCATGAGCTTTACGGCGGGCACCGAGCAGTACCTGGTCGCCGTATACGCGCCACCGCTCGGCGCCGCCGCCGGCAACGAGCCGGCTATCGACTTTACGTTTGCCGCGCCGAGCGCGGCCTCGGGCGCACTCACCATCGCGCGCGTCAGGAACGCCTCGGTTACGTCCACCGACCTCGTACCAGGCGCGGCGTTCGACGCTGCACGTCGGGCCCGCATCGACGGGCTCGTCGAGGATCTCAACGCCGGGCGCATCTCGCTTGCGGGCGCCGTCACCAAGTCGGCGAGCTGCGGCGACTGCGGCACGAAGATGTGCTGGGGCGGCGCCTGCGTCGACACCAACATCGCGCTCAAGTTCGCGAGCGCGAACAAGACCGTCACCTGCGACTTGGCCGCGGTCGTGACGAGCGGCGGGGTCAAGGTCAACGTGCTGCTCGACCAGGCCAACGCGGCGGCCAAGACTGTCGTCGTCGATGCCGCCACAAAGTTCGCGGCGAGCTTCGCCAAAGAGGTCGCGCTGCTCGGGCAGACGGGCCACACGGGCGTGCTCGATCGTGACGGCGATGGGCGTATCACCGTGGCCTTCACCGATACGACCACGGCCGATATTGGCCTCGATAAGATCGGCTTCTTCGACGTGAACGATTTCCTGCCGGCGGGTATCAGTGGCGCCACGGGCAACGAGACCGATATTCTCTGGTCGCGCGTCCCGGCGCCAAGCGGCGTTGATCTCGCGATTGGCACGCTCGTGCACGAGTACACCCACTTGGCCGGTTATGCGCTGCGCGTGCAGGCGCGCAACAATGCCGCTTTGCGCGAATCAGGGTGGCTCGACGAAGCGCTCGCCTCTATCATGGAGGACCAGACCGGCTGGGGTGGCTCGAACATCGCCTACGCGTCGGCCGCGCTCGGTCAGTGGAATAGCTGCACCTACGCCGGCAACGCGCAGAGTCAAATCGACAGCCCGGCGCAGCGCGGCAAGGCCTTCTTGCTGCTGCGCAACATCATCGACCAAGACGCCCGCACGGCCGGCGCCACCTCGACCACGAGCGCGCAGGTGGCCACAGCGGCCACCACCCTCATCTCGGGGTTGTTGATCGAGGCGAAGCTCGGCTGGGAGCACGCCATCTTTCAGAACCGCAGTCGTGACGTGCTCGGCCAAATGCTGGTCGCGGCCTACACGACGCACAACCCCGCCGTCACGGCGGCCGGCGCCGGCGCGTACGACTTTTTGACCCTCGCCACGCCGAGCGGCAGCAGCTACCCCATCGGCGTCGATCCCTACCACACGTACAAGGATGCCAAAGGCGTCGACGTGTCGCTCGGCGGCCCGGATTTCATCGACATCGACCCGACGAGCAGCAAGCTGAGCGAGAACACCATCGAGAGCTCGGGCACGCTGACCTATCTCGTCTCGGGCGGCGCCGGGCAGGTGACGTTGCGCGGCCAGGCGCTCGCGGCCCGCGATGTGCGCCTGACGGTCAAGAGGGTGCAGTAGCGGTGGGACCGCTCGTGCTGCTCGCCGCTCTCCTCGGGGCGAGCACGCCCGAGAGCCTCACCGGCACGGTGCAGGTGGGGCGCGGCAACCTCGGCGCGCCCGCTGTCGCGCTGCTCGTCGCCGGCAAGGCGGTTGAGCTCGCGGGTGAGCTCGTCGCGGAAGTGCAGAATCTACAAAGCGCCGAGATCGAAGTGAGTGGCCTGCGTGACGGCGCGCGCTTCGTTGTCCAAGCCTACTCCATTCGCGACCTCGGCAAGGGGCTCAAGCCAAACGCCATCGGCCTGCTCGGCGTGGCTGCGGACGGAAGCCTGACGGTGAGCGACGGCGACGGCGCACCCGTCCCCTTGAGCGCCGCGCCGCGTATGCGGCTGCGCCTCGAGAAGTACCTCGGCGCCAAAGTGTGGGTGGCCGGTGAAAAGCTGCTCTCGGGTGCCATCAAGGTCGCGATCTTTGGCGTCTTGCGCGAGCCGCCGAAACCCAAGCCGCCGGCCGCGACTGCGGCACCCTAGGTGATGTTTACAGGGGTCGCGCTTTGTGGTTGAACTCGGGGCCGCAAGTCGCTCGCTCTGTCGCGTTCCCGCCCTCAATCAAGGAGACGAAAGCATGCGTAAGTTTCTCTGGGTGATTCCTGCCGCTTTGTTTGCCGCCGCCACCGTTCGCGCCGAAGTCGACCCCGTCGCCGAGCTCGCCTCGCTCGGTGACTCGGTGGCCGAAACGGCGCAAGAGGGCGGTGGGTCGATCCGGGCCAAGAAGGACGTCGACATGTCGCGCGATCAGCGCCTCAAGGACGTCAAGAACTTGGAGGCCAAGGTCGAGATGGTCAAGGTCGGCACCTTCCCGGCGGTCGCCGTCAAGGTGAAGGTGCTCAAACCGGCCAAGGAAGGCGCGGGCAAGGATGTGGCGGCCAACGCCATCCTCGTGCTCGTCCCGAAGCTCAAGGTCGAGGGCGGCAAGGTCGCGATGGGCGACGCCAACACCCGCCTCAACGCCGGGTCATTCTACTTGGTCGAGGGCGACAAGGTCGCGATCCGTCTCGGCGCCCAAAAGGGCAAGGTCTGGGAAGCGGAGTATATCGAGCGTAAGTAGGTCGCTCGGTCGATGAGTCACGATAGCCCCCCCCCTGGGGCCGAGGCACCCAAGCCGCGGCCCTGGTGGAATCTCAGAGGCGCGCTCGACGGGCTTTTTGCCCGACTCGACGGTAGCCGCCCATTTCGGCCGGTTGCGCTCGTCGTCACGGCTCTATTGTGCGGCGTGCTGCTCGCCCCCCAGCTCGCCTCGCAGAACTTCCCGACCGACCCCGGTCTCATCGGACGCCCGGCCGACGGCAACTTCAAGGCGCCGCGTGACCTCGAGGTGGTCGACGAAGAGATGACCGACCACCTGCGCCAGGCTGCCGCGGCCGAGGCGCGGCGCGTCTATGACTTCGACACCCAAGCCGGTGCAAAGATTGGCAAGGCCGTCGAGGCGGCGTTCGACGGAATGCAGCCGCTCGTGCAGGACTTCGTCGCCCAGCATCCCGAGGGCGAGGGCGCGAAGGTCGGGCGGGCCCAGACGGCGCGTCTGCGCGAGGCGTTTGCCCAGGCGCTCGCCGCGGCGCAGCCGGAGTTCGAAAAGCGCCTCGGCACCGCGCTGCGTCCCGAGGAGGTCGAGGAGCTGTTGACGCTGCGCTACGACCCCGAGGTCGGTCAGCGCCTCGGCCTCGTGCTGCGTGACCTCATGGCGCAACCCGTCATCGCCTCGGAGGCCGCGCTCGACGCCGACCGGCAGCGCGGCATCGCCGTGCGACGGCTCCCCGACGATCACAAGGCGCTGCGCGATATTCGCGACATTGAGTCCGTGGCCTCGCTCGAGCGCGTGCGCCAGGCGCTCGCCGCGGACGTGCAGCGCCTGTTCGCCGAGTCACCGCTCGCGGCGCGCGAGTTCATCATCACCGTCGGCAGCCGCCTGCTGCACGAGAACCTCACCTTTAGCCCGTCGGGCACCGAGCTCTTGCGCAAGGTCGCGAGCGCCAGCGTGGAAGCGGTGACCTTCACCGTCAAGAAGGGCGAGATGGTCGTGCGCGACGGCGACAAGCTCGAGCGCCGACACCTGCTCATCTTCCAGGCCTTGCAGGACGCGAGCCGCGGCATCTCGATCGTCCTCGCGGTTTTGGGCGCGGCGGCCGCCGTGTTCATCCTCATCTTCGTGGCGCTGACCTCGGCGAAGAACCGCGGACGCGGCGTGAATTTGCGGGCGCGCGATCTGCTCTTTCTCACGAACCTCTTCGTGCTCGAGCTCTCGGCCGCGCGCCTGTGGCTCGTGGTCGTGGCCGCCTTGCACGAGCGCTTCTCGTCCATGCCGATGGACGCTTTTCTCGCGCTCATGCCGATCGCCGCGGGGGCGATGATCACGCGCCTCGTGCTCGGTCCCGAGGTGGGCGTCGGTTTTGGCGTGCTCGTGGCGCTCGTGCTCGGCTTGATGGGGGGCGACGAGCTGCCGCTCGCGCTCTATTTGTCGATCGGCTCGGCCCTCGGCGCGACCGTGATTGGCCCCATGTCGGCGCGCGGTGAGCTGTTGCGCGCCGGGCTATGGGTTGGGCTCGGTCAGGCCGCTGCGGTCGCTGCCATCGAGTTGTTCGCGGGCGAGACCGACGTGACGGTGTATTTCGCGGTGGCCGGGGCAGGCTTCGCCGGCGGCATCATGGCGGGCCTGCTGACGTTGTCGCTTACGCCGGTCGTCGAAGCGCTGTTCGGCTATTCGACGGACCTAAAGCTGCTCGAGCTCGCGAACCTCAATCACCCGGCGCTCAAACAACTCATCGTGCAAGCGCCGGGCTCGTATCACCACAGCGTCATCGTCGGCTCGCTCGTCGAGGCGGCGGCCGAGGCGATTGGCGCTAACCCGCTCTTGGCGCGCGTCATGGCCTACTACCACGACATCGGTAAGAGCTATAACCCGCAGTACTTCATTGAGAATCAGCGCGCCGGCCAGAACCCGCACGACAAGCTCAAGCCGTCGATGAGCGCCATGATCATTCGCCGGCACGTCACCGATGGGCTCGAGATCGCCCGCCACTACGGTCTCGGTGAGGCCATCCAGGCGGCCATCGCCGAGCATCACGGCACGACGCTCATCCACTTCTTTCACCACAAGGCGAAGGAACAGTCGGAGGAGGAGATCGCCGAGAACGATTATCGCTACCCGGGCAGCAAGCCCCAGAGCCGCGAGGCGGCGCTCGTCATGCTCGGCGACGCGGTCGAGGCGGCGGCGCGATCCCAAACCGACCCCGCGCCGGCGCGGCTGCAAGGCGTCATTAGTCGCATCATCAACTTGAAGTTCACCGACGGGCAGCTCGAGGAGTGCGACCTGACGCTCAAGGACCTGCACGTCATAGCGCGCAGCTTCGGGCGCGTCTTGGGCTCCATCTACCATCACCGCCCCGAGTACCCTGAGCAGCAAAAGGACGCTGCCGGAAAGAAACAGAATGTCGACCCCGACGGTAAGGCGCCGAAGAAACCGCAGGATCCCGAGCTCCCGTCTGAAGAAGACCTACGGCCGGAGAATCTGCGCCGTCTTGGGCTTTCCTAGAGCCGAGCTGTCGGTCGTCGTGACCGACGACGCGACGATTCAAACACTCAACCGGGTGTGGCGCGGCAAGGACCGACCGACCGACGTGCTGTCGTTTTCGCAGGTCGAGGAGCAGGGCGGGCGTGCTCGACCGCTCGCGCCGAGCGCGGCGCCGCTCGTGCTCGGGGATGTGGTGCTGAGCATCGAGACCGCGTCGCGCCAGGCCGATCGCTTTGGCCACTCGCTCGACGAGGAGCTGTTGCGCTTGCTCGTGCATGGCGTCGTTCATCTCGTCGGCCACGATCACGTGCACGGCGGCGTGCAGGCGCGACGGATGCAGGAGGTCGAGGCGCGCGTGTTGACAGCCTGCAAGTCGCTTGGCACAAAGCGGGGCGCGCGAACGTCACGAAGGCGAGCGGCAAAGGAAGATCGCCATGGCTGACCGCCACGAAACCATCAACGACCTGAAGAATCGCCTGCTCGTCTTGCGGAGGCATCTTTGACGTCGTGACGCTCGAGAAGAAGGTCGGCGAACTCGACAGTCGTCTCGAAGATCCGGCGCTGTGGCAGGACGCGCAGAAGGCGGCGGCGGTGCAGCGCGAGCGCTCGCGTGCTTCGACGACGATTGAATTGTTTCGGACACTCGACAAGGCCGTCGCTGACGCCAAGGAGCTCGTTGAGCTCGCCAAAGCCGACGTCGAGATCGCGGCCGAAGTCGACGCCTCGCTCGCGGCGGCCGCGGCCACCGTCGAGAAGCTCGAGCTCGAGCGCATGCTCGCCGGGGAGTACGATCGCTACGACGCTATCGTGTCTATCAACGCCGGCGCTGGTGGCACCGAGAGCCAGGATTGGGCGCAGATCCTCATGCGCATGCTGCTGCGCTGGGCAGAGCGCCATGGCCACACGGTCGAGGTGCTCGACACGCAGTATGCCGACGAGGCCGGAATCAAGAGCACGAGCTTCCTCGTGCGCGGGGAGTACGCCTACGGCTATCTGCGCAGCGAGGGCGGCGTGCATCGCTTGGTGCGCATCAGCCCCTTCGACGCACAGAAGCGCCGGCACACGACGTTCGCGTCCGTCGCGGTCATGCCTGACATCGAGGACGCCATCACGGTCGAGATCCGCGACGAAGACCTGCGCGTCGACACCTACCGCTCGAGCGGCGCCGGCGGTCAGCACGTCAACAAGACCGATTCGGCGATTCGCTTGACGCACTTGCCGACCGGCATCGTCGTCGCCTGCCAGGCCGAGCGCAGCCAGCACAAGAATCGCAGCAAGGCGATGAAGATGCTGCGGGCGAAGTTGTTCGAGCTCGAGCTGCGCAAGAAGGAAGAGGAGAAATCCAAGATCGCCGGTGAGAAGAAGAAGATCGAGTGGGGCAGCCAAATCCGCTCGTATGTCCTGCAGCCCTACCGTTTGGTGAAGGACCATCGCACCGGCTACTCGATGAGCAACGCCGACGCAGTGCTCGACGGCGATCTCGATCGCTTCATCGAGGCCTTCTTGCTTGGCCGCACGGCGGGCGACGTGGACGAGGCTTTGGAAGACCTCGCGATGTCCTAGCGCGCGGCGACCTTCGCCTCGGCCTTCGCGACGGCGTCGCCGAGACACGAGCTTGCGTACCAAGCCGTCGCGTCCGCGTCCTTCTTGGCCGCGGCCTTGAGTGCGGCGATGACGCGCTTGTCGCCGTAGGTCGCGAGCTTTTCGACGGCGCGCCGCCGCATGCCGCAGTCGGCGACCTCGAGGTCCTGCAGCGCCACGTTCACGTAGTCGCCACGCTCGGCCTTGCCCATCTGCTCGAGCACGCGCAGGGCGTCGCTGCGCACGCTCGCGTGCCCGTCACGCGTGTGCTCGTGCAGGCCGGCGGCGGCGAGCGTGATCTTGTACTTGCCGAGGAGAGTAGCCGCGCTGCCTTGCTCCTTCTTGCCGAAGCAGCCGATGAGGTTGTTGGCGAGCTTCTGGTCGGCGATGCGGGCATTGAGGCCGAGGGCCTTGGAATAGGCATGCAGCGCGCTCGAGCGGCGATCGACCGCGAAGTAGCCGTGACCGAGCTCGAGCTGGGCGTCGGCGTTCTTGGGCTCGGCCTTGGCGCGCGCCCGTAAGTCGGCGAGCGAGGTCTTCGTCGACAGCTTGTCGGTAACGATCTCGGCGATGTCGCTCTGCACGTCGAAGAGCACGGCGACGCCGCCGAGGGCGACGAGCACGACACCGACGAGCACACTGACGACGACCTTGCGATGATTTTGCCACAGCCGCCGCGCGTGTCCGGGTACGGCGCGAAGGTGCTGCTCGCCCGAGCGGGCCCAAGAACGAAGTGGTGACGGTGAATTGCCTTCCATGCCGATGCCTCCCTTGTCGGTGAACGCGACTGCTTCCCCTGGCTCGGCGTAGGGTAGCTTGAACAATGGGGACATTCTACTTTATTCCACGTCACCGCCGGCTGCGGTCGCGCGCGCTACTCGGCCGTGAACACGAACGGGTAGTTGACCTCGACCACGCCGCCGCCCGTAGGCTCGGGGAAGACCATGCTGCGCACGACGTCGAGGACGCACGCTTCGACCCCGGCATCCTCGAGCGTGGAGACGCCCTTGGTGACGCTGGCTTTGTCTACCTTGCCGGTGGGCTCGATGATCCAATGCAAGGACAGCTTCCCTTGCAGCTCCGGGTGGCCCCCGGTGAGCGCCTTCTCATAGCAGAAGCGCACGCTCGCCTTGCTCGTGTCGATGACGCGCTTGACGTCGTCCGTGGGCAGCGCCCCCAGCAAGTGGGGTTGCAGGCCTTGGCGGCTGGTTTCAGGCAGTGGGCTCTCACTCGCCGCTGCGATGGGCAGCATCCGATACGTGCCTGGCGTGTACTCGAGCCGGGCGCCGGCGCTGGCGGCTATCTGCTCGAGCACGACCTTGACCGGTTGGCCGGAGCCGTCGAGGTCGAGCGTCCGATCGACGAGGGCAGGTGAGACCTCGAGACGCACTCCAGACGCGGCGAGCGCGCCCGCGAGGTCGTGCAGTTTGGTCCCTTTGAGGCGGAGCGTCAGCGTGTCTGGCGCCGCTGCGCTCTGCGACGCGGCCGGCCTCGGAAGGTCGTTGCCCGACGTGCAGCCAGTGACCGACAAGACCACGAACGCTAGGATGAGATTCTTCATGTGTGTCCTCCTATAGAGAGCGGCCCTTGCATCATCGGACCAGTCAGGTGTCTCGAGAGGCTAGCGCTCGGCCCCGCGGCGAGTGTCACGAGAACGTCAGGGCTTGGCAAAATTTGGCTGCACGAGGCGATAGCCGACACCCCTGATGCTGAGGAGGATCGTCGGGCGCTGGGGATTCGGCTCGATGAGCTTGCGCAGACGAACCATGTGGTTGTCGACTGTGCGCGTGGTCGGGAACTGCTCGTAGCCCCAAACCTCGTTGAGCAACTCGTCGCGGCTCACCACGTCGCCGTCGCGTCCGACCATGTAGGCTAGAATGGCGTACTCGCGCGGTGTCATTGCCATCGCCGCATCGCGTCGGCGCGCTTCGTATTTGGCGAAGTCGACCGTGGCCACGCCTATCGGCACCGGCCCGCGTTGCACTGCCGTGCGGCTGCGTAAGCGCTCCTGTCGCCGCAGCACCGCCTTGATCCGAGCGAGCAGCTCGCGCAGACCGAAGGGCTTGGTGACGTAGTCGTCGGCGCCGAGCTCGAGGCCGAGGACGATGTCGATCTCCTGGTCGCGGGCGCTCAAGATGATGGTCGGGATCGTCAGGCCCCTTTGCTGCAGGGCGCGGCATACGTCCAGGCCGGAGAGCTTCGGCATCATAATGTCGAGGAGCAGCAGATCCGGTGGGTGCGCGAGCGCCACTTCGAGAGCTTGCGCGCCGTCGCTCGCGGTTGCCACGTGGTAGCCCTCGAGTTGCAAGTTGTCGCGCAGGGGCACGAGGAAGCCGTCCTCGTCGTCGGCCACCAAGATGAGCGGTTGTCGCTCATCCATCTCGAATCTCGAGCTTCGCGAGAGGCAGCGAGAATACCACGTGGCACCCTGGCGCGTCCGACTCAACGAAGCGCACGTCGGCATGGTGCACTTCGGCCACCGCCCTGACGATGGGCAGGCCGACGCCGGTGCCCTGCGACTCGCGGGTGAGCTCATCGCCGACGCGATAGAACCAATCGAAGACGCGCTCTTGCTCGCGCACCGGGATGCCGGCGCCCTCGTTGCACACGTGCAGTGCGAGACGGGTGGCCAGGCGCTCGAGCGTGATCGTTACTGTTCCTTGCGGCGGCGAGTACTTGATCGCGTTGTGAATGAGGTTCTTCAAGGCGATGGTCAGGAGATCGGGAACGGCCAACGTCTCGAGCTCGCCTTCGCTCAGCCGAACATCGAGCGCGACACCTCTCGCGGCCGCATCTTCACGCAGACTCTCGACGGCCGTGCGGATGATGGGCGCCAGGGTGCACGTTTGCAGGTCGACGCGGCTCCGGCGCTCCAAGCGTTGGAGGATGAGCATGTTCTCCGCCAGGCGCGATAAGCGGATGACCTGCTGGTGCATGGACTCGACGTACGTCGTGAGGCGTTCTTCGGGCAGGCGGCCAGCGATGATCGTCTCGAGCATCAGGCGCATGCTGCCGAGCGGGGTGCGCAATTCGTGGCTCACGCTCGCGACGAAATTCTGCCGCAAGCGCAGCTCGCGCGCCCCGCGGTCGAGGAGGAAGACGGCCACGGCTAGAGCCCCGAGCAGCAAGAGCGCGGCTGCCGCGTAGGCGCCGAGCAGCAGGTGCAGGGCGCCGAGTCCGCTCGGTGGGGCCTTGTCGCGCGCGCTCAAATAGCCGAGTCCGCGGCTCACAAAGGCCGTTGAGACAGTGTCGGCGGGGTTCGCGAGAGCCTCTGACTCGGACATCATGGCGAGGGCGTAGCGCGCACCGCCGCTGATGTTCATGGCGTTGACGAAGCGCGCGAGGGCACCGGACGTGGGCTCGATATCGAGCCCGAGGGTGACGCCACAGCGGGCCCCCCCGGCGCACGATCGCGTGACGAGGAAGCGGCCGAGGCGCGCCCACGACGCGTCCGGTGTGGCGAGCGCTGCGTCGAGCGCTGCGGGCTGCTCCTCGATCGCGGTGGCAAACGCCTCGTGTAAGAGGCGGTAGGCGAGCAGTCGATATTCGCGCGCCGCCTCACGCGCCTCGCCGACGCGATCGAGCAGCGCCTTGCCGGCGGACTCGACGAGCGTCCGGCCCCCACTCTCGGCGAGCGCCGCCGCGGCGCGCTTGCAGCCTTCGAATCGCGCCGCGCTGTCGAGGATGGCGCAATCGTTGAGCAGCACCGCGAGGGCGCCCGTATTCGGTGGCATGCCGGTGGCGTCGGCTCGTCGTGCCGCGATTCGCACCCAGCGGTAGGGTGAGGAGTCCTCGGCGACGCCGCGGCAGTCCTCGGGCATGCCGGCCAATGCCGGAGTCTGCTCGCTCACGCTCTGCCAACACCGGTCGACAGAGGATGCAAGGGCAGCCGCGGCTCGACCCACGGTTTCCTGCCGCTCGAGGAGGGTCGTTCGCAACAGCGTTTCGCGCTCGGCGACCAGGCGCCATAGGCCAAGTCCGGTGAGCGCCGTAAAGCCCACGACCACCGCCGCAAGTGCGCCCGCGGGCAGACCGGCTCGCCGAGACATGGAACGCATCTTAGCAAAGGCCGAGTGGGTGAGTGTCACGAAAGCGTCAACATCGCGGCCCCGCCTCAGCCCTGTCGAAACATCCAGCGTCCACCGCCCTTGGCGTTGCGATGCACAGCGTCGCCGAAGAGTTTGACCTCCGCGAGGCGCTCGGGTGACAGGGGCCCGAGGTTGACGCCCGCGATGTCTTCAGCGAGCTCGTCCAAGGAGCCGGCCGCGCACAGCGCCACGTCGACTGACGGATGCCCGAGCACGAAGCGGTAGCACTCGGGGGCCTGCATGGCTGCAGGCGAGCCGGCCGTCGGCTGCGGCTGCATGAGCATGCCCCAGCGCGTCGCGGTGTAGGAGATGATCGCCGGCCTCTCGTCGCCGAGCGGCGCGAAGACTTCGCGCTCGACGCCGCGATGGGCGGCGTTGTAGCGCAGCATCAGCACGTCGGGGCGCAACTCGCGCGCCAGGGCGAGCGCGAGCGCGCGGTCGTGGCACGAGAAGCCGATGGCCCGCGTGCGCCCCTGCTCGCGCAGCGCGACCATGGCCGGCCAGGCGGGCCCGGCGATGTGCCAGTGGGCGCGTACCCAACCGAAGAGAAAGACGTCGAAGGAGTCTGTACCGACTGCTCGCGCGGCCTTCTCGAAGTCGCGACGGATCGACCAGCCGAACGGGAGCAAGCCCGTCATCGAGATGAGCGTCAGCGCGTCGCGGTGGCCGGCCTTGATGAGGTTGCCGACGCCCTTGCACAAGGTGGGCATCACGGGGCTCACGAGAAACGTCGTCACGCCGTGCTCGTAGAAGGCGCGCTCGACATCGGCGACCGGCAGGCGGCCGCGCTGCGGAAGGCCGTCGGCGCGGAACGCCATGTCGGCGAGGCCAAGAGGCGTGACGCTGAGGCCGGTGCGGCCGAACGGGCGTGGTGCAAGGCGCGGTGTTGTCGTCATGTCGGGCCTCCCAAAATGCTGCGCGTATGCTGTCGAAGTTGGGCGTGCGGCCGCATGGCCGTGCGGCCGGCGCCGCCGCATCATCACACGATCTAGAAGCGCACCTGTCCTATGACGAGCGCACCGCCCTGCATCGGCACGGCCGCGATCGCGCCAGGCTCGACATAGATGAGCGCGGCGCCCGCCGCGGCGAGGCCTGCGCCGAGGCCGAAGCCGACCCACTGCAAGATTGCGTCGCGTTGCGTTTCGGTGCGAAGGCGCGCGAGCGTGTCGTGCCGCGCCTGGCACGAGGTCTCGCTCACGTTCGAGCAGCTATAGGTCGAGCCACCGAGCGGCTCGAGCCCCTCGATTTGCCTCTTGGCAGTAGCGTTGGCGCTCTGCACTCGCACGGCAAAGTAGGCGCCCGCTGCGAGACAGAGCGCCCCGAGACCGGCGCTCGCGTAGCCGGCGTACAGGCCCATTGGTACCGGTTCGACTGGCGCGGGCAGCGCGCCTCGCGGCCCGCGTCCGTCCGCGTTCACCGCCGTCACCTCGTGCAGGGACTCGAAATCGGAGATCGGCGCTTTGGCATCGACGATGGCGTAGCTCTTGAGCGAGAAGCCGCGTGGTGTGCGCGTGACCTCGATGTCGGTGCGCTGCGCCGCTTGGACCTCGGCCTCGAGCACGAGCGGCTCCAAGCCCTCTTTGCGCAAGGAGATGCGGCGCTTGCCGGCCGGGATGCCGGTTATGGCCTTGTGCAGCGGCGTCATGCCACGCGGCTCGGCGTCGATGCGCAGCTCGACCCCGGCTTCGTCGACCCTGACGTAGAGCGAGCCCAAGCCTTCTTGCGACTCGGCCTCGACGAGCACGCCCGCAATCGTGGTCGTCGACAGATCGACATCGAGCGTCGAGGCGCGGTTGAACACCACGTCGACGAATTGGTTGACGTCAGAGAATCCTTCCTTGGCGACCCGCAGAATGTGCGGGCCGGCGCGCAGCTTTTTGAGCGGCTGTACGATGGGCGTGTCACCGACGAGCTTGTCGTCGAGGTACACCTGGGCGCCTGCTTGTGTGCAGTTGATCTTGAGCGTGCCGACGTAGGTGTCGGGTACGAGGAGCTGCACGGCCAGGCGGTGCACGTCGACGGCGCGCGCCGCGGCGTCCTCGGATACTGAGTCGGCGACGCGCGAAACCTCGAGCGCCTTCTCGGTGTCGAGGAGGCGCATCGACACCGACAGCGTGCCGCCGAGCGCCGCCACGCGCGCCTCGATGGCCAGGTGCGCGCCGGCAAAACGCGCCGCGTCTGCCAAGCATGCGACGTCGCCCTCGCAGGTGCCAAGGTCGATGCCGACACGACCGAGATCGTTGAGCACATCGCCGGGCGAGATCGAGCGCAGCCCCTTGGTTTCGTCGATCTCGGTGCCGAGGGCTACTTCGAATTCGTGCAGCAGGTCGACGTCGACGTCGATGCCCGACAGGGGCAGCAGGGCCACGCCCCGGTACGTCGTGGGCAGGGGTCTTGGCTCCATCTTGCCTTCGATGAGCGCGGGTGACGGCTCGCTTGTGTTCGCGCCGCTGCCCGGCGCTGGGCGTGCGCTCGGCGGGCGAGTCTTGTCCTTGGGCTTCGCCTTGATCTTCACCTTGTCGTTCGGTTTGGTGGCCTTGGCGGCAGCGGCGACCGCGCAGCGCGTGCGCGGTGCGTCGCGGGCAAGCAGCGCCGCGCCGGTGCCCGCCGCCGCGTGAGTCTCAGCGGGCAGCAAAAGCGAGACCGCGCTCGCTAGCGCGATGAGCATGCCCAGGAATACGCGCGGCCCCACCATGTCGCTGCCAGTCATAGCACAGCCTTGACCCTGCCATCGAGCCCGCGTACGTTGCGCCGGGGCAAAAAACGCCCCCCCGGCCTTAGGTTCGAGATCTCAAAAATGCTAGACCGCGATGAGCAATTCGAGCAGCGCTTGCGCAAGGGCGACGCTCTGCGCGCCGCGGGCGTCGACCCGTACGCCAATGATTTCAAAGTCGACACGCGCGTCGCTGACTTCGTGCGCTCGTACGCCGCCGTCGAGAAGGACGAGGACCTGCGCGCCAAGAACGCTCGCCATGCAGTCGCCGGCCGCGTCATGGCGGTCAACACCTTTGGCAAAGCGTGCTTCTTGCGCATTCAAGACGGCAGCGTCGACGACCTCGGTTCCGACGGGCAGCCGGTCGGGCGCTTGCAGCTCTTCGTGCAGAAGAATCGCGTCGGCGAGCAGTTCGAGCTGCTCAAGCAGCTCGACCTCGGCGACTTCATTGGTGTCGCCGGTGGGCCGATGCGCACGAAGACAGGTGAGCTGACGCTCGCGGTCGAGGAGCTGCGTATCCTAACGAAGACGCTTCGCCCTCTGCCCGAGAAGTGGCACGGCCTGTCGGACTTGGAGACCCGCTATCGCCAGCGCTACCTCGACCTCATCGCCAACGACGCTTCGCGCCGCACGTTCCGCGCCCGCTCACGGCTCGTCGATTGGATGCGACGCTTCTTCATTGATCGCGGCTTTCTCGAGGTCGAGACGCCGATGATGCAGCCCATCGCCGGTGGCGCCGCGGCGAGGCCTTTTGTCACCCACCACAACACGCTCGACCTCGAGCTGTATCTGCGCATCGCGCCTGAGCTGTACTTGAAGCGCCTCGTGGTCGGCGGCTTCGAGCGGGTGTTCGAGATCAACCGCAACTTTCGCAACGAAGGCATCAGCACCTCGCACAACCCCGAGTTTACGATGCTCGAGTTCTATCAGGCGTACTCGGACTATCTCGAGCTGATGACCATGGCCGAGGAGCTCGTCTCGGGGGCGGCGCAGGCCGTGCTCGGCACGACGAGCGTCAAGTACGGTGAGCACACGATCTCGTTGGCGCGGCCCTTCGCCCGCCTGACCATGGCCGAGGCCGTGGCCGCACACGGCGGGCCGGCGCTTGCCGACCTCGCCGACCTCGATAAGCTTGGCGCCGCGGCCCGGGCCATCGGCTGCGCGCCGGCCGAAAAGACCAAGGGCGAGCTGCTCGTGGCGCTGTTCGAGCACTTCGCCGAGAGCAAGCTCATCCAGCCGACGTTCGTCTACGACTTCCCGCTCGAGGTCTCGCCTTTGTCGCGCAAGAAGCAGCACGATCCGTCGCTCGTCGACCGCTTCGAGCTGTACGTCGCTGGCCGCGAGCTCGCCAACGCCTTTAGCGAGCTCAACGATCCCATCGATCAACGCGAGCGCTTTTTGGCGCAGATCGCGGCCAAGGCGCGCGGCGACGAAGAGGCGCACGCCATGGACGAGGACTACGTGCGCGCCCTCGAGCACGGTATGCCGCCGACGGGCGGCCTCGGCCTCGGCATTGATCGGCTGACGATGTTGCTCACCGACTCGGCGTCAATTCGCGACGTCATCCTCTTTCCGCTCCTGCGGCCGACGCCGACCCCTTGACCTGGATCATCCTCATCCTCGTTGTCGCAGCCGAGGGCCTCGCGGCTCCGGCGCTCGCGCGTTGGCTCGGTCGCGACGGGTTGGCGCTGTCCTTGCGCTTGGCCCTCGGTATGACCGCGATAGCGAGCGTGGCGGCGCTCTTCGTGTTTGGCTTCGGCGTCGACCCCGAGCGCGACGCCTATCTTTTGTGGGGTCTCGGTTGCGTGGCCGTCACCGTGCTCGGCGCCGTCGCGGCGACGCGCTCGAGCAAGCTGCCGGCGCGCGAGTTGCTGGTCGCCATCGCCCTATGTCTCGAGCTCGGGCTCATCCTCGCTGTCGCGTTCAGCACTCGACACGGGGGGCTCAATCCCGGCTCGGCGGTCATCCGCGCGCTGCTCATCGCGCCACCCGTCATGCTCCTGTCGGGCTACTTCGGCATCTCGCTCGGCTACCTCATCGGCCGCCGCACCGGCGGCGATTTTCGCTTTGGCTACGAGGGCATGGTGGCGCGGCGCTTTCTGCTCGCCAAGAGCTCGGCCGTGCTCTCGACGGTTACCACTATCTCAGTCATCGGCGTCGCGCTTGGCGTGTGGATGGTCATCGTCAGCCTCGCCGTGCTCGCCGGCTTCGAGCGCGACCTCGAGACCAAGATCATCGGCGCCAACGCGCATGTCTTGGTGCAGCGCAAGGACGGTCGCCCCTTCGTGCTCGATGCTGCCCTCGTGCGCGCCCTCAAAGAGACGCCGGGTGTCGCCGCTTTCAACCCCATCATCGAGAGCGAGGTCGCGGTAGCGAGTCGGTCGAATTATATCGGCGCACTCTTGTTCGGCATCGACCCCGAGCTCGCTCCGGCGGTGCTTACGGTGCTCGAGCCGCTCGCGGTCAAGGGCGCCGCGCGCGCTCGAGGCGGCGCAAGTGCGCAGGGCAGCGTGTCGAGCGGGACGAGCATGGATGGCTCAACGACGAGCGGCCCAGCGAGTGGGCAGGCGGGTGGTCGGGTCACCGAGGCCAGCGCCGGCCAGCCCTCGGCGGCCGCGCGCGAGCTCGGCTCTCTTGCCCCCCTCGTTGACGAAATGAAGAAGCCTGTGCCGGCGGCGAGCACGGCCGTCGAGGCGCCCTCCGGTTCGCCCGACGCCCGCCGCGCGCCTGTGCCCGAGTTCGCGCCGCCCTCGCCGCTCGCCAAGGTCGTCATCGGCGCCGAGATGGCCAAGGGCCTCAACGTGACGGTAGGCGAGCGCATCCGCCTCATCTCGCCGACGCTCGAGGTGATGACGCCGCTCGGTCCGGCCCCGAAGAGCATCGCCTTCGAGGTGGCCGGCATCTTTGCGAGCCGCATGTATGAGTTCGACGCGCGCTACGCCTTTATCTCTCTGCCCGCCGCGCGGCGTTTTCTCGAGCTCGACGCGGACACGCTCGTCGGCGTCCAGCTCGCGGTCGACGATCCGGACCGTGCCGATCTCGTTGCGGCCGACTTCGCGAGTCGGCTCGGGGCCGACTTCGAGGCCCTCGACTGGAAGCTGCGCAACCAGACGCTCTTTTCGGCCTTAAAGCTCGAGCGTGTCGTCGCCTTCGTGGTGCTCGTCTTCATCATCCTCGTGGCGAGCTTCGCCATCGCCAACACGCTCACCATGTCGGTTATCGAGAAGAAGAAAGAGATCGCCATCTTGAAGACGATGGGTGCGCGCGACGGCGGCATCATGAAGCTCTTCTTGCTGCAGGGCCTCATCGTCGGCGCGGTTGGCATTGGCATAGGTCTCGTCCTCGCGGTCGGCACGGTGGTGCTGCTCGAACGCGTCGGCTTCTCGATCCCGGGCGACGTCTACTACATCGACTCGTTGCCGGTGCGACTCGAGTGGCCGGACGTGGTGCTGGTCGTGCTCGCCGCGGTGATTATCATTTGGGACTTCGCCGTCTTTCCGGCGCTGCGGGGCTCGCGCCTCTCGCCGGTCGAGGGGTTGCGTGATGGTTGACATGCTCGAGGTGCGGGGTCTGTGTAAGGCCTACAAGAAGGGCGGAGCGCTCATCGAGGTGCTCGACGGCGCCAACTTCAGCGTGGCCGAGGGCGACATGGTCTCGGTCATCGGGGCGTCGGGCGCGGGCAAGAGCACGCTTCTGCACTTGCTCGGCACGCTCGATGCGCCGGACGCGGGCGCCATCTTCTATCGTGGCAAAGACCTCATGACGCTCGAGGCGGCTGAGCTCGCCGACTTTCGCAACACCACCCTCGGCTTCGTCTTTCAGTTTCACCATCTGCTCCCCGAATTTTCGGCTCTCGAGAACGTGATGCTCCCGGCCCTCATCCGGCGCACGCCGCGCGACGAGGCCGAGAGCGCGGCCAAGCGCGCGCTCGACGAGGTCGGCCTCGCTCATCGGTTGACCCATAAGCCCGGCGAATTGTCGGGCGGTGAGCAGCAGCGGGTGGCGCTCGCCCGCGCAATGGTGCTAGACCCTCCACTCATTTTGGCTGACGAGGTCACGGGAAACTTGGACGAGCGCACCGGCGAAGAGATCCACGAGCTGCTGTTTCGCATCAATCGCGAGCGGCGCACGACGTTCATCGTCGTGACGCACAACCGCGCGTTGGCGGATCGCATGCCACGGCGGTTGCAGCTCGAGGGCGGGGTCGTAAAGGAGCGGGCATGAGGACTGCGCTTTTTGCAGCCGTCGGCGTGGCGGCGTTCGCCGCGCTCGCCGGGGCTGCGCCCGCGCAGGGGCAAGAGTCGCTTGCCGGCCCACCCGGAGCCAAGGTGGGCGCGCCAGCGGCCGCCGTGGGCAAGCCCGCCGCCGAGGCAACGCCGGCGGTCGAGGCAACGCCCGCGGTCGAGGGTGCGCCGTCGCCGCCGTCCGCCTACGCGGGCGCCGACGCCATCGTGGCCATTGATCTCTCTGGTCAGCGACGCGTCGAGCGCGAGGCCGCGCTCTCGGGCATCAAGAGCAGGGTCGGCACCGCGCTCGATGCGACCCAGCTCACGCAGGACCTGCGCACCGTGTGGCGCACCGGCTTCTTTCGCGACGTGCGCATCGAGAAGGAGAAGGTCGAGGGCGGCTGGCGGATCGTGTTCGCGGTCGTCGAGCGGCCCTCGATCCGCGAGCTGCGCTACGTCGGCAACGAAGATCTCTCCGACGATGACATCAAGGCGGTCGTCGACGTCAAGGCATTCACCATCCTCAACATCGAGCTGCTCAAGCGCAACGTCGAGAAGATCAAAGACCTCTACGTGCAGAAGGGCTACTACCTCGCGCAGGTGAGCTACCGCGTCGAGCCCATCGAGAAGTCGGAGAGCGAGGTCAACGTCGCCTTCGATATCGTCGAGAACGCCAAGGTGATGGTCAAGGAGATCACCTTCATCGGCAACAAGTCGCTCGCGGCGGACCTGCTCAAGAGCGCCATGCAGACGCAGGTCGGCAACGAGTTCTCGTGGATCACGCAGTCGGGCACCTACAAAGAGGAGTTCTTCCAGACCGACATCTTCCGCATCCAGTCGGTCTACTACGACAACGGCTTCGTGACCGTGAAGATCGGCGAGCCGACCATCACCATCTCGAGCGACCGGCGCTACATCTACATCACAGTGCCTATCGAAGAAGGCGAGAAGTACGAGATCGGCAAGATCACCTTCGCCGGTGATGTGCTGCTGCAAGACAAGCGCGGCGTGAAGATCGTCGACGAGGAGCGTCTGCGCCATACGCTCAGCATCGCGAGCACCGAGACCTTCAATCGCACCAAGCTGTTCAACGACATCAACACGCTCACCGATGTCTATCGCGATCAGGGCTACGCCTACGCCAACGTGACGCCTAACTCGTCCATTCGCGCCGAGACGAAGCAGGTCGATCTCGAGCTCGAGGTCGAGCGCGGCGACATGGTGTATTTTGGCCGCATCGAAATCGACGGTAACTCGCGCACCCGCGACAAGGTCGTGCGGCGCGAGGTGAAGATTTACGAGGGCGAGCGCTACAGCTCGAGCAAGCTCAACGAGTCGCGGGCCCGCGTCTTCGCGCTCGGGTACTTCGAGACCGTCAACATGACGACGAGCCGCGGCGCGCTGCCGAACACCATGGATGTCAAGGTCGAGATCAAAGAGAAGTCGACCGGCACCTTCCAGGTGGGCGCAGGCTTCTCGAGCGTCGAGAGCTTTATCCTGACCGCGCAGGTTTCGCAGAACAACTTTCTCGGCAATGGTTGGCTCGTGTCGCTCTCGGCGCAGCTCTCGTGGGGCAACTACGGCCGCAAGCTCTTGACCGCGCAGTTCTACGATCCGTACTTCCTCGACTCGAGGTGGGCCTTTGGCCTCGACGCCTACAACCAGCAGCGCCTCTACGGCGGCTTCGAGCGCGACAGCCTCGGTATGTCGCCGCGTCTAGGCTATCCGCTCACCGAGGACTTGCGCTTGTCGCTCGGCTATACGCTCGAGCGCATCGATATCAAGACCGGTGTCGGCACGACGGCGGGTAACAGCACGGCGCTCTACGACTTGAACCGCAGCGGTCGCAACTCGGCGCTCAACTTGTCGCTCTCGTACGACACGCGCGACAACCGCCTCTTCCCGTCACGCGGCCAGTATCACGTCATCTCGGGCGAGGTGTCGGATCCGAAGATCTTCGCCGATGCGCAGATGGCCTATCGACGCTTTCAGTTGTTCTTGCGTTACTATCACCCCGTCATTTGGTCGGTCGTGCTCAAGGTCAACGCCGAACTCGGTCTCGTGTACGGTGTCGGCAACCGCGGCGTGCCGATTAGCGAGCGCTTCTTCCCGGGCGGCATCCTCTCGGTGCGTGGCTTCGAGCCGCAGAGCCTAGGGCCTCAGGTGCCGACCATGACCACGACCGATCCGCGCGCCGGCACGACGGCGTTCCCGATCGGCGGCAACAAGCAGGCCATCTTTAACCTCGAGCTCGAGTTCCCGATCATCGAGGCGGCCGGCATCAAGGGCGTCGTCTTCGCCGATGCCGGCAACGCCTACAACGACGACCAGAACTTCTTCTATCTCGACACGCCGAAGGATCTCGTCCCACCCGCCTTCGTCTCGCGCACCGGCCGGCAGATCGCGCCGCCGTTCGGCCTGTTCTACTCGGTCGGTTTTGGCTTCCGTTGGTTCAGCCCGATTGGCCCGCTGCGCTTCGAGTGGGGCATCCCGCTCACGAAGCCGAATGTGGGTGACCGTGGGCTCATCTTCGAGTTTACGATCGGCAACTTCTTCTAGGCCTCGTGACGCCGCACCTCGACTTGCGCCCCGGCCGCCTCGAGCTTGTGGCGTAGCACTTGGGCCGCGCTCTCTAGGAGCGGCGGCCCGAGCGTTGCCGGCGCGAGTTTGACGAGGTCTGCGATCTCGCGCAGGCTCATCCCTGTCACGTCGCGCACGTCCCGCACCACGCGGACGATTTGTTCGCCGGGCGCGTGCAGGACGACATCGAAGAGCCGTGCATCCTCATAGGGCGCCTTCGCCGTGCTGCCGACCACGAGTGCGTTGAGGCGCTCGTTGGCGATCGACTGGCCGGCCCGAACCCGGTCGAGCAGCTCTTGGACCTGTGCCTTCTGCCGAGCGTCCGTGATGTCGTCGGCGTGCGCGAGCAGGCGCTCGAGGCGCTCGACGCTTGCCTTCTTGTCGCCGCGGCGTTGCGCCTCGACCACAGCCTGTGCGAGCTCGGCGATGCGTGCCCCCCGGTACGCAGTCGCCACGTCGGCGCTCCAGCGCACGCTGCCGCGGTCGTCGTAGCTCACCGACAGCGTGGTCTCTTCGGTGTGCCCGCGCAGTCCGAGTGCGCCTACGTCGCAGGTGAGCGTGGCACGGGCGAACTCGAACGCTCCCTTGGGGCGGGCCGGGGCGGTCGCGACGAGCACAAAGGCGTAAGATTGCCCATGCTCGATATTGCCGACGTGCAGGTGCACAGCACGCGGTGCGCTCGGCGCGATGTCGCCGAGAAAGGCACGCTCCGGGCTCGTCTTGTAGACGCCGCGCGGTTGCACGCCATCGCCCAAGGTCACGACGACGTGCGCGTTCGTGGCCACGAAATTGTCGATGCGGCCGACGACGCCCGCGAGCGTCGCCTTGACCGTGTCGAGATCGCTGTCGCCGAACACGGCGCCGTTCGAGGCGGTGACGAGCTTGAGCAGTTGATCCGCTTCGTAGTCGGCGCCGATGCCCACGGCGAAGAGCTGGATTCCCGCCTCACTTGCGGCCTGCGCGGCCTGCTCGGCGCGACTGGCCGAGTCGGGTCGGCCGTCCGAGAGGATGACCATGACGCGGGCGTCGGCGGGCCGTGCACACAGCGTGCGGACGCCCTCGGCGATGCCCGCAGCGAGGTTGGTCGAGCCACCGGCGAACGGGCGCAGGCGCAGCAGCTCGTGTTTGAGCGCCGCTTTGTGCGCGGCGGTTGCCTGGGCGTTGTCGATGAGGCGCAGCACGTCCGATTGGAAGCCGACGACCGACAAGCGATGGCGCTCGTGCAGCGTGTCGACGATGGCATTGGCGGCGTCGAGTGCGATCGACAGGCGAGGTCCCATCATCGATGAGCTGCAATCGAAGAGCACGCAAAGGCTCGTTGCTACCGTGCCGCCCGCGATAGCCGGTGTCACGTCACTCGTGGCCCGCAGCCGCACGTGACATTTTACCTCGGTGCTCGCTCCCGTCGGGAGCGTGGTGCGGTCGAGAGCCGCCGTGAGCTCGATGATGTGTCGAGGGTGCGTGGTGTCGGCACTCACTCGGCGGGCCTCACCTCGACTATCGCCCCGGCCGACTCGAGCTTGCGCTGCAACTCCTCGGCGCTTGCGAGCAGCACAGCGCTTTGGACCGCGCGCGGGCGTGAATCGATGAGATCCTTGATGTCACGCAGCTCGCGCCCCGTTGCCGAGCGGATCTCCCGGATCACCTGGATCACGCCTTCGCCCGGCTCGAGCAGGACGACGTCGTAGCGCGCCGGGCCGAGGTTCTCGAGTCCGAGCGGGCGACGGCGACTCGCACCCTCAGCTTCCGAGGCCGCGCGCACCCGTGTGTCGCGCGGCCCTGCCTGGACGTTGCGCAGCCGTTGCGAAAGCTCAAACCAATTGGCCCGCGCATCGAGGCGAGTGAGCACCGACGCAAGACCAGCTGCGGTGCGAAGCAAGAAGAGCGCCTCGCCCGATGGGCGCAGGCCCTTGATTCGCCGCAGATGCCGGACGATCTCGCGCCACCGTACGCCCGTGCCGAGGTTGAACGGACCCTCCTCGTCGCGCAGGATCGGGCCCAACAGCGTGCGCGCGAGCCAACAGAGCGCGTCGGCGTCGTAGGGCAGGGACGGGCGTACGACGCCGAGCTCGACGAGGGCCGTGTGGATCTCGGACGCTACGCCGCGGCGTGTGGCGTCAATGAGTGTCCCGAGCGCGTTGACGAAGCCGCGTGAAAACTCGTGCGCGCAGCCGAAATCGAAGAACGCCATCCTGCCGTCCGACAAGAAGAGATAGTTGCCGGGGTGCGGATCGCAAGTGTAGACGCCGTGGCGAAAGAGCGGTCCAAGGTAGAACTCGAAGAGCGTCTCGCCCGCCTTGCGGCGCGCCTCAGCTGACGGCTCGGTGCAGAGGAACTCGTCGAGGCACTGGCCTTCGACGAGCGTCGTCGTCAGGACGCGCGGCCCGCAGTACGCGGGATGAACGGCGGGCACGACGATGCAAGGGTGCTCGACAAACAACTCGGCGAACCGCTGTTGGCGAAGAGCCTCGAGCGTGTAGTCGCACTCCTCGCGAATGCGCAGGCGAACCTCGCGAATCACGGTCGCGAGGTCGGCCCGTGCAAAGACGATACTGACGAGGCGGCCCCCGAGGGTCGCTGGCCCAAAATCGCGCGTGACGGTGTCGGCGATGCCGGGGTAGAGCACCTTGACGGCGACGCGCGTGTTGTCGGCGAGTGTGGCGCGGTGCACCTGGCCGAGCGAGGCCGAGGCGATAGGCTTGGCTTGCATGCGTGCGGCGAGCTCGCGGCCGCGAGGGCCGAGATCGGACTCGACGATGGCGCGCAGGCGGGCGAAGGATAGGGGCTGGGCGTGCGCGTGCAGTGTTGAGAACGCGGCCACCACGGCGTCGGGCAGGCCGACGTTGATGTAGCCGAGGAGCTGCCCGAGCTTCATCGGCACTCCCTTGACGTGGCCGATGGCGCTGGCGATGGCGGTCAGGCGCGTGAGGTCGTCCTCTGCCGTCTCCTGTTGGCCGTGGTGAGCACGACTGAGCGACAGCCAGCCCGCATGTGCCGCGCCGCGCGTCGTGCGTAGGAGCCGACCTAGCGCCGAGGTCGGTAGGCGTTCGCCCTTGGCGCCGAGGCGTGCCTGGACCGCGACGCGGATGCGGTTGTGGTGCGCGGCGTTCATCTCGTCCCCCTTGTGACCCGCGGTGTTGGCCTACCGCCATCACGGTGTCTGGAGTCACTATCAGAAGGGGTGCCATCCGTCACGGGTGCGTCTCGGCCCTGTGCGCATCTCGGCTCGGCGCTCGCGACGGGCTTGCGGCGTCGGTCGACCTCGGGGCATCCTGCAAGGCGTCCATCGCCTGCGAAGAACCGAGGACTGACGTGATGAGTGGATATACTCCGAGCAGGCGCCTGCGATGCGTGACGGGCGCGGCGGTGATTGCGCTCGTGACGGCGAGTGCGGTCGACGTCAACGCTGGGGCAAAGGTGGTGACGCCGAGGCTGGCGTCTGTCACCCTCGGGCCGGATGGCGCTGCGGTGGTCGTCGATTTTACGGCGTCCCGAAACGAAGCGCGTTGGTTCGCAGCCGCGCTGCAGGAGAGCGTCGAGCGCGAGCTGTCGCGCTTTCGCCGGGTCGGGCTCGTTGACAAGGGAGCCGTTGATCTGCGGCTCTGCCGCGAGCCGTCGCGGGGCTGCCGCGTGGCCGAGTACGCGCGTGCCGGCGTCGACATCGTCGTCATCGGCACCCTGCGCGAGGAGGTGCTCGATTGTGAAATCTACGCTACGTGGCTGCGGATGCGCGTCGCCGCCGCACAGCTCGATGTCGGCAGCAGGGCAACGGCCAAGCGGCTGCAGCCGCAGCTCAGCCAGCTCATTCGCGTCATTGTGCAGACGGGTGGACTTCTCGATCGCAAACCGAGGACGGATCCTGCGTCCTCGGCGAGCGCGCCGCCGGATTCGGTTGCGGCCGCGTCGGCCCTGCCCACAGCGGCGCCGCTAGCGCCGAGGGTTGGGGCTTCGACGACCCCTGCGGCCGCGCCGCCCGCGCTGCTGCGCCCTGTGCAGCGGTTGCGCGTCACGCTCGGTGCCTGGCGCTTGCGGCTCGTCGATGCGCTGCGCGCGGTTCCGAAGACTCGACTCGTCCTCGTGGTCGCGATTCTCATGCTGTGTGCGCCTGCGTTCATCGCGAGCCGGCTGTTCGTACGCGCCCATCGGCGTACGCGCATCCGCACGCGCTCGGCCGCCTGGTCGGCGGGCGTGGCCGTGGCAATGTCCTTCGTCCTCGTTGGTCTATCTTGGCCGTGGCGGTGGCCGCTGCCACTCGTGGCGAGCGGCTGGCTCGCCGCCGCGGCGTCGCTCGTTCAACGGCTGCCGCCCGCCGTAGCCCTGGCGGGCGGCGTCCTGTGGGCAACCCTCGCCCTCGTGGTGGCGCGTTTCGTCTTTCCTACCCTGCAAGGCTTCGAGCGCACGAGTCACGATACGCTCGGGAGCGTGCTCGCGGCCTGGTTCACTGTCGCAGTGCAACGCCTGGCGCTCGTCGCGGCGAGCTCGCCCGTGTTCGTGGCCGTGACCTTCGTCACGCTGGCGGCCGGCGTGTCGCTCGAGGTGACCGCGCTGCTCGTCGTGCCGGCCGCGGCGCTCTTCGGCTGCCTCTTGCTGTTCCTGCTCATAGACCAGTTTACGGCGTACCTCGACGACCTACTCGTCGACGGATCGGTCGCGCGTGACAATCCCTGGCATCGCTCGATCAAGAAGTACCTGCTCGGCTACGTGCGACGCAGCGGTCTGCGCATTTCGGAGCGGCTTCTCGATGCGACGCTCTTCTTGCCCGGGCGAGCCGAGGGCGTCGTGAGCTATGGTGGCGGCCTGGCGCGGCCGCGCATCCTCGTGGGCCCGCTCTTGCGTGAGGTGGCGCTCGGTGAGCCGCAGCGTGAAGCCGAGGCGCACGCTCTTCTCTATCGGTTCGATGAGCTGCCGAACGGGATCATCTCGCCCTGTCTCGATGAGCACGAGAGGCCGCGCCATGCCCGACAGCGCGCTCGGCGTGGGCACGCGTGGCGAGTCGCTCGCGCTGGCGCGCCGGTGCAGGAGTATGGTGGCGCGCCACGCCTGCTCGGCGAGAACGCCACCTTGCTCGGTTCGGTAGCGCCGCTACCCGCTGACGAGAGCGTGCCGCTCATCTCGAACACGAGCGAGGACTGGAGCGTCGTGCGCGAGCTCTTGACCGAGCACTATGCAGCCTTCGAGAAGAATCTCGACGAGGACGCGCACGACGACACTGATCCGACGCACAAGGACTTTCTCTTTGGCGCCCTGCTTGTCGAGCTCGGTCGCGTCATGATGCAGCAGAGCCTCCCTGCGACCATCGATCTGACGCTCGCGACCGACGGCGCCCGCGCCAAGGGATTGCGCGCGGCCCTCGGGCGACTCGCCCATCGGCTCGGGATGCGCTTCGGCTCGAGCACCTTCGCCAATCTTGCCGATACCTACGCGGCACTCAACCACGGTCGCGATCATCTCATCCAGTGCCTGTATTTCATGCACAGCGGTGACAGCGGGCCGCTCACGGCGCGCGCTCAGCTGCCGCAGCTCTATCGTACGTCTAAGGAGCTGCTCGAGGTGGTCGGCAAAGAGCAGCCGCAAGGTGAGGACCGGCAGCTCCTGCGTGCGACGCCGCGCAATCGCCTGGTGTGGCTGTCGCGATTTGCCTACGCGCCCATCGCGCAAGAGCAGGTGCGACGCCGGCGCTTCGCGGTTCTCGCGGCGGCGGCGCTGGGCGTCGCGGCGCTCGGCACTGCCGCTGTGCGTCGAGCGCTCGCCTACGATCAGGTCTACATCGCGCGGATGAATCAAATGCAGCCGCCGGCTGCGCCAAAGGAGCAGGGGATCAAAGATGGTCGAACGGACTAAAGAGACGACGCGCTTCTTCGAGGCCCTCAATCGCAGCGCCCTGGCCGTCAACCAGGCGGCGGCGGGCGCCGGCGTGACGGGGGTCGTCGGTTTCGTCGGCATCCTCGGCGTGGCCGGTGTGTTCTTCATCACTGAGAACTACTTCGTCGCCATGCTGTTGCTGTCGATCGCGTTGCTCGTCTATGCGACAGGCGCCGAGGTGCTCAAGATCGTCATGTCGTGCTTTACGATCTTCTTCTCGAGCAAGCACCTGACCCCGAAGGCCGTGCAGCTGCAGGCGACGCTCGTCGCGTTAAAAGACTGCTTGACGCTGCGTCGTGACCGCACCGGAGAGCTCAAGGTGGGACCCATCGAGCGCGGCTCGAAGGTGAAGCTGCCCGACAATAGCCTCGTGCGCGACATCAAGGCGCTGCTCGATAAACAGAAGGAGTTCGACTACAGCGAGTACCTCGCCCACTCCTACTACGTCGAGTGCCACGAGCTTTATGGCCACGCGAGCGCCCACCTCGACTTCGTCTCGGGCGCCATGCCGCTCTTTGGCCTTATGGGCACCGTCCTCGGCCTCATCGCCATGTTCGACAGCATGGGCAGCGTCGTGACGGTCGAGGGCATCGCGCCTCACCTCGCTCTCGCCCTCAAGACGACGCTCTATGGCGCCATGTTCTCGACCGTCTACAAGATCATCGGCACGCGCTTCGATCAGCGTCTAACCGCCCTCGACTACGACTTCGAGACGTTTTGTCGCGGCCTGCAAGTTCTCATCGACAACAAGGCCACCATCGAGGTGTACAAGTGAAGCGTTTCGCCGCGCCGCCGCGCCGGGGCAAGAAGTACGAGACCTGGCAGCTCATTTACATCGATCTGATGACCAACATGATGATGTTCTTCCTCGTGGTTTGGGTCATTAGCCAGCACCAGGACAAGGGGATGAGCAACAAGCTCGGCGATGAGACCGTCAAGATGGTGAACCTGCCGGGTGACGTGCTCTTCGCTTCGGGTAAGGCCGAGCTCACCAGCGACGGCCGGACCATCTTCAAGAAGTTGTTCGACGACGAGACCGGCACGGTCTTGAGCTTCGAGACCGGTGGTCTGCAAAAGCGCCTGCTCGTGCTACACGGTCACACCGACAGCGCGGGTGGCAAGGACGAGAACTTCGAGCTCGGCTTCGCGCGGGCGCTCGCGGCCTATCGCGAGATGCGCAAGTACAGCGACGCAGTCCCCGATCACGTCGTCATCTGTAGCCACGCCGACAATACGCCGACCGAGGACGTGCCAGCCTTCTCGGGCACGCTCTCGGCGGCCGAGGTGCAAGCGGTGCGCGCTGCACAGAGCAAGAATCGGCGCATCACGATTGAAGATAAGCTCGTTGGGCGAGCCGAGGTGTCGCAAAAGTGATTGGCACCAAGACCCTGTCGACGCTCGCGCTCGTTGGGCTCGTCGCCGCTGTGGCTCGCCTCACGGGACTGTTGCGCCCGGATGCTTTTCTCGCGCTCGATGGACGCACGGCGTTCGTGCTCGCAAGCTTCGCGGTGGTCGTTGGCACGGTGGTGTTTCGGTTCTGGCGGGTAGGCGAGCGCAGCGCGCACTATTTGCGCTTCGTCGGCCGCCGCGACGCCGAGGAGGACGAGGTGCACTGCGTCGGCGGTGACCGGTATCGCGTTGTGATCGGTGAAAATCATGGCGAGGCCTTCGACCTCGGTCCGCGCGCGCAGCACGTCGCTTGCGTTGCGCTGTTCTTGCTCCTCGGCCTCGTAACCCTCGATCGGCGCGCCGTCGATCTGTTGGCCACCGTGCCCGAGCGCCTCGAGGTCGACACGTCGGAATACTGCTCCCTGCCGAGCGATGCACCCGCGGCCGCTAGCCCGAGCGACCCTGGCTGCGCGCTGATTCGCCGGGCCTACGCCCTCGGGTACGCCAAGGATCTCGGCTCGTGCGCGCCGAAAGAGCGCGAGGCGAGCCAAACGGCGTGCACGCGGCGGCAACGCGACGAGCCGTTTCTGCACTTCGCGTGGCGGCGGCTGCGTGAGTTCTATCGACAGACGCGCGGTGTGGCGACGGCGGATTACTTCGCCGCACTCGCCCATGAATTCGAGGCACGCACCGACGGTCTCGCGACCCTCTACGCGACCGAGCGCGAACTCATCGCCTCGACGCCGCGCGCGTCGCACCATGTCTTTACGAACTTGCCTGAGCCGCCGGACAGCGTCATGACGGCGCGCGGCTGTCTCGAGCGCACGCGCCACGTCGGCCAGCGGGTCGAGAGCGGCGTCGCGGGCGCCACGCGCGGCAGTCGCATCTTCGAACACATCGTCGTGCAGCTCATGTTCGAGGGCAGGTACGAGCCGGCTGCGGGCTCGTGTCGCGAGTTTCAGATCCATTGGGGCGCGCCGACGAGCGCGTGCGCCGACCTTGCCCGCTCGCCCGAGGTCTTTCTCGCTGCGCACGGCGCGGGCGAGCACCTGCACGCAGCGCTCGGGCGTCGCAAGGTGGCGCTCGCGCTGCGGGAGCTCGACGCGCGCACCGGCAGGGAACGGGGCGCGCGGGCCGTCGTCCCTGCGCCTGAGGAGTTCGTGAGCCTCTCCTGTTACATCGAGGAGCCGCGGGCGGCACCCGCGCGGCGTTTCTGGACGGTGCGCCTCGAGGACCAAACCCTGGCCGCTATCGAGCTGCGCGTGCCGCCGACCTCCATGGGGGGCGACAGCTTGCACATCGACCGGTACGGCTACGTGGCCTCTTTGCTCGCGCGCGGGTTTCACTACGGCGCCGTGTTGAGCGACGCCGGCATCGACGTGGCGGCTGCGGGCGAGAGCGTGTCGCGCTCACTCGTCGGCAACGACTTCTTGCTCACCCGGCTCTATGGTCTCGAGAGCGTCGATGTCTTCGTCGCCCCCGACGTCATCGCCGCGCGCGCCGACCTGCTCGAGGTCTATCCCTATTACGTGCACCTGCGCAATTACGTGCACCTCTTTCGATTACAGTACGAACGGGAGCACGCGCGGCTATGACGACGCTCGCCGTCATCGTGTATTTCGCCGTGCACGGCGCGCCCTCCTCTGGACCGCCGCGGCCCTACGCGGCGGACGCTCGCGCGGCCTACGTGCGCGAAGCCCTCGCTGCCTTGCAGGCGACCGACCCGACGACGCTCGCGCAGGCGAAGGCGTACATCGGCGCGGTGAGTCAAAGCGCCTGCACTTCGGCCTTTGCACGCCTGCGCGTCGAGTGCACGATGAGCGTCGCGCGGCGGTATTGCGCGGCAAAGAAGGGCGGATCGGTCTGCTCGCTGTATGCCGATGTCATCGCGAGCCGCGCCCTCGCCGAGGACTATTTCTTGTCGAGCGCGGCGCGCTATGCGTTGTTGCAGCAGAGCCGCGATCCGCGGGGTGCCATCGAGCGCGAGCTTCGGCGCATGGAAGGTGAGTTGGCTGTCGACATGCGCTTGTCGAGTTGTCGCTGTGCGACCGACGACACGCGCTGCCTTGCCCTCGCCATCGACGGTTTCTGTGTAGCGGCTGGCGACGAGCACGATCTGCCTTGGCAGGCCTGCGTGGCGGCCCTGACCTGGTTCATCGGCACGACGCCGCGCTAGCGAACAAAGAGGGACACGGCCGATGACGACTCAGATCTTGACCTTGCTGAAGACCGAGACCGTCAAGCTCGGGCAAGCCGGGCTCCTGCGGCGCGAGCTCGTCCTCTCGACCGCAGCGGACGAGAACCTCGTCACCGGTGACAAGCGGCTGCAGAACTTCGCTTCCGATGACTATCTAGGCCTCGCGACCGATGCGACGCTCAAGCGCGTGGCCAAGGCCGCCATTGACGAGTATGGCGTTGGGCGAAGCGCACCGCGCATGGCCACCGGAACGCTCGGCCTCCACCAGCAACTCGAGGCGGCGCTCTCGAGCTTCCTCGGCACCGAGTCGAGTCTGGTCTTTGCGTCGGGGTATCACGCCAACACGGGCGTACTCGAATCCTTGGTAGGCGAGCGCGACTTCGTCTTTTGCGACGAGCAAGCGCACCCGAGCCTCGCCGACGGCGTGCGCTTGTCGCGCGCCAAGATTTACTCCTACCGCAACAACGACATGGACCACCTCGAAGACCGCTTGCGCCGCTCGCGGGGCGCGCGTTTTCGCGTCATCGTCACCGACGGTGTCTTCGCGCTCGATGGCGAGCTCGCGAACCTACGCGCCATCACCGATCTTGCGGCCCGCTATGACGCGATGGTGGTCGTCAACGAGGCGCAGGCGCTCGGAGTCCTCGGCGAGCACGGACGCGGTACGGCGGAGCACTTCGGTGTCGAGGGCCGGGTCGATGTCTTTTGTGGCAGCTTCGCGCATGCGCTCGGCGCCGGCGCGGGCGGCTACGTCTCCGGTCGTCGCGAGGTGGTCGAGTGGCTGCGCCAAAAATCGCGCCCCTATCTCGTGTCGGGCGCCCTCGCGCCAGCGAGCACCGCGGCGGCCAAGCAGGCGCTCGAACTCGTGGCGGCGTACGGAGAGGAGCGCAAGGCCTTGCGTGAGGATGTCGTGCTCTTTCGCAATGCACTCGGCGCGAGCGGCCTGCGCGTCCGCGAGGGGGTGCACCCGATTGTCTGCGTTCACGTTGGCGACGCCGTCATGACGCAGCGCCTCGCCGACCTCCTCTTTCGCAAGGGGCTCTTCGTGATGGGCTTCTGTCACCCGGTGGTGCCCGAGGGCCAGGCGCGGCTGCGCGCCCAGGTCACCGCTCGGCACGGCGCGGCGGGACTACGCACGGCGGCTGCGACATTTGCGGCGGCCGCGCGGGAGCTCGGGTTGGTCTAGAGCAATGCTCGCAATGACCGATTGCTGGGCTGAGGCGAGTATGAGGCGTCGTATTGCCGGCGCTACCAGTTCATCGAGGACTTCGTGCCGTAGGTGAGCGTGGCGAAGGTGTCGACGACCGTGATGGTGCGCTGCGCCCGTGCCGAGCCCTGGATGTCCATCTTGAACGCCTGCCAGTAGCGCAGCGTGCCGCCGTTCGGCACCGGGATCTCGCGCACCATGCCGAGCGAGTCGTAGATGCGGATCGTCACCGGAGCGTCGTACCAGGTGCCGCCGGTCACGTACTTGTGCACCGTGAACGTAAAGATGCCGTGCGCGTAGCCCGAGCCGTAGCCGAACAGGTTGATGGCCTCGGGGCCGTAGCCATTCGTCGCGTCCTGCACGAGGCTCGTGGTTGACACCGCGCCCGTCGGGTCGGCCCCGGCAATGTAGGCGCCATTCGGCGAGGCGTTCTCGTTGAACGATTTCTGGTTGGCCCAGTAGACGTGGAAGCGGCTGTTGGGTGCCCCATCCATGTTGACCGTCTTGTTGCTCGGCCCGACGACGTGCAAGTCGAGGTCGGTCGGGCTCGCGCCCCACAAGAGCACGACGCGCACGTGCGGCTCGGTGAGGATCTCGCACAACGCCTGCGTGCCGACGCTCTTGTTGCCGTTGACGAGCACATTGTCGACGCTGAGCGAGAAGAAGCCGGTGTACGAGATGGTCAAAGTGTAGGTGCCGGGCGCGAGGTTCGGCGTGTTGGTGTCGAAGGTGCCCGTGGCCCCAGTCGTGACGGTGCGCACGACGACGCCGTCCCAGTCGCGTACGGTGACCGTGGCGCCATTCAACCTCGTTCCGTCGTTAGCGTTGACGACCGTGCCGCTGATGCGCCCGGAACTCGCCCCTGTCGGCACGAGATAGATGACGCCCACGTCACTCGTCGCGCCGGCTGAGACGGTGACGTTGTTCTTGGTTGCGTTCGAGTAGCCGGCGAGCGAGACGTCGAGCTCGTAGATGTTGTTGCCGACGGGCACGTTGGCGAAGGTAAAGTCGCCGGTCGCGTTGGTCGTGGTCTGCGCGATGAGCGCGCTATCGGCCGAGCGGATGAGGCGCACGGTGGCGCCCACGAGGTTGTTGAGCAGGGAGTCCTTCACCTTGCCGCTGAGGCCGCCGACGATGTCGATGCCATTCGAGGCGGCGCCAAAGGCGCTCGTGTTGCCGGCCGCGTCGCGAACTTTGACGTGGGCGAAGTAGGTCGCGCCGTTGAGTGGATCGGCGAGGTAGTCGAAGGCCTGCGCCGTGCCAACGGAGAGACCCGTCACGCCGCCGTAAACGATCGTGGTGAAGCCGGCGTCGGTGGCGACCTGGAGGTAGACCTCGGCTGCATCGCCGGGGTTGGTCCACGTGAAGTGAAGGAGCAGAGTCGTGGAGGTCGCGCCGGCGTCGCTCACCGCGGGGGGTGTCGGCGCCTGCGTGTCGACGGTCCAGCTGTAGGACGTGGGCGTGCTCTGCCAATTGCCAGCCGCATCGGCGCCGAGGACCGTGACCGTCCGCAGGCCGTCGATGAGGGCCGCGAGCGCAATGGGCGTACCGACGCTGGTTGTGGCGCCGTAGCTGCCGAGGTCGAGGGCGTAGACGTACTGGACGACCTGCGTGCCGCCGACCGTGATACTGGCGCCCGCGCTGTTGGTGAGGGACGCCGGCAGCCCGGATAGCGTCGCGGTGGGCGGCAGCGTGTCCACGGTCCAGGTGTAGGAGGTGGCATTGGCCGCAAGCTGCCAGTTGCCGGCGCCGTCTTTGGCCAGTACCTCTACCGTATGCGGGCCGTCGCCGAGCGCGTTGAGCGCCACGGGGAAGATCGTCCCAATCTCGCCCGACCAGGAACCGCCATCGAGACGGTAGGTGTAAGCGACGACGCCACCGCCACCCACCGTGATGCTCGCTGTCGTGCTGTTCGTTGGGTTCGAGGGCGCGTTCGAGAGCACGGCGTTGTTGGCGCTCGTATCGATGGTCCACGAGTAACTGGCCGCCACCGACTGCCAATTGCCGACCGCGTCGCGACCCGTGACGCTGAGGGTGTGCGCGCCCTGCGCGAGTCCGGCTGCCGCAATTGGGGCGGCTATCGCTTGCTCGGCCGAGCCGACGCCGTCGAGCGAGTACACGTAGGCGACGATGTCCGTGCCGCTGACCGTCGCGCTGAGGCTCGTGACGTTGGTGAGCGAAGCGGGCAGGTTGGCAAGAGTCGCAACGGCGGGCGGCGTCAGGTCGATGGTCCAGGAGAAGACCGTGGCGTTCGCAGCGAGCTGCCAGTTGCCGGCCGGGTCGCGGCCGATGACGTCGAGCGTGTGGGGGCCTTCGGCGAGCAGGGCCGCGCTGAGGGTCGTGGCGACGGGTGTCGGCGCACCAAACGCGCTGCCGTCGAGGCTGTATTGGTATTCGACGACGTCCGCGCCACCGACCGTGGCGCCGAGAGTACGGTCGTTGGTGGGTGAGCCCGACGGTGCGCTCACGCTGAGCGTGGCTGTGGGCGGCGTTTGGTCCACGGTCCACGTGAACGAGGTCGGGGTGGCGAGGTCTTCGTTGCCGGCCAGATCGATGCCGACGACATCGAGCGTGTGGGTCGCCTCAGTGAGGTCGACGAGCGCGATCGCCGCACCGACGTCGAAGCGTCCGGTCCACCCGCCGCCGTCGATCCGGAAGCGGTACTTGACGACCCCCGGCCCAGCGACCGAAATCGCTGTCGTCGACACGTTGGTGGGGTCAGCCGGCAGGGCCGAGAGCGTAGCGGTCGGCGCGGTCAAGTCAATGAGCCAGCTGTAGACGGTGGGCGCGGTGTCAGGTTGCCAGTTACCGGCGAGGTCTCGGCCGACCACGCTCAGCGTGTGCGGGCCTTCAGCGAGGCTGCTTGCCGCAATGGGGATCGCCTTCGATGTGGGCGCGCCGAGGCTCGCGCCATCGAGCGCGTAGCGATATTCGACGATCGAGTAGCCGCCGACCGTGACCGCGATTGCGGTCGCGTTCGTCTCGGCTGCCGGCGTGCCTGAGAGCACGGCGGCGTGAGGACTGATGTCGATGATCCAGGTGTACGTGGTTGGCGAGACGTCCTTCTGCCAGTTGCCCGCCAGGTCTCTGCCAATGACCTCGAACGTGTGCACGCCTTCGCCGACGGCGGCAAACGTCGTCGCGTCGCTCGCTGCCACCTCGCTTGCGCTCCACGCCGCGCCGTCGAGACGATAGCGGTAGGCGACCACGTCGGCGCCGCCGACGGTGAAGGTTGCGTTCGTGACATTGGTGGGGTCGGCTGGGTGGTTTGGGATCGTGGCCACGGGTGGCGTCAGATCGACCGTCCAGGCGTAGCTCGTGGCGTTGGTCTCGAGCTGCCAATTGGGGGGCACTGCGCTGTCGCGGCCGATGACGAAAAGCGTGTGCGGTCCCTCGGTGAGGCTCGCGAGATCGATGGTTGCGCCGACCAAGAACTCGCTGCCGAAGCCGGCGCCGTCGAGATCGAAGCGGTAGGCGGCGATGCCCGCCCCGCCGACCGTAAGGGTGCCGCTGTCGCTGGCGCTGTAGAACGCCGGCAGGCCGAAGAGCACGGCGGTTTTCGCTTGAGTGTCGATGGTCCATGTGAACGCCGTGGCGTTGCCCTCGAGCTGCCAGTTGCCAGTCCGATCGCCGACGACGACGAGCAGCACATGCGGATTATCTGTCGGCAGAGCGCTCAACGCGCTCGCAGTCAGCGGCACCGTGATCGCGATTGGGTCCGCGCTAAACGCCCCGCCATCGAGGGCATACCTGTAGAAGGCCGCGTCAGCGCCGCCGACCGTGTCAGTGACGTCGCAGGCGATGGTCGTCTCAGAAGTGAGCAGTGGCGGCGTATTGCGCAGCTGCGCAGTCGGAGCGGTCAGGTCGATCGTCCAGGAGAATGACGTGGCCGAGGTTGCGAGCTGCCAGCCGTCGTAGATATCTTTGCCGACGACATCGAGCGTGTGCGGGCCTTCGCCGAGGCCGGTGAGCGCCAGGGGGTCGCTGACGGCGGCCTCGCTCGACCACGCGCCGCCGTCCACGCGGTAGCTGTAGGCGAGGACGCCGCTGCCGCCGACCGTAAACGAGGCGCCGGTTTGCGCGGTTGGGTTACCGGGCGGGGTGCCGAGCGTCGCTACGGGCAGCACGTAGTCGATGTACCACGAGAAGGTGGTGGCGCTCGCTTGCGCTTGCCAGTTGCCGGCGGCGTCGCGGCCGACGACGTTGAGCGTGTGCGGGCCCGCGAGAAGCAACGTGAAGTCGATCGCCGCGCTCGCCACGGCCTCGGCGCTGAAGGCGGCGCCGTCGAGCGCGTAGGCGTAGGCGACGACCGTGGCGCCACCGACTGTAAAGGTCGCCTCGCGCGCCGATGTAATGGCCGGTGGCGTGGCCGTATAGGTCGCCACCGGAGCGGTCACGTCGACGACCCATGTCGCGTGCGTGGCGTTGACCTCCGGTTGCCAGTTGCCGAGCGAGTCCTTTCCGATAACGTCGAGTTGATAGGCGCCGTCGCTCATCGCCGCGAGCGCGATGGGGGTGGCTACGGGCGTCTCATCGCCGAAGGCGCCGGGGTCCGTAGGAGTCGCGAGGCGCACGCGATACGCCACGATGTCGTCGCCGGCGACGCTTACGGCGCCGCTTACGACATTGCTGAGCGCCAACGGTAGGTTGGTGAGCGCCGCGGCCACGGCGCCGCGGCCCAAGAAGTCGCGCGTCACGTTGGACATCGCGTTGCCGGCGAGGTCGGTGACGCCCGAGACGAGCAACGTATACGAGTGGCCATGGCGCATGCCGGCCGCCACGATCAAGTCCACGGAAAGACCGTCGCCGCGCAGGATGGCTTGTTCGATCGTGATGGTGCCGTCGGGGCCCTGAATGTGGAAGCTCGCCGGCAACACCGACTCGGCCGCGAGGGCTTCGGAGAAGACCACCTGCACGCTCACGTGCGCGGCGGCCGTGACGCTCACGAGGTCTGGAGCCGTGGTGTCGGGAGTCGTCGGTGTGCCGGTCTGGTCGCCGCCCGCGCTCGGATCCTTGCCGTCGCCTTGTGCGCCGGCGTCACCGCTCGGGCCGCCGCGCGGCTTACCTCCCGAGCAGCCGAGGCCGAGACTCGCGATCGCTGCCGCGGCAGCGATAACTCCGACAAGACGCATGCTTTTCACGCTTGACCTCCCCCCACGCACACCTACGTCATTGTAGCGGAGTTTGTTTAGCCCGCCAGCAAAGCGGTTCGGCTCAATGGGGTCAGCGGCCAAAGCCGCTCTCGAGGAGCGCCTCGCCGACCTCGCCGAGCGCCTGTACGGGAGCCGGGGTCGCGCGCAGATGGCGCAGCAGCGCCTCGCCGAGTCGCTGTCCTGCGTAGGTGGTGACGCTCGGCCAGGTCGAGCCGAGCGGTCCGCGCGCGAGGGTCGCCATGGCGTCCGCTTTGGGCAATGGGGTCGCGGCAAACGCCAGGACGTGCAAGAGCGGGCGCGCTGCGGCGAACAGGTGCAGTACGTCTTCGCCGCTCGGCGCCGTCGCGCCCGTGCCGAGCTCGGCGAGGCCCCCGAGCCAAAGCGCGAAGGCCGCGAACCCCGCCGGCACGTCGGCGAGCGGCAGGGTCTCGGCGAGCAGCAGGCGCAGCGTCGGCAGCGCCGCGAGCAGTGAGCGGCGGGTCGCCGCGGACAGGGCCGGTGGCTCGCCCGCGCAGCGCAGCAGGTCGAGCCAGAGCTCGCGTGCGGGCAGCGCTGTCGCCGCCAGCCCGTGCCGCGCATGCTGTTGCATCATCATCGCGACGGTTTGCGCCACGCCGAGCTTTGCTGACAGCGCGTCGCGAATGGCACACTCGAGCGCGAGGCGGCGTATGGGGGCAAGGGGCGTGGCGCAGGTCTGCACGGGTGGCGTGAGCCCGGCGAGCAGGCCCGGCGTGAACAACGCGCCTACCTCGGCGTGGCGGGCTACGGTCTCGGCTCGGCGTGGCCAGCCGCGCCATGGACACGACGGCTGCGGCAACACGGCGAGGAGGCCATCCACGAGCAGCAGGCGCGAGAAGGGGAAGAGGCGGCAGATGAGCGGTTTGCTCGCGGCGCCCTTGTGGCGGTGCAGGTCGCAACGTGCGTCGTCGCCGAGCAGGCGGCAGCCGTCGGCGAACGTGACGATGCCGGCGAGCGTTGCGCCGCCCTCGCCGCTCGCAAAGCAGGACAGGCGCACGAGGTCTTCCTCGGTCAGGAAGTGCTCGAATGTATCGGCGAAGCCGAGGCCGCGACAGCAGCGGCCACAGGGCGCGCAGTCGTAGCCGAGGCCGCCATCGGGGAAGGCGAAGTACAAGGGCGGCCGGGCCGTCGTCATGCCTCGGCTCCGTGGGTCCGGGTCCGGGCCAGCCGGCGTAGCTCGTGCGCCCGCGCCAGGGGCTCCTTCGGTAGGCGCGCGGCGAGCTGCTCCAGCGCGGCGGGATCACTCTGGGCGAGCAGGGCGACGGTTTCGCTCATCGAGCTCACGAGTTGGGCGAGCGTTTGCGGCAACACGGGGCGTGCTGGGCGCAAGCTCTGCCAGTGCGCGATGAACAAGGCGATGGCGAGCAGGGCCAAAGGCAGCTGCGTGAGCGGTAGGGCGTCGAGCGCGAAGAGGCGCAGGCTCGGCGTCCAGGCGGCGAGGAGCCGGCCGATAGCGGCTAGGCTTTGGGGCGCGGGCGTAGCGACTCCGAGTATGGCCGCGAAGGTGGCAAGGCGCCGCTCGAGCACGGGCGCGAGCTCGTCGGCGCGCGCGAGGTCCATGGCCGCGAGCCCCGGTACGCCGCCAGCGCAGAAGGCCTGCGTGGCGGCTGCGACAAAGGCGAGGAAAGGCAGCGGGGAGTCTGGGGGCGCGGCGACGGCGGCCGCAGCGGCCTCGCGCACCACCCGCTCGAGGACGAGGCTGTCGGCGGGGTCGAGGCAGCGTACGGCGAGCGGCGGCGGTCCCGCGAGTCCAATCTCGCCGAGCGCTTGTGCGCACTGCGCGTGCGTGACGCCGTCTGCGCTCGTCAGCGCGAGCGGGCAGAGCGCGTTCGGCCCGACGACGAGCACCTCGCCGTGCAGCGCGAAGAGATTGAAGGGAAAGAGCCGACAGGCGCTCGGCCGCACCCGGCGGGTGGGCGTCTCGATGCGCTCGAGTTGGCAGGCGGCCTCGGCAAGGAACCAGCAGCCCGAGTACGGCGTGGACGCCAAGGTGAGCTCGCCGAGTCGACGTGGCGCTAGCAGATCGAGAGCGGGGGCGAGCAGGGCGAGGGCCGGGCGCTCGCGTGCAAAGAGCGCGAGCAGGCCGGTCTTGCAGCAGCGCTGATCGCAGCTTTGGCAGTCATAGCGCAGCGCGCCGCTCGGGAAGGCGAAATGGATCTGGACAGCGCCCACGGCGTCAGAAGAGCAGAAAGGATTGGACGAAGGCCAGGTAAATCGAGACCGGAGCGCGCGCCCGATCGCGGCAGGCGTAAAGCGGCACGCCGACGTCGAGGGCGAGCGAGCTCGGTGATACATTCAGTAGATCTACGAGGAAGCGCACACCGTAACCGGCGTCGAGAAAGGTGTCTTGATCGCAGCCTGGCCTGTGCACGGGCAAATACACAGCGTCGCCGAACAGCGCCCCCTCGACGCCGGTCAGAACGAACAGTCCACCAAAGTCCGTGCGCGTATCGACGCTCCAGGCGTGGCGGTATTCGAGGCTCACGACCCCACGCCTGTCAGCACGCTCCTCATCGGTCTCGAAGCCGCGCCCTGCCGTATAGCGGCCCCCGAGGCGATGCAGCGCTTGCAAGGGCGCCGCGCCGAAGGTGCGATCGAACCGCGCCCGTACGAGCAGCGCGTTGTAGAATGAGAGCGGCAGCAGGCGAAAGGCGCTCAGCGATGCTTGCACGAAGCGATAGTCGCGCCCAGTCGCGTCGGCGCCGAGCGAGGCGCTGAGGCGCGCCGCGAGCCCTTGTCCCGAGTACGAGGTCACGAGGCTCGGGCGCGAGTCGTAGAGGTAGTAGACGCTCGCGTCGCCCTCGAAGCCGGGGGTCGGGCTGCCGCGACCGCTTAGGAGCCGCATCCCACCGAGCCCCACGCCGACGCGCTCGGCGAGGCGTAGCGGCGTAACCTCGTGGCCAAAGCCGTAGGCGGCGCCGGCCGAGACGCCGAACGCTTCGGGGGAGGCCGCGAGGCGTAGGTCGAAGTCGTGCCGCAGATCGTAGATGCGATGCAGCCCGAAGTCGGCGGCCACGGCGACCTGCCGGTTGGTGACCGCGACGAGACCCGAGAGATTGTTGAGCAGCAGCCGCCAGCGCGGCGGCACGCGGTTGTCGAAGCGCGCGTCTTCGCCCGGCGGATGCCACAGCTCCACGGTGCGATGGCGGGGGTCGAGCTCGACGAGGCGCGCCGGGCCTGGCGCCGCGAACTCGAGAAGGCCTGGTCCGAGGCGGGTCGCGCGATGCTCGTCGCCGGCCGCGTCGCGCACGACAACGCTGAGCGGCTCCGGGATGCGCTCGGCGTCGGGGCCGCTCGCGTGCACGTCGATGGTGATGCGCGTCGGGTCGCCCGCGAGCTCGTGTACGGCGTAGTTGCGTCGTGGCGCCGCCCCGAGCCATTGACCGAGGCGCGCCGCTACGTCTGGTGCGGTCGCCGCCACGAGGTCGAGATAGGGGCGCGACTCGGTGAGGTAGGCGAGGGTCAGGGCGTGCGCAGCCGCCGGACCGAGCTCGTCAACGAGCTTTTCGTAGATGAGCTTGCCGCGCGGCAGGTCCTCTGTGAAGTCGTCAACGCCGTCGCGCGTCGCGCGGCGCTCGTCGATGGCGTCGAAGTAGGCGTCGGCGAAGGGCGCCTGCGGCGCATAGAGGAGCGCGTCGATCTCGGGGATGACCGCGATGGGCTCGAGGTAGTCGGGGGCAAAGGCGGCCCCGCCATAGCGCGTCGCGACGAGTGCGTCGCGCAGGTCGACGGCTACGGCGTCGGCAATGAGCTCGGGTGGCACCCTGTGCTCCCGCGCGGCGGCGAGCGGTGCGACAAAGAAGGCGAGCTCGGCGCGCCAGATGGCCTGACGGGGAAAGCGTGCCAAGAGATCGCGCGGCACGCCGAGCCAGGCGAGCCCGTCGAGTGGGGGCAGGGCGAAGGCGCGATCGGCGACCGCGAGCCCGCCGTCGAACGCCTCGACCATGTGCTCGCGCAGCGGCGCCACGAGCGCGATGAGCGGACGCACGGGCACGTGGACGCTCTGTGCGAAGGCGGTGCCCGCGGCGAGGGTTGCGGCGATCTCTGTGCGCAGCTCGCGATCGCGGTAGGCGGAAACGTCGCGAACTCGAGGTGCTCTTTCGCGCCGGTCGTCCTCGACGCTCCAAGCTCGCGCCCCGCTCTCATCGGGCAACCCGGCGTCGAGGGCGATGACGACACCGTGCGGTGTCACGTCGACGCTCGCCTCGCGTCCGAGGGCGATCGGGACGAAGCGCCCGACGAAGCGCCCGCGCTGGCGGCGCGGACTCGTACGGCCGACCGGCGACGAGCCGACGAAGCCGACCATGCCGGGGGGCACGGTGATCTCGTAGTCGATGGGCACCGCGACGAGGGGCGTCTCGGCCACGCCGAACGCGGGATGCCAACCGCCGAGCAGGTACACGGCGTGGTCGCGGCGTCCGAAGAGACCGTTGCGCTCTGGCACGAGCGTTTCGAAGTCGAGGGCCACGGTGGTGCCCGCGTGGCGGTCGCCGAGCTCTTGCCACGCGCCTTCGCCGTCGCGTGCCCTGCCTTCTTCTGCGAGGCGCAGGTCGGCGACCGAGGCACCGCTCGGGTACACCCAGGGCCGCTCGATCGCGCCGACGCTCGCGGGGTTGCCCAACACGCGCGGATATGTCGCCACCGCGAGGGCGCCATCGCGCGCCACGACGCAGCGCATGCGACCACGGATGGTCGCGAGGTCGGGATCGATCGTGGCCGTAAGGGTGACGTCTCGGCACGACGGCGCGACGCCGGGAGGCGCGGCGAGCAGGGCCACGACGACCCACAGACTGGCGGCAAGCACGCTCTCGTGCATACCAGGGCGGCGCTTGCGGCCCAAGCGGCGCGGCCGAGAACGGGACGGGATAGCGCACGACCCATGCGTCGTAGCGACCGACATCGCGACGCGCGTCTGTCGTCGGCGTCGGTTGACAGCGCGACCAAGGATGGCGATACCAGGCACAGCCTCGCGGGCCGGTCCCCGGGGGGTGGCCGCACGCAGCCGTGCTAGGATTGCAGCCAACAAGGAAGTCGCGCCCGATGAGCCTCGGACCCGGTCAGACGCCAGATTCAGACCCTCTTCACGCCGACAACGCCGACGTGATCGAGGAGCCCGAGTTCGTCGAGGCTGACGCCGCGCCCCCGCCCATGACGCCGCCGCCGCAGCGTGCCGCCGCCGCCGCCATGCCAGAGGTGCCCGAGGTGACGGCGCTCGATCGGGAGTTCTTGCAGCGCGTCTTCGTGCACGTGCGCGACGTGGATTTTCGCGCGCCGCCGCCGCCGCCGCCGCGTCGCGATCTGACTGGACCCGAGAAGAAGATCGCTGCTCTGCGTCAATCGATCCACGAGCTCGAGCGCGACTTGGCCCGGGTCGGCTTTCTGTGGGGCACGGTCGAGCAGCGCTACGCGAGCACCGAGGCGCTCATCGCTGCCAAAGAAGGCGAGCGCGTGGCCGCGGTCGAGCGCTACCAACAGATCCGTGACCTCGCCGGGCAGACCGCCACGCGTGACCACGGCGCCATCGAGGCCTTCAAGAAGCGGGTGGCCGAGCTCGAGGCCGTCAAGTCGGCGCGCGAGGCCGAGCTGCTCGCCTTGCGCCAAGAGGCCGAGCGGATGGCGGCTGACCTATCGGGGCGACTCACCAAGAGCGAGCAGGAGAAGACCGCGCTGCTCGCCGAGTTTCGCAGCAAGATGGAGGCCGCGCAGCAGGCCTTCAATCAACTGCGTGAGCAGTCGACGCGTGCCATCAGCGAGCAGGATGCGCTCGTGCGCCAGCGCGACGAGCAGCTCGGCGAAAAGACTGTAGCGCTCGCTACGAGCGAGGCGAATCTCGCCGAGGCGACACGGGCGCTCGAAGAGGGGCGCGTGGCGATCGGTGCGCGCGACGAGGAACTCGTGCGTCTCAAAGACCAACGCACACAGCTCGTCGAGCGTTTGGCCGAGCGCGACAAGACGCTCGCCTCGTTTGCCGCCGAGATGGCGAGCTCGCGCACGCAGCAAGACGCGCACATCGCCGAGCTCAAAGAAACGATTCGCGCGCGCGAGGCCGCCCTTGCGACCACGCAGGACGAGGTCAAGAGCGCCCGCCGTGAGTTCGATCAGCTCGCGGCGCAGATGACCACGCGCACGGCCGAGCTCGGCGAAGCGCGGGCGCAGATGGAGGCGCTGCGCGGCGAGCTCGCGGCCGCCAAAGCGGCGGTGCAACGCAGCGAGGCTGACCTCGCTGCGCGCAGCGTCAAAGGCCCGTGATACTTCGCCGCTTAACTTGCGGCTGACCTTCGACGCGCGCGCGGAGCAGCGGCTTTGATGCGCTAGCGCCCTTACGGGAAGGCGAAGTCCTGCGCTGAGCTGTCGCCGCTCGTGACCGTGAATGTCGCCGGGTTTTGGGTCGCGGAGGCGTTCGGTGGGCCGGGTGGCCCTGACAGCCAGAACATCGCATAGGCGCTGTAGCCGCCGTCGCCGAGGAAGGGCACGCTGTACGTGAACGTGCTCGTGGCACCGACGCGCTGCGCCTCGACGGCGGCATACTCGGGCGCTGCGCCGCCCGGCGCGCCGCTGCCGGCGTAGACATACACGAACGCCCGGCCGCCCGCGGGGGCGTTGGTGAGCTGCCCGTGCAGTTCGCCTGACGGGATGACGACATCGATCGTGGCCGTAGCCTGGCTGCTCGACACGACTACCGGTGCGGGAGCGCCCAACGTGGCAAGTCCTCGATCAAGCGTGCCGTCGCCGCCCACGTCGAAGACCGCCCAGACGTCGTAGCTGCCCGCGACGACGTAGCTCGCGGTCAGCGTGGCGGCCGCCGCGCCCGCCATCTGCGTCGAGGCCGCCGTGTGGCAGAGCGATTGATCGAAGGGCGGAGACACCGCGGCGGTGTCACAGAGCACGAGCTGGAGCTCGCCTGCGATGGCTCCCGCCTGCGCGCCCGTCGACTGCACCGTAGCGAGAACGCTGGCGGCCCAATTGTCGACGCTGATGTCGATGCCTGTTTGGTCCTTGGGGTTCGAAAGACCCGTCACGTCGATCGGGATAGGTGTCGGGCCGCTCGCGTCGTACCACGCCATCAAGTCGTCCGGGCCGCCGAAGCCATCGCCGAGCACATCGACGTAGGCCATGACGTAGTAGCGCGTGTTGTCCGTCAGGTTGACGAACGCGTAGTCGTAGCGCTCGGCGTAGCCCCCGGGCACCGCGAAAGCGCTACGCGCCGGCGTCGCCATGAGGATCGGATTGACGTTCTGGCCCGGATCCTGGTCGAAGAGCAGGATCATGGGCGGAGCGCCGATGGCCGCGCGCGTCAGGACCGAGCCCGCGATCGAGCCCTTGCTCGGGTCTTGGATCGAAAAGAAGACGAGGTTCTTGCCATTCCAGCGCGCCTCGCCCGCCTTGTCCGTGCCCTTGCCCATGACCTCCTTCATCACCATGACGACGTAGTTCTTGCCGACCGCGAGCTTGTCGGCGAAGCGTGTGCCGCCCGCGAAGGTCACCGCGTCGCTGTCGAGCAGCGCGTAGTCGAGGATGGCCATGCCCCCCTGGCCGGCGCCCGTGACCTCGCCGAGGGCGACCACCTGGTGGCTGCCCGCCGTGGCCGTGCTCGACCAGTCGAAGCTGAGCGCCGGAATAGCGGCTGCGGCGAGCACAGCGCCCGTTGCGGGCGAAGTGAGGGTCGGGATTTCGCTGATCGCCATACGGTACACGGGGTAGGTTTCGCTGACGACGTGCGTGCCGTCGTCGACGACGAGCTCGACGTTGTTCCAGCCGAGCGCGAAGCCCGGATCGGCGATCGCGATGTCGGCGTCGGCGACGACGTAGTGGCCGGGGGCGGCGACGTCCTCGGTGAGGGCCACGACGAAGGAACCACCGAAGTCGAGCTCCACCGTGACGCCCGCGCCATCATCCAAGACGACAGCGTGCCCGTTGAGCTCGAGCCCCGAATCGACGACGCCGAGCGCAACACCCGTCTCGGACGCGACGAGCATCGGCGCGTAGTCGAGCATGCCGCCGCTGGCATCCGCGCCGGTCGTTGTCCATGCCGCGCTCGCTGCGCCACCGACCGGCAAGTCGACTCCGGCGCATTGCAGGCCGACCACGCTGAGCGAATAGCCCGTAAGCGGCGCGAGAGACGGTGTGCCGGGCGGCGTGACGACCTGCACGTACGAGCTCGGCAGAAACGCCGTGCTCGGCGCGAGGCGCAGACCGCGCACGGGCTCGCCCGTCGCCGCGACCGCGAGCTCGACGCTCGTCGGGCCGAGCGCCGCCGCATCGAGCGCGACGCCGGTGTCGAGCCACACCTCAGGCTGCGCGAAGGGGATCGCCGCGCGCGCCGTGGCGAAGCTGATGAAGCTCGGCGCGGCGGCATCGTAAGAGGCGGGGAGCTCGAATTCGATGTCCGTGCCGACCATGAAGTTGCCGGCCGCGTCCTTCAAGGTACCGAGCACGCTGAGTGCGTAGGTCACCCCCGGCGACAGGTTCGACAGATCGACGCGGATGCTGCGCCCGGCGAATGCTAGGTGCGGCTGCACGTCGATGGGCGCCGTATCGCCCTTGATGACCACGTGCAGCGCGCCAGCGATCGTGGCCGGGTCGAGCGTCTCGGAGAACCACAAGATGGGCGTGCGGCGATCGAGCGCGACGGGGGCGTCGCCGCTCGTCCAGGCGGGGCTGTCGAGCAGGGGCGCTGTGCTGTCGGCGCCGCCGCTGCGGTTTGCCGTGATCGGGAAGAGCAGGTCGCGCGCCCCGTCGCCGTTGGCGGCGCGCAGGTTGCGAACGCGCACGAGCGCGAAGTCACCCAAAGGAGGCACGGCGCTGAGCGTCAAGGTTGCGTCGCCAGCGCTCCAGCCAAGGCCCGCGCCCAAGGTGTGCGTCGTCCAGGCGTCGCCAAAGGGGTTGGCGCTCATCTCGATGAGGCCGCTCGTTGGGTCCATGGCGCGGTCAAACGTGATCGCGATCTGCGCCGGGGCCGCGGGCGCAAGAGCGTTTGGGTCGGGCGAGATCGTGACGACCTCCGCCTCGCTGTTGGTCAGTGTCGTGAAGGTGAAAGCGAGCGCGCTCGCCAACGCCGTGCCCGCGACATCGGTGGCCGTGGCCGCGAGGACGACGTTGTAGGAGGTGGCGTCCTGCCACGGCGTGTTCACCTGCGCGGGGCCGCTCGCCGGCGCCGGCCAGGCGACGAGCACTTCGCCAGGGGCGTCGCTGTACCAGCGCACAGAGAGGGGTACGGCGTTGCCGGCAACGGGTGTGACGCTGAGCGCCGCCAAGACGCTCGCGTGGGCCATCGGGTTCGAGAAGCGCAGGCGCAGGTTGGCGAACGTGCGCACCGTCGCTTGGGCGTCGGCCGGAAACTGCTCGGTCACGCTCGGCGGGGTGGCGTAGAGGTAGATCTCCATGTGCACCGCCGCCTCGGTGTTGCCTGCCGCATCGACAGCGAAAAACGAGAGCGTCACGTCGCCGCCGGCAAGAATTGTCACGGTAAGCGGACTCGCCCCATTCGGGGATGTCACGCTCGGCGTCGTGCCATCGAGCGTGTAGTAGAGAGTCGCCGCCTCGTCGGCTACGAGATCGAGCGTGAACGTGTCCGTAAACGACTTTGCGGTCACCGACGCGTGGCTCGTTGGCGCCGTGGCGTCGAGTGTGTAGACCGCGGTCGTGGTCGTCTCGTTGCCGCAGGCATCGGTTGCGGTGACGTGCAGGGTGGTCGACTCAGTGAGCGTGACCGTGATCGGGCTCGCCGCGCCAGGCGTCGCGGCGTCAGGCGTGGATCCGTCGAGCGTGTAACGAACGGTCGCTGCGGCAGCGGTCGCGAGCGTTACCGTGAGCGGCGCGGTGTACACGCCGTCGGCGGGCGTGGCGGTGATGCTGGCCGACGTCGGGCAGGTGGGAGGAGTGGTGGTCGGACCGCTGTCGGCGGTTCCAGCGCAGCCGCTCGCGGCGAGCACGCCCAAAAGGACCCAGCCCGTGTAGGATAACCAACGCATGAATTCTCCTTGTCTCTAGATAGGGGCGTGCCACCGCCTGGCAGCGCGAGTCGGGTAGACGACCGTTGAAGCCGGCGCATTCAACCGAGCGGCACGCCGCGCGTCAAGACGCGCGGCGCGAGGCAGGGGGCTGCGCTGCCCGCTAGGCCTCCGGATACGCCGGGATGCTCATCGCCGCCTTGACAGCCTCGGCGAGCTCGAGCGCCTTGCGCCCGGCCATGCCATCGACGCGCGGCGTTCTGCGCTCGCGCACGCAAGCGATGAAGTCGGCGTCTTGCAGCGCCAGCGCGTCGCCCTCGGGCACGTCGACGGGCTCGCCCATGATTTGGGGCCAAGCGCTGCCCGGCTCGGGGGGCAGACGGCGCACCGACTTGACCTCGCGCGTGGCACAGTCGATCGACAGGTAGCGCTCGCGCGTAAAGAGGCGGATCTTGCGCACCGGTTCGAGCGAGGCGCGGCCGGCCGTCAGCTGCGCCACCGTGCCGTCGGTGAACGCGAGGCGCGCTGTCGCCATATCGACCTCCGAGGTGAGCACCGGCACGCCGATGGCGCGCACCTCGGCGAGCGGGCTGTGCACGAGCGCGCCGACGATATCGAGGTCGTGGATCATGAGGTCGAGGATGACGTCGACGTCGGTCGAGCGGCCGGAGAAGCGTCCGAGGCGCTCGGCGACGATGTAGCCCGGGCGATCGGCGACGCCCATCGCCGCGGCGATGGCGGGGTTGAAGCGCTCGGTATGGCCGACCTGCACGAGTTTGCCGCGCGCCTTGGCAAGGCCAATGAGCCGGTCCGCTTCGTCGAGCGTGACCGCAATTGGCTTCTCGATGAGCACATCGAGGCCAAGCTCGAGCGCGAGCGTGGCGCTCTGCATGTGCGACGACGTGGGCGTCGCGATGACGGCGGCGTCGGCCTGATTGGCAAAGGCGCGCAGGTCCGGCTCAGCGCGCACGTGGTAGCGCGCCTGCATCTCGGCGCGGCGCTCGGCGCCGGTCTCGACGAAGCCGACGAGCTCGGCCGCCGGATCGGCCGCCATCTTTTGCAGGTGGTAGTTGCCGAGGTGCCCGGCTCCGACGACGACGACTTTGACCCGCCCCACGACTCACCTCCGCCTGGCCTCGCTCGCCCGCAGCCCGTCGCCCCCTCTGTCGCTCAATCCTCGTCGGGCGCTTCGGGCTCGCTCGAGCGTCCGACAGTGCGACAGACGCCGCGCTTCGAAGCACGAATGAACTTGCACATCTCGTCGACCTCGGCAAAGCGCGGCGCGAGCTCGGCCTCGGTGCGCGCGAGTGATTCCTCCGCCGTCAGCGGCGAGCGGAAGAGCGACGTGAAGGCGTGGCGCACCGCGTGGATGGTCTCGCGCTTCCAGCCGGCGCGCCGAAGGCCGATGATGTTGATGGCCGCGAGGACAGCGCGGTTGCCGCGCGCGATGCAGAAGGGCGGCACGCTGCGCGGCAGCATCGTGGCGCCGGCGATGTAGGCGTTGCGGCCGATGTGACAAAACTGGTGCACACCGACCATACCGCCGACAATGACGAAGTCGTCGATGCGCACGTGGCCGGCGAGGCTCACGGCGTTGGCCATGGTGATGCGATTGCCGAGGTGGCAGTCGTGCGCGATGTGGGTGTAGGCCATGAGCAGGCAGCCGTTGCCGACGCGGGTCTCCATGTGGCCGGTCGCGGTGCCGATGTGGATGGTGACGCTCTCGCGGATCATGTTGTCGTCGCCGATGATGACCCGCGCTGGCTCGCCCTTCCATTTGAAGTCCTGCGGCGTCCCGCCGATGCAGGCAAAGGGATGGATGCTGTTGCGTGCGCCGATGGTGGTGTCGTTGTCGACGACCACATGCGACAGCAGGCGCGTTTGCGGGCCAATCTTCACCTTCGGGCCGATGACGCAGTACGGGCCGATCTCGGCGCTGCTGTCGATTTCGGCGCCCTTGTGAACGATCGCGGTAGGGTGGATGGCCATCGGTACTCCTTGATTTGCCCCTCTTCTAGGGCTCGCTTCCTGCTTCGAGCGCCGCGAGCCGCTGCTCGAGCTCGCGCACCTTATGCCGGAGCTCGGGCAGCGACTGCTGCGCTATAGCGACCTTGAGCCACTGGTGGTGCGGCATGGTCGGCGTTCCCGAGTAGGCGCCCGATGTGGCGATATCGGACGCCACGCCGGCGCGGGCCCCGAGCATCACGTCGTCGGCCACCGTGATGTGGCCGAGGATGCCGCCCTGCGCGCCGACCATGACGCGATTGCCGACGTGGGCGCTGCCGGCGACGCCGGTTTGGCTCACGAGCACGCAGTCCTCGCCGAGGATGACGTTGTGGGCGACCTGCACGAGGTTGTCGATCTTGGTGCCGCGGCCGATGCGCGTCTCGCCGAAGGCGGCGCGATCGACCGTGGTGTTGGCGCCGAGCTCGACGTCGTCGCCGAGGACGACGATGCCGACCTGCGGGATCTTGACCCGGCGGCCCTTGGCGTCAGGGGCGTAGCCAAAGCCGTCGCTGCCGACCACCGCGCCCGACTGCAAGATCACGCGATCGCCGAGCACGCAACCATCGAGGACCTTGGCCCCGGCGTGCAAGAGCACATCGGCTCCGAGTCGCGCGCCCGCGCCGACATAGCACGTCGGCCCGACGACCGAACGGGCTCCTATCTTGGCGCCCGCATCGACGACGGCGCCGGCGCAGATGCTGGCCGTGGCATCGATCTCGGCGCGTGCGTCGACATGCGCGCCGGGGTCACGGCCGGGCGCATAGCGCCGCGTCGGGTAGAGGTGGGCGGTGATGTGGGCGAGGGCGAGATACGGGTTCTGGCAGACGATGAGGGTGCGCGTGGTCGGGCTGACCGGTGTCGAGACGAGCACCGCGCCCGCCTTGGTGGTCGCGAATTGGCCGCGGTACTTCGGATTGGTCAGGAAGCTCAGGTGCTCGGGCCCGGCGCTCGACAGCTCGGCGACGCCGCGAATTTCGCGCTCGGCGTCACCCGTGACCGAGCCGCCGACGAGCTCGGCGAGAGATCCTACCGTTGCCATCGGATACGGCCGCGCTACTTCTTGGCGCCGGAGCCCGCTGCTCCCGCGAACTGCTTGTTGTACTCGCGTACCACTTCATCGGTCACGTCGAGGTGCCGCTTGTAGTAGAGCACGGTCTCGCCGATGTCCAAGATGAGGTTGTAGCCGTCGCGATCGCCGAGCTTGTCGATGATGGTGCGAAGCTTGCGCGCGATCTCTTGCGTGAGTTGCTGCTCGCGCTCCATGAGCTCTTTTTGCAGCTGCATGTACGTCTGCTGCATCTCCATGAAGCGGCGTTGCAGCTCGTCTTGCTTCTGCTGCTTGACGTCCGGCTTCATCATCGACGCTTGCTTGTCGAACTCCTCCTTCTTGGTCTTGAGCTCGGTCTGCATCTGGTCGAGCTTCTTCTGCTTGTCTTCGAAGTCGGTCTTTAGGCGCGCCTTGGCCGCCTTGCCGTCGTCGACATCGTTGAGGGCCCGCGCCATATCGACGTAGCCAACCTTGAGCGCGGCCGTATCAGCGGCCTCGGCAACCGAAGCAGACAGCGCGACCAAAGAAACGAGAATGAGCGAGCGCATGCAGGGACTCCGCGGTGGATGGACAGGGGCGCCGTCTATCACACCCATGTTGGCTGCCTCAACCCCGTTCGCGACGAATCGGTGGCGCCGCGCAAGGGGGGGGCTGACCCATCATGAGCAGGGGCGGCTCGCCAGGCATTCTGCCGGGCCCGTCGGTCGTGTTACACTGCAAGGCGTGTCGTCGCACGAAACGCTCGGTCTGCTCCTCGTCCGCGAGGGCCTGATTTCTAGGCCGGATCTCTACGAGGCGCTGCGCGCGCAACGCCAGACGGGCGAGCTGCTCGGCTCGTGTCTCTTGCACCTCGGCTTGGTTCGTCCTGAAGCGCTCCTCGGTGTGCTCGCCCGGCAGCTCGGCATTCCGGCCCTACCTCCAGGATCGCTCGGGCACGCCTCGCAAGAGGCCGTGCGCATGGTGCCACGCGCGCTGGCGCTGCGATTGCGGGTCCTGCCGTACTCGTGGGATGGCCGGATGCTCGGCGTTGCCGTGGCCGATGGTCGCGTCCTCAGTCAGTTGCAGGACGTCGCGCAGTGTGTGGGGGCGCCGGTCGGTGCCTACGTGGCTCTCGAGACCGAGATCGACGCCGCGCTGCAGCTCTTCTACGGTGAGCATGACGCTGCGAGCGCGCGCCCGATCGATTTGTCATTGCGGCCGCGCCCTCCGCAGGTCATGACCCGAGAGGGGGCGCTCGAGCTCGTCAACGCCGAAGACCTCGGCCCGGCGCTTCTCAAGACCGCCAAGGCGACGCTGCTGCCGCGGCCTGCCGCGCCTCTCGAGAGGGCCGCTGCAGCACCGAGCCGTGCTCCCTCGAGCAAAGAAGCGGCGCACGTCATCGCCTCAGCGCCGCCTCTCGCCACCGCGCGCACGCAGCTCGAACGGCTGTCCTTTCTCGAGGCGGTCGAGAAGATCTACGAGGCGGTGGCGCCCGAGGGTGTTGCCGAGCGGGTCGGTCAGGCGCTGCTCAACTACTTCTCGCGCGTCATTGTGTTGCTGCACGACGGTGAGCGGCTGCGCGTCGTCGGCAGCGGTGGCGTGACTCTGCGCCGTGTTGATGTGCCGAGCAACGCCACGCCGCTGCTGACGAGCCGACGACGTGAGCGCAACGTGGCCTATGGTCTCGCCAACATGGACGTGCGGGCCGCGGAGCTCACCGGCGTCTTTGGCTTCGCCGCGGGTGCTACGGCGCTCATCGCCGCGGTCAACGCTGCGCGCCCGCCGTCGATCCTGGCCTTTGCCGACAACGCTACGAACGGCGAGTTGTATGAAGATCTGCACGACATTGAGATGTTGTTTAAAGAGGCCGAGACCGGCCTCTGCATGGTCCTCGACAAGCCGGGCTGAGCAGCATCGCGCAACAATCGACAGTAGCCACCCCGGCCGCATCGTGTCATAGAATATGCCGCGCCGAGCGCGCGTCCAAACGCAGCACGCAGCTTGTCCGGAGCAAGGAGAAAGAACGATGAAACTGTGGCTCGCAGCCGTTGTTTTCGTGTTGTTGCCGATTTCGGCCCAGGCAGAAGATGCCAACGTGGCGCAGACCGTCGGTCACGGGCAGATCAATTGGACCCAAAAGACCGTAACCGCCACGGGCAGTGGGGCGCCGAGCCTCAAGGCGGCCAATGTCGCCGCGGCCCGCCTCGGCGCCGAGCGCGCCGCCAAGCTCGACGCGTATCGTAACGTCATCGAGGCGTTGCGGGGCGTTCGCTTGGCCGGCAGCCAAACGGCCGGCGCCGCCATGGACGGCTCGCCCGCGCTCAAGAGCAAGGTCGAGGGCACGGTGCAGGGCTTCAAGGTGGTCGACACGAAGTACTACTCCGATGGCGGCGTGGATATCGTCATCCAAGGGCCGGTCGACGGCGTGCTCGCCGATGCGCTCGGCAAGGAAGCGGGTCAAGGTTCGATCGTCGGTCCGGCCGAAGACGGCACGACCGGCGTCGTCATCAACGCGCGCGGCCTCGGCCTCACGCCGGCGCTCGCGCCCCGCCTGCTCGACGACGCAGGCAACGCCGTTTACTCGGCGAGCCTGGTCACCGCCGAAGCGCTGCGGCGCAACGGCGCGGCCGCCTACAGCAAGAGCCTCGACCAGGCCGGCAAAGACCCGCGCGTCGGCGCTAAGCCCGCGGTGTTCAAGGCCACGCGCTTGGCCGAGGCGGGCGGCGCAGATCTCGTGCTCGCCGGAGCCGATGTCGAGAAGCTACGCAAGTTGCAGGGCGTGCTCGCCGAAGGGCGAGTCATCATCGTCGTCGACTGAACGCATCGGCAGATCGTACGACCGTTCGATTCGAGTCATCCACGCAAGGAGCAAGGTCATGAGAGCGTTGATTTGGAGCTTGGGATGTTTCCTCGCGGCCGCCGTCGCGGTGCCGCATGTTGCCTCGGCCGCCGACGCGGCTGCGGCGCCCGCCGCTACGACGTTGCAGGCCCTCGGGCAAGCAGCGATCGTCGGCACCGATGTCGCCCTGGCCCGCGATAAGGCCATCGAGGACGCGATGCGCAAGGCCATCGAGCAGGCGGTCGGTGCCATGGTGTCGAGCGAGACCGTGACCCAGAATTTCGAGCTGCTGTCTGATAAGATCTATAGCAAATCGCGCGGTTACGTGCGGTCCTATAAGGTCGTCTCGGAAAAGAAAGAAGAGGGCATCTACCAGGTCACGATCGAGGCGCAGGTCGCGAGCGGCAACTTGAAGTCCGACCTCGACGGCGTGCTCGCGGTGCTCAAGGCCAAGAACATGCCGCGCGTCCTCATCATGGTCGCCGAGCAAAACGTCGGCCAGGCGGGCGCCGACTTCTGGTGGGGCAGCAAGACCTTCTCGACCAACCTCGACGCGGTCGAGAACGCCTTTATCGACTCGTGGACGCCGAAAGGCCTGAAGTTCGTGGACCGCCAGGCGCTCTCGGGCAAGCTGCGCGTCACCTCGGCCCTCTCGAGCGCGGAGCCGAGCGACGATGCGGTCAAAGAGTTCGGCTTGATGGCGGGCGCCGAGCTCGTCGTCATCGGCAAGGCCGTCGCCACCGATGTCGGGCCCATCATGGGCACGCAGATGCACTCGATCCGCGCCAACATCTCGTTGCGCGCCCTCAATATGGACACGGGCGAGATCCTCGGCACCTCGACGCAGTCGCAGGCGGTCGGTCACGTCGACCCGACCACGGGCGGCACGCAAGCCTTGCAGAAGGTGGCGGTCAAGGCCGCCGACGATCTCCTACAGAAGATCCTCGTGCAATGGGAAGGGCAGATGGCCGGCCCCTCGGCGGTCAAGCTGGTTCTCAAGAACGTGACCAAGTCGAAGTTTTTGCAGGACATTGCCTCGACGCTGCGTAATTCGGTGCGCGGGGTCTCCGAGGTCCGGCAGCGCTCGTTCAAGGCGAAGGTGGCCGAGCTCGAGGTCGAGATCAAGGGCTCGGCGCAAGATCTCGCCACCGCCCTCGAGGAGAAGAAGTTCGCGGGCTTTGCCGTGGACATCGACGAGGTCACCGCCAACACCGTCGTCGCGGTCTTGAAGTAGGAGGGGCGCCGTGGCTGCCAACAGCAAGACTCGCTTAGGTTGGGCTGGGCTCGCGCTCGGCTTGTCGATGGTGGTCGGCGGCGTCATGCTGCGCTCCGCCGAGGCCGCGCCGTCCATCGCCGAGGTCACGTTTCTGGCCGGCCAGGCCGAGCAGCGCGCGACGGGCGACTGGAAGGCGATGAGCGTCGGCTCGAAGGTCAACGAAGGCACGCGCCTGCGCACGCTCGCCGACTCGCGCCTCGAGACCAAGCTCGCCGACGGCTCGCTGTTGCGCCTCGGCCCGAGCTCCGAGGTGACGCTCGAACGGTTCAAGGTCGACAAGGCCAAGGGGCAAAAGAAGGCCAACGTCCGGCTCTTCATCGGTCGCCTTTGGGCCTCGGTCACCAAGCTCGTCGGCAGCGAATCGAGCTTCGAGGTGAGCACCGCCAACGCGGTCGCCGGTGTGCGCGGTACCCGCTTCGAGGCGGCGCAGGACTCGGGCGGCAACACGACGGTCAAGGTGTACGACGGTCGGGTGCTCATCTCGAATCAGCCCATCTACGCCGTCAAGGGCGCCACCAAGGCGAAGCGCGTGCAGGTGGCGGGGCCGGCCGAGATTAGCAAGAAGCAGTGGACCGAGCTCGTGGCGAGCGCGATGCAGCTCGTCACCGTCTCCGCAACGGGCGACATGTCGGCGGCAGAGACGTTTGCCGCGGCCGATCCGAAGGCAGACGACTGGGAAGCCTGGAACGCCGAGCGCGACAAGCAGGCGGGTCTACTCGAGCCGTAGCCTACGCAGCGCGCCGGGGCTTCTTGGCGATGATGGCCACGTAGCCGCCGCGGTCGTAGCCGAGGCTCGGCTCTTCGACGCTGTCATTGGCATACACCGGGTGGCGTGTGAGGGTCTGCAAGAAGTGCAGCCCCACGAAGCCCGTCGCCTCGAGGATCTTGGCCTTTTCGGGTGTCGTGCGCCAGTGTACGGGGGTCGTCTGGTCGAGCGGGTAGGGGCTACGAGGTGCCACGCCGAGGAAGCTCGCGTGCGTCCAGCCGCCGCGACATAGCGCGAGCTCGTGAATGAGGGCATAGGCGCTCTCGCGCGGCACGTCCGCCATGACGATGAAACCGTCGGAGCGCAAGACGCGATGTGCGTCGATGAGCGCCTGCTCGAGCCGGGCGAGGTAGCTCGCCGTGCCATTGAGCAGCACGGTGTCAAAGGTCTCGGCGCCCATCGGTAGGCTCTCGGCCGCGCCGAGGTGGACGTTGAGTCCGCGCATGCGCGCCACAGCCGCCATTGCGTTCGAGGGCTCGACCGCTTCGTCGATGGTGATGCCGTGATCGCGGCGCAGGAGCCACTCGAAGAGCCCGGAGCCACAGCCGACGCTCAAGGTGCGGCCCGGGGAGGTGCCGAGTGCAGCCTTGACGAGCAGGAGCTGCGATTGCAGCACGATGGGGTTGGCGAGATACCAGCCGTCGTGGCGTTCGGCGTGCTCGTCGAAGGCCGGGCGGTGCGGGCCCATCGGCGCGTCGATGACGTTGCTCATACCTGTCTCGCATACACCTCGAGGCGCCACCCGGCTAGTAGGGCACAAGCTGCGCCGTTCGTTCTTGACCGGCCGTTCGCTCCGTGCGCGTGTGGCGCGGCGATGTCGATGTCCGCTTTGCCCCTGTGGGTCGCTGTTGCCCTCGCCCATTCGTCGTCCCGGCCTGCCGTGCTCGCGCCGCCCGTTGTGCTCGCGCCGCTTGTCGTGGTCTCGTCGTCGGACGTGCGCGTGGGCTCGCCGCCGACCTTTGCGGCGGCCTCGCCGTCGATGGTGCCTGCGGTTATGCAGTCGGACCCCGCACCGACTGCGCCGCCGGCCGCGACCTTTGGCGCGAGCGACGACCTGCGTCGCGATCTCCTCGTCGGCGGTGTCTCGCTCGGCGCGGTAGCGAGCATGCTGACGCTCGGCACCGTCGCCTGGTGGGGCGATCGCGGCCTAAGCAAGTTCCATTTTCACGACACCGGCTTCTTCGAGACCTGGACCTACGCCGGCGGTGGCGACAAGGTGGGCCACTACTTTGCCAATTACTTTGGTGTCGTGGCCGGCACGTCCGCCTATGAGGCCGTAGGCGTGCCGCACGGACGGGCCGTGCTCTACAGCGCGGCCCTGACCTTCGTGCTCGCGCAGACGGTCGAGCTCATCGACGGCTTCTCACAGTACGGCTTCGAGTACGGCGACTCGGTGTCCAACCTCGCCGGCTGGGCGCTCGGTGTGGCGGCCGAGCTCGTGCCGGCCGTGGACGACACGCTCGGTGTGCGCGTGAGCTACGTGCCGAGCCCGGGCTTCATCACGGGGTCGAAGAGCTATCTGCGCCTCATCAACGACTACACCGGCCAGATCATCTACACCGACCTCAAGCTCAAAGGCGCGCTGCGCTTACTCGGTGTGCCAGACAGTCCGGCGCGCTACTTCCTCGTCGGCGTCAACTGGGGCACCAAGAACTACGAGCCGCAGGGCCCCGATCCGGAGCGTCGTGATCGCGAGCGCCAGCTCGGCTTCCATGTCGGCGTCAATCTGCCCGCGGTCTTCGATGACCTGCAGCTCGGCGGCGTCAGCTCTTTTGGTGCGGGGTTCTTCAAGTTCATCACGATGCCATTCCTCACCGTGTCGATGACGCGTGATTTGAATGGCGATCGGTGGTTCTGGAACTTCGGTCTCGCCAACCGCATGACGCCCTATATCTCGGCGCCCCCGGCGTGCCGGCCTTAGAGAGGATCTTTTTGACCGTCGCTTACGTGGCCGTCGCGCGCGGGCAGTGTCGCGTGCCTCTTGACTCTGCCAGCGTGCTTCGGAGATAAACCGGCCCGTTGGGCGCTTAACTCAGCGGTAGAGTGCCATCCTCACACGGTGGAAGCCACTGGTTCGAATCCAGTAGCGCCCACCACATCACGCCTCGCGGCGCGGTGTGGCAGGCTCAGCGAAACAACTCCTCGAACACCACGACGAGCGCGACGAGCGCGAAGATGGGGTCGGTGTCGAGCCCAGCGGTGAT